>VOFK01000403.1_pt1 | contig 326594 bp, 386 predicted proteins | sample 5384121 | NCBI WGS metagenome assembly VOFK01 (sample SAMN12384730, study PRJNA508395) | human gut metagenome | isolation source: healthy gut J | host: Homo sapiens | reverse complement strand
TCATTGTACTTCGTTCGTTACGTATTGCTAAACAGCGAGACAGCAGGGGAGCGGCGATTCTGAAGTGCGAGGGCTGCCCCCCGAAGCGCACAATGCGGGCTACTGCCACGACATTATCGAGAAGCGGCTTTGTTGGCAACGCGGAATGCCGTGCCGCAGCCGCCGGGCGGTGCTTTAGCCGCAAAGGCGGGCAATGCGGTGACGCCCTGGTTCGGCAGAGTGCTGAAAAACGTGAATCACCCGTGCATCGTGCGCCCGCCGCCGACATCGCTCCAATCTGACACCCACAACCCAATGCAAAACAAAATCGACCGCAAAGGCGATAACTCATTCGCCCCTGCGGTCGGTTTGCTTTACGCGGCACAACGGTTATTGTTTGGTGAGGGCGAACGCGGCGATCATGTTAACCACGCCGCTGAATGCCAGCATGATGTTGGCCGTGGCAATGCGCATCATCAGTGAAGCGCCTGGCGCAACAGGGCGTATACACCAGCAGCGGCAATGCCGATGATCAGCGGCACCCACCACAGGGTGTCGCCCCAGCGCTTTGCGGTTGACTGCGGTCTGGATACTGGGTCATGCCCCCGAATCATCAAAATACGCAGATGATAAGCCCCACGATCTCACCAGCGTAAGGCCGTGTATTTGAAGAATAGCCCCACCATAATGCCCGCCACGCTGACCGGCAGCAAAGGCGCAAGTCATAAAGCAGTGGCGCGCTGGAAGGTGACGGAATTGACCGCAATCGGCAGCACCGGCCAGCAAAATCGCCAGCCAATCAGCGAACAAGCGCAACTGTGGCGGCACCCGGCTGCATGATCCAGGTAAATGCCCAGCACAATGCTGACCAGCGGCATTAAAATCAGTTCCCAACGGATCTCTTTCATAAAAAGCAGTCCCTCCCCCGTGATAGCCTGGGCCGATATTGCGCTGCGCCATGCAGGGCGCCGCTATGGCAGCACCGCACATTCCGCCCAGCGAAGCTTAGCACCGCTCCGTGGCGGCGGCTGCGGCTTTTGAAAGCATCTGCAAAATGCTCGATAAGACATCCAGTATTATTCTGCGCTTTGGCTTAGCATTCGCCGCACCTCGCTCGCCGTATCGGCACTTAGAATTATGCGGTGTTGCCCCTATCTTTATTATATCACATGGGCATGCCTGCGTCATCTTGCGGCGCAGGCGGAGCGTTATCCTGCCGGTCCAATTTCACTGTTTTGTGTGGAAATTCTGCTTCCGCCCTCTGCCAGCCCCAAAAAGATCGGCGGCTTCGGGTGGCATTCCAGCTGCTGCACGCTTTCCAGCTTGCGGGCGCGGCTGCGGGTGGGTGCCGATCAGCTCTTCCAGATCGTTGCCGGTCTGGTTCAGGCACTACATGGATGCGTCCACTGCCAAACTTCTCCGAACTCCGTCTTTTTACCGCGCCCAAAATGCCTGCCTCGCCAGGCACTGGATGGCCAGCGTGCCGGGAAGCCCATCTGCAGCGCATTCAGCAGGGGCCGCCATAGTGGAAGGCCTGCAATGTTGATCTTGTAATCCCGCTGCAAAATTTCCGGCAGACCACAGTTCACCACCTCGGCATACAGCCTTCAAAGCGGCAGGAAAGAGAATGCCGAAATGCGGTGGTGTACGGGACTTCATGTATGTCGCTGGCTTCCTGCCGCACCACGGTTTCCAGTTGGCGACGGGCGGCGGCTACCGCGGCGGGGGTCGCCGCTGGCCTGAGCGTCCTGCAGGTGTGCATAGGTATCGCCGAGGAACTCGGCGTCAATGGGCAGCCACGGTTCCGCTCTGGCCCGGCAGCTTGACGGCATATTCCACCCGGTGCTGCTGCCGGGCACAGTAGCCACATTTTTCGGCGTATTGGCCGGGGCCAAAATTTCTTTCAGGATCGCCCCCAGCTGTACTTCGCCCAGATACCGCGGGGTCTTTACGCCGGAAAGCTTTGCTTCAGGCTGCCCACATCGGCGGCTTGGTGCACATCTGCCAGGCCCTTGGCGCACCTGTTCCAGCCAGGTGCTGACCGCCCGAACGGTGAGCGGCGCTGCGGCGTTGTTTCCGCTTTTCGTCCACCGTGCCGCGGATTTCATCCAGCTTTTTGTTATTGTCGGCGGATTTGCTTGTGCCCACTGCGGCAGGTTGCCCGCACGCCGTCCGATGTTGGCGTTGGTGTCTTCCTTTTTCGAGCGGGTTTCGCTTTTCTCTGGCGAGCCAGCGCGGGGCGTTGGCAGCGCGGCCTCTGGCTCTGGCTTTTCGGCCAACGGGGTTCCCGCTTGCGCTGGCGGGGTTGTGCGAGGTCGCTAAGCGTACTGATCTTTCGAGGTTTTAAACTCTACTTCATCCCGCACAATGCGGGCAATTTCATCGGTCTGGTCCTCGGCGGTGTTCTGCTGGTCGCCAGCAGCAAAAAGCAGAATCAGCAACACATTGGTCAGTACCGACAGCAACAGAAGAATAATCAATAAAGGCTGCATCCCACAAGGTTCCTTTCTCACTTGGCTGTTTTGGTTCAGCTTTAGTATAGTATAGGAAACCGCAAGATACAAATCCTTGTTGTGCGGTGCTGCGATTTAAAGAAGGAAATGAAGCGGTTAAAAGCAGGAGTTTATGGAGTAGGCGCCCTGCAGGAGCGCGCGCATATTGTGCGCCCGTCGCCTTTGCGGAGAACACGACGGAATATATGCGGCAAGGTGCGCTATGCGGATGATGCCCCCTACTGTGTGCTTTCAAGGCTTCCGGTACTGTTTATCAATTCTTATATCACAATCGCAAGCCAGCATAGCATATAAGGCAATACCGCATACTCCTATGTTTATTACGGCGAGCGAGGCGCAGATGCCAAGCCAAAAGCGCAGATAATACCGATGCTGCAAAGGTGAGCGCCGCCAGTGGCGGAAACAGCGAACCGAAGCAGGGGCAGCGGTCGCAGAGTGCGAGGGGCTTTTTGCCCTCGAAGCACGATGGGTACCGCAACCGATATTATCGAGCATTTTGGCAACGCAGATGCCGTGCCGCGCTGCCGGAGCGGTGTGCTGAGCCGCAAGGCGGAATTGCGGTGTTGCCATAACACAAAGGAACGCACCTGATTCACAGGGCGTTCCCTTTTACTTTTTTAACTTATCCCTTTATGTCCCTTTTATGTTTCAGCGGTGCCAAGTCAAACCGGTACAGAGTGGTTGCGCTGTAGCGGTCGGGCAGGACGGTGGTATCCGGGAAATCGGGATGGTTGGGGGCATCAGGGAAATCCTGGTTTCCAGGCAGACGGCGGAATACTGTCAAAGATGCGCCATCCTTGCAGGCGGTGGCGGACTTGAGGAAGTTGGAAGTATACAGCTGCACGCCGGGCTGCGGTCAGGCCCCATGCGGATGCCCGTTTCAGGGCCGGTCAGCCAGCGTGGTGCAGCAGACCGCTGTCCGCAATAACATAGGCAGTGGTCATAGCCGCGTTGCACTGCTTCAGGGCCGGGTAATCGGCGTTGATATCGCGGCCAATGGTCTTTCCCTCGGTAAAGTCCATCGGGGTGCCTGCCACAGCAATCTTGCGCCCGGTGGGGGATGGAACCGGCATCCGTTTCCAGATAGGCCGGTGCAGCCAGAGACAGACGGTGCCCCAGCACGCCAAGCCGGAAGCATGGCCGTTCAGGTTAAAGTAGCTGTGGTTGGTAATGTTTGCCAGTGGGGCATCGGTGGTCAGGGTGTACTGAATCATCAGGCCGGTGCCTGCCAGGCTGTAGCGCACTTCCAGCTCGGCGTTGCCGGGGAAGCCGTCGGTGCCGTCGGGGCTGGCTGCGGTCAGAACCAGGGTATCGTCCCCCTCAAAGCCCATGTCAAACACGGTCTTATCAAAGCCGTGCAGGCCGCTGTGCAGGCAGTTTTTTGCCCTCGTTCGGGGTAACATGGTATTCTTCCTCATGCAGGGGGTAATTTGAGCCGCCAATGCCGGTTATGCGTAGCGGGCCCACCCAGCGCCCAGAAAACAGGTGTTCAGCTCATAATCCTGCACGGTGGGTAGCCCAGCACAACATCCACCTTGTTGCCCTTTTGCGGTCCGGCACAAGCAGCTGCTGGATGGTAGCGCCATAGCTTAAAATATGAACTTCGATGGTATCGTTCGCCAGAATACCGACCTTGACCGGCTGGCCTGCGGTGGTTTTTTTCCGAAATCTTTTTACGATTTGAATGCTCATTCTGTGGTTCCTCCTTCAGAATTTTCGCCGTCCTGCTGTGCAGCAAGGTCATAGCGGACGCTTTTGCCCACGGCGCCGGTGCCATAGTTCAGCATCCGGTTCACCCGGCTGACCGTTGCGCTGGAAGCGCCCGTCAGCTGGCGGATTTCGCTGTACACCTTGCCTGCAGCAGGCACCCCTGCCACATCATAGCGCTGTTCCATGGTGCGGAGCCCGTTGCAGCGCAGAGATCCTCAAAAAATCGAATACAATCGTCCAGATTATCCAGCCGCAGGATGGCTTCATACAAAGCAGTGCTGCGGGGCTGCCCGTTGGGGTGGTTCCAGCGCGCATAGGCGCCTCCTTATATATTGCATCATCGTGCATATTTGCCCTGCCAAAACAACCAAAATGTGGCAAGCTATCACTTATCAATTTTTAGCAACTGCACCAACACAAGTCAAGGCTTTAATGCGCTGAATTCTATATTTAATTTTTATGAGGTCTGCCAGTTCCGCCCCTGCCGGGCCAAAAGTTTTTCTTGCGCCCGGCAGGCCCGCGGTATGATAAAGACATTGAGCACCGGCGTGTCCGCCGCCCAATGGTTTTAGGAATCTTTTTTAATCACCACGGCCCGCCGCCCCAGCTGGCGGTAAATTTCATGAACTGGACACGCGGTACCACACGGTTAAAATCCAGCGGGTCTGCCACCACAAAGTTCTGGTCATCCATGCCGCACAGCACCATGCAGTGCAGGGTGTGCAGCACTTCGTGCCGCCGCCCACCGGGCAGGTCGTATTCACCGCAGGGGGTCGTGCTGGATATCGCCAAAGTGCAGCGTTGCCCAGAAGATGACCGGGTTCCCGGCCTGCAGCTGGGATGCCAGTTCGGCTTCCTCGGCACCGGTCAGATCATAAGCGCGGCAGCTGCTGCCCTGCACAGCCAGGTAGGCGTTCGCCGCCTGCACAATCGGCCCCGCAAAGCAGTAGTAGCCGGTTTCGGGGCTGCCATCGTCCAGGTGAGGATTGCCCATATAAACCTCGTCGGGGTCTGCGCCGTACCACTGGGCGCTGCGCGGCAGATAGTAGTCGGCCAGTTCGCACTTATCCGGGGCAAAGCCCAGGTAGTGCAGCACTTCGCAGCAGCTGGTAATTTCGCAGCCGTTGGGCAGCTCCGGGTTTTGCAGGATCTGGGGAACTGGCAGCAGGATGGATGCCATAAAAAGCGCCTCGCAATCATACGATTATTTCCGTTTTGATTGTACCAGATTTCACCGGGAAAGGAAAGCCGCAGTATCCGCTCAGTCTGTTATAATTTATAGATAAATACAAAATGTATACCATGGAGGGATTTTATGAAAGTATGGGATATGCACTGTGATACCCTGGCCGAGCTGCGCTATGCCCAGCAGGCAGGCAAGCCCAAGAGCTTTTTTGCACAATGATTTAATGATAGATCTGGAACGCATGAAACAGGGCGACTATCTGCTGCAGTGTATGGCTTGCTTTGTTCACCTGGAACCGGAACGGGAAAAAAAGCCCCCCTGCTGGCCTGCCTGGAAGAAATCGACATTTTCTACCGCCTGCTGGAACAGTATCCCGATGACCTGATGCAGGTGTGCACTGCGGCGGACATCCAGACGCTACTCACCTCCGGCAAGCGCGGCATGATGCTGACCGTTGAAGAAGGTGGTGCCTGCCTGGACAGCCTGGGTGCGTTGCGGGATCTGTACCGCCTTGGCGTGCGGATGATGACCCTGACCTGGAACTTCAAGAACGGCTTGGCCGAGCCCAACATTGTACCCGGCACCGATGACATGTGGCCCCGCCCAGCCAACACCACCGGAGGCCTGACCGAAAAAGGCTTAGAATTTGTGGAGGAGATGCAGCGCCTGCATATGCTGGTGGATGTTTCTCACCTATCGGACGCCGGTATCTGGGATATTCTGCGGGTGGCAAAGCGGCCTTTGTTGCCAGCCATTCCAACGCGCGCCGCCTGCTGCCCCCATGTGCGCAACCTGACGGACGAGATGCTGACCGCCATGGGCGAAAAAGGGGCTGCCTGATTGGCCTGAACTACTGTGCTTCCTTCCTGGATACAAACCCCGACCGCAGCCAGGTCAGGAGCCGCATCACCGATATGGCCCGCCACGCCCGCTATATTATGGATAAGGCCGGTGAGGACTGCCTGGCCTTGGGCAGCGATTTTGACGGCATTGACGGCGACCTGAAATTGCCGGTGCGCAGGACATGCCCAAGCTGGCCGAGGGGGAAAAAAGAGAGGGATCCCCGAGCGTGTGGTGGAAAAAGATTTTTTACGGCAACGCCGTGCGCTTTTTCAGCGAGAACCTGTAACGCTACCAAAATAAAAGGAGAACCATTATGCCGCATCCTGAATTGACTTTGGAACGCCGCATTGATGCAGAGCTGTGCGGGCTGGACGCCAAAATGTGCGTATACGCAGATGACCTGCATGGCCATGTGGTGGAGCGTGGGGCTGATGATGAATTTGAATCGGCATCCACGATCAAGATTTATATTCTGGGCTGTCTGTACGCCCAGGCGGAAGCCGGCAAAGCCAGCCTGGATGCCGAACTGACCTATGGAAGCCCGGCATTTTGTGGACGGCTCCGGCCTGATCCGGTCCTTAGGCGAAGGTGCCAGGCTGCGCGCCCGCGATGTTGCCACCCTGATGATCGTTGTCAGCGACAACATTGCCACCAACATGCTGATCGACTATCTGGGGTTGGATATCATCAATGCGTTTATCCGCAGCATTGGCTGCACCCACACCAAGCTGCACCGCAGCCTGCGCAGCGATAACTGGAGCGAAAAGCTGGGTACCATTACCCCGCGGGATATGGGCCGCTTTTTTGCCCTGTTGGCAAAGGGCGAGCTGGTCAGCCCCCAGGCCAGCGATGCCATGCGCAATGTGTTCCGCCAGCAGCACTACAACACCATGCTGGCGGGCAGCATCCCCCCGTATTACACCGACCCCGAAGAATCCCACGCGGATCCGGATCTGATCTATGTAGCCAGCAAAAGCGGCTCCATGGATGCCTGCCGCAATGACGGCGGCCTGATCCACACGCCTTACGGGGATTAATGTTCTGGTAATGATGTGCACCGACTTTGCCAACAAGCTGGAAGTAAACGACCACCCCAGCGTGATTTACGGCAACCGTGTCAGCCGCATGCTGTTTGACCAGTACCTGGCGTTGGAGGGTAGTTTTGTAAAGTAAGTGGAGGGCGTATTCGAAAACGATTTTGACGTTCTTGGATACGGCTTGTACCAAGCAATAGTATGGCCTATGCGGCAAAGTTGCGGAACGGTCGAGACCGTTCCCTACAGAGCATTTTGTTGTGCACGACCAACCAATAAACACTCTGTAGGGCGCGATGCATCGTCCCGCACGCCGGGCCTTGCCCAATATTTCATTCAATCACCCGCTGCACACCCTGCGGGTGCATTTCACCCCAAAACCAAACCGACCGCAAAGGCGATGCTGCTCGCCCCTGCGGTCGGTTTTACTATTTATGGCAATACCGCATAATTCTAAGTGCCGATACGGCGAGCGAGGTGCGGCAGATGCTAAGCCAAAAGCGCAGATAATACTGGATGTCTTATCGAGCATTTTGGCAACGCAGATGCCGTGCCGCAGCCGCCGGAGCGGTGCTTAAGCCGTCAGGCGGGAATTGTGCGGTGTTGCCTTATATTTGTATCTGATTTACCCCTTCACGCCGGTGGTTTCATCAAAATGGTAGGTGGAACCCTCAATGGTGTGCCAGCCTTTGTACATGGCGCCGGTGGTCAGGTCGTAATACCAGGTTTTACCGTCCTGGGTGTACCAGCCCTTGATCATGTGGCCGTTGGCATCGTACCGCACCCATTTGCCGCCGTTGGAATCCTGGTATACTTCCTTGCTGGTGGCCTTGGCACCCTGCTGTACGTTGTCCAGCCAGTACCAGGCACCGCTGGCGGGGTCGTAAATCTCCTTGCCGCGGTAATTGCTGCTGCCCGGCTGCCAGCCCTGGCGCACCCAGCTTTCATACCAGAAGCTCTTGCCGTTGCCGTCTGTGACCCAGAAGTTGGTCAAAGCACCGCTTTTCATTGTGCCGTAAACCGGGTCAAAGTAATACAGCGAGCCATTGATGGACACATTGCCGTACTGCATAATGCCGGTGGTCAGGTCATAGTAGACCTTGCGGCCATCCGGCAGGGTCCACGGGCCGTGGATCATGGCACCGGTGACAGGCTCAAAGTAATACCAGTTGCCGTTCTGGCAGTTTTCGCCTTTGATCATGTGGCCGTTTTCATCATAGCGCACCCACTTGCCGCCGTCCGATTCCTGGTAGACATCTTTGTTCACGGCTTTTGCGCCGCCGTCCACGGCATCCAGCCAGTACCAGGCATCGCTGGAGGCATCATAGATTTCTTTGCCGCGGCCGGTGGTGCCCTGCTTTACGCCGTTCTCGTACCAGTAATCGCGGCCGTTCTCGCTGCGCCAGCCGGTATAGCCGCCGGTGCTGCCGTTCTGGTACTTGGGCCAGAAGGTATCGCGCGCCAGCGTTCCGCGGGAATCGCAGCGGGTGGTATCAGAGGTGTTGCCGCCCAGTTCATACACGCGGCACCATTCGTACCCAGCATGATAAGCACCGTTGGCATCATTGCTGATACCATACATGTAAGAGCGCAGGCTGGAAAGGCTGTTCAGCTCATATTCCAAAAAGCGCATCTGGCCGTACAGGGTATGCCAGTCCAGGCCGTTGTTGTTGCAGTAGTTCTGCAAATTGGTCCAGCGGTCGCCGTACCACTGGCACAGGCCGTATGCGGTGCCGTAGTCATTGGTAATGTCCACATAAAAACGGGATTCGCGGTACATGCTGGCCATCACGCCGCTGGCGGCGGCGCTGTTCATGCCCATGGTGCCGGTCAGGTAGTTGTAAACATCCCGCTCGTTGGCGGCAACATCCTCATTGGTGTTATAAGAAGCGTCATACGTTGCGGCGTCTTCCTGGACGATATCGCCGGAGTATTCGGCAATGCCGGTGTCAGCGGTATCAAACATGGGCATCAGCGGGGTCAGGCTGCCGGCAGTTTCCGGCGTGGCGGCTTCGGCACCCGCCGAAAGCGCCAGCGCCATGGCGGCAGCCACGGCGGCGATCAGGGTCAAAAACTTACGTTTCAATGCTGCACCTCCTTAGAATGGTAAACAACCTTGATGATGAACGATCTGCGGGCCTGATACCAAAAACAGCTCCCGACTGGAAGCAATCGGGAGCTGTAAAGCTCGGTGGAACCGCGGAACGCTTAGTTGTAGCGGCGCTCCTTGATCTCGGTCACGATATTGTTGATGAAGGCATCCAGCTCCTGCGTGGTGGTTTCGCCCTTGCGATCACGCACACTGATGTTGCCAGCCTCGGCCTCCTTAGCGCCCAGCACCAGCATGTAGGGCACGCGGTCAACTTGCTGGGCTTCGCGGATCTTGTAACCGATCTTCTCATTGGATTCATCCAGCACAACGCGCACACCGGCAGCGGTCAGCTTGTCGGCAACGGTGCGGGCGTAATCCAGCGTCTTTTCGCTGACGGGCAGAACCTTGACCTGGGTGGGAGCCAGCCAGGTGGGGAAGCGGCCCTTAGTCTCTTCGATCAGATAAGCCATGAAGCGGTCCAGAGAACCCAGGATGGCACGGTGCAGCACAACGGGGGTCTTCTCGCTGCCGTCCTTGTCGATGTAGGTCAGGTGGAACTTGGCAGGCAGGCAGAAGTCCAGCTGGCAGGTAGACAGGGTGTACTCTGCACCGACAGCGGGCTTAACGTTGACGTCCAGCTTCGGGCCATAGAAAGCAGCTTCGCCGATCTCCTCGGTAAAGTTGATGCCCAGCTCGGTCAGAACTTCGCGCAGAGCGTTCTCGGCATGGTTCCACATGGCGTCGTCGTCATGGTACTTCTTCTTGTCGGCGGGGTCACGCAGGGACAGCACGCAGCGGTAATCGGTGATGTTGAAATCCTTGTAGACGTCAAAGATCAGGCTGCAGACATTGGCAACTTCGCTCTTGATCTGCTCCGGGGTGCAGAACAGGTGGGCGTCGTTCTGGCAGAAATGACGGCCGCGCTCAATGCCTTTCAGGGTGCCGCTGGACTCATAACGGAAGTCGTGGGCAATTTCGCCAATGCGGATGGGCAGCTGGCGGTAGCTGTGCGGGCGGTTGGCGTAGATCATCATGTGGTGGGGGCAGTTCATCGGGCGCAGAACATAGCTTTCACCCTCCATCTCCATGGCGGGGAACATGTTCTCACGGTAATGATCCCAGTGGCCGGAAGTCTTGTACAGGTTCACGGTGCCGATGCAGGGGGTCATAACGTGCAGGTAGCCGCGCTCACGCTCCTTGCCCTTGATGTAATCTTCCAGCTGCTGCCAGATGATGTAGCCGTTGGGCAGGAACATGGGCAGGCCGCGGCCAACCAGGTCGTCGGTCATGAACAGGCGCATTTCCTTGCCGATCTTGCGGTGGTCGCGCTCGCGGGCTTCCTGCTGCTGCTTTTCCCAGGCTTCCAGCTCTTCCTGGTTACGGAAAGCAACGCCGTTGATGCGGGTCAGCATCTTGTTCTCTTTGTCATTCTTCCAGTAAGCACCGCTCTGCTGGGTGATCTTGAACGCCTTCAGAGCCTTGGTGTAGGTCAGGTGGGGTCCGATGCACATATCAACGTACTCGCCCTGCTGGTAGAAGCTGAACTCGGTCTCATCGGCCAGGTCGTCCATATGCTCCAGCTTATAGTGCTCCTGGCGCTCGGTCATCAGCTTCACAGCTTCATCGCGCGGCAGGATGAACGGCTTGATGGCAAGGTTTTCCTTGCAGATCTTCTTCATTTCCTTTTCAATGTTGGCAAGGTCTTCATCGCTCAGTTTGGTATCGCCCAGGTCAACATCATAGAAAAAGCCGTTTTCGGTAGCGGGGCCAAAGGCAAAGTCGGCCTGCGGATACAGGCGCTTGATGGCCTGTGCCATAATGTGGGCAGCCGTATGGCGCAGAACGTGCAGTTCTTCTTCTTTCGGGCATTCGGCAACAGTGCCGTCTTTGTAAATGATTTTCATTGGTAAACGCTCCTTTGGGTAAACAAAAATGCTCCATCCCATTCTTGACCATAAACGGGATGAAGCATACAAATTCATACTCCACGGTTCCACCCGAATTGGACGCGGCAAAGCATCCCACTCGTAAAACAAAGGCCCAAAGCCCTGTTTTGTAAGCGCCGGTAACGGGGCGCTGCTTCGGCGAAGGTTCGCCTTCGCACTCGGCAGTGGTAACTGTGCTGCCCGCCTGCAAAACCGCTTGCACCACGCCAAATTCGGCGGCGGTTCTCTCTTTTGCGCGTTCCAGCATGTATTGTCTGCCTCAACGTTTTATTCAGGATGAAGTTGCCTTTACTATATACCACCCCGGCGGGGAAGTCAAGGGGGCGGCGCAAAATTTTACACCGTAACAAAAGATGACCTTTGCCCAAAACTGTGATATGATGGAAAAACGGGCCGCACCCGGCAGGGGCTCCCGGCCCGCTTTGCCATCGGCTACTCCCAATTCATCATAAGAATACAGACAGGGCCCCTGCTTTGAAGCTGGCAGGCAGGCCCTGCCTGTGTTTTTTCGGTGTTTGTGCGTCAGGTGGGAACGTTCACGGTGTTGTAACAATTCCTTGACAATTTCCTGCAATGTAGCTACAATATTAGATAGGACTTAAGGGTGTCGCCCATCGGGAACGCCGCTTTTCAGATATTTGTTTTACCGCCGCAAATTTGGCGTTTTTTCGTTTTATTTGTGTATATGGGGCTTGAGGTGTATCCGCTTTTGGGTATGCTTTGGATTATCGCCCCATTTTGTATAGAATATCGCAGGCAGTATTTGAACCGCAAAGGTCAGCCCCTTGCGCTGTAAGATGCTGGCAGTGTACCCATGGTAGCTGCCAGATAAAACAGGCGCGGGCTGCCCGGGCTTTTCAGGTATGCCAGAAATAAAAGCGTTCCGCTTGTGCTGCGCCCTCCTGCATTTGATTTGAGTTTTGTAAGGAGTGAAACTGCCATGCCCCCAATTTTGATGTGGGTGCTGGTTGTCGTTGCCGCTGCCGTGTGCGGGGCGCTTGGTTATTATTTTGGCGGGGAAAACCGGAAGCGTACCGCCGAAGCCAAGATCGGCTCTGCCGAAGAGGAAGCCAAACGCATCGTGAACGATGCCATCAAGGCTGCCGAGCAGAAGCGCAAGGAAACCATCATCGAGGCCAAAGACGAGGCGTTCAAGCTGAAAGCTGACGCCGACAAGGAAATCAAGGACCGCCGCGCGGAGATCAGCCGCCAGGAACGTCGCATGGACCAAAAGGAGGAAGCGCTGGATAAGCGCACCGCCGCCATGGAGCGCAAGGAAGAGGACCTGAAAAAGCGCGGCGAACTGGTGGAAGCCCGCCTGGACGAGCTGGAACAGCTCAAGCTGCGCCAGACCGAAAAGCTGGAAACCATCGCCGCCATGACCCAGGAAGATGCCCGCGCCGTGTTGTTGAAGAACATTGACGATGAGCTGACCCACGAAAAGGCCATGAAGATCAGCGCCTATCAGGCTAACATGAAGGACGAATGTGATGCCATCGCCCGTGAGCTGGTCGGCCAGGCCATTGCCCGCTGCGCAGCCGATGCCACCAGTGAAGCCACCGTCAGCGTGGTGCCGCTGCCCTCTGACGAGATGAAGGGCCGCATCATTGGCCGCGAGGGCCGCAACATCCGCGCTCTGGAAACTGCCACTGGCTGTGACCTCATTATTGACGATACGCCCGAAGCCATCACCCTTTCCAGCTTTGACCAGACCCGCCGTGAAGTGGCCCGCATGGCCCTGGAGCGCCTGATCGCCGATGGCCGTATCCACCCGGCCCGCATTGAGGAGACCGTGGATAAGTGCCGCCGCGAACTGGAAATTCAGATGAAGCGCGAGGGCGAAAAGGCTGTGATGGACCTTGGTATCCACAGCCTGCACCCCGACCTGGTCAAGCTGATCGGCCGCCTGAAGTATCGCACCAGCTATGGCCAGAATGTGCTGAGCCATTCTCTGGAAGTGGCATGGCTGGCCGGCCTGATGGCTGGCGAGCTTGGCGTGAACGTTCAGCTGGCACGCCGCGCAGGCTTGCTGCATGATATCGGCAAGGCCCTTGACCATGAGATCGAGGGCAGCCATGTGCAGATCGGTGTGGATATCTGCAAGAAGTACCGCGAGAACCCGCAGATTATTCATGCAATCGAAGCCCACCACGGCGATGTGGAGCCCAAGACGGTGCTTGCCTTCATTATTATGGCAGCGGATGCCATCAGCGCAGCCCGCCCCGGTGCCCGCCGTGAAAACATGGAAAGCTATATCAAGCGTTTGGAAACGCTGGAAGCCCTGTGCAACGGCTTTGAGGGCGTTGAAAGCTCTTACGCCGTGCAGGCAGGCCGCGAGGTTCGCATCCTGGTCCAGCCGGATAAGGTTGGTGATGATCAGGTCATCCTGCTGGCCCGCCAGGTTGCCAAAAAGATCGAGGACGAGCTGGATTACCCCGGCCAGATCAAGGTCAGCGTGATCCGCGAAAGCCGCGCCACCGAGTACGCGAAATAACCAAAGCGAATAAAACAGATGCCGCACCTGGTATGGGTGCGGCATTTTGTATAAGCATTGATTTATCCCGTGGATACTGCCATATATTTAAGGCAACACCGCACAATTCCCGCCTTACGGCTTAAGCACCGCTCCGGCGGCTGCGGCACGGCATCTGCGTTGCCAAAATGCTCGATAATGTCGGGTTGCGGTACCCGCATCGTGCTTCGGGGGCAAAAGCCCCTCGCACTCTGCGACCGCTGCCCCTGCTTCGGTTCGCTGTTTCCGCCACTGGCGGCGCTCACCTTTGCAGCATCCAGTATTATCTGCGCTTTTGGCTTAGCATCTGCCGCACCTCGCTCGCCGTATCGGCACTTAGAATTATGCGGTATTGCCTTTACGTTTTCCCTCGCAAATCTTGTTGGCTCTGCTCCCTCAATTTTCCCTCTTGCCAAGGGGCATAGAATACGATATAATAGAAAATAATTGTGCGGGTTTATGCCCCTGTGGGATGGGCGGTGACGCACGGCAAATCAGGCGGCGCGGTATAGGCGCTGCCTATAGTTCGCCGCAACTGCGGTCACTGAAAAGGAGCGTCATCATGAAAGGTATCATCCTCGCCGGCGGTGCTGGTACCCGCCTGTACCCGCTGACCATGGTCACATCCAAGCAGCTTCTGCCTGTGTATGATAAGCCCATGATCTATTACCCGCTGTCTACCCTGATGCTGGCAGGCATCCAGGATATCCTGATCATTTCCACCCCAACCGATACGCCGCGCTTTGAAGCGCTGCTGGGGGATGGCAGCCAGTACGGCCTGCACCTGCAATATAAAGTGCAGCCCTCCCCGGACGGTCTGGCACAGGCCTTTATCCTGGGTGAAGAGTTTATTAACGGTGAGCCCTGCGCTATGGTGCTGGGCGATAATATTTTCTACGGCGCAGGTTTCTCCAAGCGGCTCAAGTCCGCTGCCGCCAACGCCGAAGCCGGCCGCAGCACTGTGTTCGGCTACTATGTCACCGATCCCGAACGCTTCGGTGTGGTGGCATTTGACGAAAAATGGCCAGGCAACTTCCATTGAAGAAAAGCCCGCACAGCCCAAGAGCAACTATGCGGTTACCGGCCTGTATTTTTACAGCAAAGATGTGTGCGAAAAGGCAAAACAGGTAAAGCCCAGCGCCCGCGGCGAACTGGAAATTACCACCCTGAATGAGATGTACCTGCAGGAAGGCAAGCTGGATGTGCAGCTGCTGGGCCGCGGCTATGCCTGGCTGGACACCGGCACGATGGACAGCCTGGTGGAAGCCGCCGACTTTGTGCGCATGATTGAACAGCGCCAGGGCATTAAAATTTCCGCCCCGGAAGAGATCGCCTATAAATACGGCTGGATCAACCGCGGCAAACTGTTGGAAAGCGCCGAGCGCTATGGCAAAAGCCCCTATGGCCAGCATCTGCGCAATGTTGCCGATGACCGCCTGAAATATTGATGCGGTATAAAGAAAGAGGCACAAGATGAAAATTCTGATTACCGGCTGCCATGGACAGCTTGGAACCGAGCTGCAAAAACAGCTGGCTGATGAAGAATGCGCCCTTGGCCCGCTGCCGGAGCGCCTGCGCAAAGCAACGGTGATCGCCGTTGATGTGGATGAACTGGATATTACCGACCGCGAAGCCACTGTGACCTATATCCGCCGCATCCAGCCGGATACCGTCATCAACTGCGCTGCTTTTACCAACGTGGATGGCTGCGAAACCAACCGCGATGCCGCTTACCGCGTCAACGCCCTTGGCCCGCGCAACCTGGCATTGGCATGCGAAAAGATCAATGCCCGCCTGATCCATATTTCTACCGACTATGTATTCTCCGGTACAGCCAACGGCGGTGTGGCGTTGGATGAAAGTGCCCTGCCCGCCCCCATTTCGGCCTACGGCCAGACCAAGCTGCTGGGCGAAACCTATGTGCAGCAGTTCTGCCGCCGCCACTTTATTGTGCGCACGGCTTGGCTGTACAGCTATTACGGCAAAAACTTTGTCAAAACTATGGTCAACCTGGCCAAAACGCATGACACCCTGAATGTTGTCAACGACCAGCTGGGCAACCCCACCAATGCGGTGGATCTGGCCTACCATATCTTAAAGCTGGCAGTCAGCCATGATTACGGCATTTATCACTGCACCGGCAGCGGCATTTGCAGCTGGTATGATTTCGCATCCGAGATCATCCGCCTGTCCGGCCTGCCGTGCACCGTAAAGCCCGTTACCAGTGCACAATATAAAGAGATGAACCCCAAATCCGCAGACCGCCCGGCATGGAGCGCACTGGAAAACCGCGCCCTGCGGTGCAGTGTCGGCGATGACATGCGCGACTGGAAAGATGCAATTCAGGACTTTTTCAATAATTGGGATGGTAAATAAATGAAAACTTATCTTGTTACCGGCTGTGCCGGTTTTATTGGCTCCAACTTTGTCCACTATATGCTCAAGAAATACCAGGAGATCCTGCTGGTCAATCTGGATAAGCTGACCTATGCCGGCAACCTGGAAAATCTGGAAGATATCAAGGACGATGCCCGCCATATCTTTGTTAAGGGCGATATCTGCGATAAGGCTCTTGTCACTGACCTGATCGCCAAATATGACCCGGATTACGTCATCAACTTTGCTGCCGAAAGCCACGTTGACCGCAGCATCCGCAACCCGGAAATTTTTGTTGAGTCCAATGTTCTGGGCACCGTTAACCTGCTGCAGTGCTGCAAGGATGCCTGGTACGATGCCGACGCCAAGACCTGGAAGGAAGGCAAAAAGTACCTGCAGGTTTCCACCGATGAAGTATACGGTGCCCTGGGCGCCGAAGGCTACTTTATGGAAACGACCCCGCTGTGCCCGCACAGCCCGTACTCCGCTTCCAAAGCCAGCGCCGATATGTTCGTGAAAGCATTCCATGATACCTATGGCATGCCCATCAACATCACCCGCTGCTCCAACAACTATGGTCCGTATCAGTTCCCCGAAAAGCTGATCCCGCTGCTCATCAACAACGCCAAGCACCACAAGACCCTGCCGGTTTACGGCGATGGCATGCAGATCCGTGACTGGCTGTATGTCATGGACCACTGCAAAGCCATTGATATGGTTGCCAACGGCGGCAAGGACGGCGAAGTTTACAATGTCGGCGGCCATAACGAGCGCCCCAACATCTTCATCGTCAAGACTGTCATTGAGCAGCTGCATGACCGCCTGAAGGATGAGGGCATCAGCGAGGACCTGATCAAGCACGTGGCGGACCGCCTGGGCCACGACCGCCGCTACGGCATCGACCCCACCAAGATCAAGAACGATCTGGGCTGGTACCCCGAAACCCCGTTCGAGAAGGGCATTGTGCTGACCATTGACTGGTACCTGGCCCACGAAGAGTGGATGGACCACGTGACCAGCGGCAACTACCAGAAGTATTACGAGCAGATGTACAAAAACAAGTAATGCTGCCGCACATTTGTTAAATTCTGCAAAATACCCGCCGCCGCTTTGCAAAGCGGCGGCGTTTGTGGTATACTAGTTCTGCTGTTTGTGACAGCAGAACAAAGAATAGTGAATAAAGAATAAATAATAATGAAGGTGAATCGCCGTGCCTGCGGCACAGCTTATAAAAATTGGGCGCTGCTTTTGGTAAGCAATCAAGCCTAACCCGGCGTGCGGAGCCTATTTTAATCATGCGCGCACGGCGCGCATACCACCATTATTCTTTATTATTTTTTAATTATTATTTTACTTGATTGATCTTGAGGTTTTTTGAATGGCAATTTCCAGAGAAGAACAACTGCGCAATAACCGCCGCTTTTCACGCCAGATCGTGGGTGCAGTGGCAATCGTATTGATTATCATTGGTCTGTTTACCGTATTAAGCTGGGTGGTTGGCGTGCTGCGCAGCGCGTTGGATGATACCGAACGCCGCCAGAGCTACGCCGACCGTCTGTACGGTCTTGTCATGTTTGACACTATGCCGTTTGACGATGTGAGCAAGGTGGATCAGTCGGAGTTTTTACAGGATGCCATCTGGGGCGCCGTGTACCAGATCCAAAAGCGGGATAACGGCCTGAGCGACTATGAGCGCGACAGCGAAACCGGCTCCATCATTCTGCCCAAACTGGAAGTTGACACCTACCTGACCAACCTGCTTGGCCCGGATTACAAGATCACCGATGGCTCTTTCCAGACCGAAGAGTTCAATTATACCTATGACGAGGAAAAGCAGGGCTATCTGGTTCCTGTTACCAGCATGGTGGCTATGTATACCCCGGAAGTGGAAAAGATTTCCACCCAGAGCGGCAAGACCTATGTGACGGTTGGCTATATCCCCACCATCAACAATAGCTCCAGCGGCGAGATCAACCTGACCGCCCCCACGGAGCCGACCAAGTATATGGACTATGTGTTCACCCGCGGCGAGGGCCGTAAGTGGTATCTATCTTGAGTGCATTGCAGGAAAGCGATATGCAGCCCGAAGTGTCTGCTTCGACCGCAGCCCCGACTACCGATTCCGGCGACCCGCAGGAGTTGGTGCAGAACAACCTGGATTCCACCGTGGCCGATACCGGCAATCCCACAGGTGATACCGCCGATGGCACCGCTGAACCGGACAGTACGGCGGGCGACCAGACCGATGCCCAGAGCGAACCTGAAGCTGATACCGGGGATACCGGTGGGGATACGCAGGATAGTTCAGGTACGGAATAAGCGCCTGCTGACAAAACGATAATTTTGATGAAGCTGCACAGCCCAAACGCTGTGCAGTTTTTTGTTATGGTAGGGCGGGGGCACCCGCCCCCCCACTGAAGGCGGCCCGACCGTACAATAAAAATGTGTGATATACCTTGCCCCACAGTAGGGGAGCAGCGTCCCCGACACCGCAGACAAACCTTGCGGCAAATCTCATTATGGCAGATGTGCCAAAGCTTCGGAATGGTCAAGGCAATACCGCATAATTCTAAGTGCCGATACGGCGAGCGAGGTGCGGCAGATGCCAAGCCAAAAGCGCAGATAATACTGGATGCTGCAAAGGTGAGCGCCGCCAGTGGCGGAAACGGCGAACCGAAGCAGGGGCAGCGGTCGCAGAGTGCGAGGGGCTTTTGCCCCCGAAGCACGATGCGGGTACCGCAACCCGACATTATCGAGCATTTTGGCAACGCAGATGCCGTGCCGCAGCTGCCGGAGCGGTGCTTAAGCCGCAAGGCGGGAATTGTGCGGTGTTGCCTCAAGACAGCTCCCTATCGGCTCAACAACAAAAATGACAAAACAGACTGCAGAAGACCGTGCTTTTTTGATTGACAAAACAAGCGCGGCGTGATAATATGATAGCTGTACATTGCTCTATGTTTTTAACGTTGAACAGATGTTAAATACTTGTGCAATGGCAACACGGAAAAGTAGGAGAACATAGCATGAGACGGACTTTGGCAGCGCCGGGCCTTGCAGCTGTGCTGGGTATGGCATTGCTGCTGACCGCCTGCGGTAAAACAAACGCACATAACAATACGGCAGGCGAAACGGTCAGCACGGCACTGTTTGACTTTTCCATTACGGATGTCAGCCTGGTGGAAAGCTACCCCGGCATTGATATCCCGGATGGCGAATGCCTGGTGCGCATGCGCCTGAACATCAAGAATACCAGCAGCCAGACCTACACGATGTTCCTGCAGGATTTCCAAATCCAGTGGGGCGAGGGCGACAGCGATTACGGCACCTGCCTGAACGCAGTGGATGATACCATGATGCCGTATGCTTATGAGCTGACCCCCGGCCAGGAGCGCAGCGACTGGCTGATGGCTGAAATCCCCGATGGCAGCACCAGCTGCACCATTGCGTATCAGGAATACAAGACCGATGGCAGCAAAGGCGATGCCTACTTTGTGGAGGCAGCTCTGTGAGCCAGCAGTCGCGCATTCTTGCAGGGGTGTTTTGCTCCGGTATGGCGGCGGCGTTGATTGCTATGGCGGCACTGCAACTGCCCAACTGGCTGCAGCAGCGCAAGATGGTGAGCGAGAGCCCGCCGGTGGTGCAGACTGCAGAACCAGAGCAGACGCCGGAGCCGCAGGTTACCGCGGCCCCCACCGTGCAGCCCGCCGTTACCCCGGAACCGCGGGATTTTACCGCACTGCTGGAGCGTAACCCCGAAGTGATCGGCTGGATCAAGATCGACGATACCGATGTTGACCTGCCGGTGATGCAAAGAGAAGGGGACAACAGCTACTACTTAAAGCACGACCTGGATGGCAACTGGGATGACCTGGGCCTGCCATACCTGGATTATGAGTGCGATATCCAGCAAAGCCGCCATTTGATCCTGTACGGCCACAACATGGGCGTGGGGGATACGGTGCGGTTTTCCAGCCTGCAAAATTACCGCGAACCGGAATATTATCAGGAACACCCGGTCATTGAGCTGGACAGCCTGAACGGTGGCCAGTACTACAAGATCGTGGCAGTTTATGCAATTACCACGCGCGAAAGCGATGGCGATGTGTTCCACTTTAACCAGTATGTGAACTTTGCCGATGATGCGGCAGAGCAGGAATACCTGGATGAAGTGGCCAAGCGCGCGTTTTATACCACGGGCGATTATGCCCGCGCAGACGAACGGCTTTTGACATTGTGTACCTGTACCTATGAAATGTCGGATGCCCGCCTGCTAATTATGGCCCGCCCGCTGCGGGACGGGGAAACGCTGACGGCGGATGAAGTTACCGTCAATCCGGACCCGCTGCTTCCAGCCCGCTGGCCGGCCGGGGCGTAAAATTTTTATTTGAATTCTGGGCACAAAGGCAACAGCAATCCGTACCTTTGCGTTTGGGATATAATTTTGGAAAGGGAGTAAGAATTATGCAAAAGACGAGCAGGTTTTCGCGTCTGCTTACGCTGGTTACGGCTGTTGCCTTGGCAGTTTGTCTGCCTGTATCGGCGTATGCAGAAACCGAGACCACCGAGGAAGCTGCTGCACCCGCAGTAGTGGAGGAGGCTGCACAGGACAACACCGCTGACGAAGCTGCAAGCGAAGACAGCGCTTCTTGTGTGCGCGTGGTGGATGTTACCATTTTTATGGACACCACCAAGGGCTATTTCGAGAGCGATCCCGACAATGTTGCCCTGAATTATCTGAACCGTGCCGAGTTTGAGGAGACTCCGATCACTCTGCCCACCGTTATCGCAAACGAGGGCTGGGAGTTCAAGGGCTGGGACGTTTGGGGCAAAGAGCACTTTGTCCTGGGCGCCGATGCTACTGAACTGGGCACCAGCGGCCTTGGTGCATTCCCGGTTGGCAGCCTGGTAGGCGGTATCTACCTGTACCCCATCTTTATGGAAGCTCCGAAGCCGGTTGAGCCGACCGCTACCCCGGTAGAGCCGACCGCTACTCCGGTTGAGCCGACTGCTACCCCGGTTGAGCCGACTGCTACCCGGTTGAGCCGACCGCTACTCCGGTTGAGCCGACTGCTACTCCGGCAGAGCCGACCGCTACCCCGGCAGAGCCGACTGCCACCCCGACCGAGCCGACTGCTACCCCGGTCGTGACCCCGACCACCCCGGTTATCCCGGAGACCACTCCGACCAATACTCCGGCAAACACCCCGACTGAGGAAACCAATACCCCGGACAATACTCCGACCAACACCCCGGATGTTACCAAGTCCAACACCCCCGCTGATAACTCCAGCAAGATCATCCCGCAGACCGGCGTTTCCAGCACCAACAGCAACTCTGTTGCAGGTCTGGCCATCGTTCTGGTTGCCGCACTGGGCGGCGCTGCCGCTTACCTGTTCATCAACCGCAAGAAGCTGAACTGATAAGTGTAAAGTGATAGAGCTTTGAATTATTTAAAAACAGCCTTCGGTATTTGCCGAAGGCTGTTTTTGTGGTTGGGTAGCTTGAGCGAGCGACAACCACCAGCTAAGCTGGTGGAATAAAAACGGCTTTAGCCCTAGACAAAGAGAAACCTCCCCGTAGAATAGAGTGTGGGTTTGCCAACCACATTTTAGGAACAGAGAGGTTTATCTTTGAAATGAAAAATAACAAAGACGTAGATAGTTTAAGCCATACGACATGGAGATGTCAATACCATGTAGTGTTTGCACCGAAATATCGGAGAATGGTGATGTTGCAAATCCGAAAGTGTACAACGGCGTGATGAGAAAAACTAGAAAGGCTACAAAATGAGTGAGTTTTTGGAAACTGTAATTAAGGCTGACGCTGGGCATGTTTGGCGCGTGCTAGATGAATTTATGGATGCGCTAAAAGAAACAAAACCGGACGTGTATAGGGATTTGGTGCACGACTTGCAAAGAAAATAGGCAAATGTGTACTAAAGTGTGTACTAACAAAAGAAAACACCGTAGATTTTTAACAAATCTACGGTGTTTTCTATGGTGCGCGGTACAGGACTCGAACCTGTGACCTCCTGCACGTCAAGCAGATGCTCTACCAGCTGAGCTAACCGCGCATGTCCTTGCGACTTGTATACTATACCAAATCCAAGCAGAAAAAGCAAGCCCTTTTTTCGAAAAAAATGAAAAAATTCAGAAAACACATGAAATAGAACGCACCATCGCAAAAGAAATTTGCAAATGCGGAAGGGCTTTTCCTTGCCGCATACACGGCTTTGTGGTATACTGATACAGTTAAATGGGGATAGTGCACCCTTTTGCCGGTGCGGCGTTTCCTGAATAGATTCAAACACAGGGAAAGGGGATACTATGCGGGTTTTGGGCATCGACCCCGGCTATGCGATCGTGGGCTGGGGCGTTGTGGAATATGCAGGCAACCGTTTTGCGCCCATCGCTTACGGCGCAGTGTGTACCGATAAGGACACGCCGTTTGAACAGCGCCTGATTGAAATTTATGACGGCATCAAGGATATCTGTACCCGCTATCAGCCGGAAGCACTCTCCATTGAAAAGCTGTACTACCAGCATAACCAGACGACCGTCATCGGCGTGGCGGAAGCCCGCGGGGTGATTCTGCTGGCTGCCGCGCAGTGCGGCGTACCAATTTATGAGTACACCCCCATGCAGGTCAAGCAGGCTGTGACCGGGTATGGCAAGGCGGTAAAAAAGCAGATCCAGGAAATGACCCGCATCATGCTGCACCTGCAAACCATCCCCAAGCCGGACGATACAGCGGACGCCCTGGCCATGGCCGTAGCGCACTGTCACTGCTCCCGCAGCCGCCTGATGGGCACCGCCCCAAGATAAGGGCCGCAGGGCAAATAACCCGGCGCACGGCAACATAGAATCATAATGGTGTAAGAGCACATTTTAGATATATCTTGGATAAGAAATAGGAACGAACGATGATTTATTCGCTGACCGGAAAAATCTTAAAGAAAACATTGGATACCGTGGTCATCAGCTGCGCTGGTGTGGGCTATGCGGTGCAGGTGCCCTTGACCACAGCCGAAAGTCTGCCTGCCCCCGGGCGGGAAGGCACGGTGTATACTGTGATGAACGTGACCGAAAACGATGTTTCGCTGTACGGCTTTGCCACCGAGGAGCAGCGCAGCTGCTTCAAGATGCTGACCAGCGTGAGCGGCGTTGGCCCCAAGGCCGGGCTGGCCATTTTGTCCATCATGACGCCGGAGCGTGTGGCACTGGCGGCGTCCAGCGGGGACCACAAGGCATTTACCAAGGCGAACGGCGTTGGCCCCAAGCTGGCCCAGCGTATTGCTCTGGAACTGAAAGACAAAGTGGGCAAGGGCCTGGCGGACGGCACCGGCTTTGGCGGCGGTGCCGCCGCAGCAGCGCCTGCCCGTCCAGCGCACCCGCCCAGGCTGTGGCCGCACTGGTGGCGCTGGGGTACAACACCTCGGATGCTGCTGCGGCTGTGGCCCGCATTGACGAAACCCTGCCGGTGCAGGATATTATCAAAATTGCACTGCGCGGGCTTTCGCGTGCGTAAAGGAGTGACCTGAATGAGCCAAAATACGGAATATACGGTGGATCCCAGCCGCCTGGTCAGCCCGGACGCCGCCCCGGCCGATGCCGCCGAGGAAGTCAGCCTGCGCCCCAAAACGCTGGATGATTATATCGGTCAGGAAAAGGCCAAAAACAATCTGCGCATTTACCTGCGCGCCGCCCAGCAGCGCGGGGAACCGATGGACCATATTCTGCTGTACGGCCCGCCGGGCCTTGGCAAAACAACGTTGGCCGGCATTGTGGCGCAGGAGATGGGCGTGCAGATCCGCATTACCTCCGGCCCGGCCATCGAAAAGCCCGGCGATCTTGCCGCCCTGCTGACCAATTTGCAGGAGGGTGATATCCTGTTCATTGATGAGATCCATCGCCTTTCCCGCCAGGTAGAAGAAGTGTTGTACCCCGCACTGGAGGATTACGCGCTGGATATCATGATCGGCAAGGGCCCCAGCGCCCAAAGCATCCGCATCAACCTGCCGCGGTTCACCCTGGTGGGTGCAACCACCCGCGCGGGCCAGCTGACCGGGCCCCTGCGTGACCGCTTTGGCATTCTGCTCAAGCTGGAACCCTACAGCCCGGATGAACTGGCTACCATCATCATGCGCAGCGCGGGCATTTTGAATATCCCCATCGACCGCCCCGGTGCGCTGGAGCTGGCCAAATGCGCCCGCGGCACCCCGCGTATTGCAAACCGCCTGCTCAAGCGCGTGCGTGACTTTGCCACCGTGGAGGGCGATGGGGCAATCGACGGCCCCCACTGCTGTGGCAGCCCGCCGCCAGATGGATATTGACGAGCTGGGCCTGGATGAACTGGACCGCAGCGTGCTGCGTGCCATCATTGAGCTGTACGGCGGCGGTCCGGTGGGCCTGGATACCCTGGCGGCCAACCTTGGTGAGGAAAGTGTAACACTGGAAGATGTGTGCGAACCCTACCTGATGCAGATGGGGATGCTGACCCGCACCCCCCGCGGCCGCTGCGTGACCCGCCTGGCCTATGAGCATCTGAACATGCCCGTCCCCAAACACCTGCGCGCCGAAGACGCCGACGAGGTGGATGGGCAGCAGAGAATGTATTAAACCGGTAGGAGTTAGGAAGTAGGAGCTAGGAGTTTTTTGGCAGGGCAGGGCCGCAGGCCTTATTTTGAGCGGTGCGCAGCACCGCGGTCCACCAAAATTATTCTTTATTCATTATAGTTCAATGTGTTGACTTTGATAGATGGAAAGGACTTGACGATATGGGTAAATTGTTTGGTACCGATGGTGTCCGCGGTGTGGCGGGCAAAGACCTGACTTGTGAATTGGCCCTGCAGATCGGCCGCGCAACTGCCGCAGAGCTGACCAGTCTGGACGGCCACCGTCCCCGTATTCTGATTGGCAAAGATACCCGTGTTTCCGGCGATATGCTGGAATGCACCCTGGCTGCCGGTTTGTGCAGCGTTGGCGCAGACGTTGACCTGCTGGGTGTGATCCCCACCCCCGGCGTGGCCTATCTGGTGCGCAAATACGGCGCAGACGCCGGTATTGTGATCTCCGCGTCCCACAACCCGATGGAGTTCAACGGCATCAAGATTTTCAAGGGCGATGGCTACAAGCTGCCCGATGAAGTAGAAAACCGCATTGAGGCTCATATCTTCAAAAACTGCGAGGATATCAAGATCTGTGATGGTGCCGAGATCGGCCGCGTTCACCGCCTGGATACCGCTGTGGATGACTATGTGGATGCTCTGGAGCAGCATATTGATGCAGATCTTTCCGGCCTGAATGTGCTGTTTGACTGCGCCAATGGTGCTTCTGCCAAGGTGGCGCAGAAACTGTTCCCCCGCCTGGGCTGCCAGTGCAGCTTTACCGGCACGCTGGATGACGGCGTTTCCGTCAACGATGGCTGCGGCTCCACCCACCTGGACCGGCTGGAAAAGAAGGTCGTGGAAGGCGGCTTTGACTGCGGCATTGCCTTTGACGGCGACGCAGACCGCTGCCTCGCCTGCGACGAGAAGGGTCAGGAGATCGACGGCGACAAGATCATTGCGCTGGTTGCCAAGGATATGAAAGACCGCGGCCGCCTGGACGGAAATACCGCCGTGGTGACGGTTATGTCCAACCTGGGCTTTATGAAGTATATGCAGTCCATTGGCATTGACACCGCCCGCACCGCTGTAGGCGACCGCTACGTGCTGGAAGAGATGCGCGCCCGTGGTTATGCCATCGGCGGCGAGCAGAGCGGCCATGTTATTTTCCTGCACCACTCCACCACCGGCGACGGCGAGTTGACCGCAGGCAAGCTGCTGAAGCTGCTGGCTCTCAAGCACCGCGAAGAGGGTACCAAGATGAGCGAGCTGAACGCCGTTTACACCAAGTTCCCGCAGGTGCTCATCAACCTGACTGCCGACAAGGAGCAGAAGCAGGCTTATAAAGAAGATGAATACATTGCCGGCTTTATTGAGAGCCAGCAGCAGAACCTGATGGGCATGGGCCGCGTGCTGGTGCGTGTTTCCGGCACCGAGCCCAAGATCCGCGTGATGGTGGAAGGCGAGGATATGGAAGCCATCCAGTCCAGCGCAGAGCGCATTGCCGATATGATCCGCCAGCGTATTCCGGGGGTGTGCTGATGCGCCCCGCCGATACCTGGGTCGATTACGAGCTGATCGACGCAACGAATCATAACCGCCTGGAACGCTGGGGCAAAACGCTGCTCATCCGCCCCGACCCGCAGATCATCTGGAAAAACGAGGAAGTCAGCCCCCTGTGGGCCAGGGCAGACGCCATCTATTACCGTTCCGCCAAGGGCGGCGGCCAGTGGGACTACCACAAAAAGCTGCCCCAGAAGTGGAACATCAAATGGCAGGACCTGACGCTGATCGTCAGCCCCACCGGCTTTAAGCATACCGGCGTCTTCCCGGAGCAGGCTGTGAACTGGGCCTGGTACCAAGAAAAGATCAAGGCTGCCGACCGTCCTGTCAAGGTGCTCAACCTGTTCGGCTACACCGGCGGTGCAACACTGGCCTGCCTGGCCGCCGGTGCCAGCGTGACCCATGTGGATGCTTCCAAAGGCATGGTAGCCTGGGCGCGGGAGAACGCCCAGGCCAGCAGCCTGGCCGACCGCTCCTGCCGCTGGATCGTGGATGACTGTGCCAAGTTTGTGCAGCGCGAGATCCGCCGCGGCAGGCGCTACGACGCCGTCATCATGGATCCGCCCAGCTATGGCCGCGGCCCCAACGGTGAGATCTGGAAGCTGGAAGATAACGTCTATGACCTCATCACCCTGACAGAACAGGTGCTCAGCGATAAGCCGCTGTTCTTTGCCATCAACTCCTACACCGAGGGCCTGAGCCCGGCGGTTATGGAGTATGTGCTCAAAACCACCCTCTGCCCCAAGGTGGGCGGCCACACCAGCTGCGATGAGATCGGCCTGCCCGTAACCGCCACCGGCGGCGTAGTGCCCTGCGGCGCTACCGCAGTGTGGGAAGAATGAGAGTTAGGAGTTAATTAGGAATTAGGAATGAGCAATTAAAATTGCAATGCTCCGTAGGGGCGCACATTGTGCGCCCGCTAACCTTGCAGGATTAACTTTAGGGCAACACCGCACAATTCCCGCCTTACGGCTTAAGCACCGTTCCGGCGGCTGCGGCACGGCATCTGCGTTGCCAAAATGCTCGATAATGTCGGGTTGCGGTACCCGCATCGTGCTTCGGGGGGCAAAAGCCCCTCGCACTCTGCGACCGCTGCCCCCTGCTTCGGTTCGCTGTTTCCGCCACTGGCGGCGCTCACCTTTGCAGCATCCAGTATTATCTGCGCTTTTTGGCTTAGTAGCTGCCGCACCTCGCTCGCCGTATCGGCACTTAGAATTATGCGGTATTGCCTTAGCTCCTTTCAACTCCTAACTCCTCACTCCTACCTCCTAACTAAAAATTTTGGATCACACTATTATTCAGAATAGGGGATACCACATGAAAGAAAACGATATTTTACAGGCGCAGGATGTGCGGTTCCGGTATGATACGGAGCAGCCGAACTTTGCTGTGGACGGGGTGTCGATGGAAGTACACCGCGGCGAGTTTGTGGCTGTGCTGGGTGCCAACGGCTGCGGTAAATCGACCCTGGCCAAGCATTTTAACGCCATTCTGCTGCCGGAAAGCGGCACCGTGCTGGTGGAAGATATGGACACCCGCACCGATGAAAAGCTGTACGACATTCGCCAGAAAGTGGGCATGGTGTTCCAGAACCCGGACAACCAGATTGTTGCCACCGTGGTGGAAGAGGATGTTGCCTTTGCGCTGGAAAACCTTGGCGTGCCCACCGGGGAAATGCGCGCCCGCGTGGATGACGCCATGAAGCTGGCGGGGATCTATGAACAGCGCAATAAAGCGCCGCACAAGCTTTCCGGCGGTCAAAAGCAGCGCGTTGCCATCGCGGGCGTGATTGCCATGCGGCCGGACTGCCTGATTCTGGATGAATCCACTGCCATGCTGGACCCCCGCGGCCGCGCCCAGGTAATGAAAACCATCCGCAACCTGCGGGATGCAGGCATTTCCATTGTGTCCATTACCCACTATATGGAGGAAGCCGCCCAGGCCGACCGCATATTGGTCATGAGCCGCGGACGCATTGTGATGGAGGGCACCCCCAAACAGGTGTTCAGCCAGACCAAGCGGCTGCATGGCTACCACCTGGATGTACCCCAGGCCACCGAGCTGCGGGATGAACTGGCCGCCGCCGGCCTGCCTATGCCGGAAAACATCATTACCCCCGAAGAATGCGCCAAGGCCATTTTTGACCTGCTGAAATAAAATGCCGTGCCTTTTGGGCGGCAACACCCCTGTAGGGCGGGGTCACCCGCCCCCACCGCTTCTGCGAAGAAACCCAAACAACCAATTTTCCCCAACCAGAAAAAGGCACAGACTGCACCCGGCAAAAAGAGACCGGGGCGGTACCGTGCGGGAAGGAATGTAACGTGTCAGAGATCATTAAAGTGGAACATCTGCGCTATGTGTATAACGCCGGTATGCCGGACGAAACCGCAGCGCTGGATGATGTGAGCTTCTCGATTGAAAAAGGTGATTTTGTCGGTGTGATGGGCTCGACCGGGTCCGGCAAATCCACGCTGATCGCCCATTTCAACGGCCTGAACCGCCCCACCAGCGGCAAGATCATTATTGATGGCCGTGATATGTGGGCGGAGGGCGAAAACCTGCGGGATTTCCGCTTCCTTGTGGGGCTGGTCATGCAGTACCCGGAATACCAGCTGTTTGAAGAAACCTGCTGGAAGGATATCGCCTATGGCCCGCGCAACATGGGCTTGGATGAAGAAGAGATCACCCGCCGCGTCAAGCGCGCGGCAGAGTTTGTTGGCCTGGATGAAGCGCTGCTGCAAAAAAGCCCGTTTGAACTTTCCGGCGGGCAAAAGCGCCGCGTTGCCATTGCGGGCGTTATGGCCATGGAGCCCAAGATCCTGGTGCTGGACGAACCCGCAGCAGGCCTTGACCCCGAAGGCCGCGATACCATCCTGAGCCAGATCCGCAACTACCACGAGCAGACCGGCATCACGGTCATTCTGGTCAGCCACTCAATGGAAGATATCGCCCCCTATGCCAACCGCGTACTGGTGATGAGCAAGGCGAAAGTGGCCATGTATGACACGGTGGAAAAGGTCTTTGCCCGTGCGCCGGAGCTGCTGGAACTGGGGCTTTCCGTTCCGCAGGTCACCCAGGTGTTTTTGATGCTGAAAGCAATGGGCATGGAGATCGACACGGATGTGTACACCGTGCCCTATGCGGTCAAAACCGTGCTGAAAGCCTGGAACGCCAAACACCAGGACAAAGCCGTTCCGCTGCCGCAAAACCACAAAACCGTACAGGAAGGGGGCGCTGACTGATGCTGCGTGATATTACCATTGGCCAGCACTTCCCCGGCAACTCGGTGGTACACCGCTGCGACCCGCGCTTGAAAATTATTGCCACCATTGCCTACATCATTGTGCTGTTTATGGCGTCCAACCCGCTGGGCATTGCGCTTTCGCTGGCGCTGCTGGCTCTGCTGTACAAAGTGGCGCAGATTCCCATCAAGCTGATCGTCAAGAGCTTAAAGCCGATCGTTCCCATTGTGCTGTTCACCGCGGTACTCAACCTGTTCTTCATCACCGGCGAGGGCGAACCGCTGGTACACTTTGGCTTTATCCACATCTACCGCGAGGGTGTGAGCTATGCGGTGCTGATGGCGGTGCGCATTGTGGCATTGATCGCCGGCACCAGCCTGTTGACCTACACCACCAGCCCCATTGTGCTGACGGATGCCATTGAAGCGCTGCTGAAACCCTTTGCCAAGCTACACCTGCCGGTGCATGAGCTTGCCATGATGATGACGATCGCCCTGCGGTTTATCCCGCTGCTGATCGATGAGACCGAAAAGATCATGAACGCCCAGAAAGCCCGCGGCGCAATGCTGGATAACGGCAAGTTCATGGACCGCATCAAGGCATTGGTGCCGGTGCTGATCCCCCTGTTCATCAGCGCGTTCCGCCGTGCGGACGAGCTTGCCATGGCCATGGAATGCCGCTGCTACCACGGCGGCGAGGGCCGCACCCGCCTGAAGGTGCTCAAGTTCGGTGCGCTGGACGTAAAATGCGCCGTTGTTCTCACCCTCTGCCTCGCCGTCATCCTCTCCACCCGCTGGATCATGGCGGGAATCTGAAATTAGGTAGGAGTTAGGAGGTAGGAGTTAGGAATTGAAGGTGCGGCTTGCGCCGCTGTTTTGAAAATTGAGTAAAACTTGATATCCCAAATGTGCGCGAATGCGCACACCAATAACTCCTAACGCCTCACTCCTACCTCCTAACTCCCAAAGGTGTCCCATGAATATTCTCCTCTGGCTTGCCTACAAGGGCACAAATTATTCGGGGTTTCAGGTGCAGCCCAATGGGGTTACGGTGTGTGCGGTGGTGCAGGATGCTATGCAGAGCGTGTTTGGCACCCGGCCCGATGTAAAGGGCTGTTCCCGCACCGATGCCGGGGTGCATGCCCGGCGGTTTGCCCTGAACTTCCATTATGATGGCCGCATCCCGGTGCAGCGCATCCCGCTGGCGTTGAACGCCCGCCTGCCCATGGATGTGCGGGCACTGGCAGCGCAGCAGGTGCCGGATGATTTCCACGCCCGCTATGCCGCCCACGCCAAAACCTACCACTACCGCCTGCGGTGCAGCGCGGTGGATGATCCCTTTGATTATGAGACCTGCCACCGGGTCAACGGCCCGCTGGACCTTACCGCCATGCAGGCGGCGGCTGCCCATTTTGTTGGCAGGCATGACTTTTTGGCGCTGTGCGCTTCGGGTTCTTCAGCCGCAGCCCACGGCGATACGGTGCGCACCATCACCGCCTGCACCGTGCAGCAGGATGGCGAGCTGTATACCCTGTCCGTAACAGCGGACGGCTACCTGTACAACATGGTGCGCATTCTGGCCGGTACGGTGCTGCAGGCGGGCCTTGGCAAAATGAATCCGGCCGCTGTGCCCGCTTTGCTGCAAAGCAGGAACCGCGGCCAGGCAGGCCCCACGCTGCCCGCCAGGGGGCTGTTTTTGTGGGATGTGCAGTACCCGGATTTAGAGCGCCCGAACGACTGAAACAACTAAATGAGTAACACAACAAGACGGGAAGGAGGCGAAGCCCTTGAACCGTGAAGAAAAAGAGCGGCTGGAACGCCGCCGCCGTATGTTGGCGCGGGAACGGGGCGAAGCCCCGCCAACCCCGCCGCCTGCCTCCAAACAGCAGCCGGAACGGGAACGCCCAGCGCCGGAGCGCAGCGCACCCAGCACCCTGCCGCCCAAAGAGCAAGGCGCAGCTGCGGCACCGGCGGCAACGCTGCGGCCCATCAGCCCTATTCTGCGCCGCCGCCAGCGCCGCAGGCGCATTGCCGTTGTTCTGGTGGTGCTGATTATTGCCGCCATTATGGCGGTGGGCAGCGGCCTGCTGGGTACATCCATTGCCATGCTGGGGGATATGACGGATTCTATCTCACTGTATCTCAACCGCGCCGGGGCGGGTTGGCCCGCCAACACCGGCATCCGCACGCCGACCCAGGTGGAACCCCTGGCGGGCGGTTTTGTGGAGATGGATAATGAGGATGTGGCGGTCTATTCCGCTTACGGCGCAAAGATCCGCACCATCCAGCCCGGCTATGCCCGCCCGGCGCTGGCCGTGGGCAACACCCGCTTTGTGCTGTATAACCGCGCGGGCAAGGAACTGACGGTGCAGAGCCGCACCCGCCAGCTGTACGCCAAAAGCTTTAATAACGCCATTATGCTGTGCGAAATGGCGCAGAACGGCACCCTGGCCGTGGTGACGGAGTCTGACCGCTATGCGGCGGAAGTGATGGTGTACGATGCTTCTTTCAGCGGGGACCCCTTTACCTGGAAGCTGACCAGCACCGACGGCACCCCCATTGCATTGTCTTTTGCCACGGATAACCACCGCTTTTGCCGCGGCAACGGTGGCCGCGAGGGACGGCCAGCTGCGCACTACCGTGCGCATGATGAACACCAATTCGGATACTGCCGGGCCGTTTTATGTGGCAGATACCGGCAGCGTGATCCTGAAGCTGAAATGGATCAGCAGCAGCCGCGTGCTGGCTGTTTTTTTGATACCTATGCCGCCATCATCAACGTGAGCGATGGCACCGAGAGTGCCCGCTATGATTATGGCGGGGCCACCCTGCAAAGCGTGTCCATCGGCGGGCGCAGCACGGCGCTGCTGCTGGCGGTGCGCGGCGGCGATACCCTGGTCACGCTGGATGATTCACTCAACCAGCTGGCGAGCGTTGCCGCCGGGCAGGCCAAAAGCGTCAGCAGTACCGCAACGGCGGTCTATCTGCTGACAGCGTCCGGCGTGGAAAGCTATGGCTATGACGGCACCCATAATTGGAGCCGGGATTATGGTGCGGCACCGCAGGCGGTCATCAACGCCCGCGAAACACTGGTATTTATTTCCGGCACGGTAGAGGTTCTGAATGCGCCGCACGAATGATGCTGTGCGGCATGGGAAAGTATGGTAGAGTTATGACACAGTATATTGGCATTGTTTATGATGTGATTTTTCTTTTGCTGGTGCTGGGCGCGGCCGAAACCGGCCGCCGCCGCGGTTTTGCCTCCGGACTGGTGAGCCTTATCGGCTCCGTGGCGGGCATTATCGGCGGCACTTACGGCACCCGCGTTTGGGCCGGCGGCATTTATGATAAATATGTTGCCAGCCACGTTACCGATGTTGTGGCTGACACGCTGGAAAAGACCGGCGGAGATCTGGCCAAGGCAATCCATGCGCTGACCTTTCTGCCGCAGTCGATCCAGCAAAAACTGATCGATACCGTCAGTGCGGCGTCCAGCAATGCGGTGCCGCAGGTGGTCAATGCGCTGGAACCGCTGTTTCTGCCGGTTATTCAGGCCGTTGTGTTTTTGTCGGTCTGGATCGTGGTGCGGGCGCTCTGCCGGATGCTGGGGCGGGTGCTGCGCGGCATCAACGCCATCCCACTCATCGGTGGACTGAATCGCATTTTGGGCTTTGCGTTCGGCTTTGTCAGCGGTTTGCTGAACTGCTGGATCTGGTCCATTCTGCTGTGGGTGGCGGCAAACCTGACCGGCGGCAAGCTGGAATTTTTGACCACAGCCACCCTGAACCGAAGCGTGATCTATGGACTTTTGGCAAACCTGAACCCGTTTTTGACCCGCTATTGATTAACAATATCTGAACATTCCCCCCGCCCCTCTTGCAAATATCAGTGGGGTGGGGGATAATAGTACATGGGAAAAGTTCTGAAAACGCATGTTGTGTGCGCGTTTCGGCATTCCCGATCCAATCGAATACCCCATAGAGAGGTGAACCATATGTTATGTACCCGCTGTAAAAAAAGACAGGCGGTTGTGTTTGTGCAGCGGCTGGAAAACGGCAAACCGGTGCAGGAAGGCTACTGCCTGACCTGCGCGCGGGAGCTGCATATTCAGCCTGTGGATGATTTGATGAAGCGGTTTAATATGACCGATGACCAGCTGGCCAGCATGGAAGAGCACATGGCCGACCTGATGCAGCAAGCGCAGGAAAGCGGCGCCATGATGCCCATGATGGACGGCGATATGCAGAACCCCGACGATACCGGGGATGATTTTGTGCCCGGCGGTTCGCCGGTGTTCCCCTTTGGCTTTGGCGGAACCCCCAAGGCTGAGGAGAAGGGCGAAAAGTCCAAAAAACAGCGTGGCCGCGGCCAGCGCAAATACTTGGACACCTATTGCGAAAACCTGACCCAGAAAGCCAAGGACGGCAAGCTGGATGCCATCATTGGCCGTGACCGTGAGGTATACCGCACGGTGCAGATTCTGTGCCGCCGCCAGAAAAACAACCCCTGCCTGATCGGTGAAGCCGGCGTTGGCAAAACCGCCATTGCCGAGGGCATTGCCCAGCGCATTGCCGAAGGCAAAGTGCCCGCCCGCTTACAGGATAAAAAGAGATCTACCTGCTGGACCTGACGGCCCTTGTGGCAGGCACCCAGTTCCGCGGCCAGTTTGAACAGCGCGTCAAGGGCCTGCTTTCTGAAATCAAGGCCGCCGGCAATGTGATCTTGTTCATTGACGAGATCCACAACATTGTCGGCGCCGGGGATTCGGACGGCGCCATGAACGCCGCCAACATCATGAAACCGGCCCTGTCCCGCGGGCAGATCCAGGTTATCGGCGCAACGACCTTTGCCGAGTACCGCAAGTTTATTGAAAAAGATTCTGCGCTGGAGCGCCGCTTCCAGCCCGTCAAGGTGGAAGAACCCTCCATCAATGATGCCATTGCGGTTATCCGCGGCGTAAAAGGTTATTACGAAAAGTACCACTGCGTGCGTGTGCCCGATTCCATCGTGGCGGATGTGGTACACCTGTCGGAACGGTATATCACCGACCGCTACCTGCCGGATAAGGCGATTGACCTGCTGGATGAATCCTGCGCCTGCTGCAACCTGCGCCACCCTGAAATTACCGAGTTCCTGAACCTGCAAAAGCAGGTGGCAGAGCTGGAAACCAAAGAGCATGACCTGGAAAACCCCGACCCCGAAAAGCAGGGCGATGCCGCTATTGATTACGAGGAACTGGCCAAAACCAAGACCGAGCTGGCCCAGCTGCGCCAAAAGCTGCCCGCGCTGGAGCTGCGCGTGGCCGATATCCAGGTAACGGCGGACGATGTGGCCCAGGTTGTGGAGCTGTGGACCGGCATTCCGGCGGTTAAAATCAAAGAGACCGAGTATGGCCGCCTGATGGGGCTGGAAGATGCCCTGAAAGAGCATATCATCGGCCAGGACGAAGCTGTGCACAGCGTAGCGCTGGCCGTTAAGCGTGCGCGGGCAGACCTGTCTGGCCGCCACCGCCCGGCAAGCTTTATCTTTGTCGGCCCCACCGGCGTGGGCAAAACCGAGCTGGTCAAGCAGCTGGCCAATCAGCTGTTTGATACCGTGGACCCGCTGATCTCCATTGACATGAGTGAGTATATGGAAAAGTACGCGGTGTCCCGCCTGATCGGTTCCCCTCCGGGCTATGTGGGTTATGATGAAGCCGGCCAGCTGACCGAAAAAAGTGCGCCGCCATCCTTACAGCGTGGTCCTGTTTGATGAAATCGAAAAAGGCCCACCCCGATGTGATGAACATCCTGCTGCAGATCCTGGACGAGGGCAAGATCAACGATGCCCAGGGCCGCACGGTGGATTTTTCCAATACCGTGATCTGCATGACCTCCAACGCCGGTTCTTCGGACCGTACCGCCCTGACTGGCTTTGGCCGCACCGAAGAGCAGGTCAGCCGCGAAAAGAGCATGAAAGCGCTGCAGGAGTTCCTGCGGCCGGAGTTCCTGGGCCGTGTGGATGAAGTGATCACCTTCCGCCCGCTGGAACAGGCTGACCTGGAAAAGATCGCTGCCCTGATGCTGGACGAGTACAAGCCCGGCCTGGAAGCCCGCGGCCTGAAGCTGGAATATACCCCGCAGGCACTGGCAGCCATCGTGAACGAAACATCCACCCGTTTTGGTGCGCGTGAACTGCGCAAGACCATCCGCAAAACGCTGGAGGATCCCGTGGCCGAAGCCATTGTGGCGGGCCGCCTGACCGGTGGTCAGACCGTGACCCTGGCAGCGGATGCTGACGGCAAGCCGCAGCTGGTGCTGCCGGAGTAAGCGCGAATGAAAAAGCCGCGCGTATTGCTCCACCTTGCCGCCCTTGCCATGGGGCTCTGCCTGCTGGCCGGGTGCGCGGCACAGCCTGCCGCACCCGCACAGGCAACGATCCCCCATATCGAAACCAGCCCCCAGCCCACCGTGGCCCCCAGCCCAACCCCCACCCAGACCCCTGCCCAACAGCAAGATTTACAGCAGGTGTACGGCAGCTGCGGGCTGCTGGCATGGCCCAGCGTGCTGTACAGCATTTATCTGCAGGACGACGCCAACCCTTGGACCGAGGAAGCCCTGGCCCAGACGCGGCAGAACCTTGCCGTGGCGGTGGACTGGATCACCCAGCAGGCGCAGACCTATAACGCCCAGCCGAAAATCTATTACGATACCGGCGAAAACAATCTGAGCACCTTTGCCGCCTACAAAGCCGGTCTGACGGAAGATACCACCACCGGCACAACGTTCTATGACGATGTGGATACCCCTGACAGCACAGGTGGATGTGGAATCTATCCGGCAGCAGTACGGCACGGCAAGCATTGGCTACCTGATCTTTCTGCCGGTGGAGGGGGCTTCCTACTCCATTCTGCATTATCAGGAGGATGGCAGTAATTACCTGAATGAATTCAGCTGTCTTTATCTCTATGATTCCTATGCGGGGGAGAAAACCTACAACAGCCCCACCGTGTATGCCCACGAGATCCTGCATCTGTTTGGTGCGGCAGACCTTTACGTCGGCAGCCGGGATACGTTTGTGACCCAGCCGCTGGCGCAGTATGTGCTGAACACCTGGCCGGATGCTATTATGTATTACACCTACAACAGCGATAACGGCATCAGCTATGACCATATCGAAAAAACGCTCTGCCCGCTAACGGCCTACCGCCTGGGGCTGGTGGACAGCTTCCCCGGGAGCGAGCAGTTTCCGGCGGCAACGCAGGACCCGCCCGGTGTGTTCAGCAACGGCGCAGGCCAGAACTGGACCGCAAGCGATGAAGCAACCTGAACAGGGGAGGTGAAGGCATGTATGGGGATGAATGGCCGCTGCGGGTAACAGGGATTGCCAGCGCGGCGGAATCCGAATGGCGCATTGGCCAGCAAACGCCGGAGCGCACCTGTGAGGGCTGGCTGCTGGTATATGTAAAAAGCGGTATGGTGGAAGAGCTGTGCGATACCCACCGGGTGCTGCTGCGCGCCGGGCAGATTTTGTTCCACCAGCCCGCAGAGCTGTTTGCCATGCGCGCAGTGGGCGAAGTTCCGCCGGAGGTGTTCCGCATGGAATTTACCGCGGACGGCAGTGCGATGGATTCCTTCCGCAGCTGCCATATGCGGCTCGGAAACGCCGAAAAAAGCTGTCTGCGCCAGCTGGCAGAAACGGTGCGCGAGGTGTTCCAGCCGGTGCAGGATGCCTGCCAGATGCCCGCCCGCCGCGCGGAAATCCCGTTTGGCGGCAAAGAGCTGCAAACCATCTATCTGGCACAGCTGCTGTACCTGCTGGCCCGCCGCAGGCAGCGCACCCGCAAACAAAGCCCCCGTGCTCGCGCCGAGCAGGAGCAGGCAGCCCTTGTGGAAAGCGTGCGCCTGTACTTTGCGCAGAACATTGAAAAGCCGCTGGCGCTGGACCAGGTGTGCGATGCCAATGGTTGCTCCCGCGTGGCATTGCAGCAGGCGTTCCGCGCCCGCACCCGCATGGGGCCGATGGAGTATTTCTCCTGCATGAAAGCCGAACAGGCAGCGCTGCTGCTGACCCAGGGGTACGGCCCCTGGCGAAACGGCCCGTATGCTGGGGTATGGCTCCCTGGCGTGGTTCAGCAGGCGGTTCCACGCCCTGACCGGCCAAACGCCCGGCGCTTACCGCCGCGCCCCGCACCCGCTGCATCTGTGCGAACGGTAAAGGTAACAACAAAGTTACATATCAAACATGGAAACATCTATTTCCATATTGTGATAAAGACGTTAGAATAAAATCAACAAGGGAACGAAGCAAACCCTGCGGATGCCCTGTTGAAGATACAAAAAATCCCGGCAACAACTTTCCATATTGTGTAAAGGAGCGATCAGTATGTCTATTTTGGTCAGCGGCGGCGCCGGTTACATCGGCAGCCATACCTGTGTGGAGCTTCTCAATGCGGGTTACGATATTGTGGTGGCAGATAACTATTACAACTCCTGCCCCGAAGCCCTGAAGCGTGTGCGCGAGATCACCGGTAAGGATTTCAAGTTTGTGGAAGCAGACATGACCGACCATGCGGCAGTTGAAAAGGTCTTTGCGGAAAATCCCGGCATTGACTGTGTGATCCAGTTTGCCGCCTACAAGGCCGTGGGCGAAAGCGTTTCCAAGCCCATCGAGTATTACTCCAACAACCTGAACTGCACCCTGAACATCCTGGATGTTATGCGCCGTTACGATTGCCATAACATCATCTTCTCCTCCTCCGCAACGGTTTACGGCGACCCCGCCAGCGTGCCCATCCGCGAGGATTTCCCTGTTGGTGCAACCACCAACCCGTATGGCACTACCAAGGTGTTTACCGAGCGCATCCTGGCCGACTGCTGCAAGGCAGACCCGGAGCTGAACGTTGCTCTGCTGCGTTACTTCAACCCCATCGGTGCACATCCTTCCGGAAAGATCGGCGAGGACCCGAACGGCATCCCCAACAACCTGGTGCCCTACATCGCCAAAGTTGCCGTTGGCAAGCTGGAAAAAGTGCATGTGTACGGCAATGATTACCCTACCCCCGATGGCACCGGCGTGCGCGACTACATCCACGTTGTGGACCTGGCCCGCGGCCATGTGGCAGCCATCAAAAAGCTGGAAGAAAAGCCCGGCCTGTTCATCTGCAACCTGGGCACCGGCCACGGCTACAGTGTGCTGGATGTGATTCATGCATTCAGCAAGGCCTGCGGCAAGGAGCTGCCCTATGTCATTGACCCGCGCCGCCCCGGCGATATTGCCGAGTGCTGGTGCGATCCCAGCAAGGCCAAGCGTGAGCTGGGCTGGGAAGCTGAGTACGGCATTGACGAAATGTGCCGCGACAGCTGGAACTGGCAGAGCCACAACCCCGATGGGTATAAGACCGCTGAATAAGTTCACGGTTCAAAGAAAGCAATAAAACGAGAGCAATAAAACAGGGCGACCGGGAAAACTTCCCGGCCGCCCTGTTGGTGTATCAGGTAGCGTTTGTATGGGTTTAATGCGTTAGAAAAAAGCGTTTGACCCTGTGGAGCCCGTGGGAGCGCACATTGTACGCCCGGCCACGTAAGGCGGGATGCCCTCATCCCGACGTGTGCGCATATTACGGCCTGCCATGCAGGACGATGCGAGCGTCGTTTCCTACACATGGTTTGCAGGTTCGCAGCCCAATATTTGCGTTTCTTCCCTGTGCGATGAGGGCATCGCGCCCTAGGGTGTATCTCAAGCATCCGGGTCCTTTTTCTCCTGCCCCGTTCCCTGAATCTTTGCGTTCAGCCCGGCACCCAAAAACAGCACATTGATGTTCACATTCAGCCAAAGCGTAATCAGCACGATTGCAGCCAAAGAACCGTAAATGTACGATAACTTCCAGAAATGCCGATGTAAAACGAGAATATTTTGGAAAACAGCGTCCATACCGCTACCACAGCGGCGGCCCCCGGCAGCTGATCCCGTATGCGGCGCTTGCCGCCGGGCACATAGGTGTAGATCAGTGTTATCGTCAGCAGCGAAAGCGCCAACGAAAGCACAGCACTGATGCTGAGCAGGCTGTGCAGCCGCTGCAGCAGCCCGCCCACCAGGGTATGCAGCGGCAGCAGCCCGGCCAGCCCGCGCAGAATTGGGCTCAGGCTTTGCACCACCATGGCAACCAGCATCAGGCCCTCAAACAAAAAGGTATACAGCACAGCCCACAAACGGTCAAACATTGTTTTTTGCGGGCACCGGGGGTCAGCTTTGCAGCCCCTTTTGCACCGCGGCCATCCCACCGGAAGCGGAGATCACCGTGGTGATGGCGGCAAAGGAAGCCATGAAGGTGGTGGACTGATCATTCAGGTTGGCAATCACATCCACCGCCATTGACTGGATGGCCGGGATATCCGGCAAAAGCTGGGCAACCAGCGCGGCAATGTCCGAAACCGAATAAAACGGCAGCATGTTGATGATGACCAGCACCCACATCAGCAGCGGCAGCGCTGCCGTAAGCAGCAGCAAGGTGGCGTGTCCGGCGTATACGGCCATATCCAGCGCCAGGTACTGCCGCAGCAGGTCCAGCAGTGCAGGCAGCAGGGTTGAGGCTTGTTTTTTTCATGGCGTTCTCCTGAATCCCCCACGCTCAGGGGCAAAATAAAAAACATTATAAGGCAACACCGCACAATTCCCGCCTAGCGGCTTAAGCACCGCTCCGGCAGCTGCGGCACGGCATCTGCGTTGCCAAAATGCTCGATAATGTCGGGTTGCGGTACCCGCATCGTGCTTCGGGGGCAAAAGCCCCTCGCACTCTGCGACCGCTGCCCCTGCTTCGGTTCGCTGTTTCCGCCACTGGCGGCGCTCACCTTTGCAGCATCCAGTATTATCTGCGCTTTTGGCTTGGCATCTGCCGCACCTCGCTCGCCGTATCGGCACTTAGAATTATGCGGTATTGCCATAACCATTATATAGGCCCGCTCCCGCGCCTGACAATGGGCAGTTGGGGAAAAATGTGCCGCAGGGCAAAGTTTTTCGGTTTTGTGCTGCTAACTGGCCGAACAGCCGCCGGGTGTGCTATAATAAACCATGAATAAAAACCGCCGCCCCGGCGGAAAGGAGAACTCAATGAAAGATTCCATCAAAGCTCTGCGCGAGCTGGAGAAAAGACTGTATGCCTACCAGTACGCAATGGCCGTTGCCGATTATGACAGTGAGACGGTAGCCCCGCCGGAAAGCAGCGCGGGCCGCGCCGAAGCCATGGAGGTGCTGAGCCGCGCCTACTTTGACCAGCTGGTCAGCGCTGACACCGCCGCCCTGCTGCAGCGCGCTGCCGCTGATGCCGAAACCGAACAGGAAAAGGCAGAAGTGCGGGAGTTGCAGCGCAGCTATGACGAGATTGGCAAGATCCCGGCAGAAGAGTACGCCGCGTTCACCAAGCTGACGCAGGAAAGCATGCCCGCATGGGGCAAGGCAAAGCGCGGCAATGACTTTGCCAGTTTTGCCCCGTATCTGGAAAAAATTGTGGAATCCCTGCGCGCGCAGGCCCACTATTTTGCCCCTGACCGCGACCCGTATGAAGTCTGGCTGGACCGCTATGAACACGGCCTGACCATTGCCCAGTGCGATACTTTCTTTGCTGCCCTGCGCGAGACCATTGTGCCGCTGCTGGCTGCCATAAAAGAGCGCGGCAGCGCCATCCGCACCGACTTTTTGTATCAGAATTGGCCCATTGAGCAGCAGCGCAAGCTTTCGAAAAAGATCATGGAAGTGTGGGGGCTGGACCCGGACCACTGCGTATTGGGCGAAACGGAACACCCCTTTACCTCCGGCTTCTGGCACGGCGATGTGCGCATTACCACCCATTATATGCCGCAGGATATGTTCTCCAACCTGTACAGCGTGGCGCACGAGGGCGGCCATGCCCTGTATGAGCTGAACGTTGACCCCAAGTATGATTATACCACCCTGGCGGGCGGCGCAACCACCGGCCTGCACGAAAGCCAGAGCCGCCTGTTTGAAAACTATGTGGGCCGCAGCCGCGCGTTCATCCACTATTTGTATCCCACTTTGCTGGAGCTGTTCCCCCAGCAGCTGAACGGCGTGACCGAGGAAGAGATCTACCGCGCCGTCAACCGCGCCGAGCCGAGCCTGATCCGCACCGAGGCGGACGAGCTGACCTACTCTTTGCACATTATGGTGCGGTATGAGCTGGAAAAGGCCCTGATGCAGGGCACCCTGACCGTGGCCGACCTGCCCGCCGCCTGGAACGCCAAGTATAAGGAATACCTTGGCGTGGATGTGCCGGACGATACCCACGGCTGTTTGCAGGATATCCACTGGGCAATGGGCGATATGGGCTACTTCCCCAGCTATGCGCTGGGCAGTGCTTACAGCGCACAGGCGGTGGATGACCTGCGCAAAACCATGGACCTGGACGCCCAGTGGGCCGAAGGCAACATGCAGCCGCTGAAAGACGCTCTGCGCAGCCGCGTGTGGCAGCATGGCCGCGCTAAGGAACCGCAGTGGCTGGTGCAAAAAGCTGTGCGGCGGCGCATTTGATGCCGCCCACTACACCAACTACCTGAAAAACAAATATACCGAGCTGTACGGTCTGTAAGAACAGCCGGTAAAAATCAAAGCGGGCGCGCCGTCTACTGTAGGACGGTGCGCCCGCTTTGCGATATAAGTTGGAAAGAAGAGGTGCGATTTATTTTACGGTGTCGTCCGGTTTGGCGGGCTCTGCGGGCTGCGCCTGCACAGCGGCAGCCTTTGCAGCGAGCTTAGCCTGCTTTTTCTCCGCCCGGCGGGCCTTGCGGCGCTTAAGGGCGGGCCGTGCCACCAGCAGGATGGCAAGCACGATCAGCACCACCGGCCACAGGTAAACCACCACCAGGATAAAATCTTCGGCCCCATCCACAAAGCCGCGCCAGCCGCTGGTAACGGCTTCCACAAACTTTTCGCCAAAGGTGGTGGCGGTGGGGGTCAGTACCCGCACTTCCTGCAGGGAAATATCCACGGTGGAATAGCGCACCTGGTTATCCATCAGCCGCATCTGGCCGGTGTAGCTTTCCAGCTGATACTGCACATCCGAAAGCTGGCTTTCAATTTCCAGCAGGTCGGCGGTGGTTTCAGCTTTGTCGGCCAGGGCGTTCAGCCGGTCGCGCTGGTCGTTCAGGGCTTTCAGGCGGGCTTCCACATCTACATACTCAGCAGTAATGTCCTGCGCGCTCTCGTTCAGCGAGGTCACGTTCCCGGCTTCCCCGGCGGCGGTCAAAAAGCTGCGGTAGTTTTCGGCGGGGATGCGCGCGGTGTAATAAGTATAGCGGCTGCCGGAATCCTTGCTGCCGCCCTGGTCAGTGCTTTCCAGGTAGCCGTTCGCGGCGGTTACGGCCTCTTGCAAGGCGGCGCGGGTGGTATCATAGTCGGTGGTTTCCATCCGCACGCTGGCGTTATACACGATCTTGCGGCTGCTTTCCACCGTGGAAGGATCCAGCATCGAGCTGGTCAGATCGTCTGAAGAAAAACTGCTGCCTTCCCCGGCTGCGGCGCTTTCGGCGCTGTAAGATTCATAGTCTCCGGCATCCTGGCTGCTAAGGGCGGCGGTATCGTTAGAAACAGCGGCGGAGTAGGTGCTGCGGCTGGTGGAACCGCAGGCAGCAAGGCTGAGCGCCAGCGCGGCGGATGCGGCAAGGCTGGCAAAGCGGGATAGTGTTGTATGTTTCATAGGGCACGCTCCTTATTGTGTTGTGTGGTAAGGGGTAAGCCAAAAGCAATATCTGCTTCCTTTACCAGTATAACACGGAAGTGGCACCGGAATGTTACAGCTTGATGTCAAAAAAAAGCGGGGTGCACCGCAAAACCGGCACACCCCACAAAAATAATTCTAATTATTCAGCTTTTTGACCAAGAACCTTGATGTCGTCATTGTCCGCAAAGGCAACAGCGTTGTAACCAGCGGCTTCCAATGTGCCGAACTGCTTGCCCAGCTTTTTGGCCTGGGGCAGAACCGTCACATCATAGGCTGCACGCAGGGCATCGGCCTTGGCCAGCACGGCGGCGAAATCGGCATCCTTCAGATACAGCAGGGCCAGCTTCTGCTTGGCACCGGGGATCTGGTAATCCTGCTCCAGCAGAATGCCGCAGACGCGCTCGAAGCCGATGGAGAAGCCAACGGCGGGCACCTGCTGGCCAATGAACTTGCCAACCATATTGTCGTAGCGGCCGCCGCCTGCAACAGCGCCGCTGAACTGCGGGCAGGTCACTTCAAACACCATGCCGGTATAGTATCCCTGGCCGCGCACCAGGCTGGGGGCATAGGCAATGCCGTAACGGCCGTTGGCAATCTTTTCGGCGGTGGCGATGACATAGCGCAGGTCGGCGGTCAGGGTTTCGTCCCCAACGCGGGCGGTCACGGCGTCCAGGCTGAAATCCCCGGCGCGCAGGAACTCATCCAGCGCTTCCACAGCGGCGGCGTCAAACTCTTTTTCCAGCAGCTCTTTCTTTACGCCGTCTGCACCGATCTTATCCAGCTTGTCAAAGCTGATGCAGACGGAATCCAGCTGGTCAGCGGCAAAGCCCATCTTTTCCAGCATGGCGCGCAGGATGCGGCGGTCGTTGATGTTGACAGTGAAATCTTTGAAACCGATGCGCAGCAGAGCGCGAGTGGTCACATCGATCAGCTCCACCTCGGCATTGGGGGAAGAATCGCCCAGAATGTCGATATCACACTGCACAAACTCGCGCAGGCGGCCCTTCTGCGGGCGCTCGGCACGGTAAACGCGGTCGGTCTGGATCACCTTGAAGGGGTTGGGCAGCTCGTTGCGGTTGGCAGCGTAGTAACGGGAAAGCGGCAGGGTCAGGTCATAGCGCAGGCCCATATCGGAAAGCTGCTTTTCATCGCCGGAGCGCAGGGCAGCGGCCAGCTTTTCGCCGCGCTTGAGAACCTTGAAGATCAGGTTCAGGTTGTCGCCGCCATCGGATTTGTCCAGGTTTTCCATATCCTCCAGGATGGGGTGGAAATACGCTGGAACCCGGCGGCACGGTAAGTATCCAAAATTTGGCCCTGAATGTAATCACGCAATGCCTGTTCGCGCGGCAAAAGGTCACGCATGCCCTTCAACGGCTGTGTTTTCATGGTTGTTCCTCCCTATTATCTGCGCGGGCAGCGGCCCGCGGAAAAATCAAAAGATATACCTCTTTATCATATCTGTCCCGGCGTTTTTTGTCAACAAAAACGGGGCATACTGAAGCTGTATCAAACTGTGTGGAACTGGAAGGATAAGGAGGAAGAACACCATGCCAAAACAAAACGGCAACCCCAAAATTCTGGCTGCCGGTGCGGCCGTACAGCTGCTGACCGGCATTCCGGCGGCGTGGGGCGTGTTCCAAAAGCCGGTCATGGCGCAGTACGGCTTTTCCCGCGGGCAGGCCATGCTCAGCTTTGCCATTCTGGTGGCAGGGTATGGCATCGGCTGCGCCATCGGCGGTTTTGTGCAGGACCAGCACGGCCCGCGCTATGCGGCCCTGTGGGGTACCGCGCTGCTGGGCGGCGGCAGCATGGGGGCAGCGCTGGTGCCGCAGGGCAATGCGGCGTTGTTCTTTTTGGTGTACAGCATCCCGGCGGGGGTAGGCAGCGCCTTTTTTGGCCCCGGCGGTGCTGGCCTGCGCCCAAAAGTGGTATGCCAGCCGCAAAGGGCTGGCAACGGGGGTCAGCGGTGCGGCTATGGGGCTTTCCGGTGCGTTTTTAACCGTTTTTGTGGGTTTTGTGGAAAACCGCTGGGGGATGCGTGTCTGTTTTGCCGCGCTCGGTGTGGTGGTGCTGACGGTGTGCGGGGCATCCGCCGCCGTGCTGCAAAATCCACCCCAGCCCGCCGGCCAGCCAAACGCAAAAGCGGCAAACGACCTGCCGCCCCACCAGATGGTGCGCACCACGCAGTACCGCCTGTGTGTTGCGGGGGTGGCGCTGGCAGCCCCGCCCATGCTGCTGTTCAGCCCGGAGATTCTGACCATTGCAGCGGACCGCGGCCTGCCGGAGCAGTGGGCGCCCTTGTGCGTGGCAGTGGGCAGTGCGGCCAGCGCAGCAGGGCGGCTGCTTTGCCCCGCTGCCAGTGACCACTGGGGCCGCAAACCAGTTTTGTACGGGGTGTATGCGGCCCCCTGGCGGCAGGCAGCATCGGGTTTGCCTTTGCGCAGGGGTGGTGGGTGCTGGCGGCTTACTGTGTGCTGACCTGCTTTTACTCCGGCGGCGCGGCGGTGCAGCCCGCCTTAAATACGGACCTGTTCGGCCTTGCCCATGCGGGGGTCAACTATGGTTTGATCGCCCTTGGCATGAGCGCCGGCAGCCTGCTGAGTTATGCGGGCAGCCAGTTGCTGGATCTGCCTGCCCGGCATATGCTGGCGGTAGCCAGCGCCGTGGCGGGCGGGATATGTTTCCTATTTGTAAAACCTGTAGCAACGGTTGAAAAGCAGCAGGGGAACGGGTAAAATAATACAATACAGTTACCCGCACGCCGCAAAGCCTGCGGGAAAAAAGACCCGGAGGTAATTTGAACCATGCGTTCTGAAACCAACAGCAAGCGATCAACCGCTTGGCGGGCACTTCGGCAACCGCTTTTTTGTGTGCGGTGCTGTGCGTGTACCCGCTGTACATTGATAAATTTTCCAACCTTGGTGTGATCAAGTTCACCGGCTGTTTTACCCTGTTTCTCTTGTTCCTGCTCTGGCTGGTGGCCTGTACGGCCATTGGGGCCCGTGCGCCCCGCCCGCGCAACGCCAACGCCGGACGAGATGTAACCCTGTGGGGTGTGCTGGCCTTTGCAGGCACCAGCCTGATTTCCACCTTTACATCGCTTTCGCCCACGGCGTCCACCTGGGGGCTGGGGGGCTATTACGGCGGGCTGATGCTGGTGCTGTTTACCGCCGCCGGGTACTGGGCTGTGCGCAGCTACCTGGACCTTGAAAACCTGGATTTTGTTTTCTGGGTGCTGGGCATTACCACAAGCATTGTGGCAGTTTTGTATGTGCTCAACATCTTTAACATTGACCTTATCGGCGCGTATGCAGACACCGCCGTGGTGGAGCGCGCACAGTTTTTCTCAACCCTGGGGCAGAAGGACTTTAACGGCTGCTTTTTCTCGGTAGCGCTGCCCATTGTGTTTTACCAGTTCCTGAACGCCAAAGATACCAGAACCGCTGTCTGGACCGGCATTCCGGCAGCGTTTGGCGCATTGGCGCTGGCCGTTGTGGATTCAGAGGCGCTTGCCCTGGGCATCGGCGCGGCGGGGATGGTGCTGGTCTGCCATAAAAACTTTACCACCCGCCACCTGCGCCGTGCGGCGCTCATCAGTGCGGCATTCTTCGGCTGGGCTGCCTGGATGCATTACATGCGTGCCAGCGTTTACACCCAGGGCGGCACCGCCCTGCTGGCCAAACTGGGCGCGTGGCAGGTGGCACTGCCCTGCATGGCGGCAAGCCTGCTGCTGTGGCTGGTGCTGTTTGTGCTGGCCCGCAAAGGCATTGCAGCGCAGGCCCCACTGTACCTGCCAGGGCGGGTCATCACCATTGCTGTGCTGGCGGTGGGGGCGTTGGCCTTTGTGCTGGCCAATGCAATGCCAAACCTGCCCCTGCCGGAAAGCCTGCATAACCTGCTGGTGTTCAACGATGACTGGGGTACCTACCGCGGCGTGGCCTGGCGCGCTGCGTTTGGCACCTGGGCGGACGGCAGCCTGCTGCGCAAGATTGTGGGCATTGGCCCCGGCATGATGCATACCGCCGTGGCCGCCTGGGCAGGCGACGCCATGACAGCCCGCATGGCAACGTTCTATGCCGCGCATAACGAATATCTGGAACAGCTGCTGACGACCGGCATTCTTGGCTTGGCCGCCTGGCTGCTGCTGGTGGCGGCCCACCTGCGGCGCGGGGAACGGAGCTGGAACACTCCCGGCGTGGCCCCAGTCATGCTGGCGCTGTGCAGCTATCTGGCACAGGCGGTGGTATCCATCCGGGTATCCATGGTGTTCCCGCTGGTTATGCTGCTGTTCGGTGCGCTGGCGGCCCTGACGGCCACGGAGCTGCCGCAGCCCGCCGCCCCCGCCCCGCGGCAAAAAGCAGCAAAAGCCGGAACCGCTGCCGCCTAAGAACGCCTGGTATTTTGCCAAAATCGTGCTGGCTGCTGTGTTGTGCATGGCAGCGGCAGGCGGCATTGCGCCGCTGCTGTTCGGCTTTCTGATGGGATAAAGCAAAGGAGGGGGCACTGTGGCTGTGCTGCGCTCCTGCACCCGCTTTCGTTTCCAATCTGCCGATTGGAATAGATTTTAGAATTCTTTTGACTGGTGAAAACGCCGCCCCGCAGGCAAAACGGGGCGGCGTTTTGCTGAATATGCAGAAAATGGCAAGAAAAATTTATCAAAAACAGACGGTTAGAAAAGACTAACATCTTGAAAAAAGGCTACTACCCTCGTATAATAAAATTAGCTGTGAAAAGCTTGACAATGGACGGCCGGAACGCACAGTCCCCGCGCAGGCTTGCTGATGTTTGTGCGGTGCAAATGGCACCCGGCTTCCGACAATAATGCAAAGGAGAGAATATTATGATCGAATACTCCGCACAGGTCAACAATATGTGCCCGAGCACGAAGGGTCCGAAGCATGGTCCCGCTCCCATCCCTGAAGAGGGCGAATGGGTCAAGGCCTATAAAATTGAGGACATCAGCGGCTATACCCACGGTGTGGGCTGGTGCGCACCCCAGCAGGGTACCTGCAAGCTGAGCCTGAACATCAAGAACGGCATCATTGAGGAAGCTTTGGTTGAAACCATCGGCTGCTCCGGCATGACCCATTCTGCTGCTATGGCTGGCGAGATCCTGCCCGGCAAGACCATCCTGGAAGCACTGAACACCGACCTCGTCTGCGACGCTATCAACGTTGCAATGCGTGAGCTGTTTCTGCAGATCGTTTACGGCCGCAGCCAGACCGCTTTCTCTGAGAACGGCCTGCCTGTCGGCGCTGGTCTGGATGACCTGGGCAAGGGCCCTGCGTTCCATGACCGGTACCATCTCTTTCTCCACCAAGGCCAAGGGCGTTCGCTACCTGGAGCTGACCGAGGGCTACATCCTCAAGACCGCTCTGGATAAAGACAACCAGGTCATCGGCTATCAGTTCGTCCGTCTGGGCAAAATGCTGGAAGCAATCCGCCATGGCATGGACCCGAAGGAAGCTTACGAGAAGAACATCGGCACTTACGGCCGCTTCTCTGCTGAGCAGGGCGCTGTCAAGTACATCGACCCGCGTGAAGAATAAGAGAGGGAGGAACATAGATTATGGCAACTTTTGAATCCCAGAATCGCCGTATGCCCAAGATCGAGGCCTGCCTGAAGGCCAACGGTCTGGAGAGCCTCGACGCCTGCAACGAGATGCTGCTGGCCAAGGGCATCGACTGCGATAAGATCATCCGCGGCATCCAGCCCATCTGCTTCGATAACGCCGTCTGGGCTTACACCCTGGGCACTGCCATTGCTGTCAAGCGCGGCCTGAAGAGCGCTGCTGACTGCGCTGCTGCCATCGGCGAAGGCCTGGAAGCTTTCACCATCCCCGGCTCTGTTGCTGAACAGCGTAAGGTTGGCCTGGGCCACGGCAACCTGGGTGCCATGCTGCTGCATGAGGACACCCATTGCTTCGCTTTCCTGGCTGGCCACGAATCCTTTGCTGCTGCTGAAGGCGCAATCGGCATTGCCCGTACCGCCAACAAGGTCCGCAAGGAACCCCTGCGTGTTATCCTGAACGGCCTGGGCAAGGATGCTGCCCAGATCATCAGCCGTATCAACGGTTTCACCTATGTCAAGACCGATTACGACTTCAAGACCGGCGAACTGAAGGTTGTTGAGACCATCCCGTACTCTGACGGCGAGCGCGCTGCTGTTAAGTGCTACGGCGCTAACGACGTTCTGGAAGGCGTTGCTATCATGAAGGCTGAGGGTGTTGAAGTTTCCATCACCGGTAACTCCACCAACCCGACCCGTTTCCAGCACCTGGTTGCAGGCACCTACAAGAAGTGGGCCCTGGAAAACGGCAAGAAGTACTTCTCCGTTGCTTCCGGCGGCGGCACGGGCCGTACCCTGCACCCGGATAACGTGGCAGCTGGCCCGGCTTCTTACGGCCTGACCGACTCCATGGGCCGTATGCACGGCGATGCCCAGTTTGCTGGTTCCTCCTCTGTGCCCGCTCACGTTGAGATGATGGGCCTGATCGGTGCCGGCAACAACCCGATGGTTGGCATGACCGTTGCCTGCGCTGTTGCAGCTTCCCAGGTAAACGCCTGAGTCAACAGCAATAACTTAATTAGCGATTGAAAAAGCGCCCGATGCGGATTTTCTGTATCGGGCGCTTTTGTTCTGGCCTCCGAAGCTGCCAACGCGGGCGCGGTGGTCTTCAGCCGCAGCCAACTGGCCGATGCGGCGCAGAGGGAGGCCGCACAAGAGCACCTGAACCGTGCGCTGGCTGCGTGCAAGTGCAGCCGGACGTTCCGGCCCGGCGAACTGCTGACAAAACCGTGGGACGAGTGGGGCAGCGAGGACTTTGCCGCCATCGACCGCTGCGGCTGCCGTCAGACCAGCTGCGAAAAGTTCCACTTCGACGAGCATAGGGCCTTTGGTTCGGCCTACTTTTTGGAGCTGGGCCTCTCGCGCCAGCAGCTCGAACAGAATATCCCGGCGCTCTTCACCGACCCCGCGTGCGGCCATGTGCTGCGGGCGAAAGGCTTCGTGCAGGACGAGAACGGCTGGGTGGAGCTGAACGCCACCGCCGACGGCCTGACGGCAAACGCTATCCCCAAGGGGCAGGAAGTGCTCATCGTGATCGGGGAGGGGCTGGAGAAAGAACGGATTGAGGTGAGATTAAAGGGGTGAAGGCGGATCCCCCGTATATCGTTGTATCTTTCCATAAATAGTTTGTCTCCCGCCCAAAGTAGGCGTATAATAGGGGAAAAGAAACGCTAAAGGAGAATCCCCTATGAACGGCACCGCATTGCGCAAACCGACTGCCCGGCGGGTGGTGGGCATGGTGGCGGGCATCGTCATCATCGCCCTTGGCATTGCGCTTTTCAAGCAGTCCCACCTCGGCAACGACTCCATCAGCGCCCTGAACATGCGGCTGGCGGAGCTGCTCGGCATCTCGCTGGGCACCCAGAACCTGTGCATGAACATCCTGTTTTTCCTGCTGGAATTCTGGTTCGGGCGCAAGTACATCGGCCTTGGCACCTTCGTCAACGGCATCTGCATCGGGTACATCGTCACGGCGTTCTATGACCCCATTCACGCCCACTTCGGCGACGCGCCGTCGCTGGCGGTGCAGTTGGCGTGGGTCATCGCGGCGGTGCTGGTCACGGCGCTGGGCGCTTCGCTCTACCAGACCGCCGACCTCGGCATCGCGCCCTACGATTACCTTTCCCTCGGTCTGCGGGACTACACACCCTGCCCGTACTTCGGGTGCCGCATCTTCACCGATGCGCTCAGCGCCCTGCTGTGCTGGCTGCTGGGTGGCCTTGTGGGCCTTGGCACCTTGATCTGTGCGTTCTGCCTTGGGCCCTTCATCCAGTTCTTCGATCGGACGTTCTCCCAGAAGGTGCTGCAATACAAACCGAACAATTGAGAAACCCCGCGGCGTCAAATTGAAGTGACCCCAAAAAGTTAGACAATATTCTGAAGTAAAAATTGTTCAAGCAGCCGAAAGGGCTTGCTGTCTGTGAATTGCAGGCGGCAAGCCCTTTAGCTTTGCCTTGATCCTGCGGTTGTTGTAGTAATCTAGATATTCGATCAGTTCCAGTCTGAAGTGTTCCATGGAGCGGAACTCCTGCAAATACAGCAGCTCACTTTTGAGCAGCCCGAAGAAATTTTCTATCACAGCATTGTCCAGACAGTTTCCCTTTCCGGCTCATGCTCTGGCGAACACCTTTCTCCCGGAGCATCTGTTGGTATTGTTTGTGTTGGTACTGCCAGCCCTGGTCAGAATGGAGAATCAGGTTTGTTTCGGCCGGAATCTTTGCAAACGCCTCGTCCAGCATGGTGGTTACCATGGTGAGTGCAGGACGATCCGATATGGTATAACTGACCAGATCGCTGCTGCACAGATCAAGGATGGGCGAGAGCGAGAGATAGAGCTTCTCGCCAAACAAACTGAACTCTGTCACATCGGTGACCCACTTCTGGTTCGGCTTTTCGGCGCGGAAGTCCCGGTTTAACAGATTTGGCGCAATTTTGCCAACTTCACCCTTGTAAGAACGATACTTCTTCCTCCTGACACGGCAAACTAAACCCAGCTCCTTCATAAGCCGCTGGACAGTCTTGTGATTCAGGAGAAAATTGCGCTTGTGAAGTTCTGTTGTAATGCGGCGATAGCCGTATCTTCCTTTGTTTTCGTGGTAGATGGCCGTGATCTCCGCTTTGACAGCTTTATACTTATCTGCACTGTTCATCCGCTTCAGATGATAGTAGAAAGTGGCACGGGGCAGTTGAGCGATTGAGAGAAGAATATCCAGAGAATGTCTTTGCCTCAGCTTTTGAACTACCTGCGTTTTCTGCGCTGGCGTCGCTCGTCTTCCAAAACCAAGGCTTGCAAGTTTTTTAGGTAATCGTTCTCCGCACGCAGTCTCTGCACTTCGGCTAGCAGATCTTCTTCCACCTGCTTCGGCAACTGCTTTGGCGGACGGCCTTTGTTGCTGCGACCACGCCGTTCGATGGCTAACCCTTCCGGCCCTTCTTCCAGATAAATGCGTTCCCAACGCTCTATAATTTTATGGTCGTTAATTCCGAATTCCTGCATCGCTGCATGGATACTCAGATGTTCTTTTTCCATGGTTTCTACAACCATTCTCTTGAACTCCGGCGTATATCGTTTGTTTGGTACTCCTTTTGGCATAGCAAAACACCCCACTTGTTAAATAGTATATCATACTGTCTAACAAATGGGGTGCTGTTCAAATCATACGCTGCGGGGGTCTTTTTTTATTTGAATTAGAAATTAGGAATGAGAAGTAGGAATTGGAGATGGGGCGGAGGGATTCTTAATGAATAAAGAATAAATAATAAAGAATAATTATGGTACTTGAAAATGTGCGGTAAACAATAAAATGTTCTGTAGGGCGCGATGCCCTCATCGCGCCGGGAAGAAACGTAAATATCGAGCCGCGAACCTGCAAACCGTGTGTAGGGGACGATGCTCGCATCGTCCCGTGGACTTTTGCCTTATTAGATATTATAAATTTTATACAATATACCCTGTCCCAAAGTAGGGGGCGGCGTCCCTGACGCCCCGGAACGGTCAAAACCGTTCCCTACGGATTGTTTTATGGCAATACCGCATAATTCTAAGTGCCGATACGGCGAGCGAGGTGCGGCAGCTGCTAAGCCAAAAGCGCAGATAATACTGGATGCTGCAAAGGTGAGCGCCGCCAGTGGCGGAAACAGCGAACCGAAGCAGGGGCAGCGGTCGCAGAGTGCGAGGGGCTTTTGCCCCCGAAGCACGATGCGGGTACCGCAACCCGACATTATCGAGCATTTTGGCAACGCAGATGCCGTGCCGCAGCCGCCGAAGCGGTGCTTAAGCCGCTAGGCGGGAATTGTGCGGTGTTGCCTTATCTTTTGCGTTATGAATCCCCAGATAGCAGTAGGGCGGGGTCACCTGACCCCGCCGAAACTTTGTTTAATGAGCTGCTAAAAATGTGCGGCAAACGCAACGCCTAAAACAAACGCAAAACGATGCCCGGAAAGCGCACAACCCCAAATTACAGCTCAATCTCCTGCAGACGCAACAACGCCAGAATATAAATCTTCAACGCTTCAATCAGCTTTTCAAACGGGGTGCCCTCGTTGGCACCGTGCATGGGACCGGCGAATTCCGGCAGCTCAATGTCGGTATGCTCCGGGCCAAAGCTGACGGCATACGGGAAGTGACGCGCATAGGTACCGCCGCCCATGGTAAAGGGCTTTTTGTTTTCGCCGGTCACATCGTTGTAGGTGGTGATCAGCGTTTGATGGCCGGGCTGTCCGCTGCAATGTAGAACGGCACACGGGAAGATACATCCTCCAGCGTGGCAGCGGTGCCACACACCTGGGTCATCATTTCGGTCAGGTGCTCCGCGGTGGTGGAAGTCGGGTAGCGGCAGTCAAAGCTCTGGCGCAGGCGGCCATCCTTCATCTCGATGGTGCCGCCAATGATGGTCAGCGGGTCAAACACATCGTCGCTGGCGGCAATGCCCAAGGCGCTGCCGTCCGTGGTGGCGTGCAGGGTGTGCAGCACCTGCAGATAAGTGGTCTCGGCCGGGGAGCAGACCTTGCTTTCCAGCAGGCAGGTAACGATCAGCCCAATGGCGTTTACGGTGCCTTGCGGCATGGCGGCGTGGCCGCTTTTGCCCCAGCCGCGGATGATGGTGGTGCCGTTCTCACCAGCTTCAAAGGTCACGCCCTCGGTCTGTTTCAGGGCGCTTTCCGGCAGGCGGACGGTGCAGGCTGCGCGGTCGGGCACAGCGTTGTGGGCAACGCCGCCCACAAAATCAACGATTACACCATTTTCCAGCACGGGGCTGACCAGCTCGCCGCCAAAACCGCCTTTTTCGCCGTTGCATACCGGGAACTCGGCGTCCGGGGTAAAGCAGAAAGCGGGCTGCTCAAAGTGGGCGGCAAAATAGTCTACGTCGTGCATGTTGGTTTCCTCGTTGGCACCCAGCAGGGCTCGCACGGGGTACTTGAGGGTAACGCCGTTGTCTTTCAGGTATTTCAGGGCATACAGGCACAAAATGCTGGGGCCTTTGTCGTCGGCCACGCCGCGGCCCAGCAGCCAGCCATCCCGCACGCGCACGGTGTAGGGGTCAGCATCCCAGCCGTTGCCCTCGGGCACAACGTCGGTGTGGGTGATGGTAGCCAGATACTTCTGGCCGTCTGCAATGGGGCCGGTCTGCGCCCAGCCGATGTAACCTTCGGCGTTGTGCGTGTCCAGGCCAAGCTCTGCGGCAATTTCCAGGGCTTTGTCCAGCGCAGCCTTGGGGCCTTTGCCAAACGGTGCGCCCGGCTCCGGCGTGCCCTCAACGCTCGGCACAGCCACAAGGCGGGTAATATCACGTAGAATGTTATCACGGTTATTTTCTGCAAATGCGTCAATCGACGCCCAGCGGGAATCTAGCATGGGGTTATCCTCCTGATTCAGCTGCCGGTACGGCAGACAAGTTTATATACAGCTATTATAACACGAACAGGCCAAACTGCAAGCAGCAGGCTGGCCGGGGGACAAAATGGCAGTTATTTGTCCTTTGATTTGCCAAACACAAGGCAGAGCCCAGCGATGCCAACGCACAGTCCGACAAATGCAAACGGAATATCTGACGTGCTGGCAAAAATCGTATCATTCAGTCCATCCTGCGCGCAGCTGAGCAGAATGCCGAACAATAGCAATGCGATACCTTTGATTTTGTCTTCCATTGGGAACCTCCTACATTTGATTGTGGTAAAAAAGTTATGATATATGGCAGTACGTTTGATATGGGCAGGTTTTATGTTCTCATCTCAAAGCGCTCTTTTCATCCTTTTGGGGTGGACGGACATAACGCAGCATGCCTTCTTCGCAGGCACCGAATCGTAAATAGTTGAATTTTGCTTCATTCAGTGTTATTCCATGGTTAGAGTCGCTGGGTTCATCATTAGAAGCAATGAATGGGTCATTCTCCCAAAAACAGACAGGGCAAATATACCCGCAGTCTTCGCCTGGTGAAACGTTATAGGTGAAATATCCACAACAAGGACATTGATATTTTTTCAAGATATGATTACCTCTGCAAACTGGAATTTGCACAATTCTTGAACTCAACACAAACTGCCATCAGTGTTGTTCCGTTGCCCGTTCTTTGCTGGTATCATAGAACCATCAAATGAAGGAGGCAACAAGCCATGAATACAGATAAAATCTATGCAGAACAACTCGCAAACGAATATGCACTCAAGGACACCTCAAAGGTGATCGCTCTTCGCAAGCTGGATGCAAAAGCCAAGCTTCCCGCAACCGTTTTTACCTATACCTTCGGCATTATCACTGCGCTGGTAGCTGGTGTTGGAATGTGCCTTTCCATGAAGGTCATCGGCAGCGGTAGCACCACTATGTTTGTCCTCGGCGTGATTGTCGGCATTATCGGGCTACTGGGCATGGGCGTCAATTATCCCATCTACAAAAAATTGCTGGCACAGGGCAAGCAGAAATACGCTTTTGAAATCATGGAACTGGCAAAAGAAATCAGCGAGATGTAAACATAAACACGAAAGAAGGTGAGAACGATTGAATAGATCAGAAAGCAGATATTTTGCTACCGCAGCCAGAATGGACGAAGCCTTTCTGACACTTCTGGCAAAAAAGGATTTTGAGTATAGTATATTACAATCAAAGAAATCTGTGAAGTAGCAGGGGTCAATCGTTCCACCTTCTATCTGCACTATGAAACGATGTCAGACCTGTTCTCGGAGAGTGTCGGTCGTATGAACGAGCAATTTTTTGCTCTATAGGAAACATTACGTTGCGTTAAAGTGCGAAAGCTATGATTCCTATAGAGCAAAAAAACCAATCCGGGGGATCGCACTGCGGCGGAATGGAATCATGTCGCTTATGCGACCCGCCGCAGGCGGAGAATTGCAGAAGAGAAACTAATTCTTGAAAAAAGACCGAAAATCAGTAAAGTGGGAAAAACTATAGATTGTGAAAAAAAAATATCTGATACTTTTATTTGCTAAAGCATTGACGCATCACAAAAAAAGTGTATATAATTTTGCATTAAGGCTTTAAAGCATTAATGCTTTAAAAATCCACATGCCAGGACGGTAGGAGGTACAATATGAGCTATTATGACAGAGCTTTGGAGATGAAGGACGAGCTGGTAGCCAACCGTCGTTATCTCCATGAAAATGCAGAGGTCGGACTGACGCTTCCGAAGACAAGAGCGTTCATTGAAGAAAAATTGAGAGAGTACGGAATCGAACCGCAGCGCTGCGGCGAGGGCGTGACCGGACTTATCGGAAAGGGCGGCAAGGTGTTGCTTCTGAGAGCGGATATGGACGCATTGGCTATGCCGGAGGAGAGTGGACTTCCCTTTGCTTCCAAGGATCCGAAGGCAGCGCACTGCTGCGGTCATGACATGCACGCTACTATGCTTCTGGGTGCGGCGAAGATGCTTAAAGAACATGAAAGCGAGCTGAAGGGAACCATCAAGCTGATGTTCCAGCCCGGAGAAGAGTGCCTGAACGGAAGTCTGAATATGCTGGAACATGGAATTCTGGAGAATCCGAAGGTAGACGCAGCTCTTGCATATCATGTGGGACCGGGTCAGTTGCCCATCGGTATGTTTATGTATAATGACAATTCCACCATGATGTTTTCTAATAATTCACTGAAAATCAAGGTTAAGGGAAAAGGCGGTCATGGAGCGCTTCCTCAGAATTGTATTGACCCTATCAGCATCGGGGCACACATTATCATCGCGCTTCAGGAAATTATCGCAAGAGAATTTGATCCCCATGATGCCTGTGTTATTACCGTGGGAACCTTCCATGCAGGAACAGCCATGAATATCATCCCGGAAGAGGCTGAGCTGACAGGAACTTTGCGTGCGGACACAAAAAGAGGCGCAGCAGAAGCTGATGAAGCGCGTAAAAAGAAGTTGCAGAGGCTACCGCAAAGGTATACGGGGCAGATACAGAAGTGGAAATCGACGCAGGCGGACCGCCGCTTATCTGTGATCCGTCCACTACGAAAGAGTTTGTAGGCTATATGCGTGAGCTGAAGCTGCCGGAAACCATGGAATATCCGAATATCTCCGCAAGCGCGTCGGAGGACTTCTTCGCATTTGTGGCAGAACAGGTACCGTCCACTTTTATGTATCTGTCCAGCGGCTATATGGATGAGCGCGGTGCATATTCCGCTCATAATCCCAAGGTACAGTTCAATGAGGAAGTTCTGCCCAGAGGCGCGGCATATCTTGCACACTGCGCGCAGCGCTGGTTGGAAGAGCACGCATAAAAGAGGAAGAGGATAGGGAATATGTTTCAGAAGAAAACAAAAGAGGATGATCCGGAAAAACTGACCCACGGCCATGTATTTGCCTACGGCATGGGCGCATTGCCCGCCAATATGAACAATCAGCTGCGAAGCAGCTATCAGCTGTCCTTTTATGACAGATATCGCCAAGATTAACCCGGCTATCGCGGGCGCGCTGATGACCATCATGGTTATCTGGGACGCTATCAACGACCCAATTATCGCGGTTCTGGCGGATCGTACCAACACGAAGCGTATGGGTAAATACCGTCCCTGGATGTTCTGGGGCAGCATTTTATTAGGAATTATTACTATTTTGTGCTTTGTAAATCCGGGATTTACGGGAGCCATGAACGCAGGTTATTTCTTCCTGGTGATGTTTATCTACTGCTGGGTGCAGACCATGTTTACGGTATCCTGGCAGGCGCTGAACAGCGTTATGAGTGCAGACCCGCATCAGCGTAACCGTTTGCTGACCTACCGTCAGCTGTTCGGAACCGGAAGCGCCATCGTGGTTTCCATTCTGGTTATGCCCATCGTCAATGGCGCGGCTACAGAGGCAAAGGGCTGGCTGACCATCGCTGCCATTGTCGCTGTCTGTGATATTATCGGTGGTCTGGCCTGCTGTGTGGGCGTCCGGAAGAAGGATTACTACAACAGCCTGCCTGAACCGGAGCAGTTTACCTGGAAGGAACAGCTGCATATCGTCGTACATAACAAGCCGCTGCTTCTGGCAGCAGGCGCCTATGGAACTCTGTTCCTGATGATGAATACCATCAATGCGGCGAACATTTATTTCTACCGTATTGCCCTGGGAAGCACTGACATCATCGCGCTTTCCGGCGTTATCAGCCTGGTATTTTCCATTGGTGTTATCCCGTTTGTGCCGGGTATCCTGAAGAAGATGGAGAAGCGTACCATGGCGATGATCGGCCTTGGTATCTACCTGATTCAGCCCATCGGTTATCTGGTTATGAGAGGTACCCTGCTGGCTGAGACCTATCAGTACAACTCCAAGATCCTGATGATCTTCCTGGTACTGACCGCATTTGGTGCGTTCGGCAATATCGTGGCCAATATCGCTATCGTAGCGTTTATCATGGATGTGGCAGACTACACCGAGTGGAAGTTCCACACCGCACAGGCTGCGTTTGTGAACAGCGCCGTAACCCTTTCTGAAGAAGCTGAGCGGTTCTGTCTCCACCTTGGTCGTAGGTATCGCGCTGGCGGCGGTAGGTTATGTAAACTACAGCATTGTAACCCCGCAGCTGAGGTCCATGGTAGTGGATATCTGCATCTGGCCCCTATTCGCCATGGGCATCCTCTGCTTCATTATGCTGAAGGCCTATCCGCTGCATGGTGAGTTCAACACGAAGATGCGTGCGGAGCTGAAGGAGCGCCGGGCAAATAAGAACGTATAGCGGTATAGAAATACTGAAAATAAGACCGTCCATTCCTGAAAAAAATTCCCAGGAATGGACGGTCTTTTTTTGGGGGAAAATAGTAGTTGACGGACTCTTAAGAATATGCTACATGCATGAAACAGTAATAGTTACTATTTTAAAATAAAAAGAAAGGAGATTACATCATGGGAACCAATAAGTACGTCGGAACAAAAACCGAAAAGAATCTGTGGGAGGCCTTTGCGGAATTGCCCGAGGGATGAATTATATCTAATTACGCCGGCTTATTTAACACATTACCTCAGCTACATTAAGAACAACAAGTGACTGTTCCGCACAGCAACGGAAAATGCGGCGGTGTTGGGGATGGATAAAAAGCTATGAAAGGATGTTCCGTCATGTGTTTACGCCGATTCTCGACCGCTACGGTGTACTACAGCAAGATCGACCTTATATCATGGCCTTTTATATTCGGGGATTGATGGCAATTATCTCAGAATGGCTCAAGAATGACTGCGCCGATTCCATTACATATGTTACAGGTGTGATTCAGCAGTGTGTAAAAATGCCACAAAAAGCGAAACAACGAACGCTGTTTGACAACTTCCGATTTTCGAAACACAAGTTTATTTTTCTTCCATTTTGTCTAAAAGCAGATTGATTTTTTTTGAGAATCAAGTATGTGCAGGAAATAATGAGAGAGATTAACAGTGTGACTGCTGTATAAAGTGGGTAAAAAATAAGAGTTTATAAAGTCATCTCCACCAGGAATCAGTGACCCAACAAGTCCACCGAATAGAAGATTTCCATATAAGAAAACAAAAAAGCTGATACATCCAATCATGACTGCTTTAGATGATGGTTTCATATTGAAAATACTTCCTATTCCAGATAAAACACCCCATCGGGGTTATAACTCGTTCCGTCCGCAGTGATTTCAATGCCGTAGTGGTCGTAAACATTTCCCTCAGTATCCATATCGATCCAGCGGTTGTTCAGATCCTGCTCACTCATCATGCAATAGCCAACGCACGCCGGATCGTTAAAGTAAAATACATAACCCAGCTCCTGCTTCTGGTAGCCGACACAGATGACCCAGTGCCCCTCGGCCAAATAGGTGTCCGCATCATCGGAATTTTGGGTGTTGTAGCCATTCTCTGCCGCGGCCCATGCCTGAATGCAGAGCAGCACAGGATGCCCCTGGTCCAGAGCCGAAGCCAGTTCTGGCGTGGTTCGGTTCTCCTTTGCCGTGACGGTTACGCTGTTTTCCTCAAAAAAGCTGACAATGCTGCCTTGCGGGGTTCCGGCTTCCTCGTTGGTGCCAAGTTCTTCCTCATAGGCGGCAAGGTTCCAATCGGCCTGGTATGGGTCCAGCCAGTTCATCACCATCTGCACGCAGGTGGTCCCGCAGGTGTAGCCGCCATACTGGCGCAGGTTCGGCATGTCGATAAAGACATCGGCATCCTGGGTCTGCCCGTCATAGGGTGGCTGAACGGATGACTGTTCCGCAGCTGACCCTGCGCAGGCGGATAACAGGAAACATGCGGCACAGGCAAAAGTGCCAAGTATCAAGATGCCGTATCGCTTTTTCATTCGGCTCGCTCCTTACTATTTGATACATAGGATCAACGATTTTCTGTGGATTGCTTTTTGAAAAAATGGAAACCGCAGCAGTCGCCGCCGGTACTTAGGGCAACACCGCACAATTCCCGCCTTGCGGCTTAAGCACCGCTCCGGCAGCTGCGGCACGGCATCTGCCGCACCTCGCTCGCCGTATCGGCACTTGGAATTATGCGGTATTGCCTTGGTTTTTTTGTAAATGTAAAGCCGATTTTGTTCAGCCTGCCGTATGTTGTCAGCATCGCAAAACAGGCGGCACAGCCACGGGCAGCCGTGTTTGGAGCAGGCGGTGTGCTAAAGGCATTTTTGAATCGTGACATCAAAGCAGCCCCGACCGCAGTGCTGTGTACCTTCCCACCCTGACACTGCCGAATGATTGAATCAGGAAAGCCCGAGTCTGCGCCTGCTGTTCGATTTTCATGGTGTCAGTCTCCCTTGCAGTCCGGTCCTTAACCCCGGCAGCCCGGCTACAAACTTCTCGATTTCTGCGTTCACAAAGGCCGGATTATCGGCATTGGAATTGTGCCCCGCATCCTTGACCCAGGTCAGCGGCAGATGTTCGCCCGCAGCCCACATCGGGTTGTAGCGCTTGGTAGCGCCGGTTTTGTCGTGCTCGCCGCACAGCAGGATGCAGGGGCAGGTGATATCGTACCCAAGGTCTGCCCCAATGGCCCCGGCCAGCATGATGAACCCGTGTTTCATCAGCCCGCAGAACTCATCCCGGCTGTACTGGGCCACCATCTCGCGCATGTTCTGTTGGGCATATTCGGTAATGCCAATGCCCTGTGCAGCGGCATTGCGCAGCATTTTCCAGGGCATGGCGCTGTAAACGGGAGCCATATGGTTCAGCATCCAGAACTCTTTGTCGCTCATGTATTTGCGCTTGAGCGGGGCGGAGTCAATAGAAACAAAGCCGCGCACCTCGCCGGGGTAAGCCTGAATGTACGCCTGTGAAAGATACCCGCCGACCGACTGTCCCACCAGCACCGGTGCGGTGATGCCCTCCGCCTGCAGGATGGCATGCAGCCAGGCGGCCTTTTGCGCCAGGGTGAAGTCCATCACAAAGGGGCGGGATTTGCCGTGGCCGGGGGCATCCCAGGCAAGCAGGTTATAGGTGGATTCAAACGCTTCGACCTGTTTGTCAAACAGGCGGTGATCCGCCGTCAGGCCGGGCAGGAACACCAGCACCGCCCGCCCCTGTTGGAAATCATTCATCCAGTAGTGGATCACGCCGTTTGGCACTGCGTGAGTTTTTTCTGTCATTTTTGGTATCCCTCCCGGTGTGGTTTTCTGGTTCTATTGTAGCATAACTGCGGCGCAAATGCACTGCCGGGCGCAGATTTTATAAGGCAATACCGCATAATTCTAAGTGCCGATACGGCGAGCGAGGTACGGCAGATGCTAAGCCAAAAGCGCTGTGTATTATCGAGCATTTTGGCAACGCAGATGCCGTGCCGCAGCCGCCGGAGCGGTGCTTAAGCCGTCAGGCGGGAATTGTGCGGTGTTGCCATAAGGAAAAGCCGGGCGGTGGAGAAACCGCAGGGAAGCGCCGTCTGATTCTTGCGTTTTACTGCAAATTGTGCTATATTTAAAATTCAGGATATCCTAGTGTTTTCCTTGGATATTCGGGATAGGACACAAACGAAATGAGGTAAGTTGGATGGGACTTTGGGCAGACGCAAAAAACATCCGGGACAAGGACCCTGCTGCACGCAATGTGGCGGAGGTCATCATTTTGTACCCCGGTTTCCATGTGCTGGTAACGCACAAAATTGCACATTTTTTGTACTGTCACAAGTGTTTCTTCCTGGCGCGCCTCATCAGCCAGCTGGCCCGCCACCTGACCGGCATCGAGATCCACCCCGGTGCCAAGATCGGCAACCGGCTATTCATTGACCACGGTATGGGCATCGTGTTCGGCGAAACGACAGAAATCGGTGATAACTGCACCATCTACCACGGCGTTACCCTGGGCGGCACCGGCAAGGATTCCGGCAAGCGCCACCCCACATTGGGCAATAACGTGCTGATCGGTGCCGGTGCCAAGGTGCTTGGCCCGGTGTATATCGGGGATAATGTCCGTGTCGGCGCGGGCAGTGTGGTGCTCAAAAATCTGCCGGCCAATACCACCGCGGTCGGTGTTCCGGCCGAAGTGGTCCGCGTGCGCGGCAGCCAATCCTGCCCGGCGGACGACCTGGACCAGCAGGCGCTGCCCGATGTGCTCAGCAACCGCATCAGCGCACTGGAAGCCCGCTTGAGCCGCATGGAAGCCGCCATGCAGGGCGAGTACCCGCCCGACAAACCGCGTTTTGCCGCCCCGGAAACGGACGGTGTACCGCCGCAGGATCCGCATATAGAAGAATAATTCAAGGCAACACCGCACAATTCCCGCCTAGCGGCTTAAGCACCGCTTCGGCGGCTGCGGCACGGCATCTGCGTTGCCAAAATGCTCGATAATACACAAAGTATTATCTGCGCTTTTTGGCTTAGCAGCTGCCGCACCTCGCTCGCCGTATCGGCACTTAGAATTATGCGGTATTGCCTCAGAAGAATTTCAAGCCCTCTGCCCCACTTTGGGGTAGAGAGTTTTTTACTTTGCCGCAATTTTTCTGCTTTTTATTTGGGCAGGTGCTACCCAAATGCGGTATTATCTGCTATAATAAACGTGATTTTGATAATAAAGAGGGGTGCCTGTCATGAAAGCTGTTATCACTGTTATCGGCCACGATACCGTGGGTGTTGTTGCCCGCGTAAGTGCCGTGTGTGCCGAGCTGAACATCAACATTGAGGATATTACCCAGAGTATCCTGCAGGATATGTTCTGCATGATTATGCTGGTGGATATCTCTGCCTGCGCAAGCGAACCGGCCGAAATCCGCGCCCGTTTTGACACATTGGGCCAGGAGATGGGAATGCAGGTCACTGTGACTCGGCAGGAAGTCTTTGACGCGATGCACAAGGTGTAAGGGGGCACGATGAAAATTCTGAACAGCGGCGATATCTTGGAAACCATCGAGATGCTGACCGCAGAAAACCTTGATGTGCGTACCGTTACCATGGGCATCAGCCTGTTGGACTGCATTGATCCCGATGGCAAAAAAGCCTGTGAGAAAATCTATAACAAAATCACCCGTCTGGCGGGGAACCTGGTTCCCGTTGTCAACAAGATCAGTGCGGACTATGGCATTCCCATTGTCAACAAGCGCATCAGCGTAACGCCCATCGCCATGCTGCTGGGCGCTGCACCGGACGCAGACCCCGTGTGGTTTGCCAAAACGCTGGATGCCGCTGCCAAGGCGGTCGGCGTCAACTTTATCGGCGGTTACGGTGCTTTGGTGCATAAGGGTTTTTCCGCCGGCGATGTGCGTTTGATCGAAAGCATTCCCCGTGCACTGGCCGAAACCGACCTGGTCTGCTCCAGCGTCAACATCGGTTCCACCAAATCCGGCATCAACATGGACGCCGTTGGCCTGATGGGCCGCGTGGTGCGCCAGACCGCCGAGCTGACCAAAGATAACATGTGCATGGGCGATGCCAAACTGGTGGTTTTCTGCAATGCACCCGAAGATAACCCGTTTATGGCCGGTGCTTTCCACGGCCCTGGAGAGCCGGACTGCGAGATCCATGTCGGCGTTTCCGGCCCCGGTGCGGTGCGCGCCGCTCTGGCCAAGCTGCCCAAGGATGCCCCGATGGATCAGGTGGCAGAGCTTGTCAAGCGCACGGCGTTCAAGATCACCCGTCTGGGCCAGCTGGTGGCCAACCTGGCCAGCGAACAGCTGGGTGTGCCCGCGGGCATCATTGATCTGTCCTTGGCGCCGACCCCGGCTATTGGCGATAGTGTTGCCAACATTCTGGAAGAAATGGGTCTGGAAAGCTGCGGCTGCTGCGGCACCACCGCCTGCCTTGCCATGCTGAACGATGCCGTGAAAAAAAAGGGCGGCGTAATGGCATCCAACCATGTGGGCGGCCTGTCCGGCGCATTCATCCCGGTATCTGAGGATGACGGCATGATCAAGGCAGCCGAATGCGGCAGCCTGACGCTGGAAAAGCTGGAAGCCATGACCGCCGTCTGCTCCGTTGGCATTGACATGGTGGTTATCCCCGGCGATACCACCGCAGAGGTCATCAGCGGTCTGATTGCAGACGAAGCCGCCATCGGCATGGTCAACAGCAAGACCACTGCTGTGCGCGTGATCCCCGCCATTGGCCACAAGGCCGGCGATGTTCTGGACTTTGGCGGCCTGCTGGGCCACGCCCCCATCATGCCCATCAGCCAGTACAGCCCCGCCGTTATGATCCACCGCGGCGGCCGCATCCCCGCACCGATGCAGGCATTGAAAAATTAAAGAATCATTCAATAAATAATATATACAAAAGAGCCATACCAGGCAGGTGAAGCGCCTGGTATGGCTCTTTTGTATGAGTATATTGAATGTGAAAGATGCAGGAATGAGGATGGTTTCTATACGATTTGTAGGGGCTGATGCTTGCCGTCGGCCCCTACAAATGTTTTTTAAGGCAATACCGCATAATTCTAAGTGCCGATACGGCGAGCGAGGTGCGGCAGCTGCCGTGCCGCAGCTGCCGGAGCGGTGCTTAAGCCGCAAGGCGGGAATTATGCGGTATTGCCTTAGCATAGAAACCAGACAAGGCCCCGGCGGGCTCAGGTGACCCCGCTCTACCTCAAATTCCAAATTCCTAATTTCTAATTTCTAATTCCCAATCAAAGCACTCCCTGCTCCATCTTTGCCTTTACCTCAAACAGGTCCTTGCAGCAATCGTCATACAGGCTGCGCATTTCGTCGGTTACGGGCAAAAGGTCGGGCACCATCACGGTTTCGGCACCGCTGGCGTGGCCGGCGCGGATGCCGTTGTGGCTGTCCTCCAGCACCATGCAGTCATGGATGTCCACCTTAATGCGGCGGGCGGCTTCCAGAAAGATATCCGGCGCGGGTTTGCAGAGCTTGACCTCGTTGCCGCACACGATATCATGGAAATAGCGGGCGGTGCCGGTGGTCTGCAAATTCAGCTCGACCATGGTGCGCGGGCTGGAACTTGCCACAATGCGGGGCATGCCCAGGTCTTCCAGGTAGGACAGCAGTTCTTTCAGGCCGGGCTTGCAGGGCACGCCCTTTTTGATCTGCTCGCCGCCGTATGCCCACACGGCATGCAGCAGTTCCTCGGCTTTGTCGCCGTAATAGCCGGCAATGTACTGGAGCTGGTGCTCCCCGGCCAGGCCGCGGCCATTGGAATAAAACTCCGGCGGCGGGTCCGGCAGGTTCATCTTGCGGCAGCAGGGGCTCCAGAACTGGTCCCAGATGCGCTCCGTGTCAAACATCAGGCCGTCCATATCAAAAATAACGCCTTTTACTTTCGGTGCCATAGTGTGTGATCCCTCTTCTTGTCTTTGCAAATGCTGCCCGGCGCTGTGGCCGGGCGCGACTTATGCTATTATTGTACCCCATAAAATGGGGTGGTGCAATCAAAAAGTAGTCAAATTTTGCATAAAAGCTGCAAATGTGTGCAGAAAGCGGAAAAATAGCTCTTGTATTTGCCACTTTAGAGCGTTATAATAATTACAATTTCGCACCACAATCAGGTTTGTGCGAACCTTCATGCGGTGCTGAATAAGGAGAGTAGGAAATAATGTTGGATATCAAAATTGTTCGTACTACTGAACCGAAGGCAAAGCCGCAGGACGAAAGCAAACTTGGCTTCGGCAAGATTTTTACCGACCATATGTTCCTGATGGACTATACCGCCGGTGAAGGCTGGCATGACGCCCGCGTTGTGCCGTATGCCTCCCTGCCGCTGGACCCCGCTACCGTGGTGTTCCATTACGCACAGGAAATTTTTGAGGGCATGAAGGCCTACCGCACTGCTGACGGCAGTGTGCAGCTGTTCCGCCCCCGATTGCAATGCAAAGCGTTTCCAGGATTCTGCTGACCGTCTCTGCATCCCCAAGATCCCGGTTGAGGATTTTGTTCAGGCTGTTGAGACCCTGGTTGACGTTGACCGTGACTGGGTTCCCCACAGCGACGGCGCAAGCCTGTACATCCGCCCGTTCGTGTTTGCAAACGATGTCGGCCTGGGCGTGCATGCTTCCAAGCATTACCTGTTCTGCATCATCTGCGCACCTTCCGGCGCTTACTATGCCGAGGGCTTGGATCCCGTCCGCATTTATGTTGAGGACGAGTACATCCGTGCAGCCCCGGGCCTGACCGGCTTTACCAAGTGCGGCGGCAACTACGCTGCTTCCATCAAGGCTGGCGAGCTTGCCGAGGAAAAGGGCTTCAGCCAGGTTCTGTGGCTGGATGGCGTTGAGAAGAAGTATGTGGAAGAAGTCGGCTCTATGAACATCATGTTCAAGATCGACGGCAAGATCTACACCGCTGCCTGCACCGGCACTGTTCTGCCCGGCGTTACCCGCCGCTCCATCATTGAGCTGCTCAAGGATTGGGGTTACGAGGTTATCGAGGGCAAACTGGCCATTGCTGATGTGATGAAGGCTGCCGAGGAAGGCAAGCTGGAAGAAGTGTTCGGCACCGGCACCGCAGCTGTTGTCAGCCCCGTTAAGGAGCTGGATTGGGAAGGCAAGGTTGCCAACATCAGCGGCGGCAAGATCGGCCCCCTGACCCAGAAGCTGTACGATACCCTGACCGGTATCCAGTGGGGTAAGCTGCCTGATACCAAGGGCTGGACCGTCAAGGTTGAACCGAAGGTCTGATTCGGCCCGGAAGCTATGCTTTTTAGCTGAATAAAAACAACAGCGCACGGAACGGCACAAATTGCAGCCCGTGCGCTGTTTTGTTTTGTACACAACGCGAAAACACATGGTAAAACTGCACAAAAATGCAGCGCGAAATTATTGCAGGTTGTACATTGAACCCCTTGCATTTTGTGCGGGGATATTGTATTATACTAGCAAGAAGCAAAAGGCGCTTTGGAATAGCAGATCCGCTGCTTCCAAGGCGCATTTTGTTTTTTAATTAAATATTTCCCTAAAAAGAAGAGGTTTGCCAGAGCGCCCCGGATTGAGCTTTTACGAGCTCATCAGTAGAGGGGTGGGTTATCGTTTTAAGGCAAAAAATCGGGGACGCTCTGTTTTTCTCCTTCTTTTTAGTAAAACCCGAACGGGGCCGTGGCCGTTCGGGTTTTATTTTTTGCCTTTTTTATTGTGCGGTATATTGGATCACCATGGCCGCGCGGGGTTGGCGTGCTGCCGGGGTTATGGTAGGTGTGGCACTGGTCGGCATGGTAATACGCGCAGCTGGGGCTTGAAAAGCCCAGCGCATCCTTTGCCACCCCCACAGTGGAACAGCTTGCCGCGTGGCGCAGAATGGAAAAAATGAGTACCACATCAAAGTGGTATCTTACCAGTAAAGCACCGCCAACCTGTGGTGCGCCAGGGGGCGGGCGGTGCAAAGGGTTATGCGTTATTTGCCGGCCAGCAAAATGCCCAGCACGGCTTTTTTTTCTACATGCAGGCGGTTTTCGGCTTCATCAAAAATCTCGTCTGCGTGGGTTTCAAAAACGTCGGGGGTGATCTCCTCGCCGCGGTGGGCGGGCAGGGGATGCTGCACGATACAGTCCGGCTTGGCCAGCGCCATGCGGGCTGCATCCAGGCAGAAGCCGTTGAAATCCCGGCGGCGGCGCTCGGTTTCGCGCTCCATGCCCATGCTGGTCCACACATCGGTGAACAGCACATCGGCACCGCGGGCGGCTTCGTCCGGGGCGGTGGTCAGCTTAAAGTGGTCGCCATATTCCCGCGCAAAGAAGAGCACATCGGCGGAGGGACGGTAGCCGTTCGGGCAGGCAATGGTAAAGTCCATGCCCATCATCAGGCAGCCCACGATCAGGCTGTTGGCCATGTTGTAGCCATCGCCCACAAAACCGGCTTTCAGCCCGGCCAGTTTGCCCTTGTACTCCCGCACCGTCATCAGGTCAGTCAACACCTGCAGGGGATGGGCGTAATCGGTCATGCCGGAAACTACCGGCACGCCGCTGTACCTGGCCAGGGCGTCCACATCACTCTGCTTAAAGGTGCGGTACACAATAGCATCGTAATAGCGGCCCAGCACGCGGGCAGTATCCTGGATCGGCTCGCCGCGGGCGATCTGCATGTCAGCGGCGCTCAGATAGGTGCCAAGGCCGCCCATCTGGTAGATGCCGACCTCCAGGCTGGTGCGGGTGCGGGTGGAATGCTTGCCAAACATCAGGGCAATGGCCTTGCCCTGCAGATCCTTGGGGTCAGTGCCTGCTTTGTGCAGGCGTTTGTATTCATCGGCGACATCCAGAATGTGGATGATCTCATCGGGAGTCAGGCTGCTTAACTTGAGTAAATGCTCCATGAAAACCCTCCTGATCAGTTACATGGATGAAAGCACGTCATCCAGAATAGCCAGCGCCTTGGCAACGTCTGCTTCGCTCAAAATCAGCGGGGGCAGCAGGCGCAGGCGGGTCTTGGCGGTCAGCACCAGAAGGCCCTTGCGCTCGCAGGCAGCACGCACATCAGCGGCTTTTACGTCATCGGCAAAGGCAATGCCGACCATCAGGCCCATGCCGCTGACAGATGCGACATGCGGCAGAGAGGCAAGACCCTCCCGCAGCTGGGCGGCGCGGGCGTTGACGTTGCGCATGAACGCATCGTCCATGGCATCCAGCACAGCGCAGCCGCCTGCACAGACGACCGGGTTGCCGCCAAAGGTGGAACCGTGAGAGCTGGGGCCCATGGTATCGGCAACCTTTTGCTTGCCAGCACGGCACCGATGGGCAGACCGCCGCCCAGCCCCTTGGCCAGGGTGACGAGATCCGGCTTCAGGCCGAACTGCTCGCAGGCCAAGAAAGTGCCGGTGCGGCCCACGCCGGTCTGTACTTCGTCCACAATAATCAAAATATCGTGGGCGTGGCAGTAGTCGGCAACGCTCTGCACATAGTCGGTGTCCAGCGCAACCACGCCGCCTTCGCCCTGTACCATCTCCATCATAACAGCGCAGACAGAATCATCCACAGCGGCCTTGAATGTGTCAAAATCGTTGGCGGGGATGTAGCCGAAGTTAGCGGGGAAGGGGCCGAAATCCTTGTGGAAAACATCCTGGCCGGTGGCGGTCAGGGTGGCAAGGGTGCGGCCATGGAACGAGTTGACCAGCGTCAGAACTTTGTTGCGGTCGGGACCATAGGTGGTCACACTGTATTTGCGGGCGCACTTGATGGCACCTTCATTGGCTTCGGCACCAGAGTTGCCGAAAAACACCTGGTCAAGCCCGGTGCGGGCGCACAGCCGCTTGGCCAGCTTGCCGCAGGGGGCGGTGTAATACAGGTTGGAAGAATGCTGCAAACGGGTGGCCTGCATGGTAACGGCCTGTACCCAGGCCGGGTGGCAGTAGCCCAGCGCGTTTACGCCAATGCCGGAGGTAAAGTCCAGATAGGCTTTGCCGTCTGCATCATAGGCATACATGCCCTCGCCGTGCTCCAGCACCAGCGGGCTGCGGGCATAGGTGTGCATGATGTATTTCTGGTCACGTTTGATGACTTTTCGGTATTCATGGTATTCCCTCCTTGGGAGGTCTGGAATGGTTGGCAGCCGAATTATTCAGGAATAAACCTAAAAAATAGGCGAATGAATAACTGTGCCGTAAGTACATGCTATGTACCCACGGCCAGCTTGCGCTATTCTTATATTATAATATATTGGAAGAGTTTTTTTCGGTACCTTTTTTTCAAAAAAGGTACAAAATCCCCCGTAAATCCCCGTAAAATGAAATCATCGGTTGCCGCGGCGGTAGAACAGGGTGCCGGAACCACGGTCAGAGAACATTTCCAGCAGAACAGAATGAGGAACACGGCCATCAATGATAACAGCCTCATGCACACCCTCATAAATGGCATCGGCCATGCCCTCGATTTTGGGGATCATGCCGCCGGAGATGACGCCATGTGCCTTGTAGCCCCCTCTATCTCGGAAATCTCCACTTCGGGGATCAGGGTGGATTCATCGTCCTTGTCATACAGCAGGCCGACAATATCCGTCATGGAAACGAACTTTTCGGCGTGCAGGGCAATAGCAATGGCGGCTGCAGCAGTATCGGCGTTGATGTTGTAGGCAATGCCGTTTTCATCCATGCCAACCGTGGCAATGACCGGGATAAAGCCATCGTTGAGCAGGTGCTCAATCAGGGTGGTGTCCACTTTTTCCACGTTGCCCACATAGCCCAGGTCTACATCACTCTTGCGGGAGCAGGTGATGGTGTGGCCGTCCAGACCACACAGGCCAACGCCGCGGCCCTTGAGCAACGCAACCAGATCCTTGTTGACCTGACCGGCCAGAACCTGCTGCACAATGCTCATGGTTTCTTTATCGGTATAACGCAGGCCGTTGACAAACTTGGATTCCTTGCCCACGCGGTTCAGCATCTGGTTGATGGCCGGGCCGCCGCCGTGTACCAGCACAACGCGCACACCCAGCAGGGTCAGGGTGACAAGGTCGTTCATAACGGCCAGTTTCAATTCCTCGTTTACCATGGCATTGCCGCCGTATTTGATCACCAGGGTTTTGCCGTGATATTTCTGGATGTAGGGCGTGGCTTCCGAAAAAAGCAGCGCCATTTCCTCGTTTTTCATAAATCGCTCCCCAAACGTAAAAGTAGCAAGATAAGTTAGGAGTTAGGAGGGAGGAGTTAGGAGTTGGCAGTGTGCGCACAAATTAAAAGCTACAAGCCTAAACGAGCCGTTCATTGCTCATTCCTCATTCCTAATTTCTAATTGCAAAATCAGGTCCGGTAATCGCCGTTGATCTTAACATAGTCATAGGTCAGATCGCAGCCCCAGGCTTTGCCACTGGCTTCGCCGGTGCCCATATCGACTTTGACCAAAATGTCATGCTCGCCCAGAACCGCATAGGCTTCGTCCTCGCTGAACGGATGGTAGGCGGCGTTTTCGCACACAAACACCTCGCCTGCCTTGCTGGCAATGCGCACGCTGACCTTGTCGATGGAAAAATCCCCCGGCGTATAGCCGATGGCGCACAGGATACGGCCCCAGTTGGCGTCGCGGCCAAACACGGCGGCCTTGAACAGGTTGGAGCAGACAACGCTCTTTGCCACGGCGCGGGCAATCTCGTGGGTGGGGGCGTGGGTCACTTCGCAGGTGATCAGGTGGGTGGCACCCTCGCCGTCAGAAGCATGCAGGGCGCACATATGCTCTGCCACAGCGCCCAGGGCAGCCAGAGAATTTGTCATACTCCGGGCCTTCGGTCACAACAGGCTCGTTGCCCGCCAGGCCGGAAGCCAGCAGCAGCAGGGTATCGTTGGTGGAGGTATCCAGGTCAACGCTCATCTGGTTGTAGGTGGTGGGCAAAACGGCGCGCAGTGCCTTTTGCAGCAGCTCCGGGCTGACGGCAGCATCGGTGGTGTAGAACGCCAGCATGGTGGCCATGTTGGGGGCAATCATGCCGCTGCCCTTGCCGATCGCGCCAAGGCGGCAGGTTTTGCCGGCCAGCTCAAACTCAATGGCGTATTCTTTCTCGTAAGTATCGGTGGTCATAATGGCCTTGGCGGCTTCGCTGCTGCCCTCGACGCTGGCCTGCAGCCTGGCCGCTGCGGCGGGAATACCGCGGGCGAACGGGTCAATCGTCATGGGCTGGCCGATAACGCCGGTGGAAGCCGGCAGAACATCCTCGGCTGCAATGCCCAGCTGCTGGGCCACCAGGGCGCAGCACTCATTGGCCAGATCCACACCGTTGGCGGCGCAGGTGTTGGCGTTGCCACTGTTCACCAGAACAGCCTGTGCATGGCCGTCCACTAGGTGGGCGCGGTCAACCTTGATGGGGGCGCCATACACCTTGTTGGTGGTGTAAACACCGGCAGCGGCACAGCGTACATCCGCCTTGATGATGGCCAGATCCAGCTTGTTGGGATTGGCCCGGAACCCAGCATGTACGCCGGAAGCAGAAAAACCCTTGGCGGCACAAACGCCGCCGGGAATGACCTTATACTTTGCCATGTTACTTTTCCTCTTTCCCACAAATAACATCAAAAATCAGAAGAAACGGAACCCACCCGGTAAAGACAGCTGCGGAACGGTCAAGACCGTTCCCTACAAACCACACCAAAGCGGTGCCATGCGGCCAGCAGGCCAACATACCGGAAAACTCCTAACTCCTAAGGCAACACCGCACAATTCCCGCCTTGCGGCTTAAGCACCGCTCCGGCAGCTGCGGCACGGCATCTGCGTTGCCAAAATGCTCGATAAGACATCCAGTATTATCTGCGCTTTTGGCTTAGCATCTGCCGCACCTCGCTCGCCGTATCGGCACTTAGAATTATGCGGTATTGCCCTAACTTACAATTCCAGCCCTTTCGTTTCCTCCAGCCCCAGCATGATGTTCATGCACTGCACGGCGGCACCGGAGCTGCCTTTGCCAAGGTTGTCCAGCAGGCTGATGAGCAGCATCCGCTTGCCGTCGGGGGAAACAGTGGGGTAAATTTCCAAGGTGTCCTTGCCGGCCAGCGTATTGGCGGGCAGGAACTTGGGGGCAGTGCCCAAAGCGTGCACCTTGATCATGGTTTCGCCTGCGTAATACTCCTGCAAAGCGGTGGCCAGCTCCTCAGCGCTGTGGCCCACAAGGTCCAGACGCAGGGGAACGGTAACTTCCATGCCGCAGTAGTAGTCATCCACAATGGGACAGAACACCGGCGGCTCCGCAAGGCCGCAGATCTTCTGCATTTCCGGCAGGTGCTTGTGATCCAGCGTTAAGCCGTAGGGGCGCGGGCTTTCAAAGGCAATGTCGCGCTCCGGGTCGCGGTACTGGGCAATGCCGCTTTTGCCTGCGCCGGAATAACCGGAAAGCCCGTGGCAGGTCAGCGGATAATCTGCAGCCAGCAGGCCCAAGCTCCACCAGCGGGGCCACCAGCGTGATAAAGCCGGTGGCATAGCAGCCCGGAACAGCCACGCGGTTGGCGGTGCGCAGAGCATCCCGTTTGCCATGCAGCTCCGGCAGGCCATACACCCAATCCGGCGCGGTGCGGTGTGCGGTAGAAGTGTCCAGAATACGCACATCGGGGCGCAGCAGGGGCACAACCTCCCTGGCTGCAGCATCCGGCAGGCACAAAAAGCTCAGATCGCTCTGGTTAATCACGGCAGCGCGGGCGTTTACATCCTTGCGGTCGGCTTCGGAAATGTGCAGGATCTCAAATTCATCCCGTGCGGCCAGGCGGTCCGCAATGCGCAGGCCGGTTGTGCCGGAAGAACCATCCACAAAAATTTTATACTTAGCCATCCCAAACAAACCCCTATCTATTACAGCGTTCAGCAGTTGATTTTGCTTTTTACATCCGCGATCTGTTTCAGCACGCTGGCCTGAGTGGGGCCGCCGTAACTGGTGCGGCCCTCGCAGCAGTGCGTCAGGTCAATGGCGTCATAGATGTCAGCCTCAAACAGATCACTGTACTGCTTAAACTCGTCCAGCGTCAGCTCTTCCAGCGTTTTGTCTGCCCGGATGCAGGCACCCACCATGGTGCCGGTGCATTTGTAAGCATCGCGGAACGGCATGCCTTTCTTGGTCAGGTAGTCGGCGCAGTCCGTTGCGTTGATAAAGCCCTTGGCGGCGGCGCGGCGCATGTTGGCGGGCAGCGGCGTCATGGTGGCCAGCATCGGGGTGATGGTTTTTAAGCACAGCTCCAAAGTGTCCACCGCGTCAAATACGGCTTCCTTGTCCTCCTGCATGTCCTTGTCGTAGGCGAGGGGGATGCCCTTCATCATAACCAGCAGGGTGTTCAGGTCGCCGTAAACGCGGCCGGTCTTGCCGCGGATCAGCTCGGTCACGTCCGGGTTTTTCTTCTGCGGCATAATGGAAGAACCGGTGGTGAAAGCGTCGTCCAGCTCAATGAACTTGAACTCCCAGCTGCACCACAGGATGATTTCTTCCGACAGGCGGGACAGATGCATCATGCAGGTGGCCATGGCGCTGGTCAGCTCAATGCAGAAATCGCGGTCAGATACGCCATCGATCGAATTGCCGCAGGGAGCAGCAAAGCCCAGCTCCTGCGCCGTATAAAAACGGTCCAGCGGGTAGGTGGTGCCAGCCAGAGCGCCGGAACCCAACGGGCACTCAGCGTCCATGCGGGCGGTGGCATCCTGCATGCGGCCCAGGTCGCGCAGCAGCATCAGGCGTAAGCCATCAGCTGGTGGCCAAAGGTGACCGGCTGGGCACGCTGCAGATGGGTGTAACCGGGCATAACATAGGAAGAAGATTTTTCTGCCTGGTCGCAGATGGTCAGGATCAATTCCTTGATCTGCCCTGCAAGTGGAGCGATGCTTCCCGCAGGTTCAGGCGGATATCCAGCGCAACCTGGTCGTTGCGGCTACGGCCGGTGTGCAGCCGCTTGCCAGCATCGCCCACGCGGGCGGTCAGAGTCTGCTCCACAAAGGTGTGCACATCCTCGGCATTGGGGTCAATCTCCAACGCGCCGCTGTGCAGATCGTTCAAAATGGATTGCAGGCCCTTGTGGATATCGTCCACATCCTGCTGGGAGATAATGCCCTGCTTGCCCAGCATAGCAGAGTGTACCATGCTGCCGTGGATATCCTGTTCGATCATCCGCGCATCAAAGCGGATGGAAGAGTTAAAGTCGTTCACGCGGCTGTCCACCGCTTTGCTGGAACGTCCCTGCCAAAGTTGGGGCATAAGAAAACCTCCGGTGTTATTGTAATGAATAGAGAATAAAGAATAATGAAACATGTTGGTGTGCGCGCCGCGCGCGCAAATAAAATAGATACAGCCTTTTAATGGGGGCTCAGTCTGATGTTTGCTGCGACCTTGGCTTTTTTTGAGCTGTGCCGCAGGCACGGCGGTCCACCATCATCATTCTTTTTTCTTTTTTTATAGTATATACTGGAACGCCAAAGCCGCCAAGGGGGTCAATGCCTCCCTGGCGGCAGTTTTGTTAATGGAAAAATGCGATTACTTTACTTCCGGCCAGTTCTTTGCCAGCTTGGCGCGCTCAGCAATGGGCAGGCCAAACAGGTTGATAAAGCCGTTTGCATCAAACTGATCGTAATCCTCATCCTCGCCGAAGGAAGCAGTCTGCTCATCGTACAGGGTGAACGGGCTGGTAACACCAGCGTTGATCAGGTTGCCCTTGTACAGCTTCAGTTTCACATCACCGGTAACGGTCTTCTGCAGGTCGTCGGTGAATGCGCTCAGGGCTTCACGCAGCGGGGTGAACCACTTGCCATCGTAAACCAGCTCGCCCATCTTCTGAGCAACGGACTCCTTGAAGTGGAAAGCATCCTTGTCGATGGTGATGGTTTCCAGAACGTTGTGAGCCTTGTACAGGATGGTGCCGGCAGGGGGTTTCGTACACGCCGCGGCTCTTCATGCCGACAAGACGGTTCTCAACGATATCCAGCTGGCCAATGCCATTCTCGCCGCCGATCTTGTTGAGGTACTCAATCAGGGCAACACCGTCCATCTCCTTGCCGTCCACAGCGGTGGGAATGCCCTTCTCAAAGTGGATGGTAACATAGGTCGGGGTATCCGGTGCCTGCTCCGGGGAAACACCCAGCTCCAGGAAGCCGGGCTTGTTGTACTGCGGCTCCAGAGAGGGGCTTTTCGAGGTCCAGACCCTCGTGGCTCAGATGCCACAGGTTCTTGTCCTTGGAGTAGTTGGTCTCACGGTTGATACGCAGGGGAATGTTGTGTGCCTCGGCGTAATCGATCTCTTCGTCACGGCTCTTGATGTCCCACTCACGCCACGGGGCGATGATGGCCATTTCGGGGGCCAGTGCTTTTAGGGCCAGCTCAAAACGAACCTGGTCGTTGCCCTTGCCGGTGCAGCCATGGCAGATGGCATCGGCATTCTCTTTCTTGGCAATCTCAGGCCAGTGCCTTTGCGATGCACGGACGAGCATGAGAGGTGCCCAGCAGGTACTCTTCGTACTTGGCATCGGCTTTCAGGCAGGGCCAGATGTAGTTCTCAACGTAATCTTTCTTCAGGTCCAGAACGTACAGCTTGGAAGCGCCGGTCTTGAGGGCCTTTTCTTCCAGGCCGTCCAGCTCAGTGCCCTGGCCAACGTCGCCGGAAACAGCAACAACTTCGCAGTTGTTGTAGTTCTCTTTCAGCCAGGGAATGATGATGGAGGTATCCAGACCGCCGGAGTAAGCCAGAACAACCTTTTTAATATCTTCCTTTTTCTTTTTCATAAGAACTGCCCTCTTTCAAAATTCTATCCGCCGAAGTGGCTGAATATTTATTCATTTCATGTTTCTTATTATACACGCCCTGCAACAAATTGCAACACGGCATATTGCACAAGGAAATTTCAACTTATAGAGATAACTTTGTTCTAGAGCTTGCATTTTGCGGCGTAAAGGGAAAAAACAAAACGGATTATTTGCATTTTTATTCACGAAATTGAATATTTGCCGCATGAAGCCCGCATATCGCAGTTGAAAAAGGATGCAGAAAAGTGCCAAAGGGTACAAAAAAGCTCTTCCCCACAAAAACGGGGAAGAGCGGAGAGGAAAAGATGATGACAAGTTGGAAGGATTGATCCTGCAAGGGGGAGGACAGTGGCGCTTTGTCCCGGCAAAGTTATTCTTTGCTGGCACATTCGGCGCAAACGCCGGTCACAGTCAGGCAGTGGCCTTCAATACGCAGGCCGGGAACATTTTTGATCAGGGCGTTCAGCTCGCCTTCCGGCAGATCAAGGTTAATGATCTTGTGGCACTTGCGGCAGTAAAAATGCTCATGGGAGTTGGGGTCCCAGTCAAAGCATTCGGCACCGCTGATCATGCCAACGCGGCCGATCATATCGTTATCAGCCAGGGTGTTCAGATTGCGGTACACCGTGCCCAGGCTGATATGAGGGCAGCGCTCACGGGCATAACCGTAAATCTGCTGCGCAGAAAGATGCTCTTTATGCTCTTGAATGGTTTCCAGAATAATCTGGCGCTGCCAAGAATATTTCATAGCGAGTGTTCTCCTTAAACTTACGGATGGTTCATTTTCGACACACTTTTAACGAACGCCGATTTTTAACTTATTTTAACACTGGGGTACTACTATGTCAATATATTAAATGCGAAAAATCCGCAAAAAGCTTCGTAGCTTAAAATAAAATGAACAAACCGGGTGAAACCTGAAAAAATGAAGAATTTTGTACTGCACTTTATTGCGCTATTGTTGTATAATGCAGGAACAAAAATCGGAACAACATCGGGAATGGCTGCCAGCTGATGCCCGCAAAGCCCATGGCTGCGCTATTTGCGCCGCAGCACTGCCGGCGCAGAAAAGGGAAAAAAACTTTTTGAAAAAATTCAAAAAAATGCTTGACAAATGGTGCCGAAACCCGTATACTAATGGAGCACCGTTTGAGATGCACACCACATGGCGGTATAGCTCAGTTGGCTAGAGCATTCGGTTCATACCCGAAGTGTCACCGGTTCAAATCCAGTTACCGCTACCATCAATGCAGGGTTTCGCTAAAATACTTGGGGGCCGGTTGCAGTCGTGACTGGTAAGTTGCTTGCTGTTTTAGCAAAATCCTGTATCTCTTAGGCCCGTTGGTCAAGCGGTTAAGACACGGCCCTTTCACGGCTGTAACATGGGTTCGATTCCCGTACGGGTCACCAAATTAAACTCTTGATTTTTAACGTTGATGCGTTTGAAATCAGGAGCTTTTTTATATTCCTTTTTGCAAGTACCACAATCGTACCACACTTTTTTAAAATAAAAGCAAGACCTGTAACATGGGAACACAGGGGTGCCGCGGAACAAATTGTAACCGTGACGCTCCTGTGTTTTGTTTTTTTTGTTGTTCCCCTTAAAATTATAAAATCACGGATTGGAAAATTGTAAAGGAGCTTTTGCGGCATATCCTTGCTAAAAAATTAGCTGCGGTATTCCACAGTCCCCTTGACAATTATCCAACCTCACTTTTTCCGCTAATCGCGGAACAACCCACAACCCCTTATCCCGAAGGGATAACGTGAGCAAAGATTGGGAAAACGAAAGTGAGGACGCAAAAATGAAAGAAACTGTTAAAACATCCCGGACCGCTGGATACCTTGAAAAAATTTTCCGCGCGTTGAATGTAAAGTATTTCAACGGTGAGTTGGAGGAGCCTATCATCACGATACAGAGCACACCCAGGGCCTACGGACACGTTACTGTAGCCAAGGCATGGCAGCGCGGTGACACGACCCGCCACGAGCTTAACATCGGTGCTGGGACGCTTGCACGGCCAATAGAAAACGTGGTGGCAACCACCCTGCATGAGTGTGTACATCTTTGGAACCTCCAAAACGGCATACAGGATTGCAGCCGCGGCGGTCAGTACCACAATAAAAAGTTCAAGGAAGCCGCCGAGGCCCGCGACCTTAAAATCAGTTACGACCCGCGCGTCGGATGGAGCATCACCGAGCCGACTGACGCACTGTGCGAGTTCATTTTGGAACAAGGGTGGGAAGATATCAATATGAACCGCATCGAAGGCGCTTACATCCCACGTGGCAAAGGTACGGGTGACAACACCGACAAGCCGACAGGGAACAACCCCAACAGCCACAGCATCAAGTATGTTTGCCCCTGCTGTGGCAACAGTGTAAGGGCAACCAAAGTCGTCCGCATAAAATGTGCTGACTGCGACATGATGATGATTGCAAAATGAAAAATACCGGGAGCCAAAAAAGCCCCCGGTTTTTTGTTTCAAAATTCGGGCCGCAAGCGGCCAGTTTTGCTTTGATGTTAACACGTCAAATGACGAGTTAACATATTTGAGGTAGTATAACGATTTGTTAGGTCACCCCTGTTTTTCTACGATATTATGAGCGAACGGTTTTGAAAAAACATTCGCGTCAAAAAAGGACGGTACAGATCGCCGCTGGCGACTATGCCGTCCCTTTTTTGATGCTATGAAAAAACTATGTCAATAAATCATGTAAATAGGAACCGTCCCCCTTGAAGCGCGCAACGAAGAGATGTCAACACAATGCGGCCGCCCTTTCTTCGTCAGTGCAACCGTTGTCGGTTGGTGAAGAGAGAACAGGGCCACCCCATTCCCAACCGCCGCTCGGGTCATTAGGATTGCTATCAGTACTTCCCCCACTGGGCTGTTCAGGCTGAGGGTCCGGTGCAGGCTGGGCAGGTTCTTCGTACGTCGGCTGGCTCGGCTGTTCGGCCGGAGCAGCAGGCTGAGCCGGTGCAGGGTTACTTGCAGGAGCAGAGCTACCTGTACCGGAGGAAGTATTACCCTTGTTGGAACTCTTGTTGGAGGTAGTGTTCTGCACAACTTTCTTGGCCTGGACGGTCAGTTTGTAGGTTGTGCTCTTTTCACCAGCGTTAGCGGTGATGGTTGCCTCACCTGCTGCAATTGCCCGTGACTTTACCATTCTCATCGACGGTAGCAACTTTCTCATCAGAAGAAGTCCAGGTAACGATAGTTTCATCTGCAATCTCTTCGGGAAGCACGGTCGCATTCAAGGTAACAGTGTTACCAGCGGTAAGGATGCCTTCGGTCTTGTCCAGTGTGATACCTTCAACTTCGTAGAAAGCCTTGATGTGAGTCTTCTTTTCAACAACCTTCTTGCCTTCCTGAGTGAGGGTTGTCACGATGTCGCATTCACCAGGCTGCAGAATCTGAACCTTGCCATCCTTATCGACGGTGGCCACCGCCTCATCAGTAGAAGCGTAACTCACCTTCACATCGGTGGCATCAGCCGGGCTTACAGTTGCCTCGACAGTGGTTTCGTTTCCATCGTTGAGCTTGACGTCAAGGTTGTCGGGAACGGTGATGTCTTTCGCGGCCACTTTAACCGTAACCTTGCAGACAGCACTCATCTCAGAATCCGTGACGCTTGCAGTGATGTCAGCTTCACCTGCAGAGACAGCAACCACCATGCCAGTGGCATCGACCGTCGCAACGCTCTCATCGGAGGAGGTCCACTCAATGGTGAGCTTCTCGGCAGCCTTGGCTACCTTCTCATCCGTTGCAGCACTTTCACCGGTTGCAGCAGTCTCAGGAGTTACGGCCGGGCATCGTCGGTGCCGAAAGCGACCGGCAAAACCACCGCCTCGCCTTTCTCGACAGTAATTGCGTCAGGAACCGCGATGTTCGTGATTTTCACGCCGCACCCTACCAGGCTGAGCGCCATCGCAGCGGCTGCTACCACTGCTAAAATGATAGTCTTACGTTTCATATTCAATTCTCCTTTACATCCCGGCGTCTAGTGCCGGGGCCACATAAACTAATAGGTTCGACGTCAGCCCTACGCAGCTTTGGATTTCGTCATCGACGAGGCCGTGGACTCTTTTGCCGCCTATCCTTCTGTACAATTGCATAATACCATTTATGTGGTAGTTACACAATACGAACCCCCGAAAAGTTCACAGATTGTTAATGCGGTCTAATTTTTTTGTCGTTTCGACACCGCGCTATTGATGCGCGGTGTCTTTGATATCTACTCGGGGACGGGGGAGATCGCTGCGCGACTCACCGTCCCCTATTTTTCACCCAGCCGCCAGATAATCCCTCAAAGAGGCTGCAACCCCTTGCTGCGTAGCATCATCCCAAGCGGCATATTTATTTTCCGGGTATCCTGCTGCAAATATAGCAGCGTCAGAAAGCTGCCATTTGGAAACAGGCTTCCCCTCTACTACCTTGATAATAGTTGGCGCACCGATGCGTTTCTCTCCAACATCAATGCTATTTTTTGTTTTGGTCGGTGACGGTGTACTCGGCTAGATAGCCGTCCAGCCATGTCAGCAGTTCGGCGTACCCTTCCCCTGCCGGTCTGGTCTGCACTGGCGCGGCAGCATCCACACTGTAGGCGTATATGTCCCGGTAAAGGTCTATCTGGCAATAGTCCATCGTGACTCCTTCACTTTCCGCAACGGCGGCAAGCACCGGCAGCAAATTGCGGCAGTAGGGGCAGCGGGGAAAGCCGAACAAAATATATCCGTCTTTTTTCGCACGCGCTTCAACGGCTGTCACTGGAGATAATGGAACCGAAAATGGCAGATTAACGTCCTGATAGGTATATTCAGGGGAGCCGGGCACCGGGCACCCGTTATACGCCTGATAACTGCGGGCGATTATCGCCCCCGGCGAGCTGCCAAGGAGCAGCAGCACAGCCATTCCAGCAGTTGCCACAGCATAGGCTATATAGGGTGCTATACGGGATAGCTTATGCATTGGTTTATCACCTTCCTTTTATATTATAGCACATTGGCACGTAAGAGCAAGGTTTATATCGTCTCTATGTAGACGATTTTTCCTTTTGTAAATCGGTACAATAAATATACTTTTATTGTACACGGTGGTGAGGGCAAATGCTGCTACAGGAGGCAATTAAGCTGCGCATTTTGGAGCTTGCAGCAGAGCGCGGCTACAGCGTCAACAAGCTGGCCGAGCGTTCCGGCATTGCACCATCCGCACTCAAAAAAACTGTTAAGCCTTATGCAACAGTTAAAAACACTTCAACTGAGCTGATTGCCCGGATATGTGTGGGACTGGAAATTCCGTTCAAAAAATTTTGGGACAGCCCCTTGTTTGACGATATTGAGACAAAACAACAAAAAAGAGGATGAGAGCCAGTAACGGCTATTATCCTCTTTTTTGCTTATTTTTTATTTGGTTGTTGTTAAGGTGTTAAAACGGCAGATTTTCTTCTTCATCTACGGCGTCAAATTCATCGTAGCCGTAATGGTGATCTGTATAAATATTATCGTTCTGATCAAGGGGAGTGGTCAAGTTCATACTTGCCTGCTTGTTGCCATCATCGCAGGTACATTCAACTACCATTTCCAGACGAATCTTTCCGCCCTCCATTTTAAGGGTCGTGTGTAAATCATACATATATAAGATATTCCTTTCATTTTATAATAATTATAACAATCGGCGGCGGATGTCTCCGCGCGCCAAACCAGTCAGTCGAGCGAGCTGCGAAATGCCTGCGCCCTCCTGTTCAACAAGCCGACGAAGCAACGGGGTTGTAATCGTCTCTGGATACAGCGGGATTTCATGGCACTCCATTCCGGCTGTCGCACGAATAAAGTCCCGCAATTCGCCATCAGTGAAGGCAGGCAGCGGAGAATCTTCCAGCATACCACGGGTGTTCAGTTCCGGCCGCTGGTGATAGCTCCGCAGCCATTCCAAGCCATGCAATGCAAGCGCATAACTGGTATCTACCTGACAAAGTACCTTTTTCTGCTGCCAAAGTAATCAAGATAACTGCTCCAAGGGTAGTCCTGCATTTCCTGCACGATTCCGGCAGCAACCGGGTTGCGATGGATATAACGCAACACACGCAAAAATATACTTTTGTTGTAACAGGTTGGGAGTTATACCGCCCGCGAAAAAGAGGTCCATCACGCTGATAACGCCTGTTAAAATAGGCCACATAGCGGATGCCCACAGCCTTCATAACATGCTGTAAAACGTCAGCATCTGCTTTTGCAAGCAGGTGAAAGTGGTTGCCCATCAGGCAATACGCAAAAATTGTAAAAGTCTTCGTCCGCACAAAAATCCAGGATATGTAAAAAATTCATGTTGTCGGCATCATCGTTGTAAATTGCTGTATGGTTGATACCGCGCGCCATAATATGGTAGCACCCGGTAGCAGACCGTTCACGCGCTTTACGTGGCATCGTCCTGCACCTCCTGGGCTTGCTCTTGTGCGTCCTGCTCTTTGGGGGCGTACGCCAAAAAGCTGAATCACGCGGAAGCATCCCCGCGGGTCATCTTTTTGGTGTCAATTTTATAATCGGGGGCCAGTTTGTGGATAAGCGAAATTTGCTCACTGGTGATGGGCTGCCGGTCCCATTTGTAACGCTGCTTTTTGTCCCATATATGCTGTTGTTGCGGATGGTTTTTGCTTGAGGTCCTGATAAACATAATCCAGCACAAATTGCAGTGGAACGGCACATCTGGAGCACTTTTTATTTTTGCGCAGATACACCATACCGTTTGGCAGCGGCTTGCTAATGCGGTACACTACATTGGGCAGAGGGAGGATACGACCTCCACCTTTCACATCAAGCCACGCTACATCATGTGTGGTATAGCCTTCTCCAAGCGCCATAACGTTCACCTCCTTCTGATTTTTAATCCAAGAATCAGGGATTTCATTTCCTTCCAGCACTTTAATCGGGTCTTGTTCTTCCGGTAATTTTTCCGTAGGCTCTTTTTCGGGTTTTGGAGCTGGAACGTCTTTGCCGATCAAGGTTGCTGCTGTACAGATAGGCATATCGGATACGCCGACACAGTCAATCACTTTGCAAGAGGCTTTGCCGGGATAAAGGCGCAAGCCGCGGCCCACCATCTGTGCATATAAGCCAACATTTGTCCGTGCAATTGGACGAGCCAACACAACGGTCTCCGTCATTGGCAAATCAACGCCTTCTGTCAGCACTGCGTAGCATACCAGCACTTTAATCAGACCCAGGCGGTAGGCTTCCAAGAAGTGCCCCCGATTTTGGGTGGTGCCATCAATAAAGGCTGCTGTACTGGCTCCATGTTGAGAATTGAGCAATGCTGTTACATTTTTACCCTCTTCGATTGAAGGCGCAAAAAATGATGGTCTGACCACGGGCATTTTTGGTGTAGGCCTCTGCAATTCCGGCTGCTGTGCCAGACATAACACGTGCGATATCTGCGGCGTCATAATCGCCGGTATCCTCACGGTACTGTACTGTCCCCAGGTCAAATTTGAGGTTAACCTGACAAGCATCTATTGGGCTAAGGTAGCCGTGTTCAATACCATACAGGGTGTTGAACTCACATAGAATCTCTTTAAAAACCACAGCCAGACCGACACCATCCCCGCGAACTGAGGTCGCAGTAAAGCCAAAACGAACTGCATTTTTAAAATATTCAAAAATTTTGCGGTAAGTCGGTGCAGCACTGTGGTGGGCCTCGTCAATGATAATGGTGTCGATACTGTAAGGATTATACTCGCTGAGCCGCCCCACGAGACTTTGCACCGAAGCACTGATAATGGGTTCACCGTCTGCGTGCAGAGGTCCCAGTTCAATGCCGCAGGGCAAGTCTTTAAGGTATTCCAGCGGCTGCCTCACAAGTTCCTCCCGATGCGATAAAATCAGCACGTGGTGGTCATTTTCCAACACATCCCAGCGGATATACTCGGTGTAGATGCGAGTTTTGCCAAGGCCCGTCGCAATATTACATAAGGCAGCTTGGCCGTCATAGTCTTTCATGAGCTGAAGAGTTTTGGCCTGATAATCCCTTAACGGGGGAGCCCTTTTGCCGTTTGTACTTGCGGACTGCAAAATTTTTTGCATCTGTAATGCCTCCTATCAATTTTTTATAAAAATCGTGCTGCCATGGCTTTCCAATTCCCAGTCGGTACGGAGACGCAGATAGTGTGCCAACTCCTTTTTTGTTCACCAAAAAAAGTGTAGTAGCTTCCCTCATCATCCTTATCCACCATGCCACCAACGAGATAACGTGACGCATTTTTTATTAGTATAAATCGATTCGTGAGAAACAGTATCGAATCCGTCATTCCAAGCATATTCCCACGCCGATACAAAGATTTCTGGATAATTGGACCAATTAGCGTCCTCACGCAAATATTTCGCAATGCACCAATCGCGGTACAGAAAAAATGCCTTTTTTGCAGTAGTCATAATGATGCACCTATTGTTTGTTAACGTTCAAAAATATTACTTGTGATAGTAGTAGGCCTGCACAATGTCATCCGTCCCACTACCATTGCGGATGATGAAGCGTCCAGGAATGGCAGGAAGATTCGCAGCGCTACCATCATCCAGGATAACAATAGAGCTCTGTGCGTCAGCGGTATGGCCACAGATACGGCCATCAAGCTGTGCTTTAAGACTTCCGGGGAACAGACCCTACGTCGGGGCGCTGGGTTGCCACAAGCAGATGGATGCCAAGCGCACGGCCCAGACGGCCAATGGCAAGGAGCTTGTTTGTAATCACAGAAATTGCGGCCTTACCTTCTTTATCACGACCAGTTGTATCAAGAATCATCGAGGTTTCATCCAGGATAACGACAATTCGATGCAGGTCATCTCCAGTCGTCCGGACATATTCCTCAAGATTTGCACAGCCAGCGATAGAAAACTCTGTACGACGGCGGTTCAGTTCGTGTACAACACTGTCGAGCATCTGCTCGAGATCAGCGTCATTATCTGCATAATGGCCCGGTTTGCGGTATTCGGAACCAAAGTCCACACCTTTATAGTCAGCGAGGTAGATGTCGTAGCCTTTTTGCGTCAGTTGATGCAAAATCAACAATACCAGCTGTGTTTTACCCATGCCGGTGGCGGCAGCCAAAAGCCAATGAGGCAACTGGCCCAAATCGATGCAGACGGGAATGCCTGCCGCATTGATACACCATACACAGCGGACACAACCCATCTGTGTACGCTACAAAGCTTATATCTGTCAGCTTTGTGGACTGTACACGGATGTGCGAGGGTAATACTATCCTCTCACATCCGTGTTGATTTAGTCCGCGGCGTATACTTGCTGTCGAGTCTGGAACACGATCTGCCATTGAAATGTTAACCGCAAAAATGAGACAAGCCCCATTTTTGCGGCAAGGTCGCTATCGCTCCCTCTTTGCGTCAGGTGCCGGGGAAACTCTTAATCGAGCAGAACAATGCTTTCAGGCTTACGGAACTCGTTATAGTAAATCTTAACTTCGCGCCCCATCAAGTCATGGAGGTTGATTTTAAGTCCCGCCATTTTGGCATCGGAAAGATACATATCCTTGACCATAACACCTTCGCCCTTTCCGGCGTCAACCTCCGTTGCAAGATAGATGCGACAACCAGTGATAGGCCGACCTTCCTTGCTGACAAAATCATTACGACTATAACCGATAATTTTCATAATTATTGTTTTCCTTTCTATTATATATATTGTTTTTTCAAGGTACTTCTGAACCGCGTCAACGAGGTCATGATTTGACTTGTCGATGACTACTGAGCCGGGGTCAGCAGCGTGGATTTCAGCCGCCGCCCCGGCTATCGTGCAAATTTTCATGGTCTATCACCTCCCAAGCCAAAAAAATGAAGTTCCAACGAGTTTTATAGACTTCCTATTGGCTATATCTTCATTATCTGCAACTCGCAAGCAGCGTCAAGCACAGTATTTATATATTTGGGTTTATAATCTTTTTGTGTGATGCTTGTTAAATATTGCAAAACCCATGTTACTGTCTTATGTAGAAGAGATGCCGTGACTACTGAGCCGGGGTCAGCAGCGTGGATTTAAGCCACCGCCCCGGCTAACCTGCGGATTTTCATATCTTGTCACCTCCCAAGCCGAAAATTTGAAGTTTCAACGAGTCTTTCTACTTCCCTTACGGGCTATATTTTCATTATCTGCGACTCGCAAGCAGCGTCAAGCACAGTATTTATGTATTTGGGTTTATTAATCTTTTTGTGTGATGCTTGTTAACTAATTACAAAATGGTCTATAATAAAAATGACGAATAACTTTCGCAATATGCGAAGCTATTCGTCTAGACTTAATGTTGAAATGTTTTAAAAATTTATACAGCAGATTGATTTTTGAAGCAGTTTACGTTTAGCCCCCTACCAAGTGCAAGTCTCTCATCTAACAGAGAGTCAAGACATGCGGGAACGTTGTCCATATCTCCGTCCATAGGATGCATATACACTCCATTAACACCAGGGTGAGTGTGCCCCACAAGTTCTTCATAGACCCAATTACTTAAGACGTTTTTATAGATTGAAGAAAAGGTATGACGCAATTCGTATGGTGTAATATAAGGTATACCATTATAATTGCAATATATGCCCCAACGCTTACGATAACAGAGTTGCCCGGTAGGCCTAAAAACACGCTCGTGGGGGTCCAGAGGGTTAACGCGGTAGACTTTCTGACTATCTAAAAGCATGTGTGTATATCTCGTTTGGGGAAAGTCACGTGCGGCAAATTCATTTTTACCGCTGGTCGTGATACCTTTGGCATTAATGGCACGTCGTATATGTATATAATTATCGTCAATATCGCCCCATTCAAGGCCCATCAGCTCGCCAGTACGCATGCCGGTGACCACGTTAAAACGATATGCGTAGATAAGACTGTCCTGACAAACGGTGCCGTTATAGGGGGCTTGCGATTCTGAAAACAAAATATCAAGAGAAACAACATCAAGGGCTTGCTTTTTCCCTTTTTTTGGCAGTGGACGGTATCCTTATATTGTTTGTGCGAAGGTCGTTCCGAATATCTGATAAATCCAGATAGTTGCAAAAACCGGACAAATCACCACGTATATTTTTGAGGCTTTTTTGACTCAAATCGCATTTTCGATATGCAGTATAGATAACGCGTTTTTCAAATCCTGCTTAGTCAATAGCATAACAGGTATTTTACCAATTATAGGCTTGATATGATTGTTATATCTGTTGCGAATAGTATAGATATTTGTAGTTTCAAGCTCTTTTTGTCCTTCAGATAGCGTTCAAATACAGTCTCAACGGTTGTATGATCGCTGACAGCAAATGGACAGGAACCAGACAACCAAGATGCTGCATTTTGAGCACAAATCTTACGTCCTTTATCACCAGGGGTGGAAGAGTAGAAAGATTTTCTAATTCCATTTTTTTTATTGATTTTCCAAATTTTTTTCTTCTCGAGCCAAATGGTACGAGAAACCAATTTGCTTTGCATAGTAGGCATGTGGACTCCTTGGAGAGCCAAGATTTTTTAGGTAAGCGGCTCAATGAAAATAGTGTAGTAGTCGTTTTTTGGAATGTTTAAAACTTTTCCGATGCGTGCAATTTCTTTTTGCCGTAAAGAGCGAATAACCATTCATTTTATGCGACAGGGCTTGTGGGGAAATTCCGATTGCACTCGCAAGATTAGAGCAGGTAAAACCTGCACGGATAATCGCAGAATGTAATTCTCTGTAACTACCTTTCATGTTAGTAATTCTCCTTAGAAAAAAAATATTTCTTATTGAAGTGTTACTATCATAATATGTAGTTCGCACACTATCGCAAGGGGGATATCACCATCTTTTTTACTTATTCTTGCAAACCGGTTTTGTACCACACTTTTTATTGATGCCGTACCACACTTTGTACCACACATGAATTAAAAAATCCTTTAATGAAATCCATACACATGATAAAAATATCGTTGCTATGTATTTCGTTAAAGGAATATATAAGAATATTATAAGTTCGATTCCCGTACGGGTCACCAAAAAGCCTTAGCGTTAGCTAAGGCTTTTTTCTTTTGTATTTTAGCCCTCGTACCACACATTATACCACATCTTTGGCGGTTGGAATATATAAAGTAAAGGCAACACCGCACAATTCCCGCCTGACGGCTTAAGCACCGCTCCGGCGGCTGCGGCACGGCATCTGCGTTGCCAAAATGCTCGATAATGTCGGGTTGCGGTACCCGCATCGTGCTTCGGGGGCAAAAGCCCCTCGCACTCTGCGACCGCTGCCCTGCTTCGGTTCGCTGTTTCCGCCACTGGCGGCGCTCACCTTTGCAGCATCCAGTATTATCTGCGCTTTTGGCTTAGCATCTGCCGCACCTCGCTGCCGTATCGGCACTTAGAATTATGCGGTATTGCCCTTGATTTTGTTTGTAGGGGCAGATGCTTGTCATCAGCCCGCAGCAACCTTGCGGAATTGGCAGGTATAGTTTGGTGAGCGGCAACAGCCCGATGCGAGCATCGGATCCTACAAATCATTTGCAGTGCTTGCCGCAGTCGATAAAGAGGTTTCTCCACGGCGGGATGAGGGCATCCCGCCCTACAGATTGCTTGCATTGCCTGCTGCCTATTATAAAAAGCTCTGTAGGGAACGGCTTATTCCGGTTCAAGAGCCGAATCAGCGGTCTGGTTGGCCTCTGAAGTTCGACTGCGGGCGCAGTGACCTACCGTACATTTTCCGAATAACGCTGCCGGCCAAAAATCTCTCTCCATTTTATCCCATTCGCCCTGAAAAATATGTTGACAAACCGCGTTTCATCTGGTATATTATACAAGCAAACTTTTGCGGTCATGGCCCGTTGGTCAAGCGGTTAAGACAGCGGCCTCTCACGCCGTTAACGTGGGTTCGATTCCCGCACGGGACACCAAAAAACACCCAGCTTATGCTGGAGTGTTTTTTCGTGTATCCCGAGCGAGGAATCGAACAGGGCAGTGCGCCGCAGCGCACAAAAAACAGTCCAGTGGACTGTTTTTTTAGCCCGCGGGAGATTCCCGCGTGTGTCATCAGAAACACTCCAGCTTGTGCTGGAGTGTTTTTTCGTGAATCCCGTGCGGGAATCGAACCAGACGGTGCGCAGGTGCTTTTGTGCGCGATAATGGAACGCTGTGTTTTTGGGTTGTATCCTTGACATGAAAATACCCCCAGAGCTTTCAGCGTTTTTTCTCTGTCTACTCTAGGGGTAGCATATCAAAGAAGCACCGGGCTTCATATTTTTTTATTTTGCCTGCCTGCTGGCGGCGTGGCGCTTGGGCAGGGGGATGGAGCATACGATGGCAATGCCAAGGGCCAGGGCAACGGCAACTTTTAAGGTTTCAATGCCTTTGCTGGTGCACAGGGCGCGGTCGTTGCGCAAAAAAAGTAAGCCGTGTAATAAATGCCCGCGCCGGGCACCAGGGGAAAAATGCCGGTCAGCAGAAATACCGTGATGGGGGCCTTGTGCCGGATGGCAAAAAAGCGGGAAAGCGCAGCCAGCGGCAGTGTGGCAATCAGTGTGGCCATGGGGGCGGTCATACCGCCAAGGGTAGTGCAGGCAATGTAGATCGTCCAGCCAACGGCCCCCACAAAACCGCAGGTCCAGTAATGGCGGCGGCCCACCTGAAAGGTGATGCCGAACGAGATGGTTGCAACCATGGCAACCACAAACTGAACCAGCATGGTAAACCAGACAGGAGCAGCACTCACCATACCACCCCCGTTACTGTGCTTAATAAGGTATACCCCAGAGTGACGCCGACAGCCAGGCATCCCGCAACCAGCAGGGCATCCACAAGCCGGATGGTGCCGGAAAGATAATCGCTGTTGATGATATCACGGATGCCCATAGTTAAGGCAACGCCGGGGGTCAGCACCATCAGCGCGCCGATGATGGCAAAGTTGACCTGCAGGGCCGGGTAGACCAGCTGGGCAATCAAAGCGGTCAGCGTGCCGGCAATGGCGGAAAGCATATCGCGGAAAATGCGGCTGATATGGTGCTTGCTGAGCGCGCAGGAACTGGCGGAGGCCAGCAGCCCGCCCAGCGCACCCACCAGCATTTCCGGCAGGCCGCCGCCAAACAGCATGGCAAAGCAGCCGGCCCCCATGGTGCCTGCTTTTTGCACAGTTGTACAGTGGGGAGAGGGTGGGCATCCGTTTCATCCGCTCAAATTCCAGCTGGGCGCTGTTCAGGTCCAGTTCGCCATCCGCCACACGGCGGGAAATGGCGTTGATGGCCTCCACATGGCCCAGGTTGGTGGAAACCACCGGAACATGCCGCACAGCGCTGACCGTTCCGTTTTGGGCGGAAGCAAAAATGCCGTTGGTCAGCACATAAACATGGAAATCCACAATGCCGAAGCTGCGGGCCATGATCTCCATGGTGTCCTGCGCGCGGAACACCTCACCGCCATTGGCCAGCATAGCTTGGCCGCAGTCCATGATCAGATTGAACGCCAGGTCAGTCACGAATGTTCTCCTGCACAGCGGCAAACTCCGGGTAATGGGCATACAGGTGCTGGGCAATGGCTTCCATCAACAGGTAGTCGTGCTCCGAGTCGATATCAATAATGCCGGTATCCATCATCACGCTGATGCCGATCTTGCCGCGCCACAGCATGCCGTCCGTGTTGGTGGCGAGGAAATCCCGCTTGAAGACATAGATGGAAGCGTTTACATCATACACATCCGGAGCCTGCTGGCGGCCGGTGAACTCACTCTTGCAGACCTGTTCAACATGGTCGTCCACAGTTTTGACCATATTGAACCAGGGATTGCGGCGGGCTTCGCACACGCTGAACACCAGATCCAGATCATCGCGGCTCTGTTTTTTGGCGAAGGCGTTTTCGATGTCCGATTCGGTGCGCAGGGGGCTGGTGATGTCCAGGTCCATGTACCAGTCATACGGCTGGCCGGTGCGTTCCTCCATGCGGTGCAGACTGTCCTGATAGACAGCCATCTTAGGCACGCGGTCGCCGCCCAGTTCCTCGCCGCGCGGCAGGAAGATGACTTCCGGGTACTTGGCGGCAACCAATTCGGCCAGCTCCGGGCTGTCGGTGTTTAGGGCAATGTCAATGTGCAGTTCGGGATGCTTTTTGATAAACAGCTCGGCGGCGCTGAGCGAATAATACACCAGCGGGTGGCCGCAGAAGGTTTTGAGGTTTTTGTTCTTAAAGCCCTTGCTGCCTGCACGGCCGCAGATGGTGATCAACAGACGGTTCATTGTTGTTCCCCCAATGTTAGTTCTAATACTTGCAGTGCCGTGGCGGGCGGGTTCAGGCTCTCGGTTTCCTCCCCGGCGGCATAGTCAAGGGAAATAATTCATCTCGCGCAGGTAGCGCTCGTTGACGTCCTCCTCATAGTGTTCCACCGCACCGTTGGGCAGGGTCAGCGTTCCGGCGCCAAAATCCGCCACGCAGCTGCCATCCTTGCAGAACAGCTCAATGGAGCGGCGGTAGGTGCGGCCAAAGTAATCCAGGTGCACTTCCGCCAGCAGGGTGGGATATTGGGCAATATAGATGGAAAGGTCATCAGAATCGATTTCCAAATCGGAATATTTTCCGTGTATATTACAAATTGTTTCCGGCACGCCGAAGAGATCGACCAGGTAATCCCATTCATGGATTAGGTCGATGGTCACGCCGCCGCCCAGGGCCTTGTGGGCACTGTACACCGTGCGGTAATCCACCCCCGGCCGCCAGTCCGGCAGGTAGGAGGAACAGATCACCCGCGCACTGTAGGGGCGCAGGCCGGGCAGGTGATTTTTCAGCGCCAGCATGGTGCCGCACCAGCGCATGGGTGCAGCCACATAGGCTTTCTGCCCGGCGGGCAGCAGGGTGGCAAGGTCTACATCCGTCTGCTCGGCGGAAACAATGGGCTTTTCGATAAACAGCGCGTCTGCCAGGCCGCGAATTTCCTCCAATGCCTGCGCGTGCAGGCTGGTGGGGTTGGTGATAAACGCCAAATCGTAGTGCGGCAAGGCGGCGGAATCCTGCAAGGTGGTGAACTGGCTGTGCAGCAGCTCCGCCGCGCCGGGGCGCAACGGGCGGGCTAAATCACTGCGCAGCGCATCAGCCCGCAGCGCCAGCCCGCGCTGTGCGCAGATCGCCGTCAGATTTTTCAAATGCCGGGTCCCGATGGACCCCAGACCGATAAACAGGGCAGTAAGCATGGTGACCCCCTTTTAAGTTAGGAGGTAGGAGTGAGGAGTTAGGAGTTATTGGTGTGCGCATCCGCGCATATTTTGAATATCAGGTTTTGCCTTATTTCAAAATCGCGGCGCAAGCCGCACATTCAACTTCTACCTCCTACCGCCTAACTGATTTTCAGGTTTTATCCATAATGCGGATGGCGGCCAAATCTTGTTCAAAGCTCCAGCGGGACGTTTCTTCGCCGCGCAGGCAGGCAAAAAAGTTGGTCAGCTCATCCACATAGGCGTTCTCTACAATGTTGTCGCTGTAGCGGTTGTCATGCTCAAAGCTGGTGTAGGTGTCCACAAACTGTTTGTCACCGTTCTTGAACTCATACAGCGCTTTGGGGTTGCCCTCCCAGAACAGGTGCAGACCATCGCCAAAGCATTCAAAGTTGCGCACCGCCTTGGGGCTTACCACCACATCTGCTGCCAGCACACCCTGCGCACCGGAAGCATGGCGCAGCAGCAGGGTAACGCAATCAGGATAGGGGCAGCCCAAGGTCGCTGATGCTGTCCTCCTGCACGGTCACATGGGTCACATCGCCAAAGGCATCCAGCAGCCAGGGCAGGTCAATGCCAAAAATCTCGCGCACGCCGCCGGTGCGGGCGTTGCCCACAAAAAAGTTTTTGTAGTTTTCCCACGGGTGCCAATCCGGCAGGTACTGGCCAATATGGTAAATATAATGCACCGGCTTGCCGAATGCAGCCACCTGCTGCTTGATGTACTGAGTTTCGCGCCGGTAAAGCATGGTGGAAGAAAGAAACAGCAGCACGCCTTTTTCTTTCGCCTTTGCCATGTTTTCCTCATAGCCGTCAGCAACCAGATTCAGCTCGGTAAATACCGGCAGGCTGTTGTCCAGCAGCTCGCTGATGATGGCCGCGTGGGTCAGGGGAGCGGTGCAAACAAGGGCGGCGTCCGGGGCTTCGGCGGCAACGGCTTCAGCAATGCTGGGGTAAGCGGCGTCGATCAGGCCAAGGTCGGTGGCTTCCGCCCGGCGGGATTCCGCCGTATCGACACCCGCAATGCGGATGCTGGAATCAATGCCTTTGGTCAGACGGGCACGGCGCTTGCCCATGCTGCCCAGACCAACGATCAGAATTTTCATAGGGAGATGCTCCTTTTGGGGTTAAATTCCGGCACGGGGCCGCCATAAAACGTTTTGGGTTTGGCAAAGTCAAATTGGGCCAGAACCCGGCAGATCTTGCCGCTGGTATCGCCGCCGTTATAGGGGCTTTGTGCGGCGTGGGCCATGGCGGAAAATTCCGGGGTCAGGGCACGGTGCAGGGCGGCCTCGATTGCGGGGGCAGCGGCAGCACAGCACAGCACGTTCTGGCAGATGATGCGCCCGGCCTGGCGGCTGCCGATGTTGACGGTCGGCACACCGAACGTGGGCGTTTCCACCACGCCGGAACTGGAATTGCCCACCACCAGCGCAGCGCACTGCATGGCGGAAAGATACCGCTTGAGCCCCAGGCTGTTGATGAACCCGGCACGCTGCGGGTGGGCGGCGGCAAACGCCTGCATTTTGGCGGTGCACACAGCGCCGCCGGCATCCGCGTTGGAACCGGTGATCAGCCAGAACACGCCGGGAACCGCTTCCATTGCGGCGCACAGGGCATCCGCCTGCGCGGCAGGATCGCCCGCCGCGGCGGAAGTTTCGGGGTGGTAGGTCACGATGGCAAAAGGCTGCATCAGGTCAAAGCCGGTGGAAGCGCACAATTCCTGCCGCGTCATTTTGGGCAGGGTGCGGATGTTTTCATCGCCCAGGCCGCCCACGCAGAACACGGTTTCGGGGGCTTCGCCCATGCGCACCAGCCGGGCCGCGCTTTCGGCACAGCTGGGAAGTGCAGCGCCGCCATTTTTGTGATGCAGTGGCGGTAGTATTCATCCGCCGCGCCAAGGGTTACATCCCCGCCGGAAATATGCGCAATGGGGATATGCCGTGCCGCAGCCGCTGTAGCCACCGCAAAAATTTCAAAGCGGTCGCCCAGAAGCAGCACCGCATCCGGGCGGTGGGCGGCAAAATAGCCGTCAAATACCGTGATAGTGCGTGCAATGGTAAGGGCCACCGGTTCGTTGGGGTTCTCTTCTTCAAAAATCGGCAGGCGGGCCGCAATGGGCAGGCCGTCAGCCTCAATTTCCTGCACCGTATTGCCAAACCGGGCACAGAGGTGTGCCCCGGTAACAACCAGCTGTAATTGCAGGTCCTGTGCCGCCGCAACCTTTTGGATAACCGGCCGCAGCAGCCCATATTCCGCACGGGTGGAGGTGATGATGGTGATGTTTTTCATAATAGTTAGAAGTTAGGAGGGAGGAGTTAAGGCAATACCGCATAATTCTAAGTGCCGCAGTCGCCGGAGCGGTGCTTAAGCCGTCAGGTGGGAATTGTGCGGTGTTGCCTTAAATTAATTCGGAACGAGAAATGAAGAATGGGAGATGGGGTAAGGTTGGTGGCGGAACACCAGAAAATATCTGTAGGGCGGGATGCCCTCATCCCGCCGTGACCCTGCCTTGTTGCACAATGCAATTTGTGATAATCAGGGCCTGATTTGTAGGGGACGATGCTCGCATCGTCCCGCAGGCGGGTCTTTGCTACATATGCCGCTGTTTATCAGGCTCTGCGTAGGAAACCACCCCTCACCGGCGTTGCCGGAGCTCCCCTCAAAGGGGAGCTGCCGCGGGTTTTAACTTTGTATTGGTTCCCCTGGAGGGGAGCTGGACGCGATGCGGCCTGAGGGGTGGTTCCTTATTGCGTGCATAAAAAATCACGGAATAAACCCTGCCCAATATTGCCGCTTAAAATGCATCAAAGCAGCTAAGAGGGAGCCATCCACGGATATTACGATGAAGTCCCAATTCTATTATTTCTATTCAGAGTTTTTCGCCGAGGCCTTTTTGCAAAAAAGGCCGGAGAACCCCCCGTAAAAATCACAGCTCGATCTTTTCGTCTTCGGCAAAGTCGCGCTTGGCGGTCTGGCCAAGGACGGTGTACCACAGCATGGGGGAAATACCATCGCCGGGGCGCTTGGTCAGCAAGTTTTCGGCGGTGAACACTTCGCCTGCCTTGATGGGCCGCGCGGCCACAATGCTCTTGCGGGCAATGGCCTTGTTGGGGGCTTCGCTGGCGGTCAGGTGCTTGTGGCCGTCGCCAAGGGCGGCTTCCACATGGCGCACAGCCTGTACCATGGCCTTGAACTCGGTCGGGTCCAGGCTGGCTTTTTGGTCCGGCCCGGGCCAGGATTTATCCAGCGTAAAGTGCTTTTCAATCACCTGCGCACCAAGTACCGTGGCAGCAACATCGCATTCCCAGCCCGGCGTGTGGTCCGAAAGCCCGACCGGCAGGCCGAACTGGTCAAAAAGCTCCAGCATGGCGGTAAGGTTGGCATCCTCATAGGGAGTCGGGTACTGGGTGTTGCAGTGCAGAATGGTCACTTCCGGGCAGCCGTTGTCGTCCAGGATGCCAAGGGCGTCGGTGATCTCGCTTAAGTTGCACATGCCGGTGGAAAGCAGCGCCGGGGTGTGCAGCTTGCCGATCTCTTCCAGATAGGGCAGGTTGGTGATCTCGCCGGACGGAATTTTAATGAGCGGCATGCCCAGTGTGCCCAAAAACCGCACACTGGGGATATCAAACGGCGCGGAAAGATACTGGATGCCAATGGAATCGCAGTATTCTTTCAGTTCCCGGTGGCCCTCAAACGAAAAATGCAGCTTGCGAATCATCTCCAGCTGGCTTTCGGCGGCATCGGTGGTCTGTTTCTGGTATTCGGCTTTTTCGGCGAACCTGCTCACCACAAGCTCCGGCACAGCGGTCTGGTATTTTACAATATCTGCACCGCATTCCTTAGCCACATAAGCCATCCGCTTGGCGGTTTCCAAATCGCCGTTGTGGTTTACCCCGGCTTCAGCAATGATCGTTACAGGCATAAATTACTCCTAACTCCTAACTCAGCTCTGTTGTTCCAGCTTTCTTCTCATCTTTTCCAGCTCTTCCATCTGGCCCATGTCCATCCAGGAGCTTTCGTTGATGGGGTAGATGCCTACTTTTTCACCGGCGGCGCGGTAGCGGTCGATCACATCAGGGAAGCCGATCACTTCGCCCATCTTCATCTCTTCCACCACGCGCGGCTCCACAACGTAAACGCCGGTGTTGGTCAAAAAGTTCAGCTCCGGCTTTTCCCGCATGGCGGCAATGCCGCCGTCTTCGCCCAGTTCAACAACACCGTAAGGCACTACATAGTGCTTGAACGCGCATACCATGGTAACCAGGTTGCCATGGGCTTTGTGGTACTGGTACAGGTCGCCGTAATCCAGATCCAGTAGGGTATCACAGTTGGTAAAGAAAAACGGGGAATCCATCCGCCCTTTCAGCAGGCAGAGCCCGCCGCCGGTGCCCATGAACACATCTTCGTCAATAAAGTCAACGGTATAGTCTTTTTCCAGGTCGGCAAAGTAGCTCTTGATCATGCCGCGCTTGTAGTTGACAATCATCGTCATATGGCGGCAGCCAAAATCCCGGAAGCGGGAAAAAATCAGCTCGGCAATGGGTTGTTCCCCCACCGGAATCAGCGGCTTGGGCAGAATTTTGGTGTAGGGGTACAGCCGCGTGCCAAGGCCGCCCGCCATCATCACAACGGGGATATCCACCTTTTTGCGGTTGTCCACATCCACGCCGCCCGCAAACACAATATCGGTGATGACGCCGTGCTTGTCCAGAATGGGCAGGGCATCAATGCCAAGGCGCTGCAGCTCGGCGCGGGCGCGGCCGCGCTCGGCCACCGGCAGGCTGTGGGGGTGATAATTGGCAGCCTGGGTCAGCGGGGCGCTGAGCGCGCCGCCGCGCAGGATACACTTGCGGATATCCCCATCTGTCACGACGGCCTTCAGCTTGCCCTCCGGCGCAATAAACAGGATGCGCTGGCCCGTTTCATCCAGCTTTTTCATCGTATCCAGCACCGTGCAGGACTCCGAAATAAAAAGTTCTTCGACTTTCAGGTAAAATACCCCCTTGGAAAGGTAGGAGTTAGGAAGTAGGAGTTAGGGCAACACCGCATAATTCCCGCCTGACGGCTTAAGCACTGCTCCGGCGGCTGCGGCACGGCATCTGCGTTGCCAAAATGCTCGATAAGACATCCAGTATTATCTGCGCTTTTGGCTTAGCAGCTGCCGCACCTCGCTCGCCGTATCGGCACTTAGAATTATGCGGTATTGCCTTAGGAGTTGAAAGTGCGGCTTACGCCGCAAATTTTGAAAAAGGTGAAAGACTTAATATCCAAAATTGCGCGCGGCAGCGCACACCAATAACTCCTAACTTCTAGCTCCTCCCTCCTAACTCAAATTACAGGTTCTTAACTGCCGCGATCACGCGTTCGCAGTCTTGTTCGGTCAGGTTGGTGGAGCAGGGCAGGTTGACGATGTACTTGCGGTAGTCCTGGGCTTTTTCCAGGGCGTACGCTTCGTTTTTGGGGTAGTCGGCCTGCTCGTTGATCAGGGCCCATACCGGGCGGGTCTGGATGCCCTGCTCCTGCAGTTTGGCAATCACGGTATCGCGGTCAAGGCCGGAATCTTTCAGGTACAGGCTGTAGAACCAGTGGTTGGAGCGCACGCCGTCAGATTCCTCTTTGAACGGCAGAATACGAAGGCCGTGTACGCCATCCAGAGCAGCTTTGTACTGGTCGTAGCGGGCTTTCTTGGTCTCCACAAAGCCCTCCAGCCTTTCCAGCTGGGCAAGGCCCAGGCAGGCCTGCACGTTGGTCATGCGGTAGTTGTAGCCGACTTCATCATGCAGAAATTGCAGCATATCGGCCTTGGCCTGGGTGGAAAGATGCTTGGCGTGCTCGGCCCAATCGGCGTGGTTGGAAACCACAAAACCGCCTGCGCCGGTGGTCATGATCTTGTTGCCGTTAAAGCTGTAGCAGCCGATATCGCCCATGGTGCCGGCGGCCTTGCCAGCCAGCGGGCCTGCGGTGTAGCGGGTGCCAAGCGCTTCGGTGGCGTCCTCAATCAAAATCAGCTTGTAGCGGCGGGCAATGTCCAGCAGGCGGGGCATATCGGCCATATTGCCAAACACATGCACCACGCCCAGCGCGCGCACGCGGGCACCGGTTTTGTTATTGTACAGCCCGTCCTCTTTCAGGGTGCAGTGGTTGGCACAAAAATCCTCCACGGCGTCCGGGTCAATGCAAAGGGTATCGTTGCAGCCGATGAAGATCGGTTCCGCGCCCACATAGCGGGTCAGCGGGTTGACAGCGGCAATAAAGGTCAGGGTGGGCACAATCACCTCATCCCCGCGGCGGATGCCCGCCGCCATTGCGGCCAGGTGCAGCGAGGAGGTGCCGCTGTTGGCGGCAACAGCGCGCGGCATGCCTACATAAGCAGCCAGTGCTTCCTCAAATTCGCCAACTTTGGCACCGCTGGTGGAAACCCAGCCGGAAGTAATAGCCTCGGCAGCGTAAGCTGCTTCTTTTTCGCCGAAGTTCGGCACGGAAAGCGGGATAAAACCAGACATTTGCAAGATCCTCCGATCAAATTTATAGGTGGGTGTGCCCGGCAGAAGAATGGCCAAAGGGCACACAAGGTAAAAACAAAATATATTCTTTTACATTATACGCTATTCTATCTCTTACGGCAAGAAAAACTTGCTGCGGCCAGGGGGCGGTGCTATAATAAACCATATTTCGCGCAATCAACCAGATCAGTAGAAAAAGAGGAAGGAATATGACCAAAAAAGAGGAGTGGCTGGCCGGGACCCGCAGCGCGGTGCCCATTATGCTGGGGTATGTGCCGGTGGGCATTGCCTATGGCGTAATGGCGCGCCAGGCGGGCCTGAACACCTGGCAGACGGTGCTGATGTCCTTGACCGTATACGGCGGTGCCAGCGAGATGATGGCGGCTGGTATGGTGGCGCAGGGCGCTGCTGTGCTGACCATTGTGCTGACAACATTTATCCTGAACCTGCGGCATATCATCATGAGCACCTGCGTGTTCAACCAGATGCAGGGCGGCAGGTTGCCGGTGCGTATGCTGGCCGCTTTTGGCGTTACGGACGAAACCTTTGCCGTGTACACCACCACGGCCAACGCCCCGCGCACGCCGCGGTACTTTTTCTCCATGGCGCTCTGCTCCTATCTTTCCTGGGCGCTGGGCAGCTGGCTGGGGGCCATTGCAACCGGGCTGCTGCCGCCGCTGATCACCGCGGCACTGGGCATTTCGCTGTATGCTATGTTCATTGGCCTGCTGATGCCCGGCCTGCACGGCAACGGCCGCCTGGCCGCGCTGGTTGTGCTGACGGCGCTCTGCAACACTGTGCTGTGCAACGTGGTGCAGCTGGATTCCGGCTGGTCGATGATCCTTTCCACGCTGGGATGCGCGGCGCTGGGGTCATTTTTTGTAACGCCCAATGCGGCAGGGGAGGAGAACAGCCATGCAGAACCGTGATATCTACCTGATGATTTTGGGTATGACTCTGGTGACCTACCTGCCCCGTGTGCTGCCCGCCTTTTTGATGGGCCGCATCAGGCTGAGCGCGCGGGTCGAACACTTTTTGCAGCTGATCCCCTATACCGCCATGACGGCGCTGGTGTTTCCCGGTGTGTTTAGCGTGGACGCCAACCCGGTGCTGGGGTTGTGGGGGCTGCCGTGGCAGGTGGTCTGGCATGGAAAAAAAGTGTCCCATCATTGTGTGTGTGCTGGCCGCCGTTGCGGTGGAAGCCGTGATGCTGCTGGTGCAGGGCAGCGGGATGCTTTGGAGTGTGGTTGTGGTCGCGGGATGAGGGGAAAAAATAAGGCAGTCGGCCCGGTGCAGGGCGACCAGTTATTGCACACAATTTCTCCCAAGTATTAAATAATAAAAAATAAAGATAAATAATAAATAATAAAGAATAAAGAATAATGTCGGTGCGCCGCCCGCGGCGGCGCAAATAAAACAGGTCCGTTGCTCTGGCCGGAATGCTTTTTGCTGGAGCGGCTGGCCTGGGGCGGATCTAAAACGCCGAAAATATCGTCTATTTCTACAAACGCAGCGGGATTTTGCGTTAAAAAGCCTTGGAATATACAAAGGATTCCGGCGGCTCTTTGCCTTAAATTCTGCTTGTGTTTGCGAAATATCTGTCATTTTCTTTGTTTTCAGATACATCTTAGTTAAAATGTGACGCCGCGGGCGTCACACAACCATTATTCATTATTCTTTATTCTTTTTTAATTAAAAATAAACCCAGCCCGGTGCAAGATGCGCACGGGGTCGGGTTGTGTTTGTGAGCTGATAATAAAATGAAATTCAATTTTTCGGTTTGGCGGCGGCGCGCAGGGCGTTTACTTCTTCTGCGGTCAGCTCCCGCCACTGGCCGGGAACAAGGGCAGTGTCCAGCGCAACGGGGCCGATGACTTCCCGGTGCAGGGCGTTCACCCCGGCGTCAAACACGCCGAACATCCGCTTGATCTGGTGGTAGACCCCCTGGTGCAGCATGACCCGCACCACACAGGGGTCAGCTCCGGCGGGCTTCACCTCGGCAGGGGCCAGCGTCTGGCCGTCTGCCAATGTGACCCCGGCGGCAAAGCCGACCCGCATCGCGTTGGTCAGCGGGGTATCCAGCGTAACAAGGTACTGCTTGGGCACATGGCGGCCCGGCGCAAGGATGTCATGCGCCAGCGTGCCGTCATCCGTCAGCAGCACAAAGCCGGTGCTGGTTTTGTCCAGCCGCCCGGCGGGGAATAGCTGTCGGCGGGGGAACGCATCTTTTACCAGATCCACCACGGTGGTATCGCGTTTGTCCTGCGCGGCGCTCACAACGCCCTCCGGTTTGTTCAGCATCAGGTAAACATATTTCTGGTAAGCCCCGGCCAACGGTCTGCCGTCCACGGCAACCTCGGCAGTGGCTTCCTCGATCTGAGTATCAGCCTTTTTGGTCAGCACGCCGTTCACCGTCACGCGGCCCTTGGCGGCCAGCTTACGGCTTTCCCCGCGGGGGATACCCAGCCGCTCGGACAGGTATTTATCCAGCCGCATCATCAGGCGTTCTCCGCGGTGATGGCGGCGGTTTTGCCGCGGGTTACTTTAACAAGGTCTGCCGGGGCGCATTCGATCTGGGTGCCGATCCGCCCGCCGGAAACCAGGATGGTGGGCTGGGCCAGGCAGCTTTCGTCAAACACGGTGGCAAACTGCTTTTTCATGCCAACGGGACTGCACCCGCCGCGGATGTAGCCGGTTACCTTGTTGATGTCTGCCACATGAATCATGGCAACGCTTTTCACGCCCACGCTCTTGGCGGCTTTCTTCAGATCCAGTTCCGCCAGAACAGGCACAACAAACACGTAATAGTTGCGGTCTGCCCCCTGGGTAACAAGGGTCTTAAACACCTTGGCAGGGTCCTGGCCGGTAAGCTGCGCCACATGGGGGCACCGTCCACAGCCTGGCCTTCCTCGTGGGGATATTCGTGCGATGTATAATTCACCTTGGCACGCTCCAGCATGCGCATGGCGTTGGTTTTTGCTTCTTTACCCATGGTAAAAATACCTCTTTCTCTGTATGTGCCGGAAAATACGGTGCTCCGATTATTTTACGGAACACGTTGCAAATACAGCCTTATTATACGCCGCGGGTAAAATAATGTCAAAACAGGGGTTGATTTTAGCACTTTAACGTGCTAAACTGTACAGCGTTAAAGGATAAAAGAATTACCGTAAAGCGGATAAGAAATAGAGGAGAATATGTCATGATCATCGTATTAAAACAGCATGCCCCGGATGAAAAGGTCAAAGCTTTCTGCAACGAACTGCAGACGATGGGGTACCAGATCAACGATTCCATGGGCAGCGATACCCACATTCTGGGCCTGATTGGTGATACCAAGGCGCTGAGCGAAAGCTGGGTGCTGGCAAACCCGGTGGTGGAAACCTGCCGCCGTGTTTCGGAGCCTTACAAAAAGGCAAACCGCAAGTTCCACCCGGACGATACCGTGGTGGAAGTGGGTGATAAGAAAATCAAGGTTGGCGGCGGCCATTTTGCCGTGATGGCGGGTCCCTGCAGCGTGGAAAGCAAGGGAGCAGATCACCTTTGTGGCGCAGCGTGTGCAGGCCGCGGGGGCCAGCATCCTGCGCGGCGGCGCATTCAAGCCGCGCACCAGCCCCTACAGCTTCCAGGGGCTGCGTGCCGAGGGCCTGGAACTGCTGGCCCATGCCCGCAGCCAGACCGGCCAGCCCATTGTGACCGAACTGATGAACAGCGAGCATATCCCCCTGTTTGAGGAAACCGGCGTGGATATGATCCAGATCGGCGCGCGCAACATGCAGAACTTTGAACTGCTCAAGGCTGTTGGCCGCACCAACATCCCCGTTCTACTCAAGCGCGGCCTTTCCGCCACGCTGGAAGAGCTGGTGATGAGCGCCGAGTATATTATGGCAGAGGGCAACCCCAATGTTGTGCTGTGCGAGCGTGGCATCCGCACCTTTGAAACCAGCATGCGCAACACGCTGGATATTTCCGCCGTGCCCATGCTGAAAAAGATGACCCATCTGCCGGTTGTGATTGACCCCAGCCACGCCGCGGGCATCGCCTTTATGGTGCCCAGCCTGGCCAAAGCTGCGGTGGCAGTCGGTGCAGACGGCTTGATGATCGAGGTGCACAACGACCCCGCCCGAGCCAAGAGCGATGGAGCCCAGAGCCTGACCCCGGACCAGTTCGATGACCTGATGGCCACCATCCGCCCGGAGCTGGAGTTCTTTGGGAAGACGTTGAATTGAGAAAAGAAATCCGGTATATAAAGGCAATACCGCATAATTCCCGCCTAACGGCTCAAGCACCGCTCCGGCGGCTGCGGCACGGCATCTGCGTTGCCAAAATGCTCGATAAGACATCCAGTATTATCTGTGCTTTTGGCTTAGCATCTGCCGCACCTCGCTCGCCGTATCGGCACTTAGAATTATGCGGTATTGCCTAAAGATATAGCGAAAGCCCGCAGAGCATTTTTTATGGTGCTCGGCGGGCTTTTGGTTTCGTTGGCAGAAAATAAAAAAGCAGACTTGGATTTTCAAAGACATTCCATGGGAGCACGCTTCACTAAAAAGCAGAGACAGGAGACAATGAAACCAGTTTATCTCATATTGGCGAAGCTGATATTGGCGAAGCTGATCATCAAACAGATCACGACCCAGACCAGCGCAATAATCAGGCCGGGAATCTGGGAGCCCTTGCGCCTGCCGGAATTGCTGTTCTGGTAAGTTGGCTTGGTAGGCCGCTGGGACGGCTGGGGGCGCGGTGCGCTTTCGGCCCGGTGGCGGGCGTAATCCGCCGCCAGCGAGACCGGACGGGCTTTCTGCCCCGGCTCAACGTGGGAGGGGCAGTTGGGATCCTCGGTATGGTGCAGAGTATAGCGGTCCTCAGGGGGGAAAAAATCATTCCGCAGTCATCACAGCGCTGGTTGGTCAGATGGCCGCCGCAGATGGAGCAACGCATAAAACAGCCCTCCTGTTCAGTTCTGGTATCACACAAAAAACGACAATAGCTTTGGGCAACACCGCACAATTCCCGCCTAGCGGCTCAAGCACCGCTCCGGCGGCTGCGGCACGGCATCTGCGTTGCCAAAATGCTCGATAAGACATCCAGTATTATCTGCGCTTTTGGCTTAGCATCTGCCGTACCTCGCTCGCCGTATCGGCACTTAGAATTATGCGGTATTGCCTTTGTTTTTATTATACAATCCCGGCAAAGCAAAAGGCAAGGGTCTGCGCAGCGTTTTGCGACAGTTTATGCGGTTTTGCTGCGCTAAGCATGCTTAACGGTACTCGGCGGCCTTTTTGGCGTGCAGACTTTCAGACATGATGACCATGACCACCAGCCCAACGGCTAGGTACCAGGGGTACAGCCTGGGGGTAACGTTCTGTGCCAGCAGGCCGAACAGCGGCGGGGCCAGGCAGGAGCCCACATAGGCAAAGGCCATCTGTAACCCCGTCATCGACATGCTCAGCTCCCGGCCAAAATTGACCGGCGTTTCGTGGATGATGCAGGGGTAAACAGGGGCGCAGCCCAAGCCGATCAAAATCAGGCCCACAAACAGCACGTTGTTCCCGGCAGGCAGCAGAACCAGCAGAATGCCCAGGGCAATTAACACCTGCCCCAGCCGGATCATGTTGCGGTCGCTCATCTTCATCGTCAAAAAGCCGGAAACAAACCGCCCGGCGGTAATGCCCAAATAGAACAGGCTGGCCCAGCTGGCAGCGGTCTGGGCATCCAAACCGCGCACCAGGGTGCAGTAGCTGGAGGCCCACATCCCGGCGGTGGATTCCAGTGCGCAGTAACACAAAAAGCAGACCAGAACTTCCGGCACACCGGTGATTTTCAGCAGCTCCGGAAAGCTGCGGTGCTGCGGGGTGAACGGCTCGCCACCCATAGCGTCCTGCGGCAGCTTCCACAGCGGCAGGCTGAACAGCAGCACCACTGTCAGCACCACCTGCAAAATGCCAATGATGCGGTAGCCGCCCTGCCAGCCGGAACCGGCCAGTGCCTGCCCCATAATAACGGGGCCAAGGCTGGCACCCACACCCCACATGCAGTGCAGCCAGCTCATATGGCGGCTTTTGTAGTGCAGGGCAACATAGTTGTTTAAGGCTGCATCCACGCTGCCCGCGCCCAGCCCATAGGGGATAGCCCACAGGCAGAGCTGCCAGAACGCATGGCAGAAGGAAAACCCGAACAGCGCCGCTGCCGTGGTGGCAACGCTGATGGCGGTGACCCGCCCGGTGCCAAGGCGCTCGTTCAGGCGGTCGCTCGCCAGGGCGGAAAGGATGGTGCAGGCGGAAATGATCATCGAAACGCCGCCCGCCCAGGAAACCTGCGCCCCCAGCTGCGGGTACATGGTGGGCCATGCCGCGCCCAGCAGGGCGTCCGGCAGACCAAGGCTGATAAACGCCAGATAAATGATTGGCAAAAAGCAAAGATGCCATGGATTGATACTCCCTTTGAAAATAATCAGAGATGATTTTGACAGCATTATACCATGAAAAAAAGTCAAGAAATGCCATTTACAAAAAGAATTTGTTCAAAAAACGTTCAAAACTTTATGATATCTTTATTTTATATACTGCATTCTTGCATCCAGAATACAGGGCAAAGGGAGCATTTCATCTTGCATCATTTGCCGAAAAGCGGTACAATAATATGAATTTCGCCTTGTTCCAAAAAGGCGCAGCCCCGCGTGCAGAATGCCGCTTTCAGAGTTCAAAAACGGAGAACGTTTTCATACCCCTAGGAGGTCAACCCCATGAGAGTTGGTTTGGACATCGGTTCAACTACCATTAAATGCGTCGTGCTGAACGATGCAGAGCAGATCGTATATTCCACCTATGAGCGCCACTACAGCCATATTCTGGAAAAAGGCAAGGAGTTGCTGCACCGCGCCGCGCAGAACTATCTGCCGGATGGCAGAGCAAAGCTGGCAATCTCCGGTTCCGCCGGTATGGGCCTTGCCGACAGCTGCAAGGTGCCCTTTGTGCAGGAAGTGTTTGCCACCCGCGTGGCCGCCAACAAGCTGGCGCCGGGTACCGACTGCATCATTGAGCTGGGCGGCGAGGATGCCAAGATCTTGTTCCTGACCAACGGTACCGAAGTGCGCATGAACGGCAGCTGCGCAGGCGGCACCGGCGCATTTATTGACCAGATGGCCACCCTGCTGAAGATGAGCGCAGATGAGATGGATAAGGCGGCGCAGAAATCCACCCGTACTTACACCATTGCATCCCGCTGCGGTGTGTTTGCCAAAAGCGACATCCAGCCCCTGATCAACCAGGGCGCACAGGCGGGGGATATTGCGGCTTCCATTTATCAGGCTGTGGTCAACCAGACCATTGCCGGCCTGGCACAGGGCCGCCCCATCAAGGGCAATATTTTGTACCTGGGCGGGCCGCTGACTTTCTCCACTGTGCTGCGCAAAAAGCTTTGACGAAACCCTGCATGTGACCGGTACCTGCCCGGAAAACAGCCTGCTGTACGTGGCGCTGGGAGCTGCGTTCTATGCAGACCAGGAGTTTGATCTGAATGAGGTTGCCAGCCGCCTGGATGAATACAGCGCCACCGCAACTTACATCAGCCTGCCGCCCCTGTTCAAGGATAAGCAGGAATATGAGGACTTCCATGCCCGCCACCTGAAAGCCTCGGTGCCTTGCGTGCCTTTTGGCGCGGACTGCGGCCCGGTGCATATCGGTATTGACTCCGGTTCCACCACCATCAAGCTGGTGGTGATCGACCAGAATGATAATATCCTGTTCACCAGCTACCAGCCCAACCTGGGCAACCCGCTGCCCCTGGTGCGGGAAACATTGCTGAAACTGTACCAGCGGCACCCCGGTTTGCAGATCGCCAGCGTGACCACCACCGGTTACGGCGAAGAGCTGGTCAAGAATGCGTTCCATTGTGACCGCGGCCTGGTAGAAACTGTGGCCCACTTTACTGCCGCCAAGCACTTTATGCCCAACGTTGATTTCATCATTGATATCGGTGGCCAGGATATGAAGTGCTTTAAGATCGAGGACGGGGCCATCAGCAATATCTTCCCTGAACGAAGCCTGTTCCTCTGGCTGCGGCAGCTTTTTGCAGACCTTTGCCCAGGCACTGGGCTATGATGTCAAGGAGTTTGCCGCCCTTGGCCTGTTTGCCGATAAGCCCGTTGACCTTGGCAGCCGCTGCACGGTGTTCATGAACTCCAGTGTCAAGCAGGCCCAGAAGGACGGCGCTTCCATTGAAAACATCAGCGCTGGCCTGTCCATCTCGGTGGTCAAGAACGCACTGTACAAAGGTGATCCGTGCTTCCAGCCCGGAAGAACTGGGCCGCAACATTGTGGTGCAGGGCGGTACATTCTATAATGAAGCGGTTCTGCGCGCCTTTGAAAAAGAGATGGGCGTCAATGTTATCCGCCCGGACATTGCGGGCCTGATGGGCGCTTACGGCGCTGCGCTGTACGGCAAAGCCCGCGCCGCAGCGGGCCAGATGAGCACCGTGCTGACCCAGGACGAGCTGGAACACTTTGAACAGAAGGTCAGCACCGTCCAGTGCGGCGGCTGCGGCAACCACTGCCAGCTGACCATCAATGTGTTTGCCGATGGCAAGCGCTATATTTCCGGCAACCGCTGCGATAAGCCGGTGACCGGCAAGGCAACCAACGATGATCTGAACCTGTACGCCTACAAGCTCAAGCTGCTGCTGGATTATAAGCCGGAAAACGAGGGCAATTCCCGCGGGGTCATCGGCATTCCGCTCTGCCTGAACATGTATGAGCTGCTGCCGTTCTGGCATACCTTCTTTACCAAGCTGGGCTTTACCGTCAAGGTCAGCCCGGTTTCCAGCCGCAAGCTGTACCAGGAAGGCCAGGCCACCATCCCCAGCGATACCGCCTGCTTCCCTGCAAAGCTCAGCCACGGCCATATTGCCGAACTGTGCAAAGATGGGCGTGGACGCTGTGTTCTACCCCTGCATGAGCTACAATGTGGACGAACACCTGGGCGATAACCATTATAACTGCCCCGTGGTTGCTTATTATCCCGAAGTTCTGGTCGGCAACTGCCCGGAACTGGAAAATACCAAGTTCATTTATGATTACATCAACCTGGCCCGCCGCAAGGACTTTACCAAGCGCTTCCCGGCCATTCTGGACCAGTATTTCCCCGGCATCCCTGTTAAGGAAGTACATGCCGCCATTGATGCCGCGTATGATGAGTACGAGCACCACATGACCCAGGTGCGCGCCAAGGGAGCCGAGATCATTGCCCGCGCCCGCGCGGAGCACCGCCACATTATTGTGCTGGCCGGCCGCCCCTACCATGTGGATCCGGAGGTCAACCATGGCATTGATAAGCTGATCATCCGCCAGGGCGCTGCCGTGGTAACGGAAGATTCCGTCAGCTGCTATGAAGAAAAGTTTGATACCGCCGTGCTAAACCAGTGGACCTACCACAGCCGCCTGTATGCGGCCGCCAAGTACTGCACCACCCAGCCGGATATGGACCTGGTGCAGCTGGTATCCTTCGGCTGCGGCCTGGATGCCATTACCACCGACGAGACCCGCGAGATCCTGCAGGAAGGCGGCAAGCTGTACACCCAGCTCAAGATCGACGAGATCACCAACCTCGGCGCGGTCAACATCCGCCTGCGCAGCCTGTTTGCAGCGCTGGAAGAACGGAAAGAAGACCAATGATGAGTTAGGAAGTAGGAGTGAGGAGTTAAAGCACGCCGTAAAGCCTGCGGCAAAATTTGATAGCGTAAGCAGGGAAAAGCGCTTGAAAAGAGCGGCTGCCAAAAGCACTTCCCATACCGTCAACTCCTACTTCCTAACCCCTACCTAAACAAGCGAGGCACTTTATGGAATACATGACCCCCAATTTTACCAAGGATATGGTCAAGACCCACAAGATTTTGATCCCCAATATGGCCGTTACCCAGTTCCGGCTGCTGCAGGCTGCGCTGGAGTGCGAGGGCTATAATGTGGAAGTTCTGGGCAACTGCGGCAGCGAGGTCGCCCAGCTTGGCCTGAAAATATGTTCACAACGATACCTGCTACCCGGCGCTGCTGGTCATCGGTCAGTTTATTGACGCGCTGAACTCCGGCAAGTATGATCTGGACCATACCGCGCTGCTCATCACCCAGACGGGCGGCGGCTGCCGTGCCTCCAACTACATCAAGCTGCTGCGCAAGGCGCTCGTCAAGGCCGGGTACGGCAATATCCCCGTGGCATCGCTGAACTTTTCCGGCCTGGAAAAAGGCAGCGGCCTGCCGCTGACCCTGCCGCTGATCCGCAAGGTCATTGCCTGCATCTATTACGGCGACCTGTTGGTGGCCCTGCGCAGCCAGACCAAGCCCTATGAGAACAAGCCCGGCTCCGCTGATGCCCTGACCGAAAAGTGGATCGCCACCATCCAGAGCTGGATGCACAAGAGCATCAACTACAATGTGCATGATATGAAACGCCAGTTCGCCGTCATCTGCGCTTCTTACGCTTCGGTGCCAGTTACCCGCGTGCCGAAAGTCAAGGTTGGCGTTGTGGGCGAAATTTACGTCAAGTATTCGCCCCTGGGCAACAACGATCTGGAAAAATTCCTGGAAAGCCAGGACTGCGAAGTGAACCTGCCCGGCCTGATGGGCTTTGTGGAATACTGTGTTGCCAACATGACGCTGGACGTGGAGCTGTACGGCGGCAGCAAGGTCAAGGCAATGGCGACGGATAAGCTGCTGGACTGGATGGATTCCATCGGCTGCGCTATGAACGATGCCATGCGCAAAAGCGGCTTCTATGCGCCCGGCTCTTTCCGTGAACTGATGGAAAAACCCAAGGGCATTATCTCCCTGGGGGCCAAGATGGGCGAAGGCTGGCTGCTGACCGCCGAAATGATCGAGCTGGTGGAGGGCGGATACGAAAACATCGTTTGTGCTCAGCCCTTTGGCTGCCTGCCGAACCACATTGTAGGCAAGGGCATGATCAACCAGATCCGCGCCCGCTACCCGCAGGCCAACATCACCCCCGTGGACTATGACCCCAGCGCCACCCGCGTCAACCAGGAAAACCGCATCAAGCTGATGCTGGCCGTGGCCAAGGAGCGCCTGACCACCAAGGCTGACCCTGCCCCCGTTACGGCAGAAGAACTGGCGGGCGGCGCCCCGCAGGTGGAAACCCAGGTTCCCGCTATGCTGTAAGGCAAAATTATAAGGCAACACCGCACAATTCTAAGCACCGCTCCGGCGGCTGCGGCACGGCATCTGCGTTGCCAAAATGCTCGATAATGTCGGGTTGCGGTACCCGCATCGTGCTTCGGGGGCAAAAGCCCCTCGCACTCTGCGACCGCTGCCCCTGCTTCGGTTCGCTGTTTTCCGCCACTGGCGGCGCTCACCTTTGCAGCATCCAGTATTATCTGCGCTTTTGGCTTGGCATCTGCCGCACCTCGCTCGCCGTATCGGCACTTAGAATTATGCGGTATTGCCATAAAGATAGTGAACCGCCCTGCCGAGGTACAGCGCTGCACCGGCGGGGCGGTTTTGCGTGGATTTGTCAGATAAAAGCGTAAAATCATACCTTGTGCGGGGCGGCATTTTGGGGTATGCTGGTAGCAGAGAAAGAGATGAAAACAGCAAAGGAGCATTTTGCAATGAAATATGATTTTACTTCCATCATGAACCGCCATGGCAAGGACGCCATTGCGGTAGATTCCGTCGGCCAGATGAACGGCTTTGCGCCCGAAGCGCCCAAACCTGGCTTTGATGTGATCCCCATGTGGGTGGCGGATATGAATTTTCCCACGGTACCCACCATCCAGCAGGCCATTATCGAGCGCGCCCAGCACCCGGCCTTTGGCTATTTTAGTGCGACCGATGAATATTATGATTCCATCATCCGCTGGCACCAGACCCGCAACGGCGTAACCGGCCTGACCAAAGAGTGCATCGGCTACGAAAACGGTGTGCTGGGCGGCGTGATCTCTGCTTTGACCAGCTTTGCTGCCCCCGGCGATGCCGTGCTGCTGCACAGCCCCACCTACATCGGCTTTACCGCCAGTGTGGAAAACAACGGCTATAAAATTGTGCACAGCCCACTGGTCAAGGATGAAAATGGTGTGTGGCGGATGGACTTTGAGGATATGGATGCCAAGATCAAGGCGAACCACATCCATGTGGCGATCTTCTGCAGCCCGCACAACCCCTGCGGCCGCGTGTGGGAGCGCTGGGAGTTGGAAAAGGCAATGGAGGTCTACCGCGCCAATGACTGTCTTGTCATTTCGGACGAAATCTGGTCGGATATCATTCTAAACGGCCACAAGCACATCCCCACCCAGTCCGTCAGCGAGGATGCCCGCAGCCGCACCGTTGCCCTGTATGCCCCCAGCAAAACCTTTAACCTGGCGGGCCTGGTGGGGAGTTACCATATTATTTATAACCCCTACCTGCGGGACCGCGTGCGTGCCAAAAGCAGCAAGCCGCACTATAATGATATGAATGTGCTTTCTATGCACGCCCTAATCGGCGCTTATAAGCCGGAAGGGTACGAATGGGTGGAGGAACTGCGGGAGACCATCAGCGGCAATGTCAACTTTGCCTGTGATTATATCACCCAGCATTTTGAAGGCGTTTCGGTCAGCAAGCCGGAGGGCACCTACATGCTCTTCCTGGATTGCACGGATTGGTGCAAAGCCCACGGGAAAACCATTGCTGAGGTGGAAAAAGCCGGCTGGAATGTGGGCGTTGCCTGGCAGGATGGCCGTATGTTCCACGGCCCCTGCGCCATCCGCATGAACCTTGCACTGCCCCTGACCCGCGTGCAGGAAGCCTTTGAACGGCTGGACAAATACGTGTTCAATGGGGAATGGGTGTGATAGGCGTAGATAAAAAATAAGGCAATACCGCATAATTCTAAGTGCCGATACGGCGAGCAAGGTGCGGCACTTAGAATTATGCGGTATTGCCCAAAAATTATTTGTCCAACTGCATCAAACCGACCTTGCGGTATACCTTGCTGACGGTACGGTTGGCAAGGCGGGCGGCACGCTCGGCACCGGATTTCAGCACGCTGTCCACATAGGCTTTGTCAGCCAGAATGCGGCCATACTCGGCCTGCACGGGGGTCAGGGCGTCGGCGGTCACTTCGGCAACGGCCAGCTTGAAATCACCGTAACCCTTGCCGGCAAACTCAGCCTCAATAGCGGCCAGGTCCTTGCCGGTAAAGGTGGAATAAATGGTCATCAGATTGGAAACACCGGGCTTGTTCTCGGCGTCAAACCGCACAACGCCGTCAGAATCGGTTACGGCGCGCTTGAATTTGCGCACAATGGTGTCCTTATCGTCGGTCATCAGCACAAAGGCGTTTGCGTTGGTGTCGGACTTGCTCATCTTTTTGGTGGGTTCGGCCAGGCTCATGATCTTGGCGCCTGCCTTGGGAACGTAACCGGCGGGCAGGGTAAAGGTATCACCGTAAATGCCGTTGAAACGGTTGGCAATCGTGCGGGCAATTTCCAGGTGCTGGGTCTGGTCCTGGCCAACGGGCACCAGATCCGCGTTATAAACCAGGATGTCGGCCGCCATCAGAACAGGGTAGGTGAACAGACCGCCGTTGACGTTATCCGGGTGCTTGGCGCTTTTATCCTTGAACTGGGTCATGCGGGAAAGTTCGCCAAACTGGGTGTTGCAGGCCAAAACCCAGGAAAGCTCGCAGTGGGCGGGAACATGGCTCTGCACAAACAGCACATGCTGTTCCGGGTCAATGCCCACAGCCAGCAGCAGGGCGGCCATCTCGCGGGTTTGACGGCGCAGGTTGGCGGGGGTCTGGCGCACGGTCAAAGCGTGCAGGTCAGCAACCATATACAGGCAGTCATAATCCGACTGCAGCAGGGCCCAGTTGCGCACCGCACCGATATAATTGCCCAACGTGGGGATGCCGGTGGGCTGGATGCCCGAAAGAATGCGCTTGCGCTTTTCAATTTGTTCTGCCATGGTGAATACTTCCTTTCCATCTTTCAATAAAGAAAACTGCCCCCGCACAGAGAAGCGGGTGCGCCTCTGTGCAAGGGCAGGAAAGTTTTTCCTGTGGTGCCACCTTGCTTGCCGCAAACTGCGGCCGCTTACCGGGATGCAAATAACATCCCCGCCGGATAACGGTGGCTGCCGTCAACGGATACTGGGCGTTCGCGCCGTTCCCCGTGCCCTCTGCGAACCATTGTGCCGCCCCGCGTTCCGGCCTGTTCTCAGCTGTCCAGGCTCTCTGTGCGTGCGCCGGCGGTTTTACTTTCGCATCACTGGTTTATAGCATGTATTGTATCACGCGGGCAAACAATTTGCAAGATGGAACTGTGCAAAAGAAGCTGACCAATGAATTTGCAAAAACGGCGTTGACAAGAAAGAGCAACATGGGTAAACTTATCTTATATATGTTTGCATATGCTGTTACATCATCACGAAAGTAGGGGTAATTTTACCATGGCTAATCCTGTACGCACCCGGTTTGCACCGTCCCCCACGGGCTATATGCATGTGGGCAACCTGCGCACCGCACTGTATACTTATCTTCAGGCCCGCCATAACGGCGGCACCTTTATCCTGCGCATTGAGGATACCGATCAGGGCCGCCTGGTGGAGGGCGCAACCGATATTATTTACAACACGCTGCGCGCCACCGGCTTGACTTGGGACGAAGGCCCGGATATCGGCGGCCCCGTCGGCCCCTATGTCCAGAGCCAGCGCATGGGCATGTTCAAACAGTATGCCGAGCAGCTGGTCAAAGCGGGCAAAGCCTACTACTGCTTCTGCACCGAGGAACGCCTGAACGACCTGCATGAGCAGCAAAAAGCCAACGGCGAAATGAGCCATTACGACGGCCACTGCCGTGACCTGCCGCAGGAGGAGATCAACGCCAAGCTGGCTGCCGGTGTGCCCTATGTCATCCGCCAGAAGATCCCTGCCGAGGGTGTGACCGGCTTTGACGATGTGGTGTACGGTCACATTGAGGTCAATAATTCCGAACTGGATGACCAGATTCTGATCAAGACTGATGGCATGCCGACCTATAACTTTGCCAACGTGGTGGATGACCACCTGATGGGCATTACCCATGTCATCCGCGGTAGCGAGTATCTTTCCAGTACGCCGAAATACAACCTGCTGTACCAGGCATTCGGCTGGGAGGTCCCCACTTACATCCACTGCCCGCCGGTCATGAAAGACGCACAGCACAAGCTTTCCAAGCGCAACGGCGATGCCAGCTATCAGGACCTGGTGGCAAAGGGTTATCTGCCCGCCGCTGTGCTGAACTATCTGCTGCTGCTGGGCTGGGCACCGGAAGGCGAACAGGAAATCTTCAGCCTTGACGAGATGATCAAGATCTGGGACCCTGCCCGCATCTCCAAGTCTCCTGCTATCTTTGACCCGCTCAAGCTGCGTGCCATCAACGCCACTTACATCCGTGCCCTGCCGGCAGAAGAGTTCCGCAAGCTAGCGGACCCATTCATTGACCAGGCGGTGCATGTACAGATCGACCGCGACCTGCTGTGCGCGAACCTGCAGCCCCGCTGCGAGGTGCTGGAGGATATCCCGCCGCAGCTGGACTTCTTTGATGCAGTTCTGCCCATTGATGCTGAAATGTACCGCAACAAAAAGCAGAAAACCACGCCGGAATCCGCCAAAGGAAGCGCTCAGCGCCCTGCTGCCCGTGCTGGAAGCCCAGACCGACTGGAGCCGCGACGCCATTTTTGAAGCCTGCAAGCAGAAAGCCGAGGCAATGGAAAAGAAGAACGGCTGGCTGCTGTTCCCGCTGGGCATTGCCCTGTCCGGCAAGGCCCGCACCCCCGGCGGCGGCACCGACCTGGCCGCCATGATGGGCAAGGAGGAGACCCTGCGCCGCCTGAACGCAGCGATCGAAGCCCTGTAACAAGCCCAGATACCAGCGCCGTTTTCCCGCCCGGAAAGCGGCGCTTTTTGGTACGGTGGAACTGCACAAATACACTTGCACATTTTGGTGCAGCGTGCTATGATTGGGGCAGTTAGTTAAGGCAATACCGCATAATTCTAAGTGCCGATACGGCGAGCGAGGTGCGGCAGCTGCTAAGCCAAAAGCGCAGATAATACTGGATGTCTTATCGAGCATTTTGGCAACGCAGATGCCGTGCCGCAGCCGCCGGAGCGGTGCTTAAGCCGTAAGGCGGGAATTGTGCGGTGTTGCCTTAAATTTACCTGAAAGGTGAGGATTATAATATGAACGAACAGCGTGTAGCGCGCGTGCGCGCCGAAATGCAGGCGCACGGCCTGACCCAAATGATCATCAGCGACTCCAAAAAGCATCTGGTACCTGACTGGTGCCAGTGTGGAGCCGTATGAGCGCCTGATGGCGCTGTACCTGCCGGTGCAGGGCGAGCCGGTCATCTTTTTGAACAAGCTGTTCTTTGTGCCGCAGGCCCCCTGCCGCGAAGTGTGGCACACGGACTCAGACAAGCCGGTGGAGCAGATCGCCGAAGTGGTGGACAAGACCAAGACTCTGGGCATCGACAAGGAATGGCCTGCCAAGTTCCTGATCCCTTTGATGGAGCTGTGCCCCGGTATGCCGGTAGTGCTGGCTTCCGACTGCGTGGATGCCTGCCGCGCCGTGAAGGATGCCGAAGAACAGATGCTGATGAAGGAAGCATCCCGCATCAACGATGAAACCATCCTGAAAGCGCGCGACTACGTCAAGCCCGGCATGACCGAAAAGCAGGTTGCCGAGTACATTGACAACGAGTACAAGAAAGCCGGCTGCGAGAGTGTGGCATTTACCACCATCGTATCCTTTGGTGCAAACGCCGCTGACCCCCACCACGAGCCGGACGATACTGTGCTGGAAAAAGGCGAGTGTGTGCTGATCGATATGGGCTGCTGCAAGAACCGCTACTGCTCCGATATGACCCGCACGTTCTTCTGCGGGGAGCCGAAGCCGGAGTATGCCGCCATCCATGACCTGGTGCGCCAGGCCAACGAAGCCGCCGAGGCGATGATCCACCCCGGCGTGCGCCTGTGCGATATTGACGCCGCCGCCCGTGACCTGATCACCAAAGCGGGCTATGGCGAGTACTTCAACCACCGCCTGGGCCACTTTATCGGTCAGACCGATCACGAAAAGGGCGATGTGAGCGCCGCCAACACCGATACCGTAAAGCCGGGCATGATCTTCTCCATTGAGCCGGGCGTATACCTGCCGGGCAAGTTTGGCGTGCGTGTGGAGGACCTTGTCATCGTGACCGAAACCGGCTGCGAAGTGCTGAACCATGTGGATAAGCATTGGAGCGTGGTGGGGGTGTGATTGGCCCCAGACCGGAAATGATAAAATTAAAAATTTGAAAAGGGGCGGAAGTGCTTGAAGAGATCTGTTGTTCGCTTCCTTGCCGCACGATCCGTACAATAAGATTTATGCCCGTCCGGGGCATCGGGGCCGCCGCCCCTACCGAGAGTTTACAGGTTTGTAACGCGATTTAAAACGATTTGTAGGGAACGGTCTTGACCGTTCCGGGTGTTTTCCTTATTTCCCTTTTGTTGGAATATTGTCCATGGGTTTCGGAACGGTCAAGACCGTTCCCTACAGAGCAAAAATACATAGAAAGCAACACATGACAACAGGCAGCAGCCCACAAAATAGGGCCGCTGCCTGATTTTTTATTTATTTTGTTATATTACGATTAAAGTTTCTTCGGTTCTTTCTTTTCAAAGAAGGAACAAAAACTCCCGTAAAATACTCACGCACCCGGAAGCAGGGCAACGGCATCGCGCAGGATGGTGAGAGGGTCCTCACCGCGCAGGACATGCAGGCTGATGTAGGGGCGGCCTACGGCGTTGTAAATCACGCGGTGCGGCATGGCATCCATCATGGCCCCCATCTGCGCCGGGGTCACAACATCGGTGTACAAAATCAGATTGTCGTTGCGCTGCACGATCTCCACAATGCCTGCGCGGGCGGCTGTCACGCGCACCAGGCTGATGTCCACCAACCCCTGCACACTGCGCGGCGGGTCGCCGTAACGGTCAATCAACTCATCCAGTACATCCGTGGCATCGTCACGGGTGGTGATGGCCGCAATCTTCTTGTAGGCTTCGATCCGCCCGGCGGCATCAGGAATGTAGCTTTCCGGCAGATAGGCATCCACCGTAATGTCAACAAGGCAATCACTCTTGTCCGGCGCAGCAGGCTCGCCGCGGGCGGCTGCAATGGCCTGGTTCAGCATTTTTACATACAGCTCGTAACCAACCGCTTCCATGTGGCCGTGCTGGCTGTGTCCAAGCAGGTTGCCCGCGCCGCGGATCTGTAAATCGCGCATCGCAATGCGGAACCCGGAACCAAAAGAGGTAAATTCCCGGATGGCTGAAAGCCGCTTGGAGGCAATTTCCGTCAACACTTTGTCGCGCTGGAAGGTGAAATAGGCATACGCCTTGCGGTTGGAGCGCCCCACACGGCCGCGAATCTGGTACAGCTGTGAAAGCCCCATGCGGTCCGCATTCTCAATAATCAGGGTGTTGCAGTTGCGCACATCCACGCCGGTTTCAATCAGGGTAGTGCAGACCAGCACGTCGATCTCGTTGTCCAACAGCTGCTGCCAAACCGAGGAAATCTGCTCCTCCGTCATTTTGCCGTGGGCGATGCCGACCCGCGCACCCGGCACCAGCTTTTGCACCTTGGCGGCGCACTGCTCAATGGTTTCGACTCGATTGTACAGGTAATACACCTGCCCGCCGCGGGCCAGCTCACGCCGGATGGCTTCGGCAATAATGGCATCGTCATATTCCAGCACATAGGTCTCAATGGGCTGGCGCTCAAAGGGCGGCTGTTCAATGGTGCTCATGTCCCGGATGTGCCGGACAGTGCCATGTTCAGCGTGCGGGGGATCGGCGTGGCCGAAAGGGTCAGCATGTCCACCCCGATAAAGTTTTCTTTCAGCTTTTCCTTGTGTTTTACGCCAAAGCGCTGCTCCTCGTCAATGATGACAAGGCCCAGGTCTTTGAACTTTACATCGTCCGAAAGCAGGCGGTGGGTGCCCACCACAATGTCCACTGTGCCGTCTTTCAGGCCGCGGATGGTCTCTTTCTGCTCTTTGGCGCTGCGGTAACGGCTGAGCAGTCCGATGCGGATGGGAAAGGCCTCCATGCGGGCGATGGCCGTGTTGAAATGCTGCCACGCCAGAATGGTGGTGGGGGCCAGGATGGCGCACTGCTTGCCGCCCATCACGCATTTGAACGCGGCGCGCAGGGCAACCTCAGTCTTGCCCACGCCGACATCGCCGCACAGCAGGCGGTCCATCGGCCAGGGCTGCTCCATATCATGTTTGATCTCCGCCGCGCTGGAAAGCTGGTCCGGCGTTTCATCATAGGCAAAGCGCTGCTCAAAATCTCCCTGCCAGGTATCATCTGGTGGGAAGGCATGACCGTGCGCCCTTTTGCGGCGGGCGTACAGCTCAATCAGTTCCTTGGCCATCTGCTCGGTAGCAGCGCGCACCTTCTTGCGGGTCTTGGTCCACTCGGCCCCGCCCAGGCGGCTGAGCTTGACATTCTCCGAATCCCCCGGCGCGGTGTAGCGGGAAAGCAGGTCCAGCTGGGTGACGGGAACATACAGCACATCTTTTTTATCGTACTCAATGCGCAGGTAGTCTTTGGTAACGCCCTGAACCGCCATTCGCTGGATGCCCGCATACCGGCCAATACCGTGGTTCTGGTGCACCACCAGATCGCCCGGCGTGATCTCGGTCAGGCTGTTCAGGGCATCTTTGGCCTTTTTACGCTTTTTCTTCTGGGAGCTGGTTTCGCCAAAGGCACGGCCTGTCAGCAAAGCATACTTGGCAAACGGAAATTCGCACCCAGCGGAAAGGTGCCCCGCCAGAACCTGCACCAGCCCGGCAGCGGGGCTGCTGCAGCATCGGTGGTAACCAGAATGCCTTTATCGCGCAGGTCGCGTGCCAGACCGGCTGCGGCACGGTCGGTGCCGGCCAGCAGGGTAACGGTATAACCGGCATCGCACAGCGGTTTCAAATCCTCCAGCAGCCCGGCGACTTCGCCATTCCAGGCAGGCAGGGTGTGAGCCGGGGCGTTGATGATATCTTTCAGCGGCTGATCCGGCATGCTGCGGGCAAAGTTCTCGGCACAGATGGTGCGGTAGTGTCCGGTTTTGGACCACAGGTAGCTTGGGTCCGCGTACAGGTTATCCAGCCCGGCGCAGAGGACGCCGTCCAGGATCAGGGATTTCAGTTCCTCGCCCCGGCGGTAGGCGGTCGCGCGGTCGGCTTCCCGGATGGAAGCAGGCTCTTCGGCCACAAGGATCGGGTCGTCAAAATAATCCAGCACGGTGGCGGGATGGGGGTAGCGCACGGCCAGATATTTGTCCATGTTGACCGGCACGGCACCGCCATCCAGCAGGTCCAGATCGGCGGCCATACAGTCTGCCATGGCGGTTTTCTTTTTGCCGCGCTGCTTGGCCAAAAAGGCCCGAAGCTGCTCGGCGGCATCGGCAGGCTTGCCGAACAGAACTTCCCGCGCGGGGCTCAGGTAAAACTTATCAATGGCATCCTCGCGGCGCTGGGTGGTCAGGTCAAAGGTGTGCAGGGTATCGATCTCATCACCCCAAAATTCCATACGAACCGGCATTTTCTGGTCGGGAGCAAAAATATCCACAATATCGCCGCGCACAGAGAACTGGCCGGGGCCATCCACCTGGGCCCGGCGGGTGTAGCCGGCACCAAACAAAGCGGCCAGCAGGTCATCCCGCAGCAGAGTATCCCCCGCATGGAGGGTGCGGGTGTTGGCGCAGAAATCCTCTTTTGGGGTGGTGAACTGGGTTAATGCTTCCGCGGGCACAGCCACGGCGCGCAGCCGTCCGCCTACCAGCTCGCCCAGCACAGCCAGGCGGCGGTACTCGTATTCGCGGGCGGTGCCCTCAATGGGGCGCAGCACATAGTCCCGCGCCGGGAACACGGCGGCGGGAATGCCCAGCGTGTTCAGGTCAGCAGCAAAGCGGGTGGCTTCGGCCTCGCCGGGGGTCACGATGCATAGCGGCTTATCCAACTGGCGGCACAGCGCGGCATACACCTGTGCGCGGCCGGATGCGGGCAGCCCAAACAGGGCGCATGCACCTTTGCCGGAAAGCGCGTGGCTCAGTTTTTTGTATTCGGTTGTGGTGGTAAACAATGCGTCAAACATGGTGCCTCCTGCGCTTGCGCATGATAGGGCGGGTGATGTATAATTTTGAGGATACGAGTAATACGAGAGTTTTTGCCCCTTCTTTGAAAAGAAGAAATCGAAAAAGTTCGGCAGAATAAAGAAATCAAATAATGCTGCAATAAGGAGCAGAATATAGAAAGATGACAAAACATAAAAATGTAGCGCTGGATGAGCTGCGTATTCTGGCGGCGCTGATGGTGCTGGGCGTGCATACCGGGCAGAAAGTTGGCCTGGGGGATGCCGCCGCGGTTGGCGCGCAGGGGGTGCAGCTGTTTTTTGTGCTCAGCGGGTACCTGGCCGCGGCCAGCCTGAGCCGCCACCCGGAGCCGCTGCCGTATTACCAGCGCCGCATCCGGCGGATCCTGCCGCTGTACTGGCTGGTGCTGGTGCTGCGCTGGCTGTTCGATGCGGTACGCTATCTGGCGGCGGGCGCCAGTGCAGCCCAGCTGTTTGGCCCCGGCGGGCCGTGCGGGCCGGGTTACCTGCGGTACTTTGTATTTTTGCAGATGTGGCTGCCCAGTGATAACTGGATGCTGTGGAACAACCGCAACGTGCTGTGGACGATGAGCGCCTTTGCGTTCTTTTATCTGCTGGCCCCGTGGCTGTACCGGCTGTGCAAACGCTTTTGGGGTGCGCTGGCGTTGCTGGTGGTCTGCCTTGCGGTGAAGGGCAGGATCGGCGGCTTAATTGAAAGCAGTCTGGCGGCTTTCCCGGCAGAAGCCAACATCAGCGAGTTCAGCGCAAAAACGCCGGTCATGACGCTGTACTGCTTTATCTTTGGCATGGCGGCGTTTGCGGCAGTGCGGGAGAACAAGCAGTTTTTATACGGGGCATTCTGCATTCTGCTGGCAGTGCTCACAAACTTCCAGCGGGCGGGGTTCGAGTGCGTGTTTACGGTGCTTGTTCTATTGGCCGTGCAGAACCCGCAGGGCGTTGGCCTGGCGGAAAATCAGAAGTTCGCCCAGGCCGTGGAATTTGTGGGGGCGGGCAGCTTTTGGCTGTACCTGGCCCACCCGCTGGTGCTGGAGCTGCTGCCCAACACCGCGATGGGCGGCGCAGCCGCGTGGCTGTGCTTCGCCGGGGTATATGCCGTCTGCCTGATGGTGTGCTATGCGCTGTATACGCTTTTTGTGCGCCGGTATGAGCAGCGCTTTGCGTAACCATTGTACTATATTTGCAGCAAAACGGCAAAGTGAATTTTGAGAGAAGCGTTGCATGGAACGACAAATGGCGGGCGGCCAGATGGGCCGCCCGCTTTGGCATTTGTATGATTGGAAAAAGCTGTGCTCTTATCTTGTAGAGAATGTGAGAACGAACATTGTTCGCCCGCGGACGTTGGCCGTATGCAGGGTGGAATATGTGGCAAGACCCGTCATGCGGGACGATGACGAGCATCGTCCCCTACAAATCATTTGCAGCGTTTATCACCATCGGCAAAGTTTTCCACAGTGCGCACACCCCTGCAGGTGTTCCATTAAACCACATCCCGTGTAATGATGGATTGCAAATTTGAAGTGAGAACACTTCCTTTGCGGGCATCTTACACAGAAAACAGGAATGGGCGCACACTGTGCGCCCCTACGGAACGCCTATCCGCGCTCAGTGGTTGAATTTATTCTGCGCTTCGCCCAGCTTGCCGGCCATCAACAGGCGGCAGGCGGCTTCCACGTCGGTGTGGCGGCCGGTCACAAGCTTGGCGTCATCGGGCGGGAACTTGCCCAGCACCCAGTCAGCCAGATCATAATCCGGGCGCGGCTTGGCGCCAACGCCAATGCGGATGCGGTAAAAATCCTCGCCGCCGGTGGAAGCGATAATGCTCTTTAGCCCGTTGTGCCCGCCAGCAGAACCGGAGGGCCGGATGCGGATGTGCCCCGGCTCCTGTGCAATGTCATCGCACAACACAATAATGTGGTTGCGCGGGATCTTGTAAAATGCCGCGGCGGGGGCGATGCTCTGGCCGCTCAGGTTCATGTAGGTCAGCGGCTTTAGCAGCATCACTTTGCGGCCGTCCACCTGGGCAATGCCGTAAAGGCCCTGCCATTTGCTTTTGTTGATCTCGCACCCCCAGGCTTCGGCCAACGCATCCAGCGCGGCAAAACCGGTGTTGTGGCGGGTGCCGTCATATTTCGGCTCCGGGTTGCCCAGACCGGCAATCAGCCAGTCTGCCCCGGAACCACCTCCAAATAGTCCCATAGTAAAAATCCTTATAGTAATTTTGTGATTTTAGTGTGCACCAGGGGCAAAGCGTTCCACTGTGTCCCGGATGGTATCCAGGAAGGATTCTGCACCTAAGGTGTTGACCTTGAAAAAACACAGCCTGGCTGCCGCCGGATGTGATGGCGGAAAGCTGGATCTGCCCGTCAGCTTCCAGCAGGGTCAGGCTCATGGTAACACGGCCATTGCCAATGGCACTGTAGCGTTCGTATACCCGCACGGCACAGCGGCCGGTGCTGAAGTTGAAATCACTGGAACCTTCCAGCGTGGCCGAAACGCTTTGTTTTACAACAGCGTCCAGCTCGGTCAGGATGGTGGTAAAAATCCCCGGTCAGGGTGCGTTCCAAAATGGCCATGGCAGCAATCCTCCTTGCAGCAGGTCAGGGGGCATCAATCGTTTTTCTTTTCGGCTTCCAGCTTCTGTTTTTTGGCAACGTATTTTTCCAGCTTCTTGGCGCCCCAGGCGGCAACTTCGGCCTGCTTGGCGCGCTCAATGCCCAGGGCACCGTCCGGCACATCGTGGCCGATGGTGGAACCGGCAGCGGTAAAGGCGCGGCTGCCCACCTTGACCGGCGCCACCAGGTTGGTGTTGCAGCCGATGAACGCATAATCGCCGATGGTGGTGCGGTACTTGCCCTCGCCGTCATAGTTGCAGGTTACGGTGCCGCAGCCAAAGTTGCAGTACTTGCCCACATCGGCATCGCCAATGTAAGTCAGGTGGCTGACAGTGTTGCCCTCGGCAAAGTTGGCGTTCTTGGTTTCCACATAAGCGCCCAGGTGCACGCCCTCATCCGTCACGGTGCCGGTGCGCACATGGGTAAAGGGGCCAATCTTGTTGTTGGGGCCCAGATGGCTGTCATAACACTGGCTGGCGTTCACGGTGGAACCGGCCTCAACAATGGTGTTCTCCAATAAGGTATTGGGGCCGATGACGCAGTTTGCCCCGATGACGGTTTTGCCGCGCAGGATGCAGCCCGGCAGGATCACTGCGCCGGGTGCAATCTCAACTTCGGGGTCAATAAAAACCTGGTCGCTGATGAACTCCACACCGTTCTGCAGGTGCTTTTCAAAAGTTTCTTCAAAGGCCGCTTTGGCGGCAAGGTATTTGGCTTTCGCTTCGGACATAAAAATACCCCTTTCTGTTTTGGGCCAAAAGAGTATACGGCCCTACAAAAAAGCCCGGGAACAGGGCTGAAGCCTGCCGGGGCGGGATGAATTGAAAAAAGTGTTGCAGAATGTAATAAAATAATGTTTCCCAACTTCTCACCCATTATAATTTACCGCATTTTTGGTCAAATTGCAAGAGCCTGACCCCAAAACTTTGTAAGATTTTCGGCGAAAATATTCGCCATTTATTTAACAATGTACTGGAAATTCCGGGCTGAGTCTGTTATAATGGACTTTGCAAGAGAGAAAATTCTTATTTTGCGGGTGTGCGCGGCACACCGGGAAGAAACCGTAATTTTGTTGGAGGTAACCTATGAGCAAGAAGTTTTTGTATTTGTTCAAAGAGGGCCATGACGCATTTGGCGGCGACCAGACGACCATGAAGAACATTCTGGGCGGCAAGGGCGCTGGTCTGGCAGAAATGACCCATGCCGGCATGCCGGTTCCTCAGGGCTTCACCATCACCACCGAAGCCTGCACCCAGTACTATGCTGACAACCGTGAGATCAACGATGAGATCAAGGCTGACATCTTCAAGTACATGGGAATCCTGGAAGAGCAGACTGGCAAGAAGTTCGGCGATATCGAGAACCCGCTGCTGGTTTCCGTTCGTTCCGGTGCACGTCAGTCTATGCCCGGCATGATGGATACCATCCTGAACCTGGGCCTGAACGACCAGGCTGTTGAAGGTCTGGCAAAGAAGACTTCTAACCCCCGTTTTGCATATGACTGCTACCGCCGCTTCATCCAGATGTACTCTGATGTCGTCATGGAGCTGGGCAAGAGCTTCTTTGAAGAGCGCATCGACGCTATGAAGGAGCGTAAGGGCGTTAAGCAGGATATCGAGCTGGACGCTGAGGACCTGAAGGAACTCGTCAAGGAGTTCAAGGCCATCTACCTGGAGAAGCAGGGCGAAGAGTTCCCGCAGGATCCGAAAGAACAGCTGATCGGCGCTGTCAAGGCCGTCTTCCGTTCTTGGGATAACCCGCGCGCCAACGTTTACCGCAAGATGAACGAAATCCCCTACGAGTGGGGCACTGCTGTCAACGTTCAGCAGATGGCTTTCGGTAACTCCGGCATGCGTTCCGGCACCGGTGTTGCTTTCACCCGTAACCCCGCTACCGGCGAAAAGAAGCTGATGGGCGAGTACCTGATCAATGCTCAGGGCGAAGATGTCGTTGCCGGCATCCGTACTCCTTCCCCCCGATCAGCAAGCTGCACGAGGAAATGCCTGAGGTTTACGATCAGTTCGTTGAGATCGCAACCCGCCTGGAAAACTACTACAAGGATATGCAGGACATGGAGTTCACCATCGAAGATGGCAAGCTCTTTATGCTGCAGACCCGTAACGGCAAGCGCACCGCACAGGCTGCTCTGCAGATCGCCTGCGACCTCGTTGATGAGGGCGTTATCGATCAGCGCACCGCTGTACTGCGCGTTGAGCCCAAGCAGCTGGATACCCTGCTGCACCCGCAGTTTGACGCTGCTGCCCTGAAGGCTGCTGAAGCAATCGGCAAGGGCCTGGCCGCTTCTCCGGGATCTGCCTGCGGTCGCGTTGTCTTCAGCGCTGAAGATGCTGAAGAGAAGGTCAAGGACGAAGCTTGGAAGAAGGTCGTTCTGGTCCGTCTGGAAACCAGCCCCGAAGATATCGTCGGCATGCAGGTTTCTCAGGGCATCCTGACCGTCCGCGGCGGCATGACCAGCCACGCAGCTGTTGTTGCACGTGGCATGGGTACCTGCTGTGTTTCCGGCTGCGGCAATGATAACGATGTTGCTATCGATTACGATGCAAAGGTTATCACCATTAACGGCCACACCTTCCATGAGGGTGACTGGATGAGCATTGATGGCTCTACCGGCAACATCTACGAAGGCCAGATCGCTACCGTCGCTTCCACCGAGAACGCTAACTTCAAGCGCTTTATGAGCTGGGCTGACGAAGCACGCCAGATGAAGGTTATGACCAACGCCGATAACCCGCGCGATGCACAGAACGCTGTCGATATGGGCGCTGAAGGCATTGGCCTGTGCCGTACCGAGCATATGTTCTTCGCTGAGGATCGTATTGCTGCTGTGCGTGAGATGATCTGCGCACGTACCGTTGAAGAGCGCAAGGTTGCCTTGGCTAAGGTTGAGCCGTTCCAGGAAGCTGACTTTACCGCTATGTACCGCATCATGGGCGATCGTCCGATGACTATCCGTTATCTGGACCCGCCTCTGCATGAGTTCCTGCCCACCAAGGCCGAGGATATCGAGGCTTTGGCTAAGGACATGGGTATGACCACCGAAGAGCTGAACAACGTTGTTGTCAGCCTGCATGAGTTCAACCCCATGATGGGCCACCGTGGCTGCCGTCTGGCCGTTACCTATCCGGAAATTGCCGAGATGCAGACCAATGCTGTGATCAAGGCTGCCATCAAGGTTTCTGCTGAGACCGGCAAGATGATCACCCCGCACATCATGGTGCCCCTGGTTGGCGAAGTGAAGGAGCTGAAGTACGTCAAGGACGTCATCGTCAAGACTGCTGACAAGCTGATCGCTGACGCTGGCGTTGACATGAAGTACCAAGTTGGCACCATGATCGAGATCCCGCGTGCCGCCCTGACCGCAGGTGAGATCGCTAAGGAAGCTGACTTCTTCAGCTTCGGTACCAACGACCTGACCCAGATGACCTTCGGCTTCAGCCGTGACGATGCTGCTAAGTTCCTGACCGCTTACTATGATACCAAGATCTACGAGAGCGATCCGTTCCAGCATCTGGACCAGATCGGCGTTGGCAAGCTGGTTAAGATGGCTGCCCATGACGGCCGCGCAACCAACCCCAACTTGGGTCTGGGCATCTGCGGCGAGCACGGCGGCGACCCCTCCAGCGTTGAGTTCTGCCACAACGTTGGCCTGGATTACGTTTCCTGCTCTCCGTACCGCGTTCCCATCGCACGTCTGGCCGCTGCTCAGGCTGCTATCAAAAATCCGAGAGCATAAGGCTTTTATAGCAAGTTATCGTTAAAAAACGAGCATAAAATAAGGCTCACCGTCAATTTTGGCGGTGGGCCTTATTTGTTTGCTCATGTATGAGATGAATTGCGTTTAACACGGAGCTGTTTTCCAGAACCTTCACAGATACACCTCCACGGTCAGGTCGATCCACGCTGCACGGCGGAACTGGTGGGGCATCTTGTTGGCTTCACGGTAACGCTTGGCGGTTTCAAAGTCGATGGTGAAGGTGAGGATCGATGGAATATACAAAAACGGTGAGCTGGACTATGAGGCAACTCACAAGAAATTCTTGTTGGTTCGTTCCGAAGGGACAAGACAGGTAAAAATAAATTAAGGTATCCCGACTTTATGACTTTTTGAATGCTATCTGAAAAAAAGAAAAACCGCTGCGCAGCCGACAGCGGTTCATCGTCATATTCTGTTTTCAGAACAGCCAAGCAAATATTGCCGATGCAGCGACAGTCAAGGCACTTCCTGCCAAGGATAACAGCATCGGTACTGCAAATGGGCACAGTAACAGTGCCACAATCGCCGAAGCCGCTGCCTGTGCATAGCTACCATCTAGCAGCGCAAGGAAAGCCGCAAAGCCGCCCAGCCCGGCAAGCAGTAATAGTAAATCTAAGGCAGCACCGCATAATTCCCGCCTTACGGCTTAAGCACCGCTCCGGCAGCTGTGGCACGGCATCTGCGTTGCCAAAATGCTCGATAATGTCGGGTTGCGGTACCCGCATCGTGCTTCGGGGACAAAAGCCCCTCGCACTCTGTGACCGCTGCCCCTGCTTCGGTTCGCTGTTTCCGCCACTGGCGGCGCTCACCTTTGCAGCATCCAGTATTATCTGCGCTTTTGGCTTGGCAGCTGCCGCACCTCGCTCGCCGTATCGGCACTTAGAATTATGCGGTATTGCCTTAAATCATCACATCGCCCACCAGCATAGAGCCGGAAGGTTCGATGGCGTAAACGGTGTACTTGCGCGGTTCTGCGCGGGTACCCGGCGGCGGGGGAACGGCCAGCCGGATGCAGCCCTGTTCCGGGGTGACATAGTGGAACTGGCGGTGCGCAGTGGTGGCATGGGGGTGCTCATCCAATGTGGACCACGCCAGAATGCCGCCATGTACCGGTGCTGCCTGGGAGGCAGTCTCCTGCGGAACGGGGATTTCGGCCGGGGAATCTGGAGTATCCGGTGCATCGGTGGGGGCGGCATCTTCTGCCGGAGCTTCTTCCGGCGCGGCGGGTGCAGCTGGGGCAGGCAGTGCAGCGCAGAAATCATCCGGCAGAACGTGCTGGGTGCTGCCGATGTACATGGCAAACAGATCCGGTGCAACCTTGGGCACCCGGCGCAGCCAGGCGGAGGTGCGGGCTGGGCAGCCGGGCAGGGCACCGTCCGGGTCACGCTTGCGCATGCACAGGGCGGTGTTGTTCCAGGCAACCAAAAAGTCATCCAGCAAAAGCTCGGTTTCGGTGTCAAAATCTTCCGCTGCGGCATAGGGATCCACCAACAGGGCGGCAGGCTGTGCCCCCTGGCGAAAGCCCCTTAGTGCCGCATAGCGCAGCGGCGGCATTCCAGCGGCCTGCTGTGCGGGGGTGGATTCCAGCCCCACGATCACGCCGTACCCAGCGCGTACCTCACTGCGCAGCAAGGCAAGGTTGCCCCAGCAGGCCCAGCAGGGGAACCCCCAGCACCCGGCGGCGGCGGCAGCAAAGCTTAAATTACGCTCAGCGTCAGTACTGCGGCAGTCTCGCATGGCAAGGGCAAATTCTTCGGGTAGGATATCTGCGCCCCAGCGGTTGGTCAGGCTGGCCAGGCAGATGGCAAGGTCCATAACGGGCTGCAGCGCCGGGGCGCGCCGCGCAACGGCATAGGGCATCAGGTGCAGGCGTGCGTTGATGGGCCGCCCGCCCGCGGGGATCACATCTACCGCTCGCACGCTGACCCCCACCAGGCTGACAGAAGGGGTGGTGTGTTCGTCTTTGGTATACAGGTAGATGCGCAGCTGGGCCTGGGTGGCGGTTTTGCTGTCCAGCACAAGGCTGTCCGGCAGCAGGTTTACAGCGCCTTTGGTCACGGGGGCTGCGCCTTCGCGCTCCAGATAGGGGCTCCAGCGGCCAAAGCTGGACCAGCTGGTCCAGTTGCCGTCCACCATCACGCGGGCCTGGGCTTCCACGGCAGTTCCCGGCGGGGTGCCGGCGTTCCAGCTCACGCGCAGGGCGTCAAAGGTGGGCAGCGGTACGGCGGGGGCTGGTGTAGCACCCATAGGGCACATGCCCGCCGGAGACAAGGTCCAACACAATGCGCCCGTGGGCAACGGTAACGTTATCCAGCTCGCCCCGCATAAACGCTTCGGTTTCATGTAGGATAAAAGTGTTCTTATTTTCCATAGGTTTGCCGCCTTATCTGGTTGGTATCAAACGGAAGTGTGCTCGTGCTGCTCCATCAGGTCGTTGATCTCATCCTCGCGCCGGGCGGTGATGGTCTTTTCCAGGTGGAACGCTTTATCCAGTGCCGGATAGATGATCTGCAAAGCGAGGGTGCAGGGCAGCCAGAAACCCAGGATCAACACCACCGGGATGGTGTAGGGCATCCAGGCAAGCATCACGCCCCAATAGATGCAGAGCACTGCCCCGGCTGCCAAGGTGCGCGGCAAAAATCCGATCATGAACAGCGCGGCGTTTTTCAGCCGCTCCGCCTGGGACACGCTGACCAGAACCACCTGTGCAAACAGATACAGGCAGAACACCAGCAAAAAGAAGATGCCAAGCACCATGCAGATCCATACCGAGATAGGCACGTTTTCCAGATCAGGCAGGGCGTACAGCAAAAAGGCCCACAGCCCAAGGCAAAACCCCGCCCCGGCACCGGGCAGCAGACTTTCGCGCCAGTTCTGCTTCCAGGCCATGCGGTAGGTGTGCCACCAGTAGCCGGGTTCATCGCGCAGAGCGCGCAGGATGGTATCCAGCATGCCGCAAAAAACAGGTGCGGCAATCAGCCCGCCTACAGCGCCGGACAGCAGGCACAGCGGCAGGCTGGCGGCCATAGTGCTGAACAAAACAGCGGCATAGCCGGGGGCGAAGCCCAGCACGCACAAAATACTGGCTTTATAAAACGGCCACAAATCGCGCCCCAGCAGCTCAAAAAAGCGGGCCGCGCCAACTTTGCGTCCGCGGGTTTCGGCCGCCTCCACAGCATCGGGCTGCACGGGGGTATTTTTGTCTTCCATTGCCATATTCAAAAATGACCTTTCTGTGTCTTTAAGGCAATACCGCATAATTCTAAGTGCCGATACGGCGAGCGAGGTGCGGCAGATGCCAAGCCAAAAGCGCAGATAATACTGGATGCTGCCAAGGTGAGCGCCGCCAGTGGCGGAAACAGCGAACCGAAGCAGGGGCAGCGGTCGCAGAGTGCGAGGGGCTTTTGCCCCCGAAGCACGATGCGGGTACCGCAACCCGACATTATCGAGCATTTTGGCAACGCAGCTGCCGTGCCGCAGCTGCCGGAGCGGTGCTTAAGCCGCAAGGCGGGAATTGTGCGGTGTTGCCTTAATTGGGGGTAAGCGGACTGGGCGGCAGTGCGCTGCCGCAGCTTTTGCAGCCCTGCTTACAATATTACAAGTTTATCATAGCGTTTTTTAGCGGGTTATGCAAGGCAGCGGGCACGGGATGGTCAAAATAATTTTACAATTCCAACATAAATTTATGGTATAATACCACTTACGTTAAAAAGATTAGGAGAGTTTTTAAGATGGCATGGGTCACAAAAGACAGCGTTGAACAGTATGAAACGCCCGAATCGAAAAAAGAATATACCAAACAGGAAAAAGCTGCCAACTGGTGGTATTACCACAAGCTGTACGTTGGCATTGCGGTCATCGCCGTGGTGCTGGTGGTGTGGATGGTGCACGATGTTGTTACCCGGGTGCGGCCGGACTACCGCGTTGGCTATGTGGGCAGCAGCAACTTGCCGACAGATACGGTAACGGCCCTGGAAAACACGCTGGCCGCCTACTGTGATGACCGCAATGGCGACGGCAAGGTGGTAGTGGAGCTGGTGCAGTATAACCTGGATTTTGATTCCGAGAGCGAAAACACCGATGCATACACCCAGATGGCTGATGTGACCCGGCTTTCGGCGGATTTATCCAGTGAGGATGGGCCTTACATCTTTATCATGCAGGATACCGATTACGCGCAGCAGTTTGCGGAAACCACCGGCGATTTGCAGTACCTGGACGGCACCATGCCCGACACGGAGAATGTGGATGAAAATGATAATGTGATCGTGGACTGGACCAAGATGGTTTACCGCTGGACGGACTGCCCGGCTCTGACCGGTCTGGATTTGGGCACCTACACCGGCCTGACGATGGTGGATGACCTCCAGGGCGAAAAACCAGGACATCATGAAAAACACCTACATAGGCCGCCGCGCGTATTATACCGACAAAACCGCGCTGGAAAGCGAAACCTATGATGCCCTGTGGAACATCTTGACCGCGGGTGCCGTTTCCACCGTGGGGCAGCAGTGATGCGCTACCGCCCGGTAAAAAGCCGGCCCCCATGCCGGAAAACCCCTACCACCGCATCTTTACCCCCATGCCAAGCTTTGAGGATCTGGTGCGGAAGGCGAGGGAAGAGGAAAAGAAATTAAAAAGTAATAAAGAATAAAGAAAAATGAAGGTGTGCCTGCGGCACGGATTGAGATATCAGGCTGCGGGCACGCATAAAAGAATGGCAGGAAGTTTATGTTTTCTGAGCGGCGCTGCGCGCCGCGGTCCACTAAAATTATTCATTATTCTTTATTCACTATTCTTTCGATCAAAAAGCAGGGCTTCGGCCCTGCTTTTTTGCTTTTTTTGATGGTGCCCTATTGCGATACAGACCGTTTTATAGTATAGTAAAATATGAATAACCATGGAATGTGAGGAACCTGTCTATGGATCAGTTGCAGCAGGCACGTGCGCAGATTGACGAGATCGACGCGAAGATGGCCGCATTGTTTGAACAGCGTATGCAGGCAGTGGGCCAGGTGGCACAGTACAAGGCGCGCACCGGCAAACAGGTGTTTGACCCGGCACGCGAAGCCCTTGTGCTGGAAAAAATACCGCTCGCGTGCAGAACCCGGAACTTCAGCCCTATTACCGCGAATTTTTGAAAAAAAAGCGCTGGCGGTTTCCCGCGCGTACCAGCATGTTCTGATTGGGCAGGATGTTGCCGCCTACCAGGGGTGGAGGAGGCGCGTGGTCCCACATTGCGCTGCGTCAGCTGTTCCCTTGCCAAGGCGCAGGCGTACTCCACCTGGAACGAGGTGGTGGAAGCCGTGGAGCGGGGCGATGCTTACTGCGGCGTTCTGCCGTTTGAAAATTCCAACGCGGGCGATGTTTCCGCTGTGCTGGACCTGCTGTATGCCCACCCCGGCCTGAAAGTAGCCCGCATGTGCGACCTGCCCATCCGGCAGGACCTGCTGGCGCTGCCGGGCGCGCAGCTGAGCGAGATAAAAACGGTCATCAGCCACCAGCAGGCGCTGGCGCAGAGTGGGCCATTCTTGAAACTGCACCACTTTGCCACCAAAGCCTGGGGCAACACAGCGGATGCCGCCCGCTATGTGGCGGAACAGGGCGACCAAACCCTGGCAGCTATCGCTTCTGCCGAAACAGCCAAGCTGTACGGGCTGCAGATTTTGGCCGAGGGCGTGAACGAGGACGGCGACAACACCACCCGCTTTATCGTGATTGAAAAAGAGGGCGCCCAGCGGCAGCCGATCGCCGCCGCACCGGGGCAGCGGCTTTCGATGCTGTTTACGGTGGACCACAAGCCGGGGCGGCTGGCGCGGGTGATCCAGATCATCGGCGAGCGCGGCTTTAACATGGAAACCATCAAAAGCCGTCCGCTGCCCCATGTTCAGTTTGAATATTATTTTTTTATGTTCAGCTTGTCTGCCCGGCCAATGCCGCAACGGACGATTGCGCCAAGCTGGTGCATGAGCTGGAAAACGTGTGCCGCACGGTGCGGATACTGGGTGTATTTGACCTGTAAATGACGGAAAAACACGGGAGGAATTGTTATGAAATTGACCATGCAGCTTGGCAGCCGCAGCTATGATATCATCCTGAAAAGCGGGTGCCTGGCCAACCTGTACCAGTTTGCCAATGTTGCCAACCGCAAGGTGTTTATCCTGACGGATTCCGGCGTACCGGAGCAGTATGCCCAGACCGTGCTGGCCCAGTGCCCCAATGGAATGGTGTACACTGTGCCCCAGGGCGAAGCCAGCAAAAGCCTGAAAGTGTATGGCCAGGTGCTGCAGGCCATGCTGGAGTTCAACATGACCCGCAAGGACCTGCTGGTGGCCGTCGGCGGCGGCGTTGTGGGGGATTTGGGCGGGTTCTGCGCGGCATCTTATATGCGCGGCATTGATTTTGTCAACTGCCCCACCACCACCCTTTTTCCCAGATCGATTCCTCCATTGGCGGCAAAACCGCCATTGACCTGGGCGAAACCAAAAACATTGTTGGCGCTTTCTGGCAGCCCAAGGTGGTGCTGGTGGATTTTGATGCCCTGGCAACGCTGCCCCGCCGCCACTTTGTCAACGGCCTGGCGGAGGCCATCAAGGCGGGTCTGATTGCTGACCCGGAGCTGTTTGCCCTGTTTGAGTGTGAACACCCCGAAGAAAACATTGAGCGCATCATCTACCGTTCCCTGCGCGTGAAGAAGAACGTGGTGGAAAACGATGAGCACGAGCAGGGCCAGCGCGCCTGCCTGAACTTTGGCCATACCATCGGCCATGGCATTGAGGCTGTCAAGGGGGTGCGCGGCCGCCGCACCAACGGCCTGTTCCATGGCGAGTGCGTGGCGCTTGGCATGCTGCCTATGATCGAGGATAAATCCCTTGTGCGCCGCACCCGCGCCATCTACCGCACTTTGGGCCTGCCCACCCGCACGGGTGTGGACAAAAATAAGGTGCTGAGCTATATGCAGCACGACAAAAAGAGCGCGGGCAGCACCATTACCGTCATCAAGGTGCCCGGCCTGGGCTGCTGGCGCGCCGATAAGATTCCCGTGACCGAACTGCCCGCCCTGCTTGGCATCAAGGAAAACGAGGACTGAGCCGATGAAAAATACCTTTGGCAATGCATTGGGCCTGACCATTTTTGGCGAAAGCCACGGTGCCGCCGTCGGCGCTGTGCTGGACGGCCTGGCCGCGGGGTTGCCGGTGGATGAAGCGTACATTGCCGAGCGGATGGACCGCCGCCGCGCCCGCGGAGATGGGCTTTCCACCGCCCGCACCGAGCCGGATGTGGTGGAGTTTTTAAGCGGTGTGGTCAACGGCCATACCACCGGCACCCCCATCACCATGATGATCCGCAACACCAACACCCGCAGCGGAGATTATGCAAAAACGGCGGATCTGCTGCGCCCCGGCCACGCGGATTACACGGCATATGCCAAATATGAAGGCTGGCAGGATGCCCGCGGCGGCGGCCACTTTTCCGGCCGCATCACCGCAGCCAGCGTGGCTGCGGGTTCGATCTGTGAGCACATTCTGGCACAGCGCGGTATTAAGGTGTATACCCACATTGCCCGCTGTGCCGGGGTGGAGGATGCTCCGCTTTCCAGCTCTGCCGGTTTGATTATGGCGGAACCACAGCCGGGCCATTTTGCCCTGTTGGACCCCGAAAAAGAAGCCCCCATGCAGGCAGCCATCCGCGCAGCCGGGGCCGAGGGCGACAGCGTGGGCGGTATTCTGGAAACTGTCATCACCGGGGTGCCCGCGGGCATCGGCGAACCGTTCTTTGACAGTGTGGAAAGTGAGATCGCCCACCTGGCGTTTGCCATCCCCGCTGTCAAAGGCATTGAGTTTGGCGCGGGCTTTGCCTTTGCGGACCTGCGCGGCTCCCAGGCAAACGACCCGTTTACCATGCGGGACGGCAAAGTGGTAACGGCCACCAACAAAAACGGCGGCATCAACGGCGGCATTGCCAACGGCATGCCCATTGTGTTCCGCACGGCGGTAAAGCCCACCCCCAGCATTTATAAAGAACAGGATACCGTGGATTATATCGCCAAGGCAGATGCAAAACTGCAGATCAAGGGCCGGCACGACCCCTGCATTGTGCCCCGTGCTGCTGTGGTGCAGAACACCCTGGCAGCATTTGCCGTGCTGGACCTGCTGACCGTGCGTTACGGTACGCTGGGGCAAAAGTAATACAGCTGAAGCAAACAGAAAGGAAGCGCAATATGGAATACGGTCTGATCGGAGCCAAACTGGGCCACAGCTATTCCAAAATCATCCATGAGGCCGTGTGCGGCTATTCCTATGAGCTGCATCCGCTGCCCACGGAGAAAGAAGCCCATGCCTTTATGCAGGCAAAGGCGTTCAAAGCCATCAATGTTACCATCCCGTACAAAAAGCTGGTCATCCCATATTGCGATGAGGTGGAACCACGTGCGGCGGCCATCGGTGCAGTGAACACCGTGGTCAACCGGGATGGCAAGCTGTATGGCTATAATACGGATTATACCGGCTTTGCCTACCTGGCCCGCTGCCACGGCGTGAAGTTTGCCGGGGCTGTGGTGCTGGTGCTGGGCACCGGCGGCACCCACAACACCGTCACGGCTGTCTGCCAGGACGCCGGAGCCAAACAGGTGCTGACCGCCAGCCGCACCGGCAAGGACGGTGCCCTGACCTATGAGGAAGCCCAGCAGCACCCGGAAATCAATATCATTATCAACACCACCCCGGCGGGCATGTACCCCAACAACGGCAGCTGCCTGCTGGACCTGCATGCCTTCCCCAAGCTGGAAGCCGTGCTGGACTGCGTTTATAACCCGTTCCGCACCGAACTTTTTTGCTCCGTGCGGAGGAACTTGGCGTGCCCGCCTACTGTGGGTTCGAGATGCTGGTGGCGCAGGCAGTGTACGCGGCGGAGCACTTTACCGGCCAAAAGCTGCCGGAAGCTGTGATCGCTGACACCCACCGCAAGCTCAAGCGAGATCTTTCCAACGTGGCCATCATCGGAATGCCGGGCTGCGGCAAGTCCACCATCGGGCGTGCCCTGGCCAAAACGCTGGGCAAAACCTATGTGGATCTGGATGAAGTGATCGAGAAAAACACCGGAATGCCCATCCCGGATATCTTTGCGCGTGAAGGCGAGGCATCGTTCCGCAAGTATGAATCTCAGGCTGTGGCGGAGATCAGCAAGCAGACACGGCAGGTCATCGCCTGCGGCGGCGGGGTGATCAAAACACCGGGCAACGCCCGCGCCCTGCGCCAGAACGGCCCTGTGCTGTGGGTGCAGCGCCCGGTCGAACGGCTGGCAACCGGCGGGCGGCCGCTTTCCACCGGGCTGGACGCCCTGCGCAAGATGGAAGCCGAGCGGATGCCGCTTTACCGCGCAGCGTCCGATGCCGCGGTGGATAACACCGGCCGCCTGGAAAACACAGTAGAAACCGCCGTGCAGGCGTTTGAAACAACATTTGATGCCTGAACGGCACGAAAGAGGGGAACACCGTGGAAGCAACCGTTGCAGCCATTGAACCGGGCCGCCTGGCCGGAACCACTGCCGTGCCGCCCAGCAAAAGCGCGGCACACCGCGCTGTGGTGTGCGCGGCCCTGGCCGCCGGTACCAGCCACATTGGCAATGTGGAATTTTCGCAGGATATTCTGGCCACGTTGGGGGCTGCCCAGCAGCTGGGGGCCAAGGTGGAGCGGGGCGAGCATGAGCTGACCATTACCGGCCGCGGCAATGCGGACGGTTTTGCCACCATTACCCGCCCGGTGTTCTGCAACGAAAGCGGCAGCACACTGCGGTTTATCCTGCCGCTGTTCAGCCTGACGGCCCAAAAAGTGCGTTTTACCGGCGCTGGCCGCCTGATGCAGCGCCCGCAGGAAATTTATGCCCAGCTGTTTGAGCGCCAGGGGCTGCGTTTTGAACAGAACGAACAGGGCATTACGATTTTTGGCCGCCTGTGCCCCGGTACCTTTACGCTGCCGGGCAATGTCTCCAGCCAGTTCATCAGCGGGCTGCTGTTTGCCACCCCGTTGATGGAAGCCCCCAGCACCATTGAGGTGCGCGCTCCCTTTGAAAGCCGCAGCTATGTGGACCTGACCACAGATGCGATGCAGAAATTTGGCGTTAAAGTTTCGGTCCGCGCCCGCAAGGATGGCTCCGCCACCTACAAAGTGGCAGCGCCGCAGCATTATGCGGCAGCAGACATGGATGTTGAAGGCGATTACAGCCAGGCGGCGTTTTTGGCCGTGCTGGGCAGCACTGTGGGCGGCATTACGATAACGGGTCTGCCCTCCGGTTCCCACCAGGGAGACCGGGTGATCCTGGATATCTTAAAGCAGTGCGGCGCAAAGTTTGAGCGCAGCGGCAGCCATGTGACCTTCCATCGCAGCCTGCTGAAGGCGGTGGAGATCGACCTGGCCGATTGCCCAGACCTTGGCCCGGTGCTCATCGCACTGGGGTGCTTCTGCAGCGGCACCACCATCATCCGCAACGCCGGGCGGCTACGCATTAAAGAGTGTGACCGCATTGCCGCTATGCAGGAAGAGCTTGCCAAGATGGGCGGCACGGTAAAAGCGGACGGCGATACCCTGACAATTGAGGGCTGCGCCCTGCACAAGCCCACGGCGCCGCTGAACGGCCATAACGACCACCGCATTGTAATGGCAATGGCCGTTGCTGCCCTGGCCGCAGGCCAGCCGGCGGTCATCGAGGGGGCCAACGCGGTCAACAAAAGCTGGCCGGATTTCTTTGAGGTCATCAAGGGCCTGGGGGCCCATGTAACAAATCAGGGGTGAAAGCAAAATGGACGGGATGGATAAAAATCAAAACGTTTTTAATTGTGGGCCTTGGCCTGCTGGGCGGCAAATATGCCCAGGTGCTCAGCCAGAAAGGCTACCGCGTGACCGGCATTACCCACAGCCAGAGCACGCTGGATTATGCGCTGGAACATGCCTATATCTGCGAGGGCCGCAACGAAAACTTTGACGACCTGGTGCAGAACGCGGATTACATCATCTTTGGCCTGTACCCCACTGTGCTGCTGGAATGGGTCAAGCAGTACGGCCACCTGGTCCGCCCCGGCACGCTGATAACCGATGTTTCCGGCGTAAAGCGCGGCGTGGTGGAGCCGGTGCAGCAGATGCTGCCGGAGGGCGTGGAGTTCATTGCCAGCCACCCCATGGCCGGCCGTGAGACCAGCGGCGTGGGCCCACAGTGCCGAGGTAAACTTTGCCCCGGCAAACTTTATCATTACCCCCACCGAAAAAAACAACCCGGAAGCCATTGAATGGTGCCGTACCCTGGCCCGCACACTGGGGTTTGCCCGCATTAGCGTGCTCAGCCCGGCAGAGCATGACCACATGATCGGCTATGTCAGCCAGCTGTGCCATGCCATTGCCGTCAGCCTGATGTGCGCCAGCGATAACACCGAGCTTGCCAAGTATACCGGGGACTCATTCCGCGACCTGACCCGCATTGCGCGCATCAACGATAAAATGTGGGCGGAGCTGTTCTTGTGGAACAAGGATAACCTGATTAGTGAGATCGATATGTTCAGTGATGCACTTGCCACCATGCGCCAGAAACTGGTGGATGACGATCGCGAAGGGCTGGAAAAAATGTTCCGCCTTTCCACTGAGCGCCGCAAGGCATTTGATAAAAAATAACCGGGAAACCGGTCTGTTTTGCCGGAAGGGAGGCGGCCTTTATGCCCCGTAAAGAAGGACAGAAATTAAAGCTGCTTACGTTGTTGGAAATTTTTGTGCGGGAAACCGACGAAAAGCACCCCATCAGTGTGCCGCGCATGGTAGAACTGCTGAAAGAGCGCGGCATTGTGGCAGAGCGCAAAAGCGTGTATGACGATATCCAGACCCTGAACGAAATGCCGGATACCCCCTTTGAGATCGTGCAGCAGCGCGGCCGCGCGGGGCGGGTATTATATGGTGGATACCCCGTTTGAACTGGCGGAGCTGAAACTGCTGGTGGACGCTGTGTATGCCAGCAAGTTCATCACCGCGCGCAAAAGCAAGGTGCTGATCGAAAAGCTGGGACGGTTCACCTCCCGCTACCGCCAGGAGGAGCTGGACCGCAAGGTGCTGGTTTCCGGCCGGGTGAAAAGCCAGGAGGAAAAGATCCTTTACAGCGTGGATACCCTGCACAGCGCCATCACCGCGGGCAACCAGGTGCGGTTCAAATACTGTGACTGGGACCTGCAAAAGCAGATGGTGCCCCGTCATGAAGGCCAGCTGTACACCGTCAGCCCCTGGGTGATGGTGTGGGAAAACGGAAACTATTATATGATCGCCTATACCGAAGGCCGTCTGAAGCACTACCGCGTGGATAAAATGCGCAAGGTGGAGCTGCTGCCGGATACCGAACGTGAAGGTGCTGAGGAATACGCCGAATTTGACGTAAACCAGTATATGCAGCAGATGTTTGATATGTTCAACGGCCCGGTGCGCAAAGTGACCATGCGGTGCGAAAACCGCCTGGCCGGGGCGATGATCGACCGGTTTGGCACGGGGGTTACCCTGGTGCGCAACCCGGATGGCGACCACTTTAATGTGGTGGTAAATGTGCAGGTCAGCCCCCGGTTTTACGGCTGGGTGGCCGGCTTTGGCACAGGGATCGAAATTCTGGACCCACCCAGCGTGCGTGCAGAAATGAAGAAAAAGCTGGATGAGCTGGAGGGCCTTTACCGCTGATGCAGACAGCAAAACAAAAGCTCAAACGCGCAGCACCGTGGCTGCTTTTGCTGCTGGTGCTGGCCGGGCTTGCCGCAGTGCGCGGTCTTGCCGCCAATTATGAGATCGGGTACGAGATCATGAACGGCGACTTCCAAAATTATAACCCGGTGCGCCACCTGCTGGCCGGGCAGGTACCTTATCGTGATTTTACCGTCTACCTTGGTGCGGGCGAGCTGTACAGCGTGGGCGGTTTGCTGCTGGTGCTGGGCAACAGCTTTGGCCGCAGCATGTTTGCCACAAACTTTTGCACCTGGTTCTATTTTGAGCTGCTGGTGCTGGCGGTCTGCCTGGTGGTCATCGGCACTGCCCGTGCGGCCCGCGCGGCAGCGCTGGCGCTGTGCAGCGTGTTTTTGCCTATGTGCAGGGGGCAAACCTGCCGTTTGCCGGTCAGGTGAACACCCTGCTGAGCTATGCTGCCGCCAACGGCAACAGCGCCCGCATGATGCGCTCCGCCGCTTTAACACTGGCGGTACTGGTCATCCTGCTGGGACTGCATTTCTGGCAGCAGGATACAAGCAGGCGGCTGTTGGCCCCGGCGGTGCTGGTGCCCTTTGCCGCAGGCTTTTTTGTGCCTTGGAGCAATGATATGGGCGGCGCTGCCTATATTTCCATTGCGCTGGGGTATGGGCTGTATCTCATCCGGCTGTATCGCAGTTCCATCGGTAAAATTGTGGTGCAGACACTGCGCTACATCGTTACCAGTGTGGTGGGGCTTGGCGTTTCGGTGCTGCTCATCAGCTGGGGGCACCCGCTGGCCTGGCTGCGCCAGACCCGCGGAACCAGCGCTTACCAGACTTGGTATTACGGCAATACCCTCAGCGACCGGGTGTGCAGCGTGGCAGACCTGCACTGGCCGGGCGCGGCAGTGTTCTGCCTTGCGGCGGCACTGGCGTTTGCCATTGGTATTTTTGTCTGCCGCAGCAAACGCTCTGCTGTGTTGGCGGCCGGGGGCTTTGCCCTGACACTGGGCATGGTGCTGTGGAACCTGCTGTACGGCATGGTCAGTGCCTCCCAACAATGGGCCCACGGGCGGCGCGGCGGCACTGGCTGCCGTACTGGCCCTGGCGTGTATCATCAAATCGGTGCTGCTGGTTTGCCAAAAGGTAAGCTTTCCGCAGGTTGCAGCGCGCATTGTGCCCGCAGGCTGTGCGGTGCTGGGGGCCGCTGTGCTGGCCGTGGGCATGGCCGGGCAGGTGCAGACCCGCATTGGCGGGCACGAGGGCTATACCTTTGTGCCGGAGCTGGGCGGCTGGATCGGCGACCAGGCCGAAAAGCTGGCAACCGAAAAGGAACTGACGGCGGGCAAGCGGCTGTTTGGCACCTATTCCAGCGCGCTGGAAGCCATGACTGGCCGGCTGCAGCCTACCGGCACGGATTACATCATCCATGCCCTGGGGGATCGCCAACGCCTGGCGTACCTGCAAACCTTCCAGCAGGGAAATTTTGACATTGTCGTGACCCCCAGCCCCAAGGTGGCCCCGCCGGAGCGGTGGAGCCGCAACGCCAACTGGTGGTTCTACCGGGAGCTGTACCGTTACTGGCAGCCGGTGGCAAACACCTTCCAGTCCGGCGGCATGCACCTTTTCTGGGAGCGCACCGGAACCGATAACAATCTGAACGTGGAAACCACGACCGCTGCCACCCTGCAGGGAGATGGCACTGTGCTGGTGACCGTAACGGCGGCGGACGCGGATTTTTGCGGTGTGGCGGATGTAACGCTACACTATGGGCTGGTCAGCTCTGACAGCATGGACCACCCGTTTGACCGGCAGTTCCTGCATGTGACCTGTGTGACGGAAAACGCACTCTGCGCCGCCGCGGAACGCGACACCAACCAGGGCGATTTCTACCTGCCCACCGACCGCGACAGTTACGAGGTGCCTATCACCATTTCCAACGGTGTGGGGCAAATTCTGCTGACGGCAAAATCCGGCAGCGGCACCGGCTGTGTACCCGCAGGTAAACGCAGTTGAAGTGAATGCGACGTATCGGGATTGGGAGTACTTCTTCGAGTAACGCGGAAAAAACTGCAGGTCCGGCAGCGGGAGTGGAAAGTTGTAAAGGCAACACCGCTCCCGCCTCACCGCTCCGACGGCTGCGGCACGGCATCTGCGTTGCCAAAATGCTCGCGGGTTGCGTTCGTGCTTCGAAACCCCTCGATGGACTGGCGGCGCTTATCCAGATTATCTGCGCTTTTGGCCTTGGCCTGGCTGCCGCACCTCGCTCGCCGTATCGGCACTTAGAATTATGCGGTATTGCCTAAAATCTGCTTCAGCGCCGCAGCAAAACCGCCGTTGGTTGAAACCGGATGGATTTTATGATATACTAAAATGATTGAAATATGGCGTACAGAGAGGGGGCAGCAGGATTGCTCAGTGAAAATCAGCGTATCAGGGGCTTGATCAGCAGTGTGATTGATATTATGCTGCTGATTGCCGCATACCTGCTGGCCAATTTCCTGCGCTTTAACTGGCTGCCTTTTTTTGAGGAGGGCGGCGCCGGCCCGGCACTGGATATTGCCCGCAGCCCTATGGTTGCCCTGGGGTGGGCGGGCTACGCCGTGGTGATGGTGCTGCTCTATTGGAGCCGCGGGCTGTATAACCCCTCCCGCCTGCGGGGGGCTGTGGCAGCGCAGCACCACCATTGCGTTCGGCAACGCGCTGGGCGTGGTGGGCTTTATGGCGCTGCTTTCTTCGTTTTCCGCCTGCAAAACTTCTCCCGCGGGGTCATGCTGCTGCTGTACGGGTTCAGCACCGGCTTTTTGATCTTCAAGCGGATGATCAAGCGCTGGTATGACCGTGCCCGCAACCGGAAAGGGGAGGACCTGCGCCATATCTTGCTGGTCGGCGGCGGCGATATGGCTGCCGAGTATCTGCTGGCACTCGAACATAACCCGTATTATGGCTTCCATGTGGATGGCTACCTGGCGCCTTATGCCAACCCGGACCTGGATGTGCGCTACCTGGGCGGATATGACAAAATGGAAGTTACGCTGGATGAACCCGGCATTGACGAGGTGGTGGTGGCCCTGGATGCCGCCGAGATGCACATGCTGACCCGCGCCTTTGCCGCCTGCGATAAGCACGGCACCCGCATTACCATGGTGCCGTTTTATAACGATTACCTGCCCGCCCGCCCCACCATTGATGCGCTGGGCGATTGTAAGCTCATCAACATCCGGCAGACGCCGTTTGATAATATCCTGAACGCCTTTATCAAGCGCGCCATGGATGTGGTGGGCAGCCTGGTGCTGATCGTGCTCACCAGCCCCATCATGCTGGGGGTAGCCATCGGCGTCAAGCTGTCCAGCCCTGGGCCGATCATCTTTAAGCAGGAGCGCGTGGGGCTGAACAAACGCCCCTTTATGATGTATAAGTTCCGCTCCATGCGGGTGAACGCCGCCGAGGATTCGGCCTGGAGCACCAACAGCGACCCGCGCAAAACGCGGTTCGGCAGCATTATCCGCAAATTCAGCCTGGATGAACTGCCGCAGTTTTTCAATGTATTAAAAGGGGGATATGAGCCTGGTTGGCCCGCGGCCAGAGATCCCGTTCCATGTAGAGCATTTTAAGGAAGAAATTCCCCGTTACCTGGTGCGCCAGCAGGTGCGCCCCGGCCTGACCGGCTGGGCGCAGATCAACGGCCTGCGCGGTGACACTGATATTGCGGAGCGTATCCGTTATGATATCTGGTACATCGAAAACTGGACCGTTGCACTGGATATCAAAATTTTGTTCCGCACCGTGTTTGGCGGCAAAATGGTCAACGATGAAAAGATCCAGTAACCAACCAAAGGAGGGCTGAGGATGAAAAACGGCAAGCCGAAGGTAGCCATTGTGCATGACTGGCTGGTGGCATACGCCGGTGCAGACCGCGTGGTGGACTGTATGCACCATGTTTTCCCCTGACGCACCCATCTATACCCTCGTCTATGACGAAAACAACATGCCTGCGTGGTTCAAGAATTATGATATTCGCACCACCTATCTCCAAAAGCTGCCTTTTGCCACCAAGCTGTACCGTGCCATGCTGCCGTGGATGCCCCGCGCGTTTGAAGCACTGGATCTTTCGGAATACGATATGGTCATTTCGTCCTGCTCTTCCTGCAGCAAGGGCGTGATCACCCGGCCGGACGCCGTGCATATCTGCTACTGCCATACGCCCACCCGCTATGTCTGGGATTTTTATTATACCTACCGCGACAATGCCAACGCGCTGGTGCGGGCGGTCATGCCCGGCCAGATGCTCAAGCTGCGCCAGTGGGATAAGTGCGCCGCGGACCGGGTGGACTATTTTATCGCCAACTCGCATTATATTGCCAAGCGCATCAAAAAATATTACCGGCGCGACAGTGATGTGATCTACCCCTGCGTGCATATCAACGAAGAACCCTTTGTGCCCAAAGAGGATTTTTTACCTTGTGGTGGGCCGCTTTACCTGGTACAAGCGGATTGACCTGGCTGTGGCAGCCTGCACCAAGCTGAACAAGCCGCTGATCGTGATCGGCGGCGGCGGCGAGGGCGACAAGCTGCGCGCCATGGCTGGCCCGACCATCCGCTTTTTGGGCGGCGGCCTGAGCGACGAAGAGGTGCGCGGCTATTATCTGCGCGCCAAGGCGTTCCTGTTCCCCGGCGAGGAGGATTTTGGCATTACCCCTGTGGAAGCCCAGAGCGCAGGCACCCCGGTGCTGGCCTTTGGCCGCGGCGGCGCCTGTGAGACTGTGCTGGACGGCAAAACCGGCCTGCTGTTTGACGAGCAGACACCCGAAAGCCTGGAAGCCTGCATCCAGAAGTTTGAGACCGAAGGCGTGGCTTATCCCCCACAGCAGATCCGGGAACACAGCCGCAGCTTCAGCGAGCAGCGCTTTGAGGACGAGCTGCGGGATTACTGCACCCGCCGCTATGCGGACTGGCAGCGTGAGCTGGAAGCCTGCTCTCACCACGAAACCGCCAAGGAGGCCGAAGAGTGAACCCCATTGTGATCAATGGCACAGTGCTGTGTGACCCCATCACGGGCATTCCGCGCTTTGTGTATGAAGTTGTGACCCGGCTGGACCCCCTGCTGGAGGGCACCGGCCTGGATGTGCGGCTGTGCTACCGGGACGATGGCCGCCCGCTGCACCTGCCCGAACTGAAAAACATCAAAATTGTTCCGCTCAAGGCCATTAAGTATAGTTACAATCTGATGGTGTTGCCGCGCTACCTGCGCAAACACCACGCCTTTTACGTTGGCCTTGCCAGCGATATGCTCATGACCCGCCGCAGCGTGGTGGTGCTGCATGATATCCGCCCCCTGGTAATGAAAACCGACCGTGCGTTTTTCCGCTTCAAGTTCTGGTTCCACTGCCTTTCCACCAAATGGTTTGCCCGGCGGGTGTTCACCGTCAGTGATAACCAGCGCCACCTGATCAGCGAGCGGTTGGGCATCCCACTGGATAAGATCGGTGTGACCTATAACGGCTGGGAGCATCTGCAGAACGTCCAGCCGGACATTACGGTGTTTGACAAGCTGCCTGGCGTGAAGAAAAAAGAGTATTATTACGCACTGGGAAGCCTGGCCGGGCACAAAAACTTTAAGTGGGTGCGCGAGGTTGCCGCCCGCAACCCGGATAAAACCTTTGTTGTGGCCGGCGGCAAGGACCTTGCTGCCTTTGGCAGCGCCGAAGCAGATGCTGCCCAAAACACCAGCAATATCTTTTACCCCGGCTATGTGACGGACGGCCAGAACAAAGCGCTGATGCAGAATTGCAAAGGCTTTTTGCACCCCGCTGTGTTTGAAGGGTTCGGCATTCCGCCGCTGGAAGCGCTCAGCCTGGGGGCACCCATCGCCCTGGCCCGTGCCAGCTGCCTGCCGGAGCTGTATGGCGATACCGCCCGCTACTTTGACCCCTATGACTATGATGTGGACCTTGACGCGCTGTTTGCCAAGCCTGCGGCCCCGCCGGACAAGGTGCTGGCCAAGTACAGCTGGGAGAAAACCGCACGGTTCTGGCTGGACGAGATCAAAAAGTGCGCGGAAGCGTAAGAGCAGTTGGGACAGCCCCCGAAAAATAGAAGCACATAACGGTTCGGCAGGGTGGGGCTGCCTCGCCCTGCAGGATAGGGAAATACCTCTTACGCAGGGGGACATGCGGTGCGCCTACGCTGTGCACAGATGTTACGTGCATCAAGCTGTATAACCCACCCCGTAGGGGCGCACATTGTGCGCCCGCTGTATACCCCAAAATCACGCACCTGAAACACAAAAATCTACCCGCAAAAGGGAAGTGAATATCATTGGATAAAATAGCAGTTCTTATCCCCTGTTATAACGAATCTCAGACAGTACAAAAGGTTGTGATGGATTTCCGCCGCGTTCTGCCGGAAGCTACGATCTATGTGTACGATAACAACTCTACCGATGGCACGGCAGAGCTGGCCCGCACAGCCGGTGCCGTGGTGCGCCACGAATACCAGCAGGGTAAAGGCAACGTCATCCGCCGCATGTTCCGCGAAATTGACGCCGAAGCCTATATCATGGTGGACGGCGACGATACCTACCCGGCGGAAGCGGCCCCGGAAATGGTCAAAGCCGTCACCGAACACCAGGCTGATATGGTGGTGGGGGATCGGCTTTCCTCCACCTATTACACCCAGAACAAACGCCCGTTCCACAATTTTGGCAACGACCTGGTGCGGTTTTTTACCAACAACCTCTTCGGCGGCCAAATCAAGGATATCATGACGGGCTACCGTGCGTTCAGCTACCAGTTTGTCAAAACCTACCCGGTGCTGAGCCGCGGCTTTGAAATCGAGACCGAAATGACCATCCACGCCCTGCACCGCAACATGCAGGTGGAGAATGTGATCATTGACTATCGTGACCGCCCCGCAGGCAGCGAAAGTAAGCTGAATACCTATTCGGATGGCTTCCGCGTGCTGCGCACCATTGCACGGCTGTATAAAAACTACCGCCCGTTCGGCTTTTTCAGCACCCTGGCTGCGGTGCTTGGCATGATCAGCCTGTGCTTTTTGGCCCCTGTTCTGGGCGAATATTTTGCCACCGGCCTTGTGCCGCGCTTCCCTACGCTGATCGTGTGTGCCTGCGTACTGGTGGCGGCGCTTTTGCTGTTTATTTCCGGCGTGATCCTTTCCAGCCAGCTGACAAAGGATGACCGCGATTTTGAATTCCACCTGCAGCAGGTGCAGCAGTGGAAAAACCGTTCCGCTGATCCGTTCAGCCATTCTGCCAAATAACAAGGAGGTTCCCCATGAAACAGTATGATTACCTGATCGTCGGCGCTGGTCTGTTTGGCGCAGTGTTTGCACAGCAGGCTACCAAGGCAGGCAAAAGCTGCCTGGTGATCGATAAGCGCGACCACATTGCCGGCAATATCTACACCGAAAATGTTGAGGGCATCAATGTCCACCGCTATGGCGCACATATCTTCCATACCAACAATAAAGAAGTGTGGGACTATGTGAACCAGTTCGCTGTGTTCAACCGCTATACCAACTCTCCGGTGGCAAACTATAAGGGCGAACTGTACAACCTGCCGTTCAACATGAACACCTTCAACAAGATGTGGGGCGTTGTGACCCCCGCCGAGGCCGAGGCAAAGATCGAGGAGCAGCGCGCTGCCCACTTTACCGCCGAGCCCAAAAACCTGGAGGAGCAGGCCATCAACCTGGTCGGCACCGATATTTACGAAAAGCTGGTCAAGCACTATACCGAAAAGCAGTGGGGCCGCCCCTGCACTGAGCTGCCGGCGTTCATCATCAAGCGCCTGCCGGTGCGCCTGATTTTTGATAACAACTACTTCAATGCGCTGTATCAGGGTATTCCCAACGGCGGCTACACCCAGATGGTGGCCAACATGCTGCAGGGCGTGGAAGTTCGCCTGGGTGTGAACTACCTGGCTAACAAGGCTGAACTGGATGCTCTGGCTGACCGTGTGATCTACACCGGCCCCATTGACGCTTATTTTGATTACTCCCTGGGTACCTTGCAGTACCGCAGCGTTCGCTTTGAAACCGAAACGCTGGCCTGCCCCAACTATCAGGGCAACGCTGTCATCAACTACACCGATGCCGAAACCCCGTACACCCGCATCATTGAGCACAAGCACTTTGAGTTCGGCTCCACCGAGCCGGGCACCAAGACGGTCATCAGCCGCGAATACTCCGCTGAGTGGAAGCCGGGCGACGAGCCGTACTACCCGGTCAACGATGACAAGAACAGCGCCCTGTACGCCAAGTATAAGGCACTGGCCGATGCCGAGCCGCACGTTGTGTTCGGCGGCCGCCTGGGCGAGTATAAGTACTATGATATGGACAAGGTAATTGAAAGCGCGCTGGCCTGCGTTGCTGTGCAGATGGATAAGATCAACCAGTACAAAGCATAAGGCAGGCGTAAACCAGGATTTATAGCAAAACCGCATGATTCCAAATACCGCTGCGGCGGGAATGATGCTGTGCAATTTGAGATAAAGGACAAAGCAATGACGGAATTGAGTGTTTCCATCCTGTCTGCCGATCTGGCCAACCTTGCCGCCGAAACGGCCGATTCTATGGTGTGCGGTGCAGACATGGTGCATTTTGATGTGATGGACGGCCACTTTGTACCCAACATCACTTATGGCGCGCCGGTGCTGAAATGCCTGAAAAAGGCCGTGCCGGAAGCATTTTATGATGTTCACCTGATGATCTCCGACCCTGCACGCTATGCACAGGATTTTGCGACAGCAGGGGCAAACCTGATCAATTTCCACATTGAAGCTGTGCCCAACCATGTGGGGCAAACCATTGCCGCTGTGCGGGAGACTGGGTGCCTGGTGGGCCTGACCATCAGCCCGTCTACCCCGCCGCAGGCAGTGTTCCCCTACCTGGATGAACTGGACCTGGTGCTGGTCATGGGGGTGGAGCCCGGCTTTGGCGGGCAGAAGTTCATCCCCACAACCGTCAGCCGTGTGGCAGCCATCAAGGCAGAGTGCAACCGGCGCGGTGTTTCCCCCCGCATTGAGGTGGACGGCGGCATTAACACCGAAACCGCCTCCCTGTGCGCCCAGGCCGGAGCCAGTGTGCTGGTCATGGGCAGCGCGTTTTTTAAGGCGCAGGACCGTACCGCGCTGGCCAAACAGGTTCGGGCGCTGTAACCCCCAAAGGAGTATCCATGCCAAAACGTCATGATAAGATCACCAAAAGTGTAAACTATGATTATTATTGGGACATTTTGTTTTGCACTGTCCCGCTTTTGGCGGTCAGTTGTTTTTATTACGGAGCGCGCCCGCTGCTGATGATGGCGGCCGGGCTGCTGACTGCGTATGTGGCGGACTGTGTTGTTACCCCGCTGCATGCGGCGGGCTACCGCGCACATGAGCCTTCCAGCGAAGCTTTTGCTGCGCTGATTGTGCTGATGATGCCGGCTTCGGCCCCGTATTATATGGTGGTCACGGCAACGATCATTGCCGTGCTTGTCAAAGAAGCGTTCGGCGGAGAGGGGCACTATCCCTTCCACCCGGCGGCGGTGGGATTGGTGGCGGCAACGCTGGCATGGCCGCGAGACATGTCGTCCTACCCGGCACCGGGTACAGTGCTGGCACTTTTCAGCAGCACCGGAGTGGTGCTGACCCAAGGCAGCAACACCACCCTGTCTGCCGGCGGCCTGCCGTCTGACAGTACCATCAACCTGTTGACCGGTAATGTGGCTGGGCCGCTGGGCTGCTGCGCTATTCTGGTCATTGTGGCCTGTGGGCTGTACCTGCTGGTGCGCGGCCACATGCAGCTTTCTACCTTTGTGCCGTACCTTGCGGTATGCGTACTGGTGCCCTGGCTGCTGCCCAACCTGAACGAACTTCCAGCCCTGAGTGCCCCATGGGAATATGCGCCAGCGCATCTACCTGGAAAAAGTATATCCTGCTTTCCGGCAGTATGCTGTTTGGCGGGATATTCCTGGCGTGCGAGCCGGTGGTGCAGCCCAACCGCTGGAGCAGCCGTTTGATTTACGGCCTGTTCCTGGGCGCAATGGCAACGGCGTTCCGCTATTACAGCGTATACGAAACCGGCGTATGCTTTGCCATTGTATTGGCTGGTGCTTTCCCCGAATGGCTGGACCGCCTGGCCCAGCGCGCAGAAAGGATCAGATTCATGCGGAAGGAGGAAAAGCGCCTTGCCCAACACAGAGAACCGTAAGAACAGCAACAAAAAGCCGACCCTGCAGGAACATTCCCAAACCGTTATCATCCCCCAGCTGACCCCCGAAATGCTGGAACAGGCGCGCCGCGCTGCAGAGCAGGGCAAAACCGCCGAGCAGATCGAGCAGGAAGCCCTAGCCGCCGCCCAGGCGGAGCAGAAAGCGGTAGAAAGCAAGCAGGAAGCACCTACAGCCGAAAAGCCCAAAACGGTCCAGCCCGCCAATAAGCCCAAGACCCGCAAAGAGGCCGAGGAAGAGCTGGCCCAGAATATCCATGATGACCACCTGTGGCTGAATAACCCCGTTATGGTGCGCGGTCTGGGGCTGGCACCCATTGTGGCGGCTGCTGTAAGCGGCCAGAATGCCTGGATGCTGTGCGCTGCCACCATTCTGCTTGTAACGGCAACCCGTATGCTGGCTGTGGCAATCTGCCACCTGACCGGCAACCGCTTCCGCGGTGTGGTATACTCTTACGCTGCCGCTATTGTGTATATCCCGGCTTATATCATTTTGTACAACCTGTTTGGGGCGGATCTTTCGCTGCTGGGGATCTATCTGCCCATGCTGGTAGTGGAGCCCGCCGTGATCAAACGTATGGAATCCAACGACCTGGAAACGGTGGGCGAGGCGTTCCGCCGCGGCATCAACAATACCATTGGTATCTGCTTTTCGGTGCTGCTGGTGGGGGTTGTGCGTGAACTGCTGGCGGAAGGCACCGTGTTCGGCAACGTGGTATTTCCCGTGGCGCCGCTGCCGCTGGCCGACCAGCCGGGCACCGGGTTTATCATCATTGGCCTGATTGCCGCCGTGTGGACCGCCATCGGCGGTGCCTATGTGCATTATAAGATCGAGGAGGTGCGTCATCTGTATGGCAATAAACGCAAGCGCTGAGCTTTCCGTTTTGCAGGCTGTGGCGCAGTTCCTGACCTACGCCGTCATGGCTGTGTTTGCGGAGAATGCAGTGTTCTTCCGCGCGCTGGGCGTTTCCCGACTGAACAAGCTGGTCAACGACCCCAAAATCAGCACATGGCAGTACTGCATTCCCATCATTCTGGTACAGACCATCAGCGCCCCCATGGGTTGGGCTGCCCAAAGCTTAACGCTGCCCGCTTTGGCAAAGGTGCTGCCCGGCTGGCTGCCGGTCAACGCCCTGCGCCCGCTGGTATTTTTGAACTGCTCACTGATCGCTATGGGCATTGTGTGGCTGCTGTTGGGCCTGTTCCCCAAAAGCCGCGATGCCTGCCGCGAACAGCTGCCCGGCGCAACCTTCAACTGTTGCGTGCTGGGTACCCTGCTGGTTGCAGCCAGCCAGAACTATAACCTGCTGCAGTCCATCGGCTTCGGCTTTGGCAGCGGCGTGGGCTACCTGGTCGCCGTGCTGGTGGTGGATGAAGGCCGCCGCCGGCTGCGCAGCAAAGATATCCCACATATATTCCGCGGCCTGCCCAGTGTGCTGATTTATATCGGCATTCTCTCGCTGGCAATTTACGGGCTGGTTGGCACTGTGGATTGAGCCGCGCCCGGATGTAAAAAACGGCATCCGTGAAAGAGGAGTGATTACCATGCAGAATTGTTTTGTCCCTGCTGATATCCTGCTGCCCGGCGCAGCGACCCCGCTGGACCCGTGGGCCTGCATTGCGGTGGATCAGTTTACCTCCCAGCCGGAATACTGGCAGAAAGCGGAGGAACTGGCAAAGGGTAAACCCAGCACCCTGCACATTGTTCTGCCGGAAGCTTACCTTGGAACCCCGCAGGAAGAATCGCGCCTTGCGGCGATCCGTGCGGCCATGCAGGATTACCGCGATAACCTGCTGACCCGCTGTGTACATGGCTATGTGTATGTGGAGCGCACCCAGATGGACGGTACCATCCGCCAGGGTCTGGTTGGTGCTGTGGACCTGGAACAGTACAGCTTTAAAAAAGGCAGCAAGCCCGCCATCCGCCCCAGCGAGAGCACAGTGGTGGCGCGCATCCCGCCCCGGCTCAAGATCCGCCGCGGGGCCCAGCTGGAAACCCCGCATGTGATGATGTTGGCCGACGATGAAGCCTGTACCCTGATTGAACCCATTGCCGCCCATAAGGCGGAGCTGCCGCTGCTGTATGATGGCGCGCTGATGCTGAACGGCGGCCACCTGGCCGGTTGGGCCGTGGAGGACCCCGCGCTGGTGGAGCAGATCAACACTGCACTGGCAAACCTTGGCGATGCCGCTGCTTTTGCCGCACGCTGGCCTGCCGCAGCCGGACAGCCCCCCATGACGCTGGCGGTTGGTGATGGCAACCATTCCCTTGCCACAGCAAAAGCCTATTGGGAAGAACTGAAACCCACCCTGCCGCCGGAACAGCAGCAGACCCACCCGGCGCGCTGGTGCCTGGCGGAAGTGTGCAACGTGCATTCCCCGGCGATTGAGATTGAGCCCATCCACCGTGTGCTGTTTGGCGTGGACGCCAACACCGTTGCCGCAGACTTTGGCAGCTGGTTGGAACAGCACGGTGCAGCCCTCCAGGGCGGCGACCAGCATATCGTGCTGGCCGGTGCCGGTGCAGAGATCACCTTTGACGCCGCCAACACCCCGGACCCGCTGGCCGTGGGCACCACGGAACATTTTATTGGGGATTATCTGGCCCAGAACCCCGGCGTGACGGTGGATTACATCCACGGTGCCGCAGCTGCCCGCGCCATGGCTGCAGACCCCGCCAAACCGGCCACAGCCCTGCTGATGCCGGACTTTGCCAAAGCAGACCTGTTCAAAGGTGTTGTGCTGGGCGGCGTGCTGCCGCGCAAGACTTTCAGCATGGGCCATGCCGAGGAAAAACGTTACTATAATGAATGCCGCAGTCTGACCATGCCGGACTGACGATACAGGGAGCCAATTATGCCGAACAACGAAAAAAACGCTGAGCCCGCCGTGCGCGATGCTCAGTCCACAGCAGCGCGCCGTCGCCGCCGCCGCCACACCCCCCATGGGGATGCCCCGGCCCAGAACCCCGCCCCACGGGCCCCACAGCCCAAAGATGCATCCCGCCCCTGCCCGCCCCGGCAGGCAGCCCCGAACAACCGCAGCAATGCGGCAAAGCCCGCTGCCCTCAAACCGGCCCAGCGCCCTGCACGCCCCAATAATGCCAATCAGGCCCGCCCTGTGGCTCCGCAGCTGAACGGCCAACCCCCGCGCGGGCAGCAAAAGCCTCAGCCCACCCCCCAGCCGCCGCGCCGCCGCCCGCCGCAGGAACCTGTCGCGCAGCCCCCGCAGCGCAATGCTGCCCGCCGTGCCCCCGCAGCTCCTGCGCCGGAACCGCCGCGCCCGCCGCGGCGCGCCCCGCAGCCAGCCCCCCGCAGCCGGGTGAACCGTGAACCGCGAGAGGAAGATCCGGGCCTGGAGATGATTTCCCGCCGCCCGCCCAAACAGAAGTTTGCCAACTTTGAAGAGTATATGGCCGCCCACGGCGGAGCTACCGCCCCCATTGCGGGCGAAGGTCCGCTGCCGGAGCTGGTGCCAGAGTTCCACTTGCTGTCCGTTCCGGCGGAAAATCTGGTTCCGGCGGAGGATGACGAATGACCCCGCAGGCGGCAGCGGCCCTGCGCTGCCCGGTGTGCGGCGGCGCATTGATGCCGCTGGGAACCTCGCTGCGCTGCCCCCAGGGCCACAGCTATGATATGGCCAAGGAAGGGTATGTCAACCTGCTGGCCATCCAGAGGCGCCATGCGGCGGACCCCGGTGACGGCAAAGCCATGGTGCGCGCTCGCCGTGCCTTTTTGCAGGCGGGGTATTATGCCCCGTTCCAGAAAGCGCTGGCCGAGCTCTGCCTGGAATACGCACCCGAATGCGGTGAGACCCACCTGCTGGATGCCGGCTGCGGCGAAGGCAGTTATGACCGCGTGGTGTATGATGCCTTTGCCGCCCAGGGCCGTCCCTGCGTACTGGCAGGGTTCGACCTTTCCAAGGATGCCATCCGCCTTGCGGCAAAGCTACTGCCGGAAGCCGCTTTTGCGGTGGGCGGCAGCTTCAGCGCCCCGGTGCGGGATGGCTGGGCGGATGTTCTGCTGAACATCTTTCGCCCTTTGCCGAGCAGGAGTTCTGCCGGGTGCTGCGCAGCGGCGGTGTGCTGCTGTACGCAGTGCCAACGGCACGGCATTTGTACGGGTTGAAAGAAGTTCTGTACGATGAGCCGTATGAAAACGCAGAACAGCAGACAGAATACTCCGGCTTTACCCTGATCGGAGAGCGCACCGTGACGGATACTATCACGGTGGAGGGCGACCAGATCCGCAACCTGTTTGCCATGACCCCCTATTTCTGGAAAACCCCGCACGTCGGGGCACTCCGCCTTGCGGCAAAGCAGAGCCTGACGACCGAAATCGGCTTCCGCTTCCTTGCTTACCGCCGGGTATAATGGAACAAAAAGTAAAGGCAATACCGCATAATTCTAAGTGCCGATACGGCGAGCGAGGTGCGGCAGATGCTAAGCCAAAAGCGCAGATAATACTGGATGCTGCAAAGGTGAGCGCCGCCAGTGGCGGAAACAGCGAACCGAAGCAGGGGCAGCGGTCGCAGAGTGCGAGGGGCTTTTGCCCCCGAAGCACGATGCGGGTACCGCAACCCGACATTATCGAGCATTTTGGCAACGCAGATGCCGTGCCGCAGCCGCCGGAGCGGTGCTTGAGCCGTTAGGCGGGAATTGTGCGGTATTGCCTAAAAACAACAGGCACAACCTTACGCGCCGCAATGCGGCAAAAGGCTGTGCCTGTTATTTTATGCGTGGTTACAGGTCGTCCTGGTCCTGGGGCGGCATTTCGTCCGCCTGGTCGGGAACGCCGGTCCAGCTGCCAAGCGGGTCGTTGTGGCTGGCAAGGTTTTCGTCGTCAATGGTCTGCCGGTCCTGGTGGGCATCGGCAGGGGTATAAGGTTCCTGGGCGCTGCGAAGCACCGGGTTGACAATGCCGGGCTCCGGCAAAAAGTCGCTGTTCCGCGTTAGGTCGGTCCAAAATTCGGGGTCTTCACTTTCCGCGCCGCGTGGGCCGTAAGGGCGATGAAGCATGGGCAAACACTCCTTTGTTTTGCGTTGGGTTTAAGCTGCGTTCCGGCGGCCTAAACTGTAATTACAGTATGCGGCAAAGGAGTATGTTTTATGCGGATACGGTTATTTTTCAGCGCGTTGGCGCTTACCCTGCTGCTGTTGCTGCCCATGGTTGGGCTGGTGGAGTATTTTGCCATGCAGCGCCAGATGCAGGAGCGCGTGCGCCGCGCCAATGCGGCGGGCACGGCAGTGCAGGTAGACCCGGCGTCCCGCTATATGGGCAGCCTGTTGTTGGCGGTGCAGAAAGAGGAACCCGAATTTATCCTGCTGCGCATGGATGCCCCTGCCGCCACGCTGATTCTGTGCGGCTTGCCCGGCAACATGCAGCTTGCCGCCCCCAGCGGCACCACAACGCTGGCCGCAGCTTATCTGGCGGCTGGCCCGGCACGGGCAGCTCAGCTGCTGGGGGATACCCTTGGTACCGCCCCGCAACACTACCTTGCGGCCACGCCCAGCTGCTATGCCAGCTTTTGGGAGCAGGGCACCACCGTGCGGCTGGATATGGCCGCGTTGCAGGAGGATACAGACCCCCACCAGAACTTTGTGGCAGAAATCGAGGCTGCCACTGCCGAAACCGCTCTGCGTGATTTGGGGGCAGAGCAGACTGATGCCGGAGCAGCCCGGCTGTTGGCAGCTTACACCGCGGCCTTATTCCGCCAAAACCCCCAGCAGCTTGCCGCCCTGCCAGGCCAGGCACGGCAGGCCAGTGCCCGCATTTTAACGGATTTGCAGGCGCAGGACTGGAACACGCTGGAAAGTGTATTCAACTATTTCAGCACCGTCCCCGCGCTGGTAGTGGAAACCGCCCTGCCCAGCTTCACCAGCCGCCCCGAAGGGGAGCTTGCCCTGACGGAAAACGGGCAGCAGACGGTGCAGGAGGTGCTGAGGATGGGGGCAGGGGAATAACGCCGCAAATTGCCCGGTAGGGCGGGGGCACCTGACCCCGCCGTAGCTTGGCTGTATTGCCCGTGCAAAATTTATGATGTGCGAATAAATTATTTGTAGGGGTCGGCGTCCCCGGACGGGCCTACATTGTATCGTGCCTATTAAACGATGGAGTGTGACATTTGCCGCCACGCCCGGCTCAACGCGGCCGCCGCAGCGGGAATGTCCTCCGCCTGCAGGCCGGAATAGCCCGCCACCACAGTATCGGGGCGGCAATGAGCGGCATCCTGCATATAATATTCGCTCAAGCCTTTCAGCCGCACCCCTTGTTTGGCCGCGGCCTGCACCATGGCCTGTTCGCTGCCCGCGCCCGGTAATGTGAGCAAAAAATGCAGACCGGAGTGTGCCCCCGTCAGCGTCAAATCCGGGTCCAGCCCGGCGTGCAGGGCGGCGGCAAAGGCTTCCATCCGGCGCTTGTAGGTCAGGCGCATCCGGGCAATATGGCGGGCAAAATAACCATTGGCCATGAACTCACATAGTGTTTGCTGCTCATATCGGCTGACGGTGTTGGCGTACATGGAAAAATCGCTCTGGTAGCGTTCCAGTAGCCCCTGCGGCAGCACCATGCAGGCAATGCGCATGCCGGGGGCAAGGCTTTTGGAAAAGGTGGTCAGGTACACCACCGGCCCGTTGGCGCCGGACATGCCCTGTAAGCTGGGCAGTGGGCGGGTGGCAAAGCGGAACTCTGAGTCATAGTCATCTTCTAGGATAAAGCGCCCCGGTTTGGCGACGGCCCAGGCTAACAGCTGCGCGCGCCGGGGGGCCGGCATGGTAACGCCGGTGGGAAAGTGGTGGCTGGGGGTAACATAGCACAGGTTGGCTCCGCTTTGCTCCAGCGCGCGGATCGGCAGACCGCTTTCGTCAATTTCCACCGGTACGCAGGGGATGCCGTTGTTTTCCAGTACGGCGCGGGTTCGGCTGTAGCCGGGGTTTTCCACCGCGGCGGTGCTGCCCGCAAACAGGTGTGCCAGGCAGCCCAGCAGGTACTCCACCCCGGCCCCGACCACGACCTGATCCGCTGTGCAGTCTACGCCGCGGTATTCGCCAAGGTAGGCGGCAATCTGGGTGCGCAGGTTTTCATCCCCCTGCATGTCACCCGCCCCGCTGCAGCAGCTCCGGCCGCTGGTACATCAGTTCCTTTTGGATGCGCCCCCAGCTGCGGGCAGGAAAGAGGGAAGTATCTATACTGCCGGTTGACAAATCGTATAAAATATCGTCTTGATTGCTGACTGTATTTTTTGGCGTGGCTTTTGGGGCGGGAACCACGCTGTGCTGCGGGCGGGTGTGCAGCATGCCGCCGGTTTCCTGAACAAAAAAAGCCGCTGCGGGGCCGGGTGACGGCCAGCCCTTCCGCCGCAAGCATCTGGTAGGCAGTATCCACCGTGTTGGTGCTGATGCCAAGCTGGGCCGCCATGGTGCGCCGCCCCGGCAAAGCCTTGCCCGGCTGCAAGGCACCGGAGCGGATATCCTGCGCAAGTGCGTTATAGAGCTGCTCATACAGCGGCATTTTTTTTTCAGGATGCAGTTCAATCATGGCGGTTCCCCTTACGTTTTATAATCTGGCACCATAAAAAATAAATTTACTGGCCATTTATATCATGCCAGATAAGATTATAATAGAGCATATCCCAAGCGGTTTCCTTTGTCAAGTTAATAGACTACAAAGGAACGGGGAAAATAGCAAAATGAGGGGAAGTATCATCCATGTCTACTGCTGTTATGTGGCTCCTGCTGTTCGTTGTTGTGGCGCTCGGTATCCTGATCGCTGCACTCAGCAAAACCAAATTCACCACCCAAAAAATTGCAACCATCGGTATTATGGCTGCGCTCAGCTTTGTTGCGTATGAGTTTTTCCGCATTCCCAACGTGCTGGGCACCGGTTCTTCTTTCCACCTGGGCAACACCTTTACCGCACTGACCGCCCTGATGCTGGACGGCGTTTCCGGCGGCCTGGCTGGTGCCATCGGCCTTGCTTTGGCCGATATCATGGCCGGTGATCCGGGCTATGCCATCACCACCTTTATCCTTAAATTCATCATCGGCATTGTCTGCGGCGTGTTTGCTCACAAGGTGTTCAAGCTGCAGGATCTCAGCGCAGCGGACGGCGTTAAGTATTACGTTGCCGTTATCGGCTCTGCATTCAGTGGCCTGCTGGTCAATGTGTTCACCGACCCGTTCCTGGGCTACTTCCGTAACCGCTATATCTTTGGTCAAGAGGCTGACCTGGCTTCCACCGTGGCCAAGATCACCAGCGGCGTTACCCTGATCAACTCTCTGCTGTCCACCGTGTGCGCTGTGGTGCTGTTCCTGGCGCTGGTGCCCGCTCTGCGCAAAGCAAACCTGCTGCCCGCAGCCGATAAACCAGAATAAGCGCAGCCATGGAAAATAAGCGATAAAATATATTACCTGAATGGCACCTGCCGCAAATGGCAAGTGCCATTTTTGTGCAAAATATGAAAAAAACGGAAACCACTGGTGCTGAAGCGCAAAATGGTGTAAAATAGAACCTATGTATTGAGGTCAGAAAATACAAGGGCAATACCGCATAATTCTAAGTGCCGATACGGCGAGCGAGGTGCGGCAGATGCCAAGCCAAAAGCGCAGATAATACTGGATGTCTTATCGAGCATTTTGGCAACGCAGATGCCGTGCCGCAGCTGCCGGAGCGGTGCTTAAGCCGTAAGGCGGGAATTGTGCGGTGTTGCCACAAGGGCATTACACCCCTGATAGATACCAGGCAACCCTGCCAGGAACGGAAAGGAAATATCATGGCAAAACAAACGACCCGTGCCGGGATGGATGTAAAAGAAAAAATGTATCTGGTGTTGGTGCTGTGCTTTGCAGCGGTGCTCATCACCGTGGGGGCAGCGTTCTTTATTGTGCGCGGCTTGGGCAGCACCACACGGCAGAATGATAACACAGCGGATTCCGCCGCCACCCAGGAACCCCTTGTGGCGGACAGCAGCTATGATAAAAACCAGAATACGATCGATACCAACAAGTACAGCTCCACCATTCTGGAAGAAAGCGCCGATGCGGGCCAGAGCTATGTGGACGAAACACTCTTCGTTGGCGATTCCAACACCGCCCGCATGTACCGCATTTTCAATTATTGCAGTTATGATAATGCCATTGGCTCGGTGGGTATGTCCGGCAAATCCCTGGCAACGTATGCCTGCGTGCAGTTCCAGGGCTACAGCGGCTACAAGACGATGCCGGAAGCGGTTGCCCTGATGCAGCCCCGCCGCGTGATTCTGACCTTTGGCACCAACGATTTAAGCTCCAGCTACAGCGCTTCCAGCTTTGCCAGCGATTACGCCAAGGGCATCAAGGCTGTGCAGGATGCTTACCCCAGTGTGGATATCATTGTGAACGCTATTCCGCCGCTGGGCCAGCAGCATTCCAACCAGAACCTGACCCAGACCCAGGTAGATGAATACAACAAAGCCCTGGTGCAGATGTGCCAGGATAACGGCTGGAAGTTCCTGAACAGCGCCGAGGTGCTGAAGGACAGCTCCACTGGCTATGCCAAAAGCGGCTATGTGTTGAGCAGTGATGGTATCCACCTGACCGAGCAGGCTATGGATGCGCTGTTTACTTTACATCCGCACCCACAGTTACATTACCGAGGATACCCGCCCGGCCCTGACCGCCGTGCCTACCCATACGGGGGATAAGGATGTTTCGGTTGCGAGCAACATTGTGTCCAGCACCACCGCTGCCATAGCGCCCCAAACCACTGAAGCTCCCGATGAAGATGCCAGCGACAGCAGTTCTTCCAATGGACCCGACTGGGCAGACGGCACCAGCGGCAGCTATGCCACCGCGACCCCGGACCCGGAATACACCTATTGGAGTGAGATCATCGCCCCCACCTGCACGGAGCAGGGCTACACCTACTACCACTGCAATGAGGATTCCAGCAAGGATTATAAGAGCGAGTATGTGAATGCCCTGGGGCATGACTTCCAGAACGGCTACTGCACCCGCTGCGGCGCACAGGACCCCAATGCTGCAACGCAGGAACCGACCCAGGAACCGACCCAGGAACCCACCGCAACGGAAGCTCCGGCCCCTGATGCGCCTGCAGATTCCGGCACCAGCGGATCGGGAGATACCCCCGACTGGGCATCCGAAAATAGCGATAGTACCCCCGAAGCATAATGCCGGAAAAACAAAGGCAATACCGCATAATTCTAAGTGCCGATACGGCGAGCGAGGTGCGGCAGATGCCAAGCCAAAAGCGCAGATAATACTGGATGCTGCAAAGGTGAGCGCCGCCAGTGGCGGAAACAGCGAACCGAAGCAGGGGCAGCGGTCGCAGAGTGCGAGGGGCTTTTGCCCCCGAAGCACGATGCGGGTACCGCAACCCGACATTATCGAGCATTTTGGCAACGCAGATGCCGTGCCGCAGCTGCCGGAGCGGTGCTTAAGCCGCAAGGCGGGAATTGTGCGGTGTTGCCCAAAAGAACAGGAAATAACAAGAGCGCACGTACCTGTAATGATAGCAGGTACGTGCGCTTTCTCTTTATCATGTGCCTTAATGGGAAAGATATTCGCTGCTGAGCTTTTCCAGCGTGGCGCTGTCAATATACTGGTTAATGACCTGGTTCAGCCCTTCCCAAAAGCCCAGGGTCTCGCACTGGGCGCGGTGGGGGCAGCTTTCTGCGGAAGTGGCAAGGCAGGGAACGGGGACAATCTCGCCCTCCACCGCGCGCAGGATATCGCCCGCAGTGATCTGGGCGGCAGGGCGGCTGAGCCGGTAGCCGCCCTGGCTGCCGCGGCCGCTTTCTACAAGGCCGGCTTTGCTTAACGGGGCAACGATCTGCTCCAGATATTTTACGCTGATGCCCTGATTATCGCTGACTGCTTTAAGGGGCAGATACTCCCCGGGGGTGGCGCTGGCCAGTTCCACCATCAAAAGCAGTGCATAGCGGTCCTTGGTTGAAAACTTCACGGTGTTAATGCCTCCTGATGTCTGATGCCTTTATCATAGCAGATTTTTTGCCCGTGCGGCAAGCCTTTGGCGCTGCCAGGCGGGGCGGGCCGCGGCGATTTTCTGACATATTGCAGATTTTACACTCTACAAACCTGCTAAACTTATAGGAAAATGCTGAAATGTACAAATACGCTTGACAACCGCGCCAAATGGGGCTATACTTGCGCCATAGCAAAAAACAAATGTGCCGCACCACAAAGGTGCTGGTTCAGCAGGGAAAGGAAGTGCTGTCAGAATGAAAACCGCAGAACGCCGTGATGGTATGATGATGTGCATGTGCAGTTTGCTCCGGCAGCCTGTACCTGTTTTCCCTGCGCGCATTTAACAGCAGGGGTGCAGCGGCGGCGTGCCGGGAACGGTACGCCGCCGCTTTTGCTTTATATAGGGCAACACCGCACAATTCCCGCCTTACGGCTTAAGCACCGCTTCGGCGGCTGCGGCACGGCATCTGCGTTGCCAAAATGCTCGATAATTCGGGTTGCGGTACCCGCATCGTGCTTCGAAAAAGCCCCTACTCTGAACTGGCGGCGCTCACCTTTGCAGCATCCAGTATTATCTGCGCTTTTGGCTTGGCATCTGCCGCACCTCGCTCGCCGTATCGGCACTTAGAATTATGCGGTATTGCCATAAATATTTTATCCCCGCGTTTATCTGGATAGAAAGGGTGGGTTACCAATGAAATACAGTCCCCGCTGTAAGCAGCCCGGTGTGCGAATGTGTTGCGCTGTTTGAGGGAACACCACAACATAACTTAAAACAAACACAAACCGGAAAAATAACCGTAACAAAAAGGAGATAACAACCATGAAAAAGCTGATTTCTACTGTTCTGGCCGCAGCCCTTACACTCAGCCTGGCCGCTTGCGGTTCTACTGCCGCTTCTTCCACCTCTGAGGCCGCTTCCGGCAGCGAAGCCGCCAGCACTGCTTCCAGCGAAACTGCATCGGATGCCTCCGATGCCGTCGATTTTACCGGTGATGGCTATGATGCTGCCGTTGACTATGCTTCACTGGCTGGCACCACTATCAAGGTGGCTGCTTCCCCCGTGCCACATGCCGACATTCTGAAAGTGGCTGGCGATATCCTGGCAAAGGCAGATATCACCCTGGATGTGGTTGAATATACCGACTATGTGCAGCCCAACCTGGTAACCGAGTCTGGCGAAGTGGATGCCAACTACTTCCAGCACGGCCCCTACCTGGAGGACTTTAACGAGAAGAACAACACCCACCTGGTAAGCGTTGCCGCCATCCATTACGAGCCGTTTGGCCTGTATCCGGGCAAGACCAAGAGCCTGAACGACCTGGCTGACGGTGCCAAGATTGCAGTTCCCAACGATGCCACCAACGAAGCCCGTGCCCTGCAGCTGCTGGCTGCCCAGGGCATCATTACCCTGAAAGAGGATGCTGGCCTGACCGCCACCAAGAACGATGTTGTGGATAACCCCCACAACATTGAGCTGGTAGAGATGGAAGCTGCCCAGCTGCCCCGTACCCTGTCCGACGTTGACTTTGCTGTTATCAACGGCAACTATGCTGCCGATGCTGGCTTCTCTGCCAGCAAGGACGCCCTGGCCGTTGAGGATGCAACCTCTGAAGCTGCCCAGACCTACGCCAACCTGCTGGTTGTAGAAGAAGGCAACGAGAACGAGCCCGCCATCAAGGCACTGGTTGCTGCCCTGACCAGCCAGACCGTGAAGGATTACATCGATTCCACCTATGACGGTGCGGTGGTTGCCGTTTTCTAAGGCAATACCGCATAATTCTAAGTGCCGATACGGCGAGCGAGGTGCGGCAGATGCTAAGCCAAAAGCGCAGATAATACTGGATGTCTTATCGAGCATTTTGGCAACGCAGATGCCGTGCCGCAGCCGCCGGAGCGGTGCTTAAGCCGTAAGGCGGGAATTGTGCGGTATTGCCCTAAATAAAAAGTAAACTCTCATTATCCCCTGTGCCCACCTCCGGACACAGGGAATTTTGGGATTAAGGAGCCAGAAATTATGATCCAGATCCAACACCTGACAAAGCGGTTTGCCGCGGCGGGCGCAACAGTGGTTGCCCTGAACGACATCAACCTGGAAATTCAGGACGGCGATATTTACGGTATTATCGGCATGTCCGGCGCAGGCAAGTCCACGCTGGTGCGGTGCATCAATATATGCTGGAACGCCCGGACGAGGGCAAGGTGATCGTGAACGGCCGCGAAATGATGCAGCTGAGCCCCGCAGAACTGCGCGATGCCCGGCGGGAGATCACGATGATCTTCCAGCAATTCAACCTGCTGATGCACCGCACCTGCCTGAAGAACATCTGCTTCCCTATGGAGCTGGCCGGTGTGCCCAAAGATAAAGCCACAGCCCGCGCCAGGGAGCTGCTGGAGCTGGTTGGCCTGCCGGACAAGGCGGACGCTTACCCGGCGCAGCTTTCCGGCGGGCAAAAGCAGCGCATTGCCATTGCGCGTGCCCTGGCCACCAACCCCAAGGTGTTGCTGTGTGACGAAGCCACCAGTGCCCTGGACCCCAACACCACCCACGCCATTTTGCAGCTGATCCAGAAGATCAACCACGAAATGGGCATTACGGTGGTTATCATTACCCACCAGATGAGCGTGGTGGAGGATGTGTGCAGCCACGTTGCCATTTTGGATAACGGCACCGTGGTAGAGCAGGGCAGCGTGCGGGATATCTTCTCGAACCCGCATTCCGACGCTGCCAAGCGGCTGGTGTTCCCGGCGGGCACGCCGGAGCGCGAGCTGCTGCCCGGCCGCAAAATGGTGCGTGTTGCCTTTAACGGCACCCAGACGACCGATAAGCCGCTGGTGGCCAGCCTGGCCATTGAGTGCGGGGCGCTGGTTTCGATTGTGGCAGCGGACACCCGCGTGGTAAACGGCCAGACGCTGGGCAGCATGCTGCTGGCCCTGCCGGAAGGCGAAGGCGCTGCCAAGGCGCTGGATTACATCAAGAATTATCCCGGCATTACCTACGAGGAGGTGGGCAGCAATGGCTGAATTTTTTGCATCGAAGGACTGGCAGACTTTTTGGATGTTCTGCCTTCCATCCCGGCAGAAACCTGGGATACTTTTTACTCTACCGTGGTGGCCACCCTGTTTGCACTGGTCATCGGCCTGCCGCTTGGTGTGCTGCTGGTAACGGGTGAGCCTGGTGGTGTGCGCCCGCTGCCACGCTGGGTTATGCGGCTGCTGAACGGCGTAATCAACCTGCTGCGCAGTGTGCCGTTCTTGATCTTGATGATCATTGTCATTCCGCTGTCCCGCTTGATCGTGGGCACTTCTATTGGTACGGTGGCATCCATTGTGCCGCTGGTCATTGCATCCTTCCCGTTTGTGTCCCGTCTGGTGGAAACCAGCATCCGTGAGGTGGATTCCGGCGTGGTGGAAGCAGCCCAGAGCATGGGGGCAACCCCGCTGCAGATCATCACCAAGGTGCTGATCCCCGAAAGCATGCCCAGCCTGATTGCCAACGCAACCATTGCTGCCACAACCATTCTGGGCTATGGCGCTATGGCAGGTGTGATCGGCGGCGGCGGCCTGGGCAAGGTTGCCATCAACTATGGCTACTACCGCTATAACCTGGTGCTGGAAATTTTTGCAACTGCGCTGCTGGTTGTGCTGGTACAGGTGCTGCAAAGCCTTGGCACCCGCCTGGCCACCAGGTGCGACAAGCGCGTGCAGAAAACCAAAGGCTAAAATAAAACGATAAAAAGCGAAACGGCTGGCCGTATAGACAAAATCACCTGCACGGCCAGCCGCTTTTTGTGTGCTTTTGGGCTTATTGGCATCGCTTTTGCTTATTCAAAATTTGTTCACCAAATCTTACCAAATCGTTCAGAACTCTTTAACGAGGTTTCCATAATCTGCCCGTATAATAACAGTGTACTCGAAAGAGAGAAACAAAAACGTAAACGACGTTTTAAAACATCCACTGCGTCCTTCGCCATGCCAGACGCCCGCAGCAATCGCAGCGGCCGCCGGCGAAGGCCAGACAACCAACAATGCCGGGCAACCGGCTTTACATACATTTCTCCTCCTTCTCCTTCCTTTCCAATTTGTTACGAAAAAAACATGCGCCCTTTGCAGCGGCCAAGGCTTCGCAGCCTGCCCAACGCAAAGGGCGCATCGTTTATTATTTCAGAATATACTTTATCATCACAGACTGGCAATATCCGCCAACAGGGCATCTACGTCCTCGTTACGGGTGGCCCAGCTGGTGCAGAACCGCACGGCAGTGTGCTCGGCGTCCGGCTTGGCGGTCAGGGTCATGGCGTACTTTTCGCTCAGGGCATTGTACCAGCTGTTGGGCAGGATGGGGAACTGTTGGTTGGTGGGGGAATCAAACAGCATGGCGCAGCCCTTTGCTTCAAACGCAGCGCGGATGCGCATGGCCTGGCGGTCCGCCTTAGCGGCCATAGTGTAATAGGGGCTGGAACCAGTGCCGTCCTCGCCGTTCAGCAGGGCAAGGAATTGCAGCCCCAGCAGGCGGCCCTTGGCCAGCATGGCGCCGTGCTGCTTGATGGCGTAGCGGAAATCCTGGTCCAGATCGGGGTTATTGATGATAACGGCTTCGCCAAACAGCGCACCGCACTTGGTTCCACCCAGGTAGAACACATCGCACAGGTTGGCGTAATCCTGCAGGTTCAGGTCATTGGCTTCGCTGGCAAGGCCGTAAGCCATGCGGGCACCATCCACAAACAGGCACAGGCCGCAGTCATAGCAGGTGGCGGAAAGGTCGGTCAGCTCCTCCTTGGTGTACAGGGTGCCGTCCTCAGTGGGGTTGGAGATATACACCATGCCGGGCTGGGCAAGGTGCTCGTGGCTGGCATCGGCCCAGTGAGCATCGTAAGCATCCCTCACCTGCTGGGCGGTAATTTTGCCCTGCACGCTGGGCAGGGCAAGGCACTTGTGGCCGGTGGCTTCCACCGCGCCGGTTTCATGTACATTGATATGCCCGCTGTCGGCACACAGCACGCCCTGCCAGGGTTTTAACAGGGCATCCACCACGGTAAAGTTGGCCTGGGTGGCACCCACAAAAAAGTGGACTCCGGCATCCGGGGCATCGCACAGCTTACGGATCAGGCCGCGGGCCTGATCGCAGTAATCGTCCATGCCGTAACCGGGGGTCTGTTCCAGATTGGTCTTTTGCAGCAGGTCCAGCACCGGCTGGGCGGCACCCTCGCCATAATCACATTCAAAGCGGATCATAAGATCGCTCCTTTCCGTTTTAACCGTTCGCTGCGGGCAGAGTACCCGACAGCATACTTATCCATTATAAAGTCTGTACCGTTTTTTGTAAAGAAAGCACTGTGCAGAAAAGCCGCAGCAGCGGCGTACAGGGAGCAAAGGCAACACCGCACAATTCCCGCCTTACGGCTTAAGCACCGCTCCGGCGGCTGCGGCACGGCATCTGCGTTGCCAAAATGCTCGATAATGTCGGGTTGCGGTACCCGCATCGTGCTTCGGGGGCAAAAGCCCCTCGCACTCCGCGACCGCTGCCCCTGCTTCGGTTCGCTGTTTCCGCCACTGGCGGCGCTCACCTTTGCAGCATCCAGTATTATCTGCGCTTTTGGCTTAGCAGCTGCCGCACCTCGCTCTCGCCGTATCGGCACTTAGAATTATGCGGTATTGCCCAAAACAAAAAATCCGGACGCTTTTTGGCAAGCGCCCGGATTTTCAACAAGTTCAGCGGTTATCGTGGATAACTTTGCCCTTTTGCACCACGGCAAGGATGTTCAGGTCATCATCGGCCAGAACCACGTTGCCATAGCGCCCGGCGGCCAAAGAGCCATAATCAGCATCAACGCCAATGCTCCGGGCCGGGTTTTCGGTCGCGGTGCGCACCGCGCTTTCCAGCGGAACGCCCATCTCGCACACAGCACGGCGCATGCAGTCATACAGGCAGGTAGCGCTACCGGCGATGGTATCGGGGTGCTCGGTCAGGGTGGCGCGGGGGCCGCGCACCGTAACGGCCTGGCCGCCCAGGCTATAAGCGCCGTCCGGCAGCCCGCAGGCCATCATGCTGTCCGCAATCAGGATCACATGGTCATCCCCGAAGGTGTTAAAGGTAAAGCGCACCACAGCGGGGTGAATGTGAACATTATCGGTGATCAGCTCCACATCGGCACCGTCTTCCAGCGCGGCAATAATGGGGCCGGGGGCGCGGTGGGTGATGCCGGGCATGGCGTTATACAGATGGGTCATGTGGCTGGCACCGGCGGCAAACGCAGCCTTGGCGGTATCATAATCCGTGCAGGTGTGGGCAATCGAGATGCACACCTCGTTGTGGCAGTCACGGATAAAATCCAGATTGCCGGGTTCTTCCGGGGCAACGTCCACCAGCTTGATCAACCCGCCGCTGCGTGCCTGCAGCCGGCGGAACATGGCGGCATCGGCCCCCTGCACATACTTGGGGTTCTGTGCGCCGATCTTTTTGGTGCTGATGTAGGGGCCTTCCATGTTGATGCCGACCAGGTCAGCACCCTGACCGTTCCTGTGGGCGGCGGCCACATCCATAATGCCGTTCAAAATCTCCTCGCTGAACGTCATGGTGGCGGGGCAGATGGCCAACACGCCTTTGCTGGCCTCAAAATCGGCAATGGCCTGCAAACCGGCTTCGTCGGCATCGCAGAAATCATGCCCGACAGCACCGTGGAAATGAATATCCACCAAACCGGGCAGAGCATAGGCACCGTTGGCATCCAGAACTTCCTCGCCCCTCCAGCGGGGGGCGCACCAAAGGACAATGCGGCCATCCCGGATGGTCAGATCCCCTGTTTTGAAGGTATGTTCCGGCGTATAAATTCTTGCATTTTTGATAATCATTGAGAAATTCCCTCTTATCAGTTATGCAGTAAGGGCTTGAGCGATACGCTTAGTCCAGCTTGGAAGCAGCTTCGGCATCCAGCACCAGGGTGAAATCCGGGTGCATCTGCAGGATGGAAGCGGGAACTTCCGGCGTGACGGGGCCGAAGAAAGCTTTCTTAATGATGTCAGCCTTGCCAACGCCGTTGGCAACCATCAGAACCTTGCGGGCCTGCATGATGGTTTTGATGCCCATGGTGTAGGCTTCTTTCGGGACCAGATCTTCGTTGTTGTCAAAGAAGCGCTTGTTGGCCTCAATGGTCTCTTTGGTCAGGTGGACACAGTGGGTGCCAAGCTCAAAAGCGGCACCCGGCTCGTTAAAGCCAATGTGGCCATCGTGGCCAATGCCCAGCAGCTGCAGATCCACGCCGCCCAGATGCTGGATGATTTCATCATAGTGGGAGCACTCGGCAGCAGCATCCATGTTGGTGCCGGCAGGCATATGGATGGCTTCAGGGCGGATGTTGACCAGGTCAAACAGGTTGCGGTGCATGAAGGACCAGTAGCTTTCGGGATGCTCGCGGGGCAGACCGCGGTATTCGTCCAGGTTGACGGTGTTTACTTCCGCAAAATCAAGGTCGCCCTTGTTGTACCATTCAACCAGCTGTTTGTAGGTGCCAACGGGGGTGCCGCCGGTTGCCAGGCCCAGCACGCAGTTGGGCTTCATGATGACCTGTGCCGAGATGATATTGGCCGCTTTGCGGGACATATCATAATAATCTTTTGCACGAATAATTTTCATGGGGAACATCTCCTTATTCTTTTTTTTGTGCGCGGACAGCCATTACCTATAGTATAGCACAAACACCACAAAAGAAACTAGAGATTGTAGAAAAAAGAGAGAAAACAAACAAAGAAATATTTTAGGAAAATATAACAAAAAATCCTGGCTCCGGAAGCCGGAACCAGGATGGGGAACGCTGCCTTACAACAGCTTTTTGCAGTTCTTCGTAAACAAAGCGGACCTGCGTGCCAAGAATGACCTGGCAGGCCGTGGGGGGGAGCGGATCACACCGGAAGCCCCGGCGGATTTGAGTGCCTTTTCGTCCACCTTAGCGCCGTCTTTCAGCTGGAAGCGCAGCCGTGTGGCGCAGCAGCTGGCTTTTTGCACCTTGGCCTTACCGCCCAGCGCAGCCAGAATGTTGGCGGCGATGCCAGCATGGTCAAGGTCGGCTTTTACCACACCCTCGTTTTCCGCCTCTTTCTTTTTTTTTTGCAGCGCGGCCTTGCTGGTGGAGCGCGCCACAAAGAAGCAGATAACCGCGGCCACAGCCAGCAGCACGGGGATCACGATCAAACCTTGGGGGCGGCGGGGGGCCAGGGCAACGCCGCCGGCAATCACGGCGGCGCACAAAAATCAGGGCCAGCACCAAAAAGCAGGCGACCGGCAGATGCGTTGGAATGAGTTCATGTTACAAAGTACCTCCTTGGGTAGTGTATTTTTTTGCCGCTGCGGCAAACCCGCAGGAGGCATCTATAGCTCTGATTTTAACATAATCAAGCAAGAAAAGAAAGAGTTAAACGCCAGCTTTTGCCCACCAAAACAAAAAAGCCGCAGGCAGGGCCATGGCGGCCAGCCTGCGGCGTGGAACAAAGGAACCAGAACCCTTGCCCTTGCTGTTACTTAAATTACAGCATCTTCTTCAGTTCATCGAACACGAACTGAACCTGAGGCCCGATGACAACCTGGCAGGAAGTCTTGGACGGGCGGATGACACCGGCAGCACCGGCAGCCTTGACAGCCTTTTCATTCACAGCGGAAGAATCTTTCACTTCAAGGCGCAGGCGGGTTGCGCAGTAGTCAGCACCGGTAATGTTCTCCTTGCCGCCGACAGCAGCCAGAACACCGGTAGCAATCGCAGTGTAGTTGTTGTTGGAAAGCTTGATGTTCTTTTCGCTTTCTTCCACATCGTCGTCCTCACGGCCGGGGGTCTTGAGGTCAAACTTGGTGATAGCGAAGTAGAAGACCAGGTAGAACACAACAAAAGCGGCAATGCCCAGAGGAATGATCATCCAAGTCTTGGCAGCTGCGGGCAGGGAAGCGGAGAAAACCAGGTCCGTTGCGCCTGCGGAGAAGCAGAAGCCAGCGCGGAAACCGGAGTAGTAGGTGATGATGGTGAAAATGCCGTACAGAGCAGCATAAACAACATACAGGGGGAAGCACAGGAACATGAAGCCGAACTCAAACGGCTCGGTAACGCCGCAGACGAAAGCGCAGATAGCGGCGGAAACAACCAGACCGATAGCAGCCTTCTTGTTCTTGGCGGTACGGACCATTGCCAGTGCAGCGCCGGGGATACCGAACATCATGCAGGGGAAGAAGCCGGACATGTACATGCCAAGGTCCCAGCCCACGTCAGCACTGGTCTCGCCAGCCCAGAAGTGTTTCAGGTCGCCCAGGCCGATGGTGTCAAACCAGAACACGTTGTTCAAAGCGTGGTGCAGGCCGGTGGGGATGAGCAGACGGTTCAGGAAAGCATAGATACCTGCGCCGATGCCGCTCAAGCCGGCAATGCCGTTGCCCAGAGCAACCAGAATGCCGAAGATAACGGGCCAGACGAACAGCAGGATAACAGAAGTCACGATGGAAACCAAAGCGGTCATGATAGCAACGCTGCGCTTGCCGCTGAAGAATGCCAGCCAGTCAGGCAGCTTGGTGCTCTTGAACTTGTTGTAGCAGGTGGCGCCGATGACAGCAGCCAGGATGCCGATGAAGGAGTTGCCGGCGATCTTGCTGAAAGCAATGTAATCAACGGTGCCTTCTTCCAGGGTGGAACCAACAGCAGCGCGGATGGTGCCCACAACACCGGGGCTGAGCAGCTGCTGCATCATCAAAAAGCTGACCAGACCAGCCAGACCAGCGGTGCCGTCATGGTCGTCTGCCAGGCCGACAGCTGCGCCGATGGCGAACAGCCAAGCCATGTTATCGATCAGAGCGCCGCCAGCCTTGACCAGCAGGAAGCCGATCGTGTAAGCAGCACCGGTAGTAGCGCCTTCAGCACCCATAACGGCGGGAGCCAGAGCGTAGCCAATACCCATCAGAATACCACAGACGGGCAGCGCGGCAACGGGCAGCATCAATGCCTTGCCGAGCTTTTTGCAGCCATTTCATCATAAGATACATTCCTCCTAATACGGACGTATTTTGCCGGGGTGAAGCTAATGCCCCGGTGGGGATTGCAAAACCGCTCTGGTTGGCAAAATTCCCGTTCATGCAGTGGTAAATAGGAACATTGTTTGCGGTGTAACAATCTGTTAAATCTATTTTAACATATTTTCAATAAATTGCAAATGTATTTTGTCAAAATAGCACAATGCCGAAAAAACAAAGGTGACTTTGGTTATGTTGCTAAAAATATAACGCATATTGACCGAAACTTGAAAGAAAGACAGGTGCCCCGGCGCTTTAACGAAACAAAGAGATAGATAAAGATAACATAAAGTGAGCGTTTTTTTGCTAAAATATTGCAACAAAAATACATTTGAAAAAACTGTACAAAAACGCATTTCTGTAATAGTTAGCAGCTGAAACGGGCAGCTGCTGGTGCAGGGCAAAAAACGTGCGGTGCGGCTGGCGTGCGGTGCGGAAAATGTGATGTCTGCCATGGTAAAACTTTTGTGCAGCAGGTACGGGCAAATCAAGAAAAAAAGAAATAAAAAATCCTGGGACGCCGTAAAAACGGCACCCCAGGCAAACGGAGTTGAAAATGGCAAAATCAGTTGTTGGCGCTGAACAGCTGGGGCGCAGCCTTGTAGGCCAGCAGCACCACGGCAATGGTGGTCATAATACCTTCCGGCAGCATGTAGGAGCCGTTGTAAGTCAGGCTGTAGATCCACGCGGGCAGACCATCGCTCAGGTTGCCCCAAATCAGCACGCCGGACAAAAAGCTGCACAGGAAACGCAGCACGCACACGGCGGCGGAGCCCACGGCCACGCCGACCAGCTTGTTTTTGAACGGCTTGGCAAACACGCAGGCAAGCCCCAGAAAGGAGAAGGCCAGCACATAATCCAGCAGGATCATGCCCACCAAAGGCAGCAGGCCGGGCGCCGGGGGCGCATAAAAGCCCAGCAGCATCTGCAGCAGGCTGTTCACAAAGCCGGTGAACAGGCCCCACTTGACCCCGTGGCGGAAGGATACCAGAATGAACGGCACCATGCTGAACAGCGTGATGGAGCCGCCGTTGGGCAGCTCATAGATTTTGATGTTGGCCAGGATGGTGCCCAGCGCAATCATCAGGGCGCATTCTACCATAATGCGCGTTTTGGTGTAAGAGGATGACATATACATACCACTCCTGAAAAATAGTACATAAAAACAAGAAAAGCGCCCGCAGGTACAGCGGGCGCCAAAAGCGTTGTGAGCAGTATATAACCGCAGCAAAACTTCCTACGCCGGCATTACCCGGATCAGGTATAGGGTGCTCAAAACACAGTTGCTTTGATCTCAGCCGGAGATGCCCCCCAGCGCCCCTGTTCTTATGTCCGGTTCCCAGTATAGCAGGAAATGCCGGTTTGTCAAGGCGGAAAACTACTCGATCTGCCAAATTCCGCCGCTTAACGGTGCAAGGTCCAGCGCCAGCCATCCGTTGGCAATGGGGCGGGGAGCATGATCCACCCAGCCCGCGGCAAACAGCGGCAGGGCACAGCTGCCCCAGCCCGGCTTTTTAGCCCAAACCCCTGTACGGCCTGTGTGCCGGTGTTCAGGGCGCACAAAAGTGTTTCACAGCCGGCCTGCAACGTAAAGCCCAGCACGCCGGTGCTTGCATCCTGCGCGGTCCAGGCAAAGCTTTGGGGCGCATACAGCGCCGGGTGTGCCAGGCAGAAAGCATTCAGCGCCTTACTGTAATCAGCCAGGGCGCGGTGCCCGGCGTCCGCCAGCATAGCCCAGTTCGGCTCCCGGCCATCGGTAAAGGCATCCGGCTGGCCGAACTCCACCCCCGCAAACAGCAGGCTTTTGCCGGGGCGGGCGGCCTGTAATAACAGCAGCAGCCGCATCTGGGCCAGCTTTTCTTCTACATTGCCATACAGGCGGGTGAAAATGCTGGCGGGGTGGTTTTCATCGTGGCTCAGCGCGTTGATGCCCTGCACCGCGCCAAAGGGGCCAACGCTGCCGCACAACTGCCGGAACAGAGCGCTGCGCCCGCCGAACGGCGCGGCAAAATAGGCCAGCGTATCCTGTGTCCAGCCGATCTCCCACACATAGTCAAAGCCCAGCCCGCCGCTGGCGGTATCGGAGGTGGCGTTCATGGAACCGGAGCTGTCCTCTGCCACCAGCATGCAGCCGGGGAACCGCGCGTGCAGCCCGGCTGTCAGCGTTTTGAAAAACTCTGCTGCCTGCCAGCCGTTGGGGCAGTGGTACAGCGCGTTGCCGATGGCATCCACCCGCAGGCCGTCGCACCGGCACACCTGCAGCCAGAACGCCGCCGAACTGAGCAGAAAGCTGCGAACCGGCGGGCTGGCCAGATCAAAGTTCAGGCTGCCCCAGTCGCTGGGGCCGGATTCAAATAAAGGCGCACCGTCAAAACAGGCCAGGCGGTCGGCATCCGGCGCAAAATGGACCGGCACAAAATCCATCAGCACGGCAATGCCTGCGGCGTGCAGGGCATCCACCAGCGCGGCAAAGCCTGCAAACCCGCCAATGCGCTGGGTGGGGGCAAAATACCCGCACCCCTGGTAGCCCCAGCTGCCGTCAAACGGGTATTCTGCCAGCGGCAAAAACTCCACATGGGTGTAGTGGTGCTCCACAAGATAGGGCACCAGACTTTTTGCCAGCTCCGGCCCGGTGTAATAGCGGCCGTCCCAATGGCGGTGCCAGCTGGCGGCGTGCAGTTCGTAAATCAGAACGGGAGCATCCCGGCGGGCACCGCGCAGCAAGGGAGCGGCGAACGGGTAATTCGGCTCCGCCAGGCGGGAAGCCGTGCCGGGCAGAGCTTCAAACGCAAAGGCAAACGGGTCTGCCCGCAGCTGCCAGCTGCCGTCCGGCCCCTGAATGTTATACTTGTACAGCTGCCCAAGCTGCGCCTGGGGCACCCGCCCGCGCCACAGGCCGTCCTCACAAAAGGTGAGCTCGGCGGCGGAATAGAGATCCCAGCCGTTCCAGTCCCCCAGCAGCTGCACGCGGCGGGCGTGCGGCGCCCACAGGGTAAACAGCCAGCCGCGCCCCGGCCCCGCCGGGTGGGAACCCAGCAGGTGGTAAGCGTCAAAGCTGATGCCGCAGAAAAACTCTTCCACATCCGGCCGCATAGCTCTGCCCCCTTACCCTGCAAAATTGAACGTGTGTTAAATAAACTTATTATAACATAGGCACGGCCCTTGCGCAAACAGGGGGCGGCCCGTATAATAAAATGGTGTGTCTGAAACGTCGAAAATATCGTCTATTTCTACAAATATGGCGGGATTTTGTGTTAAGGCAGCACCGCATAATTCCCGCCTTACGGCTTAAGCACCGCTCCGGCGGCTGCGGCACGGCATCTGCGTTGCCAAAATGCTCGATAAGACATCCAGTATTATCTGCGCTTTTGGCTTAGCATCTGTCGCACCTCGCTCGCCGTATCGGCACTTAGAATTATGCGGTATTGCCTTAAAAGATCTTGAAATCCACAAAGGATTCCTGCGGCTCTTTGCCTTGCATCCTGCTTGTGTTTGCGAAATATCCGTCATTTTCTTTGTTTTCAGATACACCGTTTTCAGATACACCTTAGAAAAATTATGAGATAAAAGTTGCGATAAATAGGGGAAAACAAGATGCAGAAAAAAGTATCAGCCGCCGTGCGTGCGTTTGGCCGCGCCCACAAAGCCGGGCTGGCCCTGCTGGGCGGCGGGGTGGCGGCGCTGGGGGTGTTCTGGGCCGCACGCCGCAGTGCCGCGGCCATGCAGTGGTGGGTGGAGTATGTTTCCATGCCGGTCAAGCGGTTTGTTTCTGCGCTGGTGGAGCCGCTACCTTTCAGCTTTTGTGAGCTGGCTGCCACGGCGGCCATTCTGATCTGCCTGGTTCGGCTGGTGCAGCGCATTGTGCGGGCTATGCACCGCAAACAGGCAGGCTTTGCCGCCTGGGTGCTGCATGTGGGCACCGCGGCGGTGTGGATCTATGCCGGGGTGTGCGCTTTGTGGGGCACCCAGTATTATGCACCCAGCTTTGCCGCGCAGGCCAACATGCAGGCCTCGGCCCTGAGCGTGGAACAGCTGGCCGCCACCACCGTGTGGTTTGCCGAGCAGGTGAACGCCGCCGCTGATACCGTCCCACGGGACGAAACCGGTCTGTTCGCCGTGAGCAAGGAGAAAATTTTGCTGAACACCGGCCATGTGTATGACGGCATTGTGGCGGAATATCCCTTTTTGGCCGGGCCGCACCGCAGCCCCAAACCGGCGTTTTATTCCAAGCTGATGAGCGCGGCAGGCTTTACCGGCTACCTGTGCCCCCTGTTTGGCGAGAGCACCCTGAATGTGGATTGCCCGGCGGTGTTTTTGCCCGCCACCATTGCGCACGAGTTCAGCCACCAGCGCGGCGTGGCGGCCGAGCAGGAAGCAAACTTTGTGGCGATCCGGGCTTCCACCACCTGTGGTGATGCGGCATATGAATATTCCGGCTGGCTGATGGGCTACCTGTACCTTTCCAACGCCTGGTACAGCGCTGACCCGCAGGCCGCCAGCGAAAATTACCGCACCCTGTGCGATGCTGCCCGCACCGACCTGGCCGACAACGACACCTATTGGGCCAAGTGGGAAGGCCCGGTCAAAGAGGCAGGCAGCACGGTGTATACCGGTTTTCTGCGCGGGTATGACCAGACCCTGGGCATGAAAAGCTATGGGGCCTGCGTGGATTTGTTGGTGGAGTATTATTATCCGATGGCGCAGGGGGAATAAGTTTATAGTGCGATAACAGAAAAAGCATATGCCAGGCGCGGAATGCGCGGGCATATGCTTTTTGTGATGATGGAAATTTAAGGGCAACACCGCATAATTCTAAGTGCCGATACGGCGAGCGAGGTGCGGCAGATGCTAAGCCAAAAGCGCAGATAATACTGGATGCTGCAAAGGTGAGCGCCGCCAGTGGCGGAAACAGCGAACCGAAGCAGGGGCAGCGGTCGCAGAGTGCGAGGGGCTTTTTGCCCCCGAAGCACGATGCGGGTACCGCAACCCGACATTATCGAGCATTTTGGCAACGCAGATGCCGCTCCGCAGCCGCCGGAGCGGTGCTTAAGCCGTCAGGCGGGAATTGTGCGGTGCTGCCTAAGCGGGCGACCGGAGTTTGAGGTGGGGGGGCTCGATTAGACAGGGGCCCGACATGCGGGACGATGCAAGCATCGTCCCCTACAAATGGTTTGCATCGTTTGTTGCAATCAGCAAGGTTTCTCCGCGGCAGGATGAGGGCATCCCGCCCTACAGCACATTTATTGGCAGGCAGCACATAATAAAAAATGCTCTGTAGGGAACGGTCAAGACCGTCTTTTTGCGAATGTTGTATCCTGTGCTACAATCAATTACACGGATTCTGCAATTTTGCCGCGGAACCGCCGCGGGTCTGGCCGGAACCGTGGATGATATATTTGTAGCTGCACAGCTCGGCCAGGCCCATGGGGCCGCGGGCATGCAGCTTTTGGGTGCTGATGCCCATTTCGCAGCCCAGGCCAAACTCTCCGCCATCGGTAAAGCGGGTGGAGGCGTTGACATACACGGCGGCGCTGTCCACACAGGTGGTAAAGCGGTCTGCGGCGGTATCGTCCGCCGTGATGATGGCCTCACTGTGGTGGGTGGAATGGCGGGCAATGTGGGCAATGGCAGCATCCACATCATCCACCACGGCAATGGCCAGGATGTAGTTCAAAAATTCAGTGTCAAAATCCTGCTCGCCGGCGGGTGTTCCGGGAATGATGGCGGCGGCGCGCTCATCCAGCCGCAGATCCACCGGAACCAGCCCGGCAGCTGCGCGGGCATCCACCAGGCGGGCTTTCAGCAACGGCAGAAACCCTGCGGCAACATCCTTGTGTACCAGGCACACTTCTTCGGCATTGCACACGCTGGGGCGGCTGGTTTTGGCGTTCTCAATGATATCCACCGCCATGTTCAGGTCGGCGGCTTTGTCCACATATACATGGCAGATGCCGGTCCCGGTCTGGATACAGGGCACCGTGGCGTTTTCCACACAGGCGCGGATCAGCCCGGCACCGCCGCGGGGAATCAGCAGATCCACCAGACCGTTTGCCGTCATCAGCTCGTTGGCGGAAGCGTGGGTAGTGTCCTCAATCAGGCTGACGGCACTTTCCGGCAGGCCGGCACGGGCCAGACCGCAGCGCAGAGCGTTGACAATGGCATGGCAGCTGGCCCAGGCATCGCGCCCGCAGCGCAGCACAGGCGCTGCCGGCTTTCAGGGGCCAGCGCGGCGGCGTCGGAAGTTACGTTGGGGCGGCTTTCATAAATAATGGCGATCACGCCCATGGGCACCGAGGTTTTTTCAATCAGCAGCCCGTTCGGCCGCACAATTTTGCGTAGCACGGCACCCACCGGGTCCGGCAGGGCGGCAACCTCACGCATGCCCTTGGCCATGGCGGCCAGCCGGGCAGGGGTCAGGGCAAGACGGTCCAGCATTACATCGCTGATGCGCCCGCGTGCGGCGGCCAGATCCTATTGTTGGCGGCCAGAATTGCATCGCTGTTTTCCACCAAGGCAACTGCCATGGCTTCCAGCGCAGCGTTTTTGGTATCGGTATCCGCCAGCGCCAGCGGCAGCTTTGCCGCCTGCGCCGCTAACAGAATTTCATGCGTAGTCATAGCAGAACTCCTTTGGTTGTAATTAAGAATGAATAAAGAATAGAGAATAATGGTTGAGTGACGCCCGCGGCGTCACATTTCAATTAGGGCTATTTCTCCGGTAAACCAATATCCTAACCGGAGCTGTCCGCCTATTTTATTCGCGCCGCCGCGGGCGGCGCACCAACATTATTCTTTATTCATTATTATTTGTTATTTTTTCCAACAAATCTCGTCCCCACATCCTTGCCGTCCACAATGTCGTACAGCACATTGGCGTTGGCACCGTTGGCGATGACCATGTCAACACCGGCACCGGTGGCAATTTTGGCGGCGGTCAGCTTGGCGGACATGCCGCCGGTGCCAAGGCCGCTGTTGGAGCCGCCGCCCAGTTGCTCAATTTCGGGGGTAACGCTCTCTACCCGGTGGATCAGCGTGGCTTCCGGGTGGGTATGCGGGTCGGCGGTGTACAGGCCGTCAATGTCGCTCAGCAGCACCAGCAGGTCGGCGTGGGTGTATTTGGCAATCAGGGCACCCAGGCGGTCGTTATCGCCCAAGGAGTATTCCTCGGTGGAAATCGGGTCGTTTTCGTTGATGACCGGCACAGCGCCCAGCTGGATCAGGCGCTCCAGCGTGTTTTGCAGGTTGTTCAGCCGGTGGGGATGGTCAAAGTCCTCCCAGGTCACCAGCAGCTGGGCAACGGTGTGGCTGTATTCGGCAAACAGCTTGTCGTAAGTATACATCAGCTCGCACTGGCCCACGGCGGCGGCGGCCTGCTTTGTCACCATATCTTTGGGGCGGGAAATCTGCAGCTTGCCCACGCCAAGGCCGGTTGCGCCGGACGATACAATAATCAGCTCGTGCCCGGCGTTTTTGATGTCGCTCCACACTTTTACCAGTGCTTCGGTGTGGCGGATGTTCAGCCGCCCGCCCGGATGGGCCAGCGTGCTGGTGCCGATCTTGACAACAATGCGCATCAGTTTTTCCCCATTTCCTTTGTTTTGTCATAGGCGGCCAGGACGGCATCGGTCACTGCGCCGCGGAACGCGTGCTCTTCCAGCACGCGCACACCCTGAATGGTGGAACCGCCGGGGCTGCACACAGCATCTTTCAGTACGCCGGGGTGGCTGCCGCTTTCCAGCACCATGCGGGCGCTGCCCAAAAGGGTCTGGGCGGCATATTCCTGGGCTTTGGCGCGGGGCAATCCGGCAGCAACGCCGCCGTCGGCCAATGCTTCAATAAACTGGTATACCCACGCGGGGCCGCAGCCGGAAACACAGCAGGCGGCGTCGATCAAATTTTCCGGGATGGCATCCAGCCGCCCGGCCGGGGCCATGGCACCCAAAAAGGCGAACATCTGGTCATCGCTCACGCCGTCAGCGCAGTACTGGATCATACCGGCCCCCAGCGAAACCGGGGTGTTGGGCATGATGCGAATGATTGGATATGCACCGCCGGCCATCTCGCGCACGCGGGCCATGCTCAGCCCGGCAGCCATAGTAACCAGGACAAAACGCCCGCTGCGCTTTGCCAGGATGGGGGCGATGCCGGCCAGCATATCGGCCATCATCTGCGGCTTTACGCCAAGGAAAATTACATCGCAGTCCTGCGCGACCACATCGTTGGTGGCGGCGCGGCAGCCAAGTAGCTTCGGCCAGGGCTTCAGCCTTGGCCGGGGTGCGGTTGGCCAGCGCAACATTTTCCGGCCCAACGCCGCGGCACACTGCGCGGGCAACCGCACCGCCCATGTTGCCGCAGCCGATAAAACCATAACGCATAGGAATTTCCTCCCTCTACTATAACGTGTGTATCCTTTATAATGTACCAACAAATACCCAATGAATAGTCTAATCCTAACGCACAGCAGGTGTAAAGTCAATAAAAAACGGCCAAAAAACGTGACAAGTAAAGCCTTGCCTGCTATAATAGTGATACTTTGCACAACCGTCCAGACGGGGCAGGGCACCCCCGCCGCAAAAAGGGAGAATGAAATATGCAGTATGTTGATTTTGGCCGCACCGGGCTGCGGGTTTCGCGCCTGGGCTTTGGCGGCATTCCGGTGCAGCGCATTGATGAGCCTGGCACCCGCGCCATGCTGAAAGCCGCGCATGAGGCGGGCATCAATTACATTGATACCGCCCGCGCTTACACCGTCAGCGAGGAGTGGATCGGCCAGGCGCTGGAGGAACTGGGCCTGCGGGATGAATTTATCCTTGCCACCAAGTGCCGTGCGCTGACCAAGGCAGAGATGGAAGCCGAGCTTGCCGCCAGCCTGAAAAACCTGCGCACCGATCACATTGACCTGTACCAGTTCCACAACCCCAGCCCGGAAAACCTGGATAAAATCCTGGCCCCCGGCGGCGCCATGGAAGCCCTGCTGGAAGCCAAGGCCAAGGGAGTTGTGGGGCATATTGGCATTACCGCTCACCTGAGCCAGACGTTTGAAAAGGCGCTGAAGGTGGACGAGATCGAAACCATTATGTTCCCCTATAATATTGTGGAGCAGCAGGGCAAAGAGCTGATCGACCGCTGTGCGGAAAAGGGCAAGGCCTTTATTGATATGAAGCCGCTGGCCGGTGGTGCCATTGAGGATGGACGGCTGGCGCTGCGGTATGTGCTTTCCAACCCGGCAGTCACAGTATCCATCCCCGGCATGGCCGCGCCGGAAGAATTGGAACAGAATGTGGCGGGCAGCGCCAACACCGCCCCGCTGACCCCGGAGGAGAAAGCCGCCTGCCAGAAAGTGCGGGATACCCTTGGCACCCAGTTCTGCCGCCGCTGCAATTACTGTGCCCCCTGCACGGTGGGCATCCAGATTCCCAGCTGTTTCTTGTTCCATGGCTACCTGGAGCGTTATGGCCTTGCGGGCTGGGCGCACGAACGGTACGATACCCTGACGGTGAAAGCCGGTGCCTGCATTGGCTGTGGCAAGTGCGAGACCCGCTGCCCGTATAACTTGCCCATCCGGGATATGCTCAAAAAAGTGGCACAGGATTTCGGCGAATAAACTAAACATTATATTTTAGAATTAAGGAGTACCCCTGCATGAAACAACAGCCCCCCGAACGCACCAAGCGCCTGGCCGTTATTGCGGCAGCAGCCGTAATTCTGGTTATGGTGCTGCTGATTATTGAAACATTCCGCCTGCTGTTGCCGGGGTTATGGACTGCATTTTCCAGCGGGGACGAACAGGCTCTGAGCGATTATTTGACAAGCGAGGGGCGGCTGCGCAGCTTTTTGACGCTGTGGTTCCTGGCGTTCGTGCAGGTGGTATCGCTGGTAATCCCGGCCATGCCGGTTCAACTGGCGGCAGGGATCGCCTATGGGCCGTGGAAAGGCTTTGTGACCAGCTTTTCGGCATCGGTGGCAGCAAACTTTCTGGTGTTTCTGCTGGCGCGCCGCCTGGCAAAAGTCATTGAACTGCTCACAGCGAACAGCCCCAAGGCGAATAAGTTGCTGAACAGCGTGCGCAACAGCAAGAACCCCTGGTTTTATACCATTCTGGCGTTTATCACACCGGGGCTGCCCAACGGCATCATTCCCTATGCCGCCGCTCACGCCAACATGAAGCCGAAACAGTTCTTTGCGGCTGTCTGCATCAGCATGCCGATCCCCACCCTGCTGACCTGCCTGGCAGGCAGCTACCTGGTAACGGGGACTGGCTGTTCACTGTATTGATCGAGGGCGGTATGTTTGCCGTGGTGGGCCTGCTGTTCCATAAGCGCAGCGCTGTAATCGGCCACGCCCACGAAGTAAAGGACCGGCACACAAGATAACACAAAAGAAACCTCTCCGGCGTGCGGCCAACCCCGCACGCCTTTTTTTTGTATGGCGCTACTTGTGTTTTGCGGGTGTGGTGTGTATAATTTACTATGTATTACTATGGAAAAGAGCGAAGAAAAATAATAAAGAAAAAAGAATAATGAATAATGGCTGTGTGATGCCCACGGCATCACATTGAAAACAGGGTTCGGCGCTCTGGCAGGGGGCTGTTGCATGCCAGAGTTTGCTGCCTGTTTTATCTGCGCCGCCGCGGGCGGCGCACCAACATTATTCTTTATTCATTATTCTTTTTTAATTTGATTTAATTTTACGCGTAGCGAAACGAGGCTTTCTCATGTTGTTGGACCCTGAACTGCATTATCTGGATAATGCCGCAACCACCATGGTGGACCCGGAGATTGCGGGTGCCATCCATGAAGCATTATTAAAGGACTGGGCGAACCCCTCCAGCCTGTACGAACCGGCGGTAGAAACCCATGAAGCCCTGACCACGGCCCGCGGGCAGATTGCCCGCACCCTGGGCTGCCAGGCCAAGGATCTGTATTTTACCTCCTGCGGCAGCGAGAGCAACAACCTTGCCGTGCAGGGCCTTGCCATGGCACGCAAAAACTGGGGCAGCAAAATTGTGGTTTCCGGTTTTGAGCACCCCAGCGTGCAGCGGCCCATCCGTGCACTGAAAGACCGCGGCTTTGAGGTGGTGGAAATCCTGCCCGAAGCAGACGGTCACCTGGATGTTGCCAAACTGGCTGCCGAGGTGGATAAAAATACCGTTCTGGTCAGCTGCATGGCGGTCAATAATGAAACCGGCACTTTGCAGGATATTGCCGCTCTTTCCACAGCCGTCAAGGCCAAAAACAGCCGCTGTGCGGTGCATGTGGACGCCGTGCAGGCATGGCTGCGCATCCCCATTGACCTGAAAAAGTGGAAGAACGTGGATACTCTCTCGGTATCCGGCCATAAAGTGCATGCCCCCAAGGGAATCGGCGCTTTGTTCATCCGGGACAGCGTGCGCCAGACGCTTTGCCCGCCCTACCTGGGCGGCCATCAGGAGCGCGGCCTGCGCCCCGGCACCGAGAATACCCCTTTATCGTTGGCCTTGGCCTTGCTGCGGCAAAGGGGGCCAAAAACCTGAGCGACCGCAATGCGCATATCCGCGCCCTGAACGCCCAGCTGCGCACCGGGCTGGAAGAGCTGGCCCAGCAGGCGCCCATCACCCTGAACTCCCCGGCGGATGCCGTGCCGGAGGTGCTGAACTTTTCCACCAACTGTGTCAACAGCCAGACCTTTATTGAATATTTGAGCGGGCGGCACATTTATATTTCCGGCGGCTCCGCCTGCGATAAGGGCGAGCCGAGCCACACCCTGATGGCGATGGGCGCGCCGGACCTGCCGTGCGCACGGCGCTGCGCGTCAGCTTTTGCGGGGACAACACCCCCGAAGATGTGCAGGCCCTGCTGGACGGCCTGAAAGACGGCCTGAAAGAGTTGCAGCACATCTGAAAAGATAAGGCAACACCGCACAATTCCCGCCTAGCGGCTTAAGCACCGCTCCGGCAGCTGCGGCACGGCATCTGCGTTGCCAAAATGCTCGATAATGTCGGGTTGCGGTACCCGCATCGTGCTTCGGGGGCAAAAGCCCCGCACTCTGCGATTGCTGCCCCTGCTTCGGTTCGCTGTTTCCGCCACTGGCGGCGCTCACCTTTGCAGCATCCAGTATTATCTGCGCTTTTTGGCTTGGCATCTGCCGCACCTCGCTCGCCGTATCGGCACTTAGAATTATGCGGTATTGCCATAACGCTATTGAATGAAACCATAACACCAGACACGAAAGGTTTGCCATAAACATGAAAGAAATCATCCTTGCCTATCAGGGCGAAATGACCCTGAAAGGCCTGAACCGCAGCAAATTTGAAGCCCGCCTGGCCAAAAGCATCCGCTACCGGCTGGAAGACCTGGGCAAATTCAAGGTGACCCAGGCGCAGTCCACCGTGTTCATTGAGCCACTGGAAGATGACCTGGATATGGACGAAGCGTTCCGCCGTATTTCCAAAATTTTTGGCATTGTCAAAATGAGCCGCGCTGCCTGCTGCAGCAAGGATTTTGACGAGATCTGCGCCACGGCGGAAGCTTATCTTGGCGAAACGCTGCGCGGCATCCGCACCTTTAAGGTGGAAGCCAAGCGCGCGGATAAAACGTTCCCGATGAAAAGCCCGGAGCTGTGCCGCGAACTGGGCGCTTACCTGCTGGGCAAGCACCCCCACCTGCGGGTGAACGTGCATGAGCCGCAGCTGGAAATCATGGTGGAAATCCGCGATAAAGGCGCATATATCCATGGCCCCAAGGTGGAAGCCGCGGGCGGCCTGCCCGTTGGCACCAGCGGCCGTGCGCTGAACCTGCTTTCCGGCGGCATCGACAGCCCGGTAGCAGCTTATTGCATGGCGCGCCGCGGGCTTGCACTGCACCACATCCACTTTGCCAGCCCGCCATACACCAGCCTGCGCGCCAAACTGAAGGTGCGCGCCCTGGCCCGCGAACTGGCAGAATATACCGGCAACTGCCAGCTGTTTGTGGTGCCCTATACCAAGCCGCAGGAGTATATCCGCGATAATGCGCCTGATGTGTTGTTTACCGTGCTCATGCGCCGCAGCATGCTGCGCATTGCCAAACTGGTGGCCGACCAGAGCGAGATGGAAGCTTTGATTACCGGCGAAAGTCTAGCACAGGTTGCCAGCCAGACCATGCAGGCCATTGCCTGCACCGACGCCGCGCAGAACCTGCCGATTCTGCGCCCGCTGATCGGCATGGATAAGACCGAGATCATTGCTATTTCCCGCAAGATCGGCACCTTTGATACCTCCATTGAGCCGTATGAGGATTGCTGTACCATCTTTACCCCGCCGCACCCCAAAACCAAGCCCAGCCTGGCGGAGATCGAAGCCGCCGAAGCCGGAATGCCCGGCCTGGCAGAGCTGGAACGGATTGCGGCGGAAACTGTGGAGAAAATCCCCATCCGCATCGGGGATGACCCGGAGTTTTAACAGCGCCAGATAAAAATTACCCTTGGATAAAGGACGGAACAAACCATGACTGCGGAGATCATTTGTGTAGGAACCGAGCTGCTGCTTGGCGATATTGTCAATACCAACGCCCAGTTTTTGAGCCGCGAACTGGCGGAACTGGGCATCAGCGTGCTGCATCAGCATGTGATTGGGGATAACCCTGGCCGCCTGCGTGATTTGGTAAAGGAAGCCAAAAGCCGCAGCGATCTGCTGGTGTTTTCCGGCGGGCTTGGCCCCACGGAGGACGACCTGACCAAGGGAGACCGTGGCCGAAGCCTTTGGCGATACCCTGCACTTTGATGAAGCAGAATGGCAGAAGATCGTGGACTTTTTTGCCCGTACCGGCCGCGGCGGGCGCACCCCCACGGCCAACAACCGCAAGCAGGCCATGGTGCCCACCAAGGGGCACAAGCTGCCCAACGCCCATGGCACCGCACCCGGTGCCTGGTTCGAGGATGACGGCTGCATTGCCGTGCTGATGCCCGGCGTTCCACGCGAGATGAAAGCCATGTGGGCGGAGGATATCCGCCCGGTGCTGCTGCAGCGCCAGAACTGTACCATCCACTCCAAAACGCTGCGGGTGCTGGGGGGCGAAAGCAGCATTGCCAGCAAGGTTTCCCCGCTGTTCGCCAGCGAAAACCCCACGGCAGCCATTTATTGCAAAACCGGCGAGAGCGAGATCCGTGTGACCGCCCGCGCCGCAACCGAGGCGGAAGCCGAAACGGCCTGCGATGCCCGCATTGCGGAGTTCCGCAAGATTTTGGGTCCCAATGCGTATGATGTGGATGTGCCGGGGCTGGAATACACTGTGGTGCACCTGCTGCAGCAAAAAGGGCTGCATGCTGCCACCGCGGAAAGCTGCACTGGCGGCCTTGTGGCAGAAAAAATCACCAATGTGCCCGGCTCCAGCGAGGTGTTCGGCTATGGCTTTGTGACCTATGCCGAAGCCGCCAAGGCAAAGCTGCTGGGTGTTGACTCGACTTTGATTGAACAGTATAACGTGGTTTCCGGCCCGGTGGCCGTGGCGATGGCTTACGGCGCTTTGCAGGCATCGGGGGCAGATCTGGCCGTGGGCATTACCGGCATTGCCGGGCCCGGCGGCGCACTGCCGGGCAAACCGGTAGGTACCGTCTACCTGGCCGGTGCGGATGCCCGCAGCGGCAAAGCCTGGCTGATGCGCCTGGAACTCGGCGGCTATGCCGAGCGCAGCATCATCCGCACCCGCGCCGCCCTGTACGCCCTGGACCTTCTGCGCCGCATGGCCCTTGATATCCCTCCCGAAAACGCCTACCCCGTCCCCTTCAAAGATGTCAAACCCGAAACCCTTGATATTTAACAATAACTTTAATAGGCAATGAGAAAGCAAAAACCACCCACCAATTACTAATTCCTCATTCCTAATTTCTAATTTGTTTTCTGCCAACTTTGTGGCACGGCAAAACTCCTAACTCCTCCCTCCTGACTCCTAACTTCAACTTTCCACCAAAGGGGTGTTTTAATGCTGCAAATCCAAATGCGAATCCTGCGTGTGTTTGGGCTTTCCAAAGCGGAGATGAACTCCATCATTGAGAACGCCCAGGCCGAGGGCAGCCCCAGCCTGCGCCTGCAGGAGCGCGATGGTGAATACCTTGTCTGCGTGCAGGCATCAGCCCCCACCCAGGCAATGGCGGATGAATACTGCGAAAAGTGGGTGCAGAAACTGCGCACCCGCTTTGGCGATGCCTGCTATGGCTTTGAGGATACCACCCTGGCCCAGGCTGCGCTGGATGCCCTGCTGAAAAAGCGCCGCCTGCTTGTTGCGGCGGACGAAGCTACCGGCCGCCTGTTGGGCAACGCCCTGCGCGGCCTGCAGCACAGCGAAGCAGCGTTCGATTTTGGCAACCAGACCTACCTGAACCCGGCGAACGCCCGCCGCATTGCCGCGCCGGAAGCTCTGCTCAAAAAGTTCCCCGGCGATATGGTTCAGGCCGCTGCAGGCCGCGCTCAAAGCGCTTTGCTGCTGGCCAATGCGGATTATGCCGCCGTGTATATGCCCGCAACAGTGGGGCAGGCGCCTTTTGTGCTGCTGTGCAGCCGCATCGGCGCGGCAGCCTGTGCCCTGAGCCCCGAAATCTCCGATATGGCAATCGCCAACCATATTCTGGACTTGGCCCACCGCCGTGCATTGGGGATGCACCTGGGACCTTCCGCTATTACCTTCAAGCCGGGGCGGGAGCGCCCGCTGCTGCTGGTCAGCGGCGAAGGCCAGCCGAGGCCAGGGTTCCGCTTTACGCTGCGCCGCAAGGCTGCCCCGGCCAAACCGGCGGTTAAGCCCAACGCCCCGGACAGCTACGATGCAGAACCGGTCCCCGATTACGATGCGCAGCCCACTGAACCCAAACCGCAGGCTACCCCCACCGGGACCATTACCTTTGAACGCCCCATCGCCCAGCCTGCCGCGCCGCAGCCAACACCGGATCCGCTGGATCTGCGCACCGCAGGCCCGCAGGCCGCCGCCGAAGCGCGCGCCCGCCGCGCCGCAGAAAGCGAGCTGGACCCGGACCTGGAACTGTGTGCCACCCGCACCATCAAAATTTCCCGTGCAGATTTGGAGCAGGCCATGGCGGCTCAGCAGGCAGCAAAGCAGCAGGAGCAGCCCAACCCGGAACCGCCCGCTGCACCGCAGCCGGAACCCCTGCCGGAGCCGGAACCGCCCGCCAACCTGCCGAAACCAAAAGCTTCTATCCTGGATGATGATATCCCGGATTTTTCGGCAGGGTTGGACCCCGCCGCGCTGGAAGCAGCCCGCAAGGCGGACGAAAAAGCCCCGCCGCGCAGCACCGATGAATTCCAGCGCGCCGCCAGCCAGTTGTTTGAAGACGATGAGGATGACGGGGAGGATGACGGGGAGGACGAAGAGCCCACCGTTACCTTCCCTGGCCGCAGCAAAGCCAAACCGGCAGTGCCGCGCCCCCTGGCAGCAAAGCAGGAACCCAAACAGGATGCCATCCACAACCGCAGCCTTGCCATGATCGAGCGTGCCGAGCGCCGCCACCGCCGCAAAGCGATTGCCGCAGTGGCTGTTATTGCCCTGCTGGTTCTGGTGGGTGCTGCGGTGCTGCTGGGGCTGACCCGTGGATGCACCGTGAAAGCCCCTGCCTATAAAAATTACGGCACAGAGCAGTTTGATACCCAGGCGCAGGCATATTTGAAATCCGCTGCGGCAGAAAACGAAAAAATTATCGGTTATCTTGCGTTCCCCGGCCAGAACGGCCAGCTGGTGTACAGCGGCTCCCAGCCGGGCGATGGCGCTGCCATCAGCGGCACCAACTATCTGAACGCTTCCATGCCGTCCAACACGGTGCTTTCCTGCGCGGATGCCTCGCTGGCAAGCCTGACGAACCAGACAAACTTCAGCCAGAATGCCGAGTTCACCCTGTACCTGAGTGATGTGACCTACCATTTCCGTGCTGTGGCAGTGTATAATACCGATGCCGCAGGCACCGAGAATGCCTTTACTCCCGCCAGCTATGGGGAACTTTCGGATTATTACAGCTATGCGGAGTTCAGCCAGAGCATTAAGGAACGCAGCCTGTTTGATACCGGCAATACCCCTGGTGATAAGGAAACCTTCCTGACCCTGATGAGCACCGGCGGCACAAACGGCACGTTTGTCTGTGTGACCGCTGTTCTGTTGCCGGATCAGGCCCAGTAAGCTTGGGGCAATACCGCATAATTCTAAGTGCCGATACGGCGAGCGAGGTGCGGCAGATGCTAAGCCAAAAGCGCAGATAATACTGGATGCTGCAAAGGTGAGCGCCGCCAGTGGCGGAAACAGCGAACCGAAGCAGGGGCAGCGGTCGCAGAGTGCGAGGGGCTTTTTGCCCCCGAAGCACGATGCGGGTACCGCAACCCGACATTATCGAGCATTTTGACAACGCAGATGCCGTGCCGCAGCCGCCGAAGCGGTGCTTAAGCCGTAAGGCGGGAATTGTGCGGTGTTGCCTTGGATATACCCAGGAATGATTAAGCCCCCGTTCCCGTACATATACTAGGGTGTGGCGGAATAAACCGCTGCAAGCTGGATGGGGAAGGGGGCTTTTGGATTGAAAGAAGAAGCGGCACTGGCCCGTACGGTCATCAAAAAGCGGCTGGCCGGGCAGCCGGCACCGGATATCTGGTTTTTGATCATTTTGATGCTGCTGGTGTGCTATGGTTTGGTGATGCTGTTTTCAGCCGGGTATGCGGTGGCGCTGTACCGGCGCGGGGATGCTTATACCTACATCCGCCCCCAGCTGTTGTTTGCGGCGTTTGGTGCGGCGGCCATGTACGCGGCCAGTCTGGTGGATTACCACATCTGGCACAAACTGGCGTGGCCAATCATGGGGGTATCGCTGGCGTTGCTGGCAATCGTGCTGTTCATGCCGGAATATAACGGCTGCAAGCGGTGGATCGTGCTGCCGGGGCTGGGCACCTTGCAGCCCAGCGAGATCGCCAAGTTTGCGGTAGTGCTGGTGTTTGCCCACATCATCTCCCTCAACCATGACAGGATGCAGACCTTTGCAACCGGGGTGCTGCCCTTTATGGTTATCCTGGGGCGGTTACGGTGCTGATGCTGCTGGAGCCGCATCTGTCCGGCACGCTACTGATTTTGGGCATCGGCGCGGTGCTGATGTTTGTGGGCGGCACGGGCTTAAAGTGGTTTGCCCTGGCAGGCATTGCCGGGGCCGGGGCCATTGCGGCGGCGGTGGTGCTGCTGCCGGAGCTGGTGCCCTATGCCATGGGGCGGCTGTCCTCCTGGCGGGACCCCTTTGCCGATCCGCTGGGCGAAGGCCACCAGACCATCCAAAGCCTGTACGCCATTGCATCTGGCGGCGCGGCCGGGCTGGGGCTGGGCAACAGCCGCCAGAAATACCTCTATGTGCCGGAACCGCAGAACGACTTTATCTTTTCGATTCTGTGTGAAGAACTTGGCTTTGTGGGCGCGGCTCTGACGGTGGTGCTGTTCCTGCTGCTGTTTTTGCGCGGCATGTCCATTGCAGTGCGCGCGCGGGATAAATTCGGTGCGCTGCTGGCCGTTGGCTTTGTGGTGCAGGTGGTGCTGCAGGCGGTGCTGAACATTGCCGTTGTTACCAACACCATCCCCAACACCGGCATCAGCCTGCCGTTTTTTTCTTCCGGCGGTACCAGTTTGATGATGCTGCTGGGCGAAATGGGCATTGTGCTCTCCGTTTCGCGCCAGGCGGACGCCCGGTAACGGGAATGTGCAAATTTTGTGATGGGGATTTCACAACTTTCGGCAGTTCTGCGCTATTGAAACTGGCGGAATAATACGGTATAATAACCAAAAAAGATTTGTAACTTTTTTGCAATCTTCCCAAAAGAAAAGGAATGCTATGCAGGAAATCAAAACAAACCCAACGGTGCGGCACACCACGCCCCTGCAGCTGCTGGCGGCGTTTGCAGCCACGGTGGCGGTGCTGTTTGTGCTGCTGCTGGGGGCGTGCGCGCTGCCGGCCCAGCCGGTGCTGGAACATGTGTATGATTCAGCCCAAACCATCCAGCAGGAGGGGCTTTACCCTGAATATTTCGGCTTTAAGCTGTTCCAGATGGATAACTATACCGATACCATCATGCTGTTTGAAGCGGCCGCCATGGGCGAGCAGGATCCCTTGACCGCCATGATGACCGCAACGGCCTATAACGTGGATAACTTTGAAACGATGGCCGGTGACCTTGCTGTCTATTGCGAGCGCACCATTCCACTGTCCACCGGTGCCCAAAAGGCAGTGCAGCTGGTGCCGTTCTCCTATGCGCGGTACTGGCACGGCTACCTGATCTGGCTGCGGCCGCTGCTCTGCGTTATGTCCATCACCGGTGTGCGCGTGGTGCAGTATTTGGTGCTGTTTGCGCTGCTGGCGGTTATTTTGTGGCAGCTGCGGCGGCAGTGTGGGCTGCGGGCCATGGTGTGGTTTGCCGTCAGCCAGTTGGCGGTTACCGTGTTCTGGGTGCCGCATCAGGTGCAGTATTTTACCACTTTCTGTATTGCGTATGCGGGCTGCGCGTGGGTGCTGGCCAGGCCGCGCCGCGCCGGGCAGCTGAGCATTGCCCTGGTGGTGCTGGGTACCTGTACGGCGTTCTGTGATTTGCTGGTCACCCCCATCATCACGCTGGGGCTGCCGGTGGCGGTGTGGCTGTGCTGCCTGCCGCAGCGGGCGGCATCCGGTGCCAGGCAGTGTCTGCCGGTCATCGGCGGCAGCTTGTGTTGGGGGGCGGCTATGCCATGTGCTGGGGCCTGAAATGGGTGCTGGCCACCCTGATTACCGGGCAGGATATCATCGGCGATGCCATCCACCAGGCCGGGGTGCGCACCACGGCGGATACCTGGCACGGCATGGAGCTGAGCTGGGGGAACATCTTCCGCTTTGTGGGGGATACATTAAGCCAGCGCGGGCTGTTGTGGCCGGTGGTGCTGGTGGTTATTTTGTGCATTGCGGCGTTTTTGCTTTGCCTGCGCAATAAGGAAGCTTTGCTGCGCGCGCTGCCCATTGGCCTTACCGCCCTGATGGCACCGGTGTGGCTGGCGCTGCTGCGCACCCATTCCATCCAGCACGGGTGGTTTTACCTGGCGCAGTTTAACGGTCAGCATTTTTGCGGGGCTGGCTTTTCTCTATTATTCCTGTGGGATAAGGGCGGGCCTGCGGCGTTTGCGCGGCCAAAAACAACAAGGGTGAAAGTAGTTATGAAGGACGAAGAAAACAAGATGCAGTCTGCTGCCCCGGAGCAGCAAGCCCAGCCGGGAACTGAAAACGAACCCAAGGCGGAAACCACAGCACCGGAAACGCCGGACAAAAAGAAACGTCCCCTGTGGCTGAAACTGCTGGCGGTGTTTGCTGCGGCGCTGGCGGTGCTGGTGCTGCTGGCGGTGCTGTACATTAACGGCAAGTTGGATCTGATTCATTACGATGACGGCACGGTGGACAGCGTTGGCACCGTTGATGCCGAGGAGGACCAGGACCTGGATACCACCGGCCTGACCCAGGCCACAAATGACGAAATGGAGATGCCGGAGGGCAGCCCCTTTGCGGACGAAGATGTGCTGAACATCTTGTTGGTCAGCACTGATGAACGCACCGATGCCGTGAACGACTGGGATGCGTTTACCCATCTGAACGAGCTGGACGGAACAAAAAAGCCACCACGGAGTTCAGCTCCGATGCCCGCGCGGACAGTTTAATTCTGTGCTCCCTGAACATCAAGGACGATACCATCAAACTGGTTTCCATTGAGCGCGGCACCGGTGTGCCGATTCTGCTGGATGGGTACGAGGGCCAGTACGACTGGATCACCCACACCTTCCGTTACGGCGGTGTCCGCCTGACGATGGATACGGTGGAAGACTGCTTCAACGTGCAGGTGGACCACTATGTGCGGTTCAATTTTAACTCCTTTGTTCAGATTGTGGATGCCGTGGGCGGCATCGACCTGAACCTGACTGAGGACGAAGCCAAGGCGCTGAACTGGGAGGTTCCCTCCAACTCGATGCTGATCGTCAAGAAAGTGGAACCAGGCTGGAACCACTTTGACGGCTATACCGCATTGCAGTATGCCCGCCTGCGCGCCATTGATGATGACTGGCACCGCGTGGCCCGCCAGCGCACCGTCATCCAGGCGGTGCTAGACCGGATCAAGAGCGCTTCGGTCACCGAGCTGAACGACCTGCTGGACACCGCCCTGCCGGTGGTGCAGACCAACTTTACAAAAACTGAGATCGCTGCCTTGATGGTGCAGCTGCCGAGCTTTTTGGGCGTGACAGCAGACCAGATGACCATGCCGGTGCAGGGCACCTATGGCGTGCGCAACGGCATGGATGACCGCCCCATGATGGATCCTGATTGGGCTGCCAACATTGCGGTTTTGCAGAACTTTTTGTATACTGATATGACGGCAGAGGAAGCCATTGCTGCCGGTACCGCTACCCCGGAAACGGCTGACGGTGAGGAAACCGCTGTGCCCGAAAACCGTGGAAGTGCAGAGCAAAAAGAATGACACCGTCCACACCTACCTGAAAGACAACACGACACCCATTTACTGGGATTACCCGCTGGAAGATGCCGATTTTGGTAATGCGGATTACCGCGTGTTTCTGGCCGGAAAAACCCGCGGACAGCCGCAGAACACTGCCATGCGCAAGGCGCTGTTCCAGTACCTGCACGAACAGCAGGGGGGGGTGAATGTTCACCTGGTGGAAACCGGCGTGGGCGAAACCCAGGTGCTGGAGCAGTACCTGCGCACGGGCGATGAAAACTGGCTGAACCACTACCTGAAGCTGCAGGGCAGCTGTGCGGATGCGGAAGCCGAATACTGGCGCTGGCTGTACCAGTATAACCGCCAGCAGGGGGCGGCACTATCCATGTGGCAGGGCTGGGCACCGAGCGCAATACCGTAGTTTCGATGTATGGCCTGCTAGCTTTGGCAGATACGGAGATCGAACCGGCAGAGAGCATTGCGGACTTTGTGCAGGCCCTGCGGGATGAGGATATGACGACTGCCCTGCAGCTGTTCAAGACCGCTATGGAGGAACAGCCCGATGCGATGGCAGACTATTTTGGCGATGCCTATGGCCCAGGTACAGCAGCTGTATGCCAACCTGCAGGTGAACACCACCTATAAGGGCAGGCTGGACCGCGACGACCTTGCCATGATGGACAACATGAACTTTGTGCTGCGCCAGTACCCGGACGATAAATTCTTTGGCCAGCTGAGCAACGGCCATGTGACCCAGAGTGCCTGGAAGGACGGCAATTATATTGCTAACTACAGCCGTTTCGGCATGCTGCTGAACGGCGAAGGCTCCCCGTGCAGGGCGAAGTCTGCTCCATGCTGACGATCTATACCCAGCGCGGCAGCAGGGGCCTGCTGGGCGATGATGCCGAGAACGACTATTACGACCTGAACGCGCTGGCGGAAGCTGCGGGCAAAGAATTTATTGCCACAGGGGCGGATTTGTTCCTGGCGCTGGACAACGAGGACACCCCTTACACCGAGCAGAACGGCCTGATCAAGCCCGAAGTGCAGGCCGAAGAAAAGCCGCTTATGGATTATTGCCAAAAACTGATTGTACTTTTTGACACAGAAAATTAAAATTCCCCGTTGACAAGGCCGCGCCTTTGTGTGCTATAAATACTTTAAACCAATGAAGCGAAAGTAAAACCACAGGCGCACGCACAGAGAGCCCCCGATGCTGGGAACGGGGTGGTAAGCGGAGTGGATAAATGGTTCGCCGAGGGCACGGGGAAAAGCTGGGCTGAGTATCCGTTGACGGAAGCCTCCGTTACAGGGCAGGGGAATGTTAGTTCTCCGCAGAGCGGCTGTGCAGTTTATGGCACAGCAAGCAAGGTGGCACCACAGATTATTTGATTGATCTGCCCTTGCACAGAAAGCTATTTCTGTGCAAGGGCTTTTTGTTATACCCGGCACAGACCACAAACAGGAGTAACACCATGAAAAAGCAAAGTATTACCACCATGCGGGAGCGATGGCGCCGGGCAGACTGATTGCCCGCCCCGGCACTGCCGGGAACAAACCGCCGATATACCTTAAATGTGAATGATAAAAAGGAGCTTTTACCATGAAAAAGTTTGTTGCTGTTCTGTCCGCCGCCGCTATGCTCGCCACCCTCGCCGCCTGCGGTTCCACCGCCGCCACCACTTCTACCGCTACCTCCAGCGCCGATACCGCAGCAGCTTCCAGCAGCGAAGCTGCTGCCGCAGATGATACCGCCAAGTCTTACAAAATTGCGGTGGTCCAGCAGCTGGACCACGCCAGCCTGGATGAGATCCGCACCGCTGTGGAAGCAGAGCTGGACGCCAAAGCCGCCGAAAAGGGCATTACCATTGAGTACAAAAGATTTTAACGGCCAGAACGACGCTACCACGCTGAACCAGATCGGCACCCAGGTGGTTTCCGATGGATATGATGCGGTGGTGCCCATTGCCACCCTGGCAGCTCAGTGTATGGCCAATGCCTGCGCCGAAGATCAGATTCCTGTTGTGTACGCCGCTATCAGCGACCCTGCCGCTGCAGACCTCACCGGCCTGGATTATGTCACCGGTACTTCTGACGCGCTGAACACCCAGTTCATCCTGGATATGATGCTGGCAATCAACCCGGATGTCAAGACTGTTGGCTTGCTGTACTCCAATTCCGAAGCCAATTCCACCACCCCCATTGCCGAAGCAAAGGCTTACCTGGATGAAAAGGGCATTGCTTATGTGGAAGGCACCGGCAACACCAACGATGAAGTCATGAGCGCTGCCGCCAATATGGTGGGCAAGGCTGACGCTGTGTTTACCCCGACCGATAACGTGGTTATGGCCGCCGCAGCTGCTGTTTCCGAGACGCTGACCGAAGCGGGTATCCCGTTCTACACCGGTGCCGACAGCTTTTGTTACCGCCGGTGCCTTTGCAACCTGCGGAGTCAACTATACCGAACTTGGCACCTACACCGCTGATATGGTGCTGGATATCCTGGAAAGCGGCAACGTTCCTGAATACCATGTAATGGATGGCGGCATCATCACCGTCAACACCGAAACTGCCGCCGCTCTGGGCATTGATTACGCCGCTTTCAGCGATATGGCCAGCCAGGTTGTGGAAGTTACCACCCAGCAGTGATAAAATGAATAGAGAATAATGAAAAAAGAATAATGCAGGTGTGGTGCCTGCGGTACCACAATAAAGCAGAAAATGCAGCTCCGGCAAGCGAAAACGCCCGCCGGAGCTGCATACCTGATTAAAAACGCCGCCGCGGGCGGCGTACAGCCATTATTCATTATTCTTTATTACTTATTATTTATACGCAAAGGAGCAACGCTTATGTTTACCCTTGCCATTGTGCAAAGCGCATTGGAGCTGGGCTTTATTTACGCCCTTGTGGCCATGGCACTGTTTTTGAGCTTCCGTGTGCTGAATATTGCCGATATGACCACCGATGGCGCGTTCACCCTTGGCTGTGCCGTGTCGGCTACCGCCGCAGTGGCGGGGCATCCGTTCCTTGGTTTTGTGCTGGCCATGCTGGCCGGTGCCTGCGCCGGGTTTGTCACCGCGTTCCTGCAAACCCACCTGGGCGTGCCGTCCATTTTGGCGGGTATTATTACCAATACCGGGCTTTACACCGTAAACCTTGCCATCATGGGCTTTTCTTCCAACGTTCCCATGCTGAAAACTGAGACAGTGTTCACTATGGCCCGCGCCCTGTTTGGCGAAAAATCTCCCTATAAACTCATTGTTGCCGTCACGGTCACAGTCGTGGCCTGCGCGCTGCTGATTTTATTCCTTGGCACCCGGCTTGGTCTTTCCATCCGCGCTACCGGCGATAACCCGGATATGGTGCGCGCTTCCTCCATCAACACGGCGTTCACCATCACGGTGGGCCTTTGCGTTTCCAACGCCATGACCTCGCTTTCCGGCGCGGTTCTGGCTCAGTACCAGAAATCCGCCGATATCAACCTGGGCACTGGCATGGTGGTCATTGGTCTGGCTTCGCTGATTATTGGCGAAACGCTGTTTGGCCGCGGCGGTATGTGGGTCAAAGCGGCTGCGGCTGTGGCGGGCAGCGTGATCTACCGCTTTATCATTGCGTTGGCCCTGCGTGCCAATGTTCCCAGCGAGTGCCTGAAGCTGATTTCTGCCGTCATTGTGGCGCTGGCCATTGCGGCCCCGGCCCTGAAAAAGAACCTTGCGCTGCGCCGCCGCCGTGCCGTCAGCCAGAAAGGGGGCAAGACCCATGCTTGATCTGAACCATGTCAGTATGACCTTTAACCCCGGTACGGTGAACGAGAAAAAAGCGCTGACCGATATCAATCTGCATATGGAAAGCGGCGAGTTCGCTACCATTGTGGGTTCCAACGGCGCGGGCAAATCCACCTTGTTCAATGCCATTGCAGGCAGCTTTATTCCGGATACCGGCAGCATTCTGCTGGATGGGGTGGATATGACCTTCCAGCCGGATTTCCGCCGCTCCAAGGCGATTGGCCGCCTGTTCCAGGACCCGCTCAAAGGCACTGCCCCCAACATGACCATTGAGGAAAATCTGGCCCTGGCCTATCTGCGCGCTTCCACCCATACTTCGCCGTTTTCCCGCATTACCAAGGCGGACCGCGAACTGTTTACCGATCGGCTGGTCCAGCTGGGCTTGGGGCTGGAGAACAGGATGAAACAGCCGGTCGGCCTGCTTTCCGGCGGCCAGCGCCAGGCGCTGACCCTATTGATGGCCACCCTGGTTACCCCCAAATTGCTGTTGCTGGACGAGCACACTGCGGCCCTGGACCCCGCCACCGCAGATAAGGTGCTGGAGCTGACCAAGAAAATTGTGGCCGAAAACCACATCACCTGCCTGATGATTACCCACAACATGCACGCCGCCCTGGAATTGGGCAACCGCACGCTGATGATGGATTCCGGCCACATTGTGCTGGATATCAGCGGGGAAAAGAACGCGCCAACACCACGGTGGACGGCCTGCTGGATCAGTTCGCCAAAAATGTGGGCCGCCGGTTGGATAATGACCGCATCCTGTTGAGCAGGCAGGAAGAGACGGCCCAGTAAAATAATAACAAAAAGCAGCCCCGCGGAGGCTGCTTTTTGTTATATATAATCAGGGAAAAAATCAACCGGCGATTGCACCAAAAGCGGAAATGCCCAAAGTGCTCAGTACGCCCATAATGCAGCCTGCCAGCAGAACGCCGCCCATGCAGGCCAGAACGCTTTCCTTGAAATCCATATCCAGTAGGCTGGCGGCCAGGGTGCCGGTCCATGCGCCGGTGCCGGGCAGGGGAATGCCCACAAACAGCAGCAGAGCAATAAAAAGGCCGCGGCCGGCGGTGGCTTTCAGCTTTTGGCCGCCCTTGTGGCCTTTTTCCAGGCAGAAAGTGAAAAACTTGCCGATCACCGGTTTGTCAGCGCCCCATTCCAGGATCTTGCGCGCAAACAAAAAGATGAACGGCACCGGGATCATGTTGCCGATGATGGCAATGATGTAGGTACTCCACAGCGGCAGACCAAAAATTACGCCATAGGGGATTGCGCCGCGCAGTTCGATCAGGGGAACCCATCGAAACAAAAAATACAGTCAGGTATTTCTTAAGCATTCCAGTACCTCGCAGTTGATTGATGTCAAATTTGCATACGAATTCTATTATACAAGAATCCGCGATATGCCGCAAGACCTGCACCACAGGTTTTGTGTAAAATTTATGTCAAGCGGGCAGGATGCCGGTTTCCGGCATAAAAAGGGTGCAAAGCCCTGCGGGATATGGTATAATTACAACATACATGCCCACAGAATAAGAAAAAATGACGGAACCACAACAGCAGGAGGAGGCACAGGATGCAGCGTATAGAAGCCATAGATGAATACAACCGCGCTCAAAGATTGGGCATGCGCGATTACCGTGAAAAGACAGCGGCAGGCAAAAATACCCCTATCTGCCTGCGTTGGATGAACTGCTGGAAAAAACAGATACCGAAAGCCAGATACCGCTTGGTACCATTGAAATACCGTTGGATTATGTGGTAGGCACCAAAACCACCGGCCGCACCATGGCGTTTGCTTCCAACTTTATGCCGCTGTTGCCCGAAGACACTGAGTTTGCCAGCAAGTGGCTTTCCCCTGTGCATGGCCCATATGGAAGAGGGCATCCACGATGCCATTAAAGCGTATGAGTACATGGGCCGCTTTTATGTCCAAGAGGGCAACAAACGTGTCAGTGTGCTGAAATATTTTGGCGCGGATTCTATTTTTGCCACCGTTACCCGCGTTGTGCCGCGGTTCAATGATACGCCGGAAATTCGTGAATATTACGAATTCATGGAGTATTACCCTTTGTGCGGGCTGTACCGGCTGCACTTTACGCAGGAGGGCAGCTTTGCCCGCTTGCAGAAAGCGCTGGGCAAAGCGCCGGATGAAAAGTGGACCGCAGACGATAAGGCGGAAGTTGTCAGCCTGATGAACTGGATCACCAAGGCTTATAATGCCCACGGCGGCGATAAAATGCGCACCACCCCGGCGGATGTTATGCTGCTGTTGCTCCGCTTGTATAAGTTGGATGAGCTGAAAACCTATAGTCCCGCCCAGTTTGCCGCAGCTATTGACGCTGTGTGGGATAACGTTCTGGCGCTGGAGCGCCCGGAACCGGTCAAGCTCAGCACCCAGCCGGCCGCCCCGGCCAAAAAGAACAGCCTGCTGGACCGCATCCTGCCGGGGATCCGCAGTGAGCCCAGCCACTTGAAAGTAGCGTTTGTCAACGAGCGCACGCCGGAAACTTCTACCTGGACCAGCCAGCACGAGTTTGGCCGTACCCAGCTGGACCAGGTGTTTGCCGGCAAGGTGGAAACCGTGGCTTATCATGGCGCAGAGCCGGGCAAAAATGCCGATGAACTGGTGGAAAAAGCCATCCAGGACGGCGCGGATATGGTGTTTACAACCTCGCCAAAACTGGTGGGGGCTTCGCTGCGCGCGGCGCTGCGCCACCCGGATGTGCGCATCCTGAACTGCTCGGTCGATATGCCGTATGCTTCCATCCGCACCTATTACAGCCGCGTGTATGAGGCAAAGTTCATCACCGGCGCCATTGCTGCCGCTGTGGCGCGGGAGGACCGCGTGGGCTATGTGGCGGATACACCCACCTTTGGCGTTCCGGCCAACATCAATGCGTTTGCCCTTGGCGCGCGGATGGTCAACCCGCGCGTTAAGGTCAGCCTGCAATGGTCCTGCCTGCCGGGGGGACCCGATCCAGGCCTTCCAGAAGCAGGGCATCACGGTGATCTCGGGGCGCGATACCCCCACGCCGTTCCGCCCTGCGCGAGAGTTCGGAACTTTCCGCATCAGCCCCGGCGGCACGCTGATGGATCTGGCTTCGCCGTTTTGGCATTGGGGCCAGTTCTATGAAAACGTGGTGCGCACCGTGCTGGATGGCGGCTGGACCCGCGATAAATCCGGCACCGACGGTACTGCCGTCAACTATTGGTGGGGCATGAACAGCGGTGTGATGGATGTGCTGCTCAGCCGCGAGCTGCCCCATGATGTGCGCCACCTGGCCAACATCCTGCGCAGCGGCATTATTGCGGGCAGCATTGACCCGTTTGCCTGCTATATTACCGCGCAGAACGGTACTGTGATGAACGAGGGCCGCACCGGCTTTACCCCGGACAGATCCTGCATATGGACTGGCTGTGCGATGCAGTGGAGGGCCACCTGCCGGAATTTGACGAACTGATGGACTGTGCCCGCCCCATGTACCGCATGCAGGGCATCCACCGCGACCAGCTCCCTGCAGAGAAAGAGGCCGATCTATGAAAATTCTGGCAGTGGCAGACGAAGAGAGCAAGTACCTGTGGGAATACTATGAGCCCAGCAAGCTGCGCGATATCGACCTGATCATCGGCTGCGGGGACCTGAGTCGGCATTATATGAACTTTTTGTCCGATGCAGCGCCGGTTCCGGTGCTTTATGTACACGGCAACCATGATGCCAGCTATGATAGAGAACCGCCCCGCGGTGCGATCTGCATTGACGATGACCTGTACTGGTACAAGGGCTACCGCATTGTGGGCCTTGGCGGCAGCTGCCGTTACCGCGCCGGTGCCTGGCAGTTTACCGAAGCGGAAATGAAACGCCGCATCAGCCACCTGCGCAGCAAGATCCAGCACGCGGGCGGGGTGGATATCCTTGTTACCCATGCGCCGCTGCACGGCTATGGGGATTTCAGCGACCTGCCGCACCGCGGGTTTACGGTGTTCAATGAAATTTTGGATACCTATCACCCGGCTTTGATGCTGCACGGGCATATCCACCTGACCTATGGAGCCAACATCCCGCGGGAGCACCAGTACGGCCAGACACGCATTGTGAACTGCTATGAGCGCTTTGTGCTGGACCTGCCGGATAAGCCGGATCCGCGCCGCCACTCTTTGATTGAGAGGTGGAAACAGTTTAACCGCACGGGGCACTTTTAAGGTGTAGCTTGAAGGCGTACCTGATACCATAGGCAACACCGCACAATTCCCGCCTTGCGGCTTAAGCACCGCTCCGGCAGCTGCGGCACGGCATCTGCGTTGCCAAAATGCTCGATAAGACATCCAGTATTATCTGCGCTTTTGGCTTGGCATCTGCCGCACCTCGCTCGCCGTATTGGCACTTAGAATTATGCGGTATTGCCCATAAACGATTGGAGAACAAATACGATGACCAAAACCAAAATCGGTGTTCTGGGTGCCGGAACCTGGGGAACCGCGCTGGCACGCATGCTGGCAGGAAACGGCTGTGACGTTACCATGTGGAGCGCCCTGCCCGATGAACTGAAAGCCATGAGCGTGACCCATGCCCACCCCAACCTGCCCGGCATGTGCCTGCCTGCCGATATGCACTATACCGCGGATATTGAAGAAATCTGCGGCGACCGTGATGTGCTGCTGTTTGCGGTGCCCTCGGTTTTTGTGCGTTCCACCGCCCGCAAGGCGGCACCGCATATCCCGGATGGGCAGCTGATCGTGGATGTGGCCAAAGGCGTGGAGGAAAAAACGCTGATGACGATGTCCGAAATCATTGAGCAGGAGCTGGCCGCGGATGGCAAACACACCCACTGCAATGTGGTGGCGCTTTCCGGCCCCACCCATGCGGAGGAAGTGGCCCGCGATATGCCCACCCTGATCGTGGCGGGCAGCCCGGATGAAGCCGCCGCACGCAAGGTGCAGAAGATCTTTACCACCCCCACCTTCCGCGTGTATACCAACACCGACCGCCGCGGCGTGGAGCTGGGCGGCGCTGTCAAAAATGTGATCGCGCTGGCTGTTGGCATTGCGATGGGCCTGGATTACGGCGATAACGCCAAGGCTGCCCTTATCACCCGCGGCAACGCCGAGCTGGCCCGCCTGGGTGTGGCCATGGGCTGCAAGGCCGAAACTTTTGCCGGGCTTTCCGGTATGGGCGATCTGATCGTGACCTGCACCAGTATGCACAGCCGAAACCTGCATGCCGGCATGCTGATTGGCCGCGGAAAGGATGTGGAAACCGCCAAAAAAGAGGTCGGTCAGGTGGTGGAGGGCATCAATGCCCTGCCCGCAGCCTGCAAGCTGGCGAAAAAGTATAAGGTAGAAATGCCCATCGTGAATGCGGTGGATGATATTCTGTCCGGTCGGTTGGCCGCCCGCGATGCGCTGGCTACAATGATGGGCCGACAGCTGAAACAGGAATAATAGCATGGAAAACAGAGATATTCGCATTGCTTTTTTTTTTGATATTGACGGCACTCTGCTGCCGCCGGATCACCACCTGCCGGAATCCACCGTGGCGGCGCTCAACATTCTGCGCGCCAAAGGGGTGCAGCTTTACCTGGCAACCGGCCGCCCGCCGTACCACCTGCATTACCTGAAAAAGGATCTGCCGTTTGAATTTGACGGCATGGTGATGATGGACGGCCAATATTGCCGGGATAAGGACGGCTGCTTTTAAAAAGCTCACCCGCTGCCGCAGGAGGGACTGCGCGAGCTGCTGCCCTGGCTGGAAAAAACAGATATTGCGGTTTCCTTTGTGGAAGCGGATACCGCTTACATGAACCGCACCAATGCCCTGTGTGAAAACTTTTTGAAAGAGATCCCGCAGGAAACCATCGATCCGGCCCAGCGCTGCTTTACCTACCCGACGTATCAGCTCAGCGCATTTTTGAGCAGCGAGCAGGAACCGGAGTTCATGGCTCACGTGCCCGGCTGCCGCGCTGTGCGCTGGAGCGAAGAATTTGTCGATATCCTGCCCGCAACCGGCGGCAAGGTGAACGGCTTGCAGGAAACGCTCAATCATCTGGGTCTTACGCGGGAAAACTGCATCGCCTTTGGCGATGGCGGCAACGATACCGAGATGCTTGCTTTTGCCGGGATCGGGGTTGCCATGGGCAACGCCTGGCCAGACGCCCGTGCCGCGGCGGATTACATTACCACCGATGTGGATAAGGACGGCATCTGGAATGCGCTGGAACATTTCGGGCTGCTGAAATAACCAATAAAAACAAGAGCATGTGCGTTTTTTGGGAAAGCCCGAAAAACTGCACATGCTTTTATTTTATTTCTTTAGACAACACCGCACAATTCCCGCCTGACGGCTTAAGCACCGCTCCGGCGGCTGCGGCACGGCATCTGCGTTGCCAAAATGCTCGATAATGTCGGGTTGCGGTACCCGCATCGTGCTTCGGGGGCAAAAGCCCCTCGCACTCTGCGACCGCTGCCCCTGCTTCGGTTCGCTGTTTCCGCCACTGGCGGCGCTCACCTTTGCAGCATCCAGTATTATCTGCGCTTTTAGCTTAGCAGCTGCCGCACCTCGCTCGCCGTATCGGCACTTGGAATTATGCGGTATTGCCTTTATTATAATGGCTGTTCAACCGCAGGGCAGTGTCTCGCCTTCCAGCACCGCCTGCACCAGGGTATCGCCGTGATAGGTTAGCTCCAGATGGAAAAACGGTGCGCCCTCCGCCAACAGCCGAAGGAAAATTTTGTCCCCCTGCCAGATCGGCAGGTTCTCTACTTCGGGTTTGGGCACCCATTCCAGTGTGCCCTCGTTACAGTCGGTCAGCGTGCCGGTAAAATCGGTGCAGGTGTACAGGTGCATCCGCTCGGCGGGCCATGGCTCGCAAGTAAAATCCACAATGCCGCGGTAGGTGGGGGATTGCATCGTCAAGCCGGTTTCCTCCCACACTTCGCGCAGGGCACAGGCTTCGGCAGTTTCGCCGGGGTCAAGCTTGCCGCCCACACCGATCCATTTATCGTGGTTGACGTCGTTCTTCTTTTTAATGCGGTGCAGCATCAGATAGCAGCCGTTTTGTTCCAGGTAGCACAGAGTGGTTTGCAGCAGTTCAGCCATAGCGGAGCCTCGTTCCCTGTGTGCGGGGGGCACACAAAAATATATTGGTATCAGTATACCACCCGGATCGTACAGGCGGCAAGGCTGCAGACAATGTGCGGGCGGCTATTTGGCGGGCAGGAAACCAATATCCTGAAATTTACGCGGCGCTCCGTTATAATATCTCCAAAATGGAGATGGCTTTGAGGGGAACCGCAAAAAAGGTGTTTGAAGCAGGCGTGAACGCCCACATTGCCAAGCCGTTCAGCGTGATGCCCTGCTGGCAGGGCTGGATAAAGCACTGACAAAAAACAGGCACGAACCATACATAAACCGCCGCACTTTCCATATAATAGGTATATTGTACAGAATATGGAAGGGCAGGAGGGTACCCCAATGAAAGCAACAGGAATCGTGCGCAGGATTGATGAGCTGGGGCGGGTGGTCATTCCCAAAGAGATCAGGCGAACCCAGCGCATCCGCCAGGGCGATGCACTGGAAATTTTTACCGCTGCCGATGGGCAGGTGGTGTTCAAAAAATATTCCCCGCTGGTGGAGCTGGGCGAACTGGCCGGGGTGTATGCCGAGGTGCTGGCCAAAAACCTGGGCCGCCCTGTGCTGGTGTGTGACAGGGAAAGCATTGTGGCCGCCACCGGCACGGGCAAAGGGCAGCTGCTGGGGCGGCAGATCAGCGATGCCGCCGCCCGGCTGCTGGCCATGCGCGGCCCCTTACACCGCGCCGGAAACCGCTGCCCGCCGCATTACGGCCTTTGACAAAGGGGAAACGGTGCTGCTGTGCGTCTGCCCCATTGTGGTGCAGGGGGATGTGGAAGGCGGTGTGTTGCTGACCGGCCGCCCGCAGGATGCAGCCCCTGATGCCGAGACCGCCCGCGCAGTAAACATTGCCGCGGCATTTTTAGCAAAGTGGATGGAAGAATGAACCGTTGGCCGGTATCACCCTGCTGTCTGGCGGGCAGCAAAACAAGGGCAACACCGCACAATTCCCGCCTTACGGCTTAAGCACCGCTTCGGCGGCTGCGGCACGGCATCTGCGTTGCCAAAATGCTCGATAAGACATCCAGTATTATCTGCGCTTTTGGCTTAGCATCTGCCGCACCTCGCTCGCCGTATCGGCACTTAGAATTATGCGGTATTGCCCAAGATAAAATAACAGAAAAACGCCGCGGCGGAGGGTAAAAAACCACCCTTTGCCGCGGCGTTTGTGTCAAATCTGTTAAAGTTTGAAACTTTTTATGAAAAGGGCTTGACAGAACAAAGAGTTGGGATATAATAAATTTAGCACTCAGGAAGAGAGAGTGCTAAACAAGAAAAAGCAAACAAGGAGATGAGGGCAGCATGACGATGGATGCACGCAAGCAGCGCATTCTGGAAGCGATTGTTGCCATTTATTCTACCGGCGGCGAGCCGGTCGGCTCCGGTTTGCTGGCCAGCCACTTTGACATGGCACTTTCCAGCGCAACGCTCCGCAACGAGATGGCGGCGCTGACAAAGCTGGGTCTGCTGGAGCAGCCCCACACCAGCGCAGGCCGCGTGCCCAGCCCCAAGGGGTACCGGTACTACCTAGACCACCTGCTGGAAGCCCCCGCCGCCATAGCACTGAGCGCAGCGGACCGCGAAAACATTGACCGGCTGTTTGCCGATATGGACGTTGAGCCCGAAAAGCTGGCGCAGAGCGCCGCCCGCGCACTGGCCGATTATACCGGCTGTGCCGCAGTGGCTACCACCCCGCAGGCCGAGGATCTGTGCATCGCCCATTTTGAGGTCGTGCAGGTCGGGCGGTATTCCGCCGCAGTTTTGGCGGTTACCAGTTCCGGCGGTGTGCGCACCCGTGTGGCGCGTATCCACACCGGCTTGACGCGGGAGGATGCCGATGAGATGGCCCGCCTGCTGAACAGCAGCCTGACCTTTGTGGCACCGGAGGATCTGACCCCGTCGCTGACGGCAAGCCTGGTGCTTTCCGCCGGGCGCAGGCTGGCGCCGGTGGTGTTCGCCGCCGAAGCGCTGGTTCGCACCCGCCCGCAGTTTTACCTGGAGGGCGTGCAGTACCTGGCCAAGATGCCGGATGTGCGCACAAACCTTGGCGCGCTGCTGGAAGTTTTTTCTGACAACGAAGCGGCCCGCGCCCTGATCGAACCGGGCAGCGGCAAAGTGACCGCCACGTTGGGCGAGGATTATCGAGCCCGCCATGCCGAACCTCTGCATCGTCAGCAAGCGTTACCTTGCGGGCGGCGGGCTGTACGGCACGGTAGCGGTGATCGGCTCTAACCGCATGGAGTACGAACACTTGATCCCCGTTTTGAATTATTTTGCAATTAAGTTAGGGCAGTCAATGTCCGGTAAAAAGGAGGAGCAGACATGAGCGAAGAAACAAAGAAGCAGCCTGAAACTGAACAGGAACAGGCCGCTGCTGAAACAAAAAAAAGCGCCCGCGGCAGAATCCGATAAGCAGGAAGCTGAACCCGCTGCAGAAAAGACCGAAAAGAAAGACTGGTTCGGCAAAAAATCCAAAGAGCTGGAAGCCGTAAAGGCAAAGCTGGAAGCCGCCGAGCAGGCCAACGCAAAGCTGAAAGACCAGATGCTGCGCACCGCTGCAGAGTATGATAATTACCGCAAGCGTTCCGCCCGCGAAGCTGACCAGAAGTTCAACGATGGTGTTTCCCACGCGGTCAACCAGATCCTGGCAATTCTGGATACGCTGGATATGGCAGCCAATGCCGAATGCACCGACGAAAACTATAAAAAGGGCGTTGTGATGACGCTGGACAAAGCCGAAAAAGCTCTGAAAACGCTGAACATCACCGAGATCAAATCCATGGGCAAGCCCTTTGACCCCAACTTTATGAACGCTGTTCAGCAAGTTCCGGCAGAGGATGGCCAGGAAAGCGGCACTGTGGTGCGCGTGTTCCAGAAAAAGGCTACATGATCGGCGATAAGATCGTCCGCCATGCGACCGTTGTAGTGGCCGAATAACAAAGCATGAACCGGGTGCAAAAGCCCGTTCAGATATAAATTAAGACATTCACATTTCCATGTTTCCTGAAAGAGGAATATGAAAGACTAACTATTAAAAGTCAAGCCCCGAAACAAAATTTTCGAGAGAAATTTTAAGGTGGTGAAAATTGGTATAGCAAACAAGAGCATCCGTTGTCGGATACTCGCTCCGTATAAAATCGCACGCTTAATAATCAGCTAAGAAGGCTTTCCCAGAACGCTGCATAGCAAAAATAAGCCTTACCAGCTTTTTAGCAGCATGAGAGATGGCAACATTGTAATGCTTTCCCTCAGAACGCTTCTTTTCAAGATAGGCCGAGAATGTAGGACACCAAAGGCAGACATATTTGGCGGCATTGAAAAGAGCATATCGCAAATATCTGGAGCCACGCTTTTCCATGTGAGCATAACAGTTTTGCAGTTGCCCTGACTGATATGTAGATGGAGAGAGTCCAGCATAAGCCAGCAGCTTGTCTGCGCTTGCAAAGTTGGAAAAATCTCCAACTTCAGCAAGAATCATTGCACCCATATGTCGGCCAATACCGGGGATTGTAAAGATGGGAGAATCCATCTGAGATGTAATCTTGTCAATTGCGGATTCTACCTCAGAAATTTCTTTGTCCAGCTCGCGGATGAGAGCAATCGTGTGTTTCAACTCCATAGACTTAGCAGGCATTTTCGAGGCCAATGGAGACCCCTGCGGCTACTTGAATTTCCGCGGTTTTAGACTTGGTATAACGACCTTTAGAGGCGGTGCAAAGAGTCTCAGCGAGTTCTTCAGTATTGGCGTTTGCGATATAGCTTGCACCCGGATAGTTGCTCAGCAGTGCGTATACAACAGCGATGTGCAGGCTTGAAACCAGCTTTTCGAGCTCCGGAAACAGAATATTCACTAACCGCGCAACGGAGCTTTTCAGCTTGGCGCGCTCTTTTACCTTATCAAATCTGTATCTGGTTAGTGACTTTAGCTCTTCATTGTGGTATGCTGTATTTGAGTAGGGCTTGAGGTCCACATCAGACATGAGCATCATTGCAATGGTACGCGCGTCTATCCGATCTGTTTTGGTTTTTCGCAGGCTGAGACTTTTCCGATAGAGGTTCGTGTGCAGAGGGTTAATGACATAGGTTGCCAGGCCGCTGTCTAAAAGAAACCCCAGCAGATTGTAGCTGTAATGTCCTGTGGCTTCAAGCCCTACTTTTATTTTGCTTTCACCTTGGGAACAGCTTTGGATTCTTGAAAGAAGCGTCTCAAAACCGATGCGGTTATTGGCAATGGTAAATACATCTGCCAAGACCGTTCCTTCCGAGTTGAGGATAAAGCAATCGTGCTTGTCCTTTGCAACATCGATACCAACAAAAATCATTTCTTTTTACCTCCGGCGTTTTATTTTACAGTGCTGCTTAGAGCCACACCTCTTTGCTATGTAACCTCGTTCTATATAAACCGTCTGGCGGTATCTAACTGATTAACACTAAAAACAAAGAGCCGTGGTTGGAGCCTTTCCGAAACCGTCTTGCGGTAGGAGGTTTAAACCAATCCACAGCACCTTGTCTATTGTAGCATTTTGTCCTTGGAGAGGGACTTTAATAACTACTACTTTATAATACGAGGAGTTTTATATTATGAGTAAGATTATTGGTATTGACCTTGGTACTACCAACAGCTGCGTAGCTGTTAATGGAGGGCGGCGAGCCCGTTGTTATCCCTAACGCTGAGGGTGCCCGTACCACCCCGTCTGTTGTCGGCTTTACCAAAACCGGCGAGCGTCTGGTAGGCCAGGTGGCTAAGCGCCAGGCTATCACCAATCCCGAAAAGACCATCTCCTCCATCAAGCGTAAGATGGGCACTGCCGAGAAGGTTCACGCCGGCGGCAAGGATTACACCCCCGAAGAGATCAGCGCTATGATCCTGGCAAAGCTGAAGGCTGATGCCGAAGCTTACCTGGGCGAGCCCGTTACCGAGGCTGTCATCACCGTTCCCGCTTACTTCAACGACACCCAGCGTCAGGCAACCAAGAACGCCGGTACCATTGCTGGTCTGAACGTAAAGCGTATCATCAACGAGCCCGACCGCAGCTTCTCTGGCTTACGGCATTGATAAGGAATCCGACCAGAAGATCATGGTTTACGACCTGGGCGGTGGTACGTTCGATGTTTCCATCATCGAGATGGGCGACGGCGTTACCGAAGTTCTGGCTACCAATGGTGATACCCACCTGGGCGGCGATGACTTCGACCAGCGCATCATCGACTGGATGGCTGAGGATTTCCAGAAGGAAAACAACATCGACCTGCGCAAGGATAAGATGGCTGCACAGCGCTTGAAGGAAGCTGCTGAAAAGGCAAAGATCGAGCTGTCCAGCGCCACTTCCACCAACATCAACCTGCCGTTCATCACCGCTGACGCCACCGGCCCCAAGCACTTGGATATGACCCTGACCCGCGCAAAGTTCAATGAACTGACCGCTGATCTGGTTGACCGCACCATGGCCCCTGTCCGCAAGGCTCTGGCTGATGCAGGCCTGAAGGCTTCTGACCTGGCTAAGGTCCTGATGGTCGGTGGCTCCACCCGTATCCCCGCTGTCTATGACGCTGTCAAGAAGGAACTGAACTGCGAGCCGTTCAAGGGCATCAACCCCGATGAATGTGTTGCTGTCGGCGCTTCCATCCAGGGCGGTGTTCTGCAGGGCGACGTTAAGGGTCTGCTGTTGCTGGATGTTACCCCGTTGAGCCTGGGCATTGAGACTCTGGGCGGCGTTTGCACCAAGATCATTGAGCGCAACACCACCATCCCCACCAAGAAGAGCCAGATCTTCTCCACTGCTGCTGACAACCAGCCCAGCGTTGAAGTCAACGTTCTGCAGGGCGAACGTGAGTTTGCCCGCGACAACAAGAGCCTGGGTACCTTCCACCTGGATGGCATCGCTCCGGCTCCGCGCGGCGTGCCCCAGATCGAAGTTACCTTTGATATCGATGCCAACGGCATTGTGCATGTAAGCGCTAAGGACCTTGGCACCGGCAAGGAGCAGAGCATTACCATCACTGCTTCCACCAACATGAGCAAGGATGACATCGACAAGGCCGTTAAGGATGCCGAGCAGTATGCTGCTGAGGATAAGAAGCGCCGCGAAGATGTTGATGCCCGCAACAACGCCGACCAGATGGTGTTCCAGACCCGAAAAGGCTCTGGGCGAGCTGGGCGACAAGGTCTCTCCGTCCGAGAAGAGCGAGTGCGAAGCTAAGCTGAACGCCCTGAAGGAAGCCCTGAAGGGTACCGATATTGAGGCCATCAAGGCAAAGCAGGACGACCTGCAGAAGGCTTTCTACGCCATCAGCGAGAAGGTTTACCAGCAGGCTGCCCAGCAGCAGGGCCAGCAGCCGGGCGCTGACGCCCAGCAGGGCCCCCACGGGCAATGCCGGTTCCGCCCCGAAGGATGACGGTGCTGTTGACGCTGACTTCCACGAGGTGTAAGATAACAGAATAAACAGGGGAACATCCCTGTAACCCAAAAGGCCGCCGCCAGGCAATTCCGGCGGCGGCCATTGTGGGGTTAAGCCCACAAAGCTGCGTCCCGTCCGTAGGGGCTTCGCACAGCGTGTGCCCGCAGTGAAATCACGTTGCCGCTTGCAGGCACAGGCTGTACGCCCTTACGGACAAAGAACCGGCTGTTCCCATAGGGGAAAGGAATAAAAGTCAACTTACTTCAACACATAAAGGTGTGATCATATGGCAGAAAAAAAAGAGATTATTACGAGGTGCTGGGCATCGGCAAAAACGCCACGGATGCCGAGATCAAGAGCGCCTACCGCAAACTTGCCAAAAAGTACCACCCTGACCTGAACCCCGGCAATAAAGAAGCCGAGGAAAAGTTCAAAGAGGTCAACGAAGCCAACGATGTGCTTTCCGACCCGCAGAAACGCCAGCGCTATGATCAGTTCGGCTTTGCCGGAGTGGACCCCAGCTATGCGGCTGCCAACGGCGGCGGTGCAGGCGGGTTCGGCGGTGGTTTTGGCGGTGTGGACCTGGGCGACATCTTTGGCGATATCTTTGGCGGCGGATTTGGCGGTGGATTCAGCGGCTTTGGCGGCGGTTCTTCCACCCGCACCGCCAATGCACCCCGCAAGGGCCATGATATTCAGGCCAGCGTGATCCTGACCTTTGAGGAAGCCGCCCACGGCTGCTCCAAGAAGATCACCATCAACCGCCAGGATACCTGCCCCGACTGCGGCGGCACCGGTGCGGCCAAGGGTACCAGCCCCGAAACCTGCCCCGACTGCGGCGGCCGTGGTTATGTTGTAACACAGCAGCGCACCCCCTTTGGCGTAATGCAGAGCCAGCAGCCCTGCAGCCACTGCGGCGGCCGCGGCACCATTATCCGCAACCCGTGCAAGACCTGCCGCGGCACCGGCAAGACCGCCGCGCGCAAGAGCCTGGAGATCAATATCCCCGCTGGTATTGACGATGACCAGAACATTGCACTGCGCGGCCAGGGCGATGCCGGTTCCAACGGCGGCCCGGCCGGCGATGTGATCGTGCATGTTACCGTTAAGGCCGACCCGATGTTTGAGCGTGACGGGTACGATGTTACCATCCATGTGCCCATCACCTTCAGCCAGGCTGTGCTGGGCGATGACGTTGAGGTGCCCACCGTGGATGGCCGCATTGTGCAGCATATCCCCGAAGGCACCCAGAGCGGCACCAAGTTCCGCCTGCGCGGCCAGGGCATCCAGTACCTGAACGGCCGCGGCCGCGGCGACCAGTATGTGATCGTCGATGTTGAGATCCCTAAAAAGGTCACCCGCGCCCAGCGCGAAGCCCTGAAAGCTTTTGAGGACAGCATGAAAGAGGATAACTACGAAAAGCGCAAGGGCTTCTTCAAGAACCTGCGCGACCGTTTCTCGTAATGCAATAACATGCCCCCGCCTGGTAATGCAGACGGGGGTGTTTTTGTATCAGTTAATTATAGCAATATCACGACTTCTTTATGTGATTTTTACATAGATGATATCATTCTCTAGCCTAAAAAGCTGGAGGGAAAATGAGAAAAGTAAAGTGCAGTAAGGCTAATATTGCACTTTCGCCAATCATCATGTATAATAAAACTGTCTGTAAGCAACCTAAAGCAGGGGAGGGCTTCATGCAAAAAATCAAAGATTTCTGCAAGCGGCACCGCCTGCTGTGGCTGACTTTGCTGGTGGCGCTGGCTGCTGCCGCTGTGGCCGCGTGGGCCGGGTTTGACCTTGGCCAGCGGGTGGATAACCAGCCGGTGTATGAAATCGTCAACGATGATTATACCCGTACCGTTGTAATTCCTGCCACGGCGGACGCTGCAACGCAGGATGACGGCACAACCGGGTTGTACCTGCCCGTTCCGCTCAAAAGCGGGCAGCGCATTTACGGGGTTCGACTGGATCTGACCACCCATAATTGGGCGTTCCGGCAGGGCACCCTGTACGCTGCACTGCTGGATGCCGATGGCAACGCCGTGGCGAACGGTGAGCTGGACTGCATTACCATTAAAGATGACACCTTTGCGGCCATCACGTTTGATGCGCCCTATACCGCCCCCGGCACAGCCGATGCCGAAGCGGACTATGACCTGGCAAACCCCAACATGACCCTGCGCCTGTGGTATACCCCCGGCGATGACTGGGATGTGTACCACCTGCTGGGCCTTTGGACGGATGCCGACACCAGCCAGCAGATGACCCGCCGGAATGCAAACGGCACAACGGATTCCATCGTCGGGCATCCGGCATTACAGTATGTCGTCAATGATTCCGGCAGCTGGTCCCATGTGATCTCCCGCCTGCTGGGCGTGCTGACCTTTGCGGCGGTGGTGGCGGGCTTTATCCTGCTCACCCACCGCGCCAAACTGTGGCAGGTGGTGCTGGTGTGCGGCGCGGTGCTGGGCGTGGCGTTTGCCTTTTTTAACGCCGCCCCTTGTCGGCCCCGATGAATACACCCACCTGGCCAAATGCTACCGCCAGTCCAGCACGCTGCTGGGCCAGCCGGTGGCGGACGATGATGATATGCTGCTGGTGCGCAGCTGTGATGCTCCCTATTTCAAAAATCATACCGGTGATATCGGCATTTACGCTTACAAGGAAATGCTGGAACACCTGGGAGATGCGGGCTGCAGCGGTGAAACGACTGTCAGCTCCGATACCTATGTAACGGCGGACCCCATCAACAATACGCTCTACCTGGGTCAGATTGCCGGCATTACGCTGGCGCGCATGATGGGGCTTGGCTTCCATGGCATGCTGTTGTTGGGACGGCTGTGCAACCTGGCGCTGTACCTGGCATTGGCTGCGGCTGCGGTCAATATTGCACCCCAGCGGCTGCGCGGCATTTTTGCCGGTGTGGCACTGCTGGCCCAGCCCTTGCAGCTGGCGGGCAGCCTTTCGGCGGACGCCGCCGTGCTGGGGTATCTCTTCTGCTTTACTGCGCTCTGCCTGACCCTGCGCACCCGCCCGGCCCGCTGGCCGGAAACGGTGGCTGCTGTGGTGCTGGCGGCGCTCATCGGCCCGGCCAAGGCAATTTATCTGCCCGCCGTGCTGCTGATCTTTATGATTCCCGATGCCAACCTTGCCTTGCCCGGCAAGCGCTGGCTGGTTGGCTCCATTGCCAAAGTTCTGGCGCTGGTGCTGGCCGCTATCGGCTGGGTGCAGGTCAATATGGGCGCTGCTTTGTATGCAGCCCGCGATGTGGATACCGTGGGCATCCTGCGCGCCGGTGGTGCCGCCGCGGCTGGTGCCGCTTTGCTGGCGCTGCTGTACTGGAAGATCCGCCGCGACCCCAAAAAGAAAAAGATCTTTTTGGGTGCCATTGCCGCGGTTGTGGTGCTGGCCATCCCGGTTGGGCTGTATAAGCTGACCCACATGTGGGGCGGCTTAACGCCGGAACAGCTGGTTGGCTCCATTCAGGAAAACGGCGATTCCATCTACACCTATTCCGCCGGGTATATCTGCCGCAACCTGCCCAACACGGCCAAACTGCTGCTGCGCTCTTTCAGTGCGCAGGGGGCGCAGTGGGTGCAGGGCGTGCTGGGCACTGCCCTGGGCGAACCCATTGTGTATACCGTGGATGCCAGCTGGGTGCTGGGGGTTGGCTTTATCCTGGCTTTGCTGGCCGCGGCGCTGCCGCAGGCGGGTGAGACCGTACCTCTGGGCCGCCGCACCAAAGCGGGCGTTTGGGGTATTGTTCTCTGCGTGATTGCCCTTTCGTTCGTCACGGCGCTCAACTGGACCCCCATCAATTACACCACTATTTTTGGCCTGCAGGGGCGCTACTGGCTGCCCGTGCTGCCGCTGGTGCTGGCGCTGGTGCACCACAACCGCACCTTTGCCGTGCAAAAGCCCGCAGAGCGCAAGGCGGTATTTGCCATGCTCTGCCTGACATCGTTCGTCATTCTGCAAGGCGCGGGTCTGTACGCGACCTTCCAGATGCCGTCATAAATTATCATTTTATACGTTTTGTATAATGCAGAAAGGAACATTACCATGACTGTTACCCGTAATACCATCATTGCCGAAATCCTGCAGAACGATCCTTCCCAGGGCTGCGTGCCCATCTTTTTGAACACGGGTATGCACTGCCTGGGCTGCATGGCTGCCCATGGTGAGACCGTGGAGCAGGCCTGCATGGTCCACGGTGTGGACCCCGACGAACTGTGCGCCGAACTGAATGACTACTTTGCACACCTGTAAGCCTGTGCCGCACCTGGATGCGCGGCTGGCCGCCGCGGCTGCCTATGTGCGGCCCGGCCATATTGCCGCCGATATTGGGTGTGACCATGGAAAACTCAGTGCATGGCTGGCGGGCAGCGGTTGCTGCCCGCTTGTTTTTGCATGTGATCTGCGGGAAGGCCCGCTGCAAAAAGCCCGCATGACCTGCGCCCCCTGGGCGGATAAGATCCAGTTCCGCCTCGGTTCCGGCTTGAGTGTGCTGCAGCCGGGGGAGGCAACGGAGATCATCATTGCCGGCATGGGGGCCGAAACGGTGCTGGAAATCCTGGATGCCGCCCCCTGGGTGAGGAACGAACAGTATAACTTTGTTTTTGTACCCGCCACCAAGCACAGCGTTTTGCGCAAGGGCCTTGCCCAGCGCGGCTTTGCCTTAAAAAGCGAGACACTGTGCCGTGCAGCCGGGCGGCTGTATACCGTGATCAACGCGCAGTATACCGGCCGGGCAGCGGAGCCCACCGGCCTTGCCTGCCTGTGCGGCAAAACGCAGGGCCAGCCCGAAGCCCAGGCCTACCGTGAACAGCAGCTGGTCAAACTGAAAAAATACCGCCTGGGCCTTGCACCCGGCCCGCAGGCGGATGGGGTGGATGCCCTGATACAGGAAATGGAGGATGGACTATGGCCGTAAAAGTACAGCAGGTACTGGAAATTCTGGAACAGATCGCCCCGCCGGAGCTGGCTTGCAGTTGGGATAACGTGGGCCTTTTGGTGGATGCCGGACGCCCGGTCACCTCCATTATGGCGGCGCTGGATATTACCGCCGATGTGGTGCGCGATGCCGCCGAAAGCGGGTGTGAGCTGATTGTAAGCCACCACCCGGTCATCTTTGACCCGCTGCGCCGCGTGACGGCAGAGGATGTGCCCGCAATGCTGCTGCAGAACGGCATTTCGGCCATCTGCATGCACACCAATCTGGATGCCGCTCCCGGCGGTGTGAACGATGTGCTGGCAGACCTGCTGCGCATTGAGAACCGCCGGGATTTCGCCGATAACTGCGGCCGCATCGGCACGCTGAACGTGCCCACCACGGCCCAACAGCTGGCCGAAACCTGCAGCCGGATGCTGCACACCCACTGCAAGTTTGTGGAAGCCGATCACCCGGTAGAAAAGCTGGCCGAAGTGAGCGGCGCAGGCGGCAGCTATTTGCAGCAGGCCATTGACGAGGGCGCAGACTGCCTGGTGACAGGCGAAGCCGCCCACCACATTGCCATTTTGGCAAAGCAGAAAGGCGTGGGCCTGGTTGTTGCCGGGCACTGGGGAACGGAACACCCGGTGGTGTTTGCCCTGGCGGATGCTCTGACCGAGCGCCTGCCCAAAGAAGTTACTGTGGCCCCCAGCCTGGCCGATGTTGACCCTTACAGCTACCTGTAACCCCTGCGGCGGCTGAACACTATGGGGTGGGATGAACCCATCCTGCCGCGTGAGAAGAATGCTGTCGTTTTCATAAAACCCTGCCCCAAAAGAAAAGGAGTACCACCATGGCATTGGATGCCGCGACCCTTGCGCTGGTCGCAAATGAACTGAACAGCACCCTGCTGGATGCCAAAATTGATAAAATTTTTTGAGCCGACGCGGGATGAAGTGCTGATGACCCTGCGCACTCGCACCCAGACGTTCAAGCTGCTGCTGTCTGCCCGCAGCGGCTCGGCGCGTGTCTGCCTGACCAAAGAAAGCTTTGAAAACCCGCTCACCCCGCCGGGCTTTTGCATGCTGCTGCGCAAACACCTGACCGGCGGCCGTCTGACAGGGCTGCATATGGAACCCGGCGACCGCATTGTGTTTTTTGACTTTTTGTGCACCAATGAGATGGGCGACCTGGTAACCAATACCCTGGCTGCCGAGCTGATGGGCCGTTACTCCAACCTGGTGCTGATCCAGAGCGGCAAGATCATCGATGCCCTCAAGCGCGTGGATTTTGAGGACAGCGAGATCCGCCAGCTGCTGCCCGGACTGCCGTATACGCTGCCGCCCAAACCCAATAAGCCGGATTTTCTGGCAACCAGCGCCGCCGCCATGGTGGCCGCTGCCTGCGAAAAAGACCTGCCGGTGGCTTCTGCTTTGGGCAAAGCGGTTGGCGGTGTCGGCCCCGTTGTTGCGCGGGAGGCTGTGTGGCGTGCCTTTGGCGGCGAAACGCCCCTGCTGGCCTGTGACCTGGACGAAGCGCAGAAGCAGGCCCTGTGCGCCGCAATCGAAAACCTGAAGGATGAACACGCTGCAGGCGGCACTCCCACGGCGGTGCGCATCCCCCAGCCGGACGGTGTGAACAAGCCGGTAGAGTTCAGCTTTTTTATCCCGCAGCAGTACGGCAGTGCGGCCATTTTAACGCAGTACCCCACCTACAGCGAGCTGCTGGAGGATTATTACGCCACCAAGGACCGCGCCGAGCGGTTGAAGCAGAAGAGCCGCGAGCTGTACAAAGCGGTGCATAACCTGTACGAACGCGCTGTGCGCAAACAGTCCGCCCGGCGGGAGGAACTGGCCCAGAGTGAAAAAGCCGATACCCTGCGCCTGTACGGCGAGCTGCTGCAGGCCAACCAGTGGGCCATCCAGAAAGGCGACCGCCAGGCCACCGTGCAAAACTACTATACCGGCGAGGATGTGACCATCCGCCTGGACCCCCGCCTTGGACCCAACGAGAACGCGCAGAAATACTTCCGCGATTATAAAAAGAAGCAAACCGCCGGCCAGATGCTGAAAAAGCTGCTGCTCGAGGGCGAGGATGAGATCGAATACCTTGCCAATGTTCTGTATGAGGTGGAGACTGCCCCCGGCGAGCAGGCTCTGAACGAAGTGCGTGCCGAGCTGAAAAGCCAGGGCTACCTGAAATACTATAAGCAGCGGGAACGCAAACAGAAACCGGCGGATTTCCTGCGCTACCGCTCCAGCGATGGCTTTGAAATTTTGATCGGGCGCAACAACCTGCAAAACGATAAGCTGACCCTGCACACTGCCCGCGGCAAGGATGTCTGGTTCCATGTACAGAAAGCCCCCGGCAGTCATACGGTGGTTATGAGCCGCGGCGAGGATGTGCCGGACACCACCAAACAGGAGGCCGCAGAGCTGGCTGTGCTGCACTCCAGCCAGAATGGCGGTGCCAAGGTGCCGGTGGATACCACCGAGGTGCGCAACATCTGGAAAGCCAACGGCGCCCGCCCTGGCATGGTGCTGTATAACGATTATACAACGGTCTATATTACCCCGCGCGCCGGGCTGGAAGAGCAGCTAAGGGAAAAATAAAGTAACATATGTTAAGGCAATACCGCACAATTCCCGCCTAACGGCTCAAGCACCGCTCCGGCGGCTGCGGCACGGCATCTGCGTTGCCAAAATGCTCGATAAGACATCCAGTATTATCTGCGCTTTTGGCTTAGCAGCTGCCGCACCTCGCGTCGCCGTATCGGCACTTAGAATTGTGCGGTATTGCCTTAATGAAATGACCACGCTAAGTGCGAGCGTGGTCATTTTTTTGAATAAAGTAGGATGTTTTTGTAAATAGGAGTGAAAAATGAAAAAACGTGTGGTATAATTTGAAAAGATGAGGAGAGTGAAAGTGAAATGAAAGTCTTAGTTACAGGCTTTGACCCGTTCGGAGGGGAAAGCATCAACCCGGCTTACGAAGCTGTTAAAATGCTGCCGGATGAAATTGCCGGGGCGCAGATCATCAAGCGGGAAATCCCGACAAGCTTTACCCGCGGCACCGCAGAAGTGGTGCGCCAAATCGAACTTTGCCAGCCGGATCTGGTGCTGAATGTGGGCCAGGCAGGCGGCGCTGCTGGTTTGCGTGTAGAACGGGTAGCCATCAACCTGGCGGATGCCCGTATCCCAGATAATGACGGCGCGCAGCCGGTGGACGAACCGCTGGTACAGGACGGTGCCCCGGCATATTTTGCCAAGCTGCCGGTCAAGGCCATGGTGCGCGGGGTACAGGCAAAGGGCTATCCTTGCCAGCTGTCTTACACGGCAGGTACTTACGTCTGCAATGCGGTCATGTATACCGTGCTGCATACCGTGCAAAGTTATCCCCATATACGGGCGGGCTTTGTGCATGTGCCGTATGCAGCCAGCCAGCTGGAAGGCAAAGCTGCGGGTACCCCGGCCATGCCGCTGGCAGACATTACCGCGGCTCTGGCAGCTGCCATTGAAGCCGCTGTGCAGAATAAGACCGATTTGAAAGAACAAATGGGCAGGCTGGATTAAAAACGGCGACTGCTCGAAATAAAATGGGGGAGCGTTATGCTGACCAATAAAGAAATTGGAGTTTTGTGCTACTGCCGCGGCTGCCTGAACCGGAAGTGCGGCCTTGATCTGGAACGGAGTGATATAAAGCATTTGAAAATGCAAAAAATATCATTAGAAAAATCATTGACAATGATTTGGTAGAAGAGCTTTTTGGATATACGGTTTGCTTTGAAACGATTGAATGAGGCATACCCAAATAAAATCCGGATGAAAACTTATTGATGGTGAAATAAAGACTTCGCTGCCAAGGGCTGAAAATGCTCTTGGCAGATTTTTGTAGAAGGGCGGGGGAAAATCTTTAAAGGCAACACCGCACAATTCCCGCCTGACGGCTTAAAAACTTAGAATTGTGCAGTATTGCCTTAAAAAGATGCGTGAGTGGCTTTGCTGGTTGGCGCGCTGAGAGTTTTTCCGCGGACTGTTTTGCCTCGGCACCGTCCAAAGAGCTCTATGCGGCAAACGGGCGCGGATTCTCCCGCACCCTCGCAAACAGTCCACTGGACTGCTTGTGTCCCCCACTGCTGTGGCGAGGCCGTGGGTTCGAATCCCGTCACTCCGTGAAAAAAAAAAGCTCTTTCACCAGACGGTGAAAGAGCTTTTTGTTTTCGGAGTGACGGGATTCGAACCCACGGCCTCTTGGTCCCGAACCAAGCGCGCTACCAACTGCGCTACACCCCGAAAAAAAATCCGCAGCAACTTTGCTGCTGCGGTGGTTGGGGATGAGAGAATCGAACTCCCACAAACGGAGTCAGAGTCCGTCGCACTACCATTATGCAAATCCCCATTGCATGTTTGTTAAGAAGCTTTGCTTCCGCGCTGCCCTCAACGCTTAGTTATTATAGCGGACTGGCAGGCATTTGTCAACACGTTTTTTGAAGTTTTTTTGATAAAATATGGAAATAACGAAGCAACGAGCATAAAATACAGGGCGACTCAAGAGATGACAAAATATATGCGCTTTTGCTCTGGCTTGCCGCAGCGGTTTGGTTGCAAAAACAGGCAATGAACCGCTGCGCAAAAGGCGGCGGGGGATTGGGAACACCGGCAGCCCGCAGCGTGTTTAACCCAGAAAATCCATAGGGTGTATCTGAAACGTCGAAAATATCGTCTGTTTCTACAAGCGCAGCGGGATTTTGCGTTAAAAAAAGCCTTGGAATCCACAAAGGATTCCAAGGCTCTTTGACTTAAATCCTGCTTGTGTCTGCGAAATATTTGTCATTTTCTTTGTTTTCAGATACACCTTAGGGAACAACAGGAAACAATGCGCTATGTCTAAAAATTAACAACGTACACAACAGGCATTTTCCGTGGAAAGCTCAACAGAGCGGCGGTATTAGCAACCCATAAAGAATTTACTTTTTAGTATAAACATTCGACTTTGTATTGCGGTTTGCGACCCTTTCTTCTTGACTTGTACGGCAAAAATGCTACAATAATACTGTATTTATTTTGCCTTTTGGGAAAGGATACATCTTTTGTAAAGGGGCAGTGTGCCCCAAAAGCCTGAAAACGGCCTGAGTTTCATTTGATAAATGCAGGCGGTTTTTGTTTTTGCGGCCATGGAACGGCATCGGCCCGGCGGCTCAGCTTTTTTGATTCGGCTGGCAGTGGGGGCAATGACGGTTTGACTTTATAAAAAGGTGTATCGGCGATCGCTGTGATCAGCGGGGACGGGATGACCGGCTCCGGAGCTTTCCATAACAGGGCAGACAATGAAATGGGGGAAATGAGTCCATGTTTAAATCCCTGAAGCGCTCTGCCAAGGGTGCCGCAGTGCCGCATGAGAAGGGCACGGCCGGGATGGCTACCGTAACAATGGCCACGCCTGCGCACGTGATCATTCCCATGTCGATGCACATTGGTGCACCTGCAGAGCCGGTCATCAAAAAAGGCGATCAGGTCTGTGTTGGTACGCTCATCGGCAAAGCCGGCGGCTTTGTCAGTGCCAATATCTATTCCAGCGTTTCGGGCACAGTTGAGGGCGTTGCACCGTTCCGCATGGTCAACGGTTCTACCTGCCAGGCGGTTGCGATTGCAGCCGATGGCCAGCAGACGGTTGACCCGGCCTGTGTGCCGCCGGTTGTGACCGATAAAAAGAGCCTGATGGCAGCTGTGCAGGCCTGCGGTCTGGTTGGCCTTGGCGGCGCCGGTTTCCCGACGCATGTCAAGCTGGCAGCAGAGGGCATTGACACCCTGCTGATCAACGCAGCTGAGTGTGAGCCGTATCTGTCCACGGATACGCGCGAGATGCTGGAATGCAGTGATACGATCCTTTCCGGCATTACTGCCGTCATGAAGTATTGCAACATTCCCAACTGCATCATCGGCATTGAACGAAACAAGCCGGAGTGCATTGATCTGATGTGCTCCCTGGTGCGAGATATGCAGGGCGTTTCGGTCAAGCCGCTGCCCATGCGCTACCCGCAGGGCGCTGAAAAAACGCTGGTTGAAACCTGCACCGGCCGCGAAGTGCCGCAGATCGGTCCTTCCGGCAAACCGGGCCTGCCTGCAGACGTACATTGTATCATCATGAACGTGACCAGCGTTTCTACCTTGGGCAAGTTCCTGAAGACCGGTGTGCCCCTGACCACCAAGCGCGTTACCGTGGAAGGCGATGCCATTTCGCCAAGCCGCAGAACATTGAAGTGCCCATCGGCACTCTGTACCGCGATGTGATCGAAGCGTGCGGCGGCATTAAGCCGGATGTTGAGCTGGGCAAGATCATCTTTGGCGGCCCCATGATGGGCGGTGCTTCGCCGAGCGCTGATTACCCGGTATTGAAGCAGAACAACGGCCTGCTGCTGTTCAGCCGCAAAATGGCCACCCTGCCGGAGCCTGACCCCTGCATCCGCTGCGGGCGCTGCATTGCTGCCTGCCCCATGGGTTTGGAACCGGTCGAAATTCTGGAAAACTTTGCCGAAAAAGATTTTGATGCGCTGAAAGCACGCTGCGTGGATCTGTGCGTGGCCTGCGGCAGCTGCACCTTTGCCTGCCCGGCCAAGCGCCCTGTGGCCCAGAACATGGGCCTGGCAAAGGCCTGGTACATGGGCGAACTGCGCAAAGGAGGGAAATAAGGAATGGATGATCGTCTGATCGTAACCGCTTCGCCCCATATCCGGGACAATGCGACCACCCGCGGCCTGATGGGCAACGTGCTGATCGCGCTGGTACCCAGCATTGTGGCGTCGGGGCTGATTTTTGGCATGCGTGCGATCCTGCTGACCGCAGTGACTACCCTTGCCTGTGTTGTTTTTGAGTACCTGTACTGCAAGCTGATGCACAAGCCCAACCCGGTGGGGGATCTTTCTGCCTGCGTTACCGGCGTGATCTTGGCTTTGAACATGCCGGTCAGCATGCCGCTGTGGATTGCCATTGTGGGCGCACTGGTTGCTATTGTTATCACCAAGCAGCTGTTCGGCGGCTTGGGCTATAACTTTGCTAACCCTGCGCTGGTTGGCCGTATCGTGCTGTTCCTGGGCTTTACCTCCCGCATGACGGCTTACGTTTACCCGGATATGTCAGTGGATGCCCTGGCATCCGCTACCCCGTTGAACGCAGCCGTTGACCTGCACAGCGTCAGCTTTGTGGATATGTTGCTGGGCATCCATGGCGGCATGATGGGCGAAACCTGTGTGATCGCCATTCTGCTGGGCCTGGCTTATCTGCTGTTTACCCACACCATCGAGTTCACCATCCCGGCTTCCATCGTTGGCACGATGTATGTCCTGACCCTGCTGGCTACCCGTGACCCGTACATTGCCCTGCTGGACTGCATGTCCGGCGGCCTGCTGTTCGGCGCCGTGTTCATGGCGACCGACTATGTGACCAGCCCGTTCACCACCAAGGGCAAGCTGTTCTATGGCGTGTTCATTGGTCTGGTAACCTTCCTGATCCGTAACTTTGCCAGCATGAACGAAGGCATGAGCTTCGCCATCCTGCTGGGCAACCTGATGACCCCGTGGTTCAACGCCTGGGGCCACCAGACCCCGCTGGGCTACAAAAAGCCCCAGAAAGCTGCGAAAGGGGGGAAAGAATAATGGCTGAAAACAATGCAAAGGCTCCGGAACAGGAATCCAACTTTAAGGCACTGGTTCTTCCGGTCATTGTTCTGGTTTGTGATCTGCCTGGTCTGCAGCGCGCTGCTGGCTGTGCTGAACAACGCAACCGCACCCATCATTGAAGCCAACACCAAGGCTGAGACCCTGGCGGCTTATCTGTCCGTTCTGCCGGAAGGCACCACGGCGGATGATCTGCAGGATGTTACTGTTACCACTGCCAATGTGACCGGCGCAGTTAAGACCGCAGACGGCATGGCTGTTGTGCAGTCCACCGCAGCAGGCTACAGCGGCAACCTGGTTACCGTGTACGCTGCATTTGATACCACCGGCACCCTGACCGCTCTGTCTGTGGATGCTTCTACCCAGACCACCGGTATCGGTTCCAAGACGGGCGAAGAGAGCTTCTACGGCGGTTATGTCGGCTGGAGCGCTTCCCAGCAGGTAGAGCTTGGCAACCCCGTTGATGCAATCGGCGGCGCTACCATCTCTTCCCGTGCAGTTGTCAGCGCCATCAACAGCGCAATCGACTGCTACAATAATGAAATTGCGGGGGTGGCTTAAAATGGCTGAAAAACAAAGCAAATGGCGCATTTTTACCGCCGGCATCATCCGCGAAAACCCGGTTCTGCGCCTGGTTCTGGGCTGCTGCTCGGCACTGGCTGTTACCACCACGGTATCTGGCGCTTTGGGCATGGGCCTGGCCATGACGTTCGTTCTGGTTTGCTCTAACATCGTTATTTCGGCACTGCGCAAGGTCATTCCGGCCAAAGTGCATCTGCCGTGCTACATTGTTATCATTGCAACCTTCGTTACCATCGTTCAGATGGTACTGCAGGCTTATGTGCCTGCACTGTACAAATCTTTGGGCGTGTTCCTGGCCTTGATCGTTGTCAACTGTATCATTTTGGGCCGTGCCGAGATGTTTGCCTGCAAGAACAGCGTTGTGGATTCTGCACTGGATGGCCTGGGCATGGGCTGCGGCTACATCCTGACCATGTTGCTTATGTCCTCTGTGCGTGAGATTTTGGGCAACGGCACCTGGATGGGAATTACCATCATCCCGGAAAGCATTGACCGCATGAGCCTGATGAACCAGGCCCCCGGCGGTTTTCTTCGTGTTCGGCTGCCTGATGGCATTGTGTGTGTACATTGAAAAGAAGCTGAACAAGCCCATTGAGCGCAAAACCTGCGGCGATGTGATGCTGGAAGAAATCGACAAAGCAAAAACCGAGGAAGGGGGTGCTAAGGAATGAGCCAGACTGTTGCAACCTTTGCTACCATCTTCTTTAGCATGATCCTTGTTAATAACTATGTTCTGGTCCAGTTCCTTGGCATCTGCCCGTTCCTGGGCGTTTCCAAAAAGCTGGATTCCTCCGTTGGTATGGGCGCGGCTGTTATTGCAGTCATGGTGATCGCAACCGCTGTTACCTTCCCGCTGCAGATCTTTTTGCTGGATGCCAACGGCCTAGGCTATATGCAGACGGTCATCTTTATTCTGGTCATCGCTGTGTTGGTTCAGCTGATCGAAATTGTGCTGAAGCGTTACGTTCATGCACTGTATCAGTCCCTTGGCGTGTACCTGCCGCTGATCACCACCAACTGCTGTGTGTTGGGCGTGACCATCCTGGCTGTGCAGGATTACACCAAGGTTTATGAGGCACAGGGCTTTGGTATGGCTTATGCCGAGGCTTTGATCTGCGCCGCTGGTGCAGGTGTGGGCTTCCTGGTTGCCATGTTGCTGTTCTGCGGCGTTCGCCAGCGCGTGGAGCGCTCCAACCCGCCGGAAAGCTTTAAGGGCCTGCCTATCACGCTGGTGTCTGCTGCCATTACTGCCATGAGCTTTATGGGCTTTGGCGGTCTGGTAGAAAACATCATCGCCGCACTGATGTAAGGGGGAGAAATCGATGAATAGTATTGCCTTCGCCGTCATCGTGCTTGTTGTTCTGGGCTTGGCGGGCGGCATTATTCTGGTGCTGGCTTCCAAGTTTATGGCTGTGTACGAAGACCCGCGCATTGCGCAGATCACCGAATGCCTTGCAGGCGCCAACTGCGGCGGCTGCGGCTATGCCGGCTGTGCTGACTATGCAAAAGCGATTGTTGAAAACGGCGCACCCACCAATAAGTGCGCCCCCGGCGGTGCCAAAGCCACCGAGGCTGTCAACGCCATTATGGGCACTGAGAGCGCCAGTGGCCCGGCCCTGCACGCTGTTGTAAACTGCAACGGCGGCAACGGCAACTGTGGCACCCGCTTTGAATACCACGGCATTCCCACCTGTGCCGCTGCTGCTGCCATTGCCGGCGGTCCCAGCGCCTGTGCATTTGGCTGCCTGGGCTATGGCGACTGCGCCCGCGCCTGCCAATTTGACGCTATCCATGTGGTAAACGGCAGCGCTGTTGTGGACCGCGAAAAGTGCACCGGCTGCTCCGCCTGTGTGGCAGCCTGCCCGCACCATGTCATCAGCCTGAAGCCGATGGCCCCCGCAGCCCGCGGTGCTGTGCTCCAACAAGGACAAGGGCCCCGCTGTGATGAAAGCCTGCAAGGCAGGCTGCATTGCCTGCGGCATGTGCGTGCGCAACTGCCCGCAGCAGGCCGTTACCCTGGTCAACAATGTTGCTGTTATCGATTACGCCAAGTGCTCCTCCTGCGGCACCTGTGTTACCAAGTGCCCCAAGAAGGTTATCCATTGGGTTGATGGCCAGCCCGCCGTTGCCGGTGAGCCTGCTTGATGCAGCGTGATTGCTGATTGGGTTTGAATCTGTAAAAAGCATCCCCGTTCCCTTTGCCGGGTGAAACCGGCAGGGAACGGGGATGTTTTTGGTTTGAGGGGGAAAAGGGGAGATAGGGGATGATAAGAATATTCGGCAAATGAAAAATATCAATAAAAGCGTTAGGGCAATACCGCATAATTCTAAGTGCCGATACGGCGAGCGAGGTGCGGCAGATGCCAAGCCAAAAGCGCAGATAATACTGGATGCTGCAAAGGTGAGCGCCGCCAGTGGCGGAAACAGCGAACCGAAGCAGGGGCAGCGGTCGCAGAGTGCGAGGGACTTTTGCCCCCGAAGCACGATGCGGGTACCGCAACCCGACATTATCGAGCATTTTGGCAACGCAGATGCCGTGCCGCAGCTGCCGGAGCGGTGCTTAACCGCAAGGCGGGAATTATGCGGTATTGCCTTAAAACAGCCGCTCTTTCGGGTAAAAACCGCTGGCGTGCATGGCGGCCAGGGCGGCAACCAGCTCCGGTTTGTCCTCACGGTAGGTAATGCCGTGCCACTTGTCCGGGGTGGTCAGCACCTTTACTTCCGCTTTGCCGGTTTCCAGCGCTTCCGTTACCACGGTGGGCAGGTAATACTCGCACTTGAGCGGGTTGCCCGGCAGGCTGCTGCGCAGAAAATCTACAAACCCGGCTTTGGCCTCGGTGATGAAATCCGGGGTAAAGCCCCACATGTTCATCGAAACGACCGTATCCGCGGGCAGGTCCACCCAGGTCTCGCCGCCGTCTTCCGTGTAATGGATACCGCTATCATAAGTTTCAATGCGGGTGCGCTCCGTTACCGTGTCAAGATTTCCGTCAGCATCTGTTACGCAGACACCACGGCTGACGGAACCGTTGGTGCTGACCGTGTTGCCCAAAAAGATACCCCACCATCACCCAAGGATATTTCGGGCCGGTGTGCCCGGCGCTCAGGTAATTGTAGATCAGCTCAAAGCAGGTGCGGCCGTAATAATCATCGGCATTGATGACAGCGAACGGCGCATCAATCACATCGGCAGCAGACAAAATGGCATGGGCGGTACCCCACGGCTTGATGCGGCCCTCCGGCACGGTAAAACCTTCCGGCAGAATATCCAGCTCCTGATACGCATAGCGCACATTTAGCCCGGCCTTTTCGGCGCGGGCACCCACAGTGGATTTGAACGCGTCTTCGATTGCGTGCTTGATGATGAACACGACCGTTTCAAACCCGGCGCGGTGGGCATCGAACAGGCTGTAATCCAGAATCGCTTCCCCGGCGGGGCCAACGGCCTCGATCTGCTTCAGGCCGCCGAACCGGCTGCCCATGCCGGCTGCCATAATGACAAGGATCGGCTTTTTTGCGGTATCTTTCATGAAAATATAAACTCCTTTTCCTAAGGGGCGAACACAGTGTGCAAGATGATGAAAAATGATTGGATTACTGTGCTGCCCAATCTAGCAGGTAAACCAGTATGAGGGGGATCAAAAAATAAACTCTGCTGTTTTTATGATACACTTTTAAGAATCTGGTTGCAAGGAGGTAAATAAATTCGGCAAAATAATATATGCTTTTACAGGCTGGGTATGCTATAATAAGCGTGATTCATAAAAGTAATACCCATTTGATATAAGTGATACCAATTTGAGATAGAGGGATACAACCGGGAGGTGCAGGATATGGCAGAAGAACATGATACCGTGCGCGGGCTGGTGCTTGCGGGCGGCGGCGCAAAGGGAAGTTATCAGGTTGGTGTGTATCAGGCACTGATGGAACTTGGCTGGCTGCCGGATGTGATCACTGGTGCCAGTTGTGGGCAGCCTGAACGCAGCACTGTTTGTGATGGGTAAGGTGAACGAAGCGGCAGACCTGTGGCGCAGCCTGGATAACCACGGCGTGCTGGAACTGCCAGAGGGCAAAACGCCGGAGGAACTGCGTGATTTCTTGTTGGAAACTCTGCGCGGCGGCGGGCTGAACACCGAACCGCTGGGTCAGACCATTGACCAGTACATGGACGAGAACGCCATCCGGGCATCCCACATCAAGTACGGTTTGCTGATTACCGAAATGAACACCCTGCGCAGCGTGCAGTGTACGCTGGATGATATCCCCGCAGGGGCAGCTGAAAGATTATATGCTGGCCTCTTCCGCCTGCTTCCCGGCGCTGCGTCCCTATGAGATTGACGGGGTAAAGTACATTGACGGCGGCTGGCGGGACAATATGCCGCTGGAGCTGGCCGCCAAAATGGGGCAACCGAGCTGATCGGCGTGGATGTGGATGGCGTTGGGCTGACCCGCCCCAACCTGACCGGTCTGCCTACCCGCATCATCCGCAGCCATTGGGACTTGGGGCCGCTGTTTGATTTTGACGGTGTGCGTGCCGCCAAAAACATTGCCCTGGGCTATATGGATACCATGCGGGAATTTGGCCGCCTGGGCGGTACGGCGTATGGCATTCTGCCCGATGAAAACAGCTTTATGCAGGACTTTGCCGCTGAATACCAGGCCCAGCTGAGCGCGGCAATCTCCCGCGCGCCGACCCTGGCGCTGACCGAAGCACTGGCCCGCCAGCATAAGCATTACCCGGCGGCGTTCTCCGAAAATTTGACCGCCCCCACCCGCGGCGCGATTGCCCCGCTGGAACTAGCGGCGGAGATGGTGGATGTGCCGAGTGAAGTACCCTATACCCCCAAACTGCTGGCCCTGACTTTTATGGGTCAGTGCGATAAAGACCCCGCGGACCGCTATAAGACCCTGCTTGGCCGGGAAGAGGGCAATATCCTTGGCGAAGCCGCCATGGCAACAGCCGTGCCGGAAGACTTTGTTACCGCGCTGGTCAGCCATACTTTAAGCAAAATGCCGTCGGCAAAATTCCTGTAAGACTGCACAGACAAGAAGGTTCAACAAGGAGGACAACATGCAAACTTTTCAGGGATTGGCAGTGTCCGATGGCTTAACAGTCGGCCCTGTTGTTCGCATTGACCGCGGTGCAGCGGGCCTGCACCGCATTGTGTGCGACCCGTTCCGGGAGCGTGCCCTGTACGAAGCTGCCATTGTGCTGGCAAAAGATGAACTGAACCGCCTGCAGCAGCACGCCTGCGGGCAGGATGCCGATATTTTAATGTTCCAGATTGCCCTGTTGGAGGATGAATCCTTCACCAACGAAATTGGCGATTACATAGCCGCCGGTGCCGGCAGCGCTGCCGCCGTGGAGCGTGCGGAGCAGATTTTTGCAGGCCGCTTAAAAAACGTGGATGATGATTACATCCGGGAGCGCAGCGTGGATGTGTGCGATGCCTGCCGCCGCGTGGTGGATATTTTGATGGCCGCCCCAGCCGCCGTCTGCACCTGACGGAGCCCAGCATCCTGGCGGCAGAGCTGTTTTACCCCAGCGATCTGTTTGGTCAGGCACCGGGCATGATCCTGGGGCTTGCCTCGGAAACGGACAGTGAAACCAGCCACGCCGCCATTATGGCGCGCAGCATGGGCATCCCGGCGGTATTCCAGCTGGGCAAGGGGGTAGCTGCTGCTGCGGCGGGCTGCCGCGCAGTGGTGGATGCTGAACACGCCCAGCTGATCATTGACCCCACCGCCGCCCAGCTGCGGCAGGTGAAAGCACGGCGGCAGGAGCTGCAAAACAGCAACGCCCTGCCCGACCCGTTGGCTGCGGCCCCCTGCCGCACGCGGGACGGCACGCCGTTTGTTCTGCTGGCCAGCGCAGCCTGCGCCGCACCGGAGGCCATCCAGAAAGCCATTCAGGCGGGGGCTTCCGGCATTGGACTGCTGCGCACGGAATCCGTTGTAATCAAGGAGCTGACGGAAGCCCAGCAGGTGGAAGCCTATAAAACATGCATCAAGAACAGCGGCGGCAAACCCATTACCGTGCGCACCTGCGATTGGGCTGCGGACGACTGCGGCCAATGGATGGATGGCGTGCAGACACGGATGGAGGAAGAGACCACGGCGCTTACCCAGCTTTCCGCCCTGATGCAGGCTGCAGTGGAGGCACCGGAAGGTGCCTTGCAGGTGCTGTTCCCCATGATCCCCGATGTGGATGCCTGGCGCACCCGCATGGACCAGATGAAGCGCTGCAACGAGAGCCTGAAAGAAAAAGGTTTGCCGTTCTGCGGGAATCTGCCCGTTGGCTGCTTGATCGAAATCCCCGCCGCTGCGTTGATGGCAGGGGAGATCATTGACGCCGGGGCTGACTTTTTGGCCGTGGACCTGGACGATTTGGTGCAGTATACCTGTGGTGTTTCCCGGCGGGGAAAAGCCCACCCCGCCGATAACCCTGCCGTGCTGCGTTTGGTGCAGGATATGATGCACGCAGCCCAGACGCGCGGCGTGCCGCTGTACCTGTGCGGCATTATGCAGAAAGACCTGGAAACCATGCCCGCTTTCATGCGCATTGGTGTGCGCAATTTCTGCGTGGAATCCGTTCACATCAACACCCTCAAAAGCATTCTGATGCAAACCGAACTATAAAAGTCTCCCCGCACCCTTTGCCGCCTACGGCATATGATAAGGGTGTGGGGAGAATTTTTAATGAATAGAGAATAATGAATAAAGAATAATGTAGGTGGACCGCCTCGCGCTGCTCGGCTCAAAAAAAGGTACAAAGCTATTTTAATGTGCGTGCGCGGCACGCACACCAACATTATTCTTTATTCTTTTTTAATTTTTATTTCGTATTATTCCAGGTTCCCCGTCAATGTCATGACGGCGGAGAGGACGGCGAGGGGAGCGGTTTCACAGCGGAGGATGCGGGGCCCGAGGCCAACGGTAACGGCGCCGCATTCGGCAGCGCGGGCAGCTTCCTCGGCGGCAAAACCGCCCTCACTGCCGGTCACCACGGCGATCTGTTTTGCACGGTTTCCCGGTTCTTTGTTGAAAACTTCCCGCAGCGAAACACCGCCGCACTCGTAAAAGAAGAGCACGAGGTCATAGTCCTTGAAGCGGTCGCACACGGCGTTAAAATCCGGTAGGGGAAGCTCCACCGTGGGCAGAATGCCGCGGCCGCACTGCTTGGCGGCTTCTACAGCCACGCGGCAGTAGCGCTCGTTTTTTGCTTCCTCTTTTTTGGGGGCAGCTACACAGTAGCGGCTGAAAAAAGGCACAACATTGGTCACGCCCAGCTCCACGCTGTGGCGAATGGTATCTTCCAGCTTGCCCAGCTTGGGGTACCCGGCAAACAGTGTTACTTCAACACTGGGCTCTGCGGCGCTGGGGTAGCCCTCGGTCACGGTAAACTCCACCCGGCCTGGCTGGATGGAGGTAATGGTGCCCACATACTCCACAGCGTGGGCGTCACACAAAATCACGTTCTCACCAATTTTGGCGCGCATAACGTCAGCCAGGTGGTGGGCGTCGGTGCCGTTCAGGGCGGCGCGACCATTGCCAACTTCGGCGGTAAAATAGCGGTGCGGCATGGCGTTTATACCTCCGCGGCGTTTTTGCAGATCACGCAAACCCAGCCGCGCTTTTCTTTGATCTCAACCGGCTCCAGCCCGGCGGCACGCAGCCCGGCCAGAACTTCGTCCTTGCGGGTATCGATAATGCCGGAAGCAATGAACCGGGCACCCGGCGCCATCAATACCGGCACATGCGGCGCAAGGGACAAGATAGCCGCCGCCACAATGTTTGCGGTGATGATGTTGTATTTGCCGCTGGCTTTGTCAGAAAGATCGCCCACCAGCACGGTAAAGTGCTCGGCCACGCCGTTTCGCTCGGCATTCTCGCCGGCGGTGCGCACGCACATGGGGTCAATATCCACGCCCTCGGCTTCGGCAGCGCCCAGCTTCAACGCAGCAATGGCCAGAATGCCGGAGCCGGTGCCGATATCCAGCACACGCTCGCCGCCCTTTACCATGCTGTCCAGCGTTTCCAGGCACAGGCTGGTGGTTTCGTGGGTGCCGGTGCCAAAAGGCCATGCCGGGGTCCATCGTGATCACAATTCGGTCAGTATCATAGGTTTCCCAGCCGGGTACAATGGCTAGGCGCTGGCCAATGTCCATGGCGTGGTAATATTTCTTCCAGGCGTTCTGCCAGTCTTCCTGTTCAATGCCGCTGGTTTCCAGCTTGTACTCCACGCCGCTGGCTTCCAGCCGCTCTTTGAACAGGGGCAGGATCTCGGCCGGGTTTTCGTCCGGGGCCAGGTACATGTGCACCTTTACAATATCGCGCGGTTGATCCAGCAGGTCCTGCTCGATCAGGTCCACATGGGCGATCTCCCATGCCTGCTGTTCCAGGTCGCGGTAGTCCTCAATATAAATGCCGCCGTTGGATACCATGGTAGCAATCGCTTCGGCGGTTTCGGCATACTGCTGCGGTACGGTAATTTGGATATCGGTCCATTCCATAGGAAAAATCCTCCTGCTTGCGTTGTTGGGTCTTTTTTCTATTATACTAAATTTTGTCACAAATGGAAAGGGGCGTTTGCCATGAAGATCGTGCTGCTGAACGTGGAGCAGGCACAAAGCATTTACCGCAGCCAGATGGTGCGGGATTTCCCGGAATCGGAGCTGAAACCCTTTGCTTCGGTGCAGGGGCATGATGACGCGCGGCCTGTATGAGCCGCTGGCGTTTTATGACGACGAGGCCGGTGCCCTGATGGCATATGCCTGGCAGGCGGTTCTGCCCCAGTGCCGCAATGTGCTGCTGGATTATTTTGCTGTTTTACCGCAGTACCGCGGCAGCGGTGTGGGCACGGCGGTGCTGAAAGAGCTTGCCGCCTATTACGCCCCGCGCAAGCAGAGCCTGATCATTGAATGCGAACACCCCGCCGAAGCGCCAGAACCGGCAGTGGCAAGGCGGCGCATTGGCTTCTACCTGCGGGCCGGTGCCCACGCCGCTGCTATGGAAAGCCGCCTGTTTGGCGTGCGGTACCAGATCTACAGCCTGCCCGCGGGCGGGCTTGCCAAAGATGAAGAAATCCACCGCGATTTGCAGGAATTGTACCGCACCATGGTGCCGGAACCCTATTACCGCGGCAACGTGAACTTTTTTGGCGCATAACCGGCACGGCAGGCGGGAAAGCTAACGGCAGACTGAAATAAAAGGAAGTGTGCCGTATGCAGCTGCCCCCAAAAAATTATGACGCCATGGTCAAGCGGGCCAACCCGCCCAGCCCGGTCGTCAAGGACTGCCTGTGGGCCTTTTTTTCGTGGGCGGGGCCATCTGCCTGTTGGGCGAAGCCCTGCGCCAGTTCTACCTGAGCTGGTACGATAAAGACCTTTGCCGGAACATTGACCAGCATCACACTGGTGATGCTTTCCGCCATCACTACGGTGCCGGGCTGGTACCAAAAGCTGGCCGCCAAGGCCGGGGCCGGGACGCTGGTACCTATTACCGGGTTTGCCAACTCAGTGGTCAGCCCGGCGGTGGAGTTCAAGGCCGAAGGCTGGATAACGGGCGTTGGCGCTAAAATTTTTACCATCGCGGGCCCGGTGCTGGCGTTCGGCACACTGGCTTCCTGGGTGTGGGGGCTGGTGTATTGGGCGATGAATAAGTTTTGACCCCAAAATCATCGCGCAGGGCGCTGCTTTGGCTGCCCTGCGCATATTTTTTGCCCCGCTGCGGCACACTAAGCCCAAACAAACCGGAAAGGGGATTGCCTGTTATGCCGATACGAAGGGGCGATACCGTAATATTCCCGCACCCGCCGGTGCTGGCGGCCTGGGCCGCCGTGGGCGGCAAAAAAGAGAGCGAAGGCCCGCTGGCACAGGGCTTTGATGAGCTGGTACAGGATGCGGGCTTTGATGCCGAGGGCTGCACCGGCTGGGAGCAGGCCGAAAGCATGCTGCAGCAGCGCTGTGCCCGCCATTGCCTGCGCAAAGCGGGCATTGCCAAACAGCAGGTGGAGCTTGCCTTCGCGGGGGACCTGCAGGCCCAGTGCACCGCCAGTAATTACACCATGCGCCAGCTGGGGTGCCCTTTGTCGGGCTGTATGGTGCCTGCTCCACCATGGCGGAAGCGCTGTGCCTGGCGGCCCTCTGCGCGGCAGCTGGCTATGCGCATGAAATACTCGCCATGAGCAGCAGCCACTTTTGCGCGGCGGAGCGGCAGTTCCGCACCCCGCTGGAATATGGCGGAAAACGCACCCCGACCGCCCAGTGGACTGCTACCGCTGCCGGGGCCTGCCTGGTGCGGGGCAGTGGGGCCGCGGGCGTGCCGGTACTTTCAGCTACCATTGGGCGGGTGTGTGATGCAGGGGTCAAGGATATCAACAACATGGGGGCCGCGATGGCCCCCGCGGCGGCCCAAACGCTGCTGCACTACTTTGCGGATACCGGCACCACCCAGCAGGACTTTGACGCCATTTTTACCGGTGATCTGGGTGAAGTTGGCAGCACCCTGCTGCATGAGCTGATGCACAAAGCTGATTGTCCGGTGGAGAACCACCAGGACTGCGGATGCCTGCTGTATGATGTTGCCGCCCAGAACGTGCAGGCGGGCGGCAGCGGGGCCGGGTGCAGTGCTGCAGTGCTGGCAGCGCATGTTCTGCCGGGGCTGGTGGAACGGCGCTGGCGGCGGGTGCTCTTTCTTTCCACCGGGGCGCTGATGAGCCAGACAACCTTTTTGCAGGGGGAAAGCATCCCCGGCATTGCGCATTGCGTGGAGCTTGGCTGCCCGGAAGAGGAGGGGAACACATGAATTATCTGTGGGCATTTGTGGTGGGCGGCGCCATCTGCGTGGTGGGGCAGCTGCTGATTGATTACACCAAGCTGAGCCCCGCCCGCATCCTGACCGGTTATGTGGTGGCCGGTGTTATCCTGAGCGCCGTTGGCCTGTATGACCCGCTGGTAAAGCTGGCCGGGGCCGGGGCCAGTGTGCCGCTGCTGGGGTTCGGGCATCTGTTGGCCCAGGGTGTGGTGAAGGCCGTGGATGAAATTGGGCTGCCCGGTGTGTTCACCGGCGGCATTGGCGCAGCGGCGGGTGGAATTACCGCCAGTTTGGTGTTTGCCCTGCTGGCCGCGCTGGTGGGCAAAAGCAAGGACCAGAATTAAACCGGCGAATATGTGCCAAGAACCAATATACAAATGAAAATGCCCGCCGATAAAAACCGGCGGGCATTGTTCATGCAATCTTATTCTGCAGCAGCGGCCTTGTTGTTGCGCTTAGCCATGCGGCTGATCTTGCGGGCGGCAGTATTCTTGTGAATGACACCCTTGTTCTTGGCAGCGTCCAGAGCAGAAACAGCGACCTTGATGGCGGCGTCCTTGTTCTCGGCATTGCTGTCGATGGCAGCGTCTGCCTTCTTGACAACTGTTTTCAGGTTGGACTTGATGGCCTTGTTGTGTGCAGCCTCTTTCTTGGACTGAGCAACGCGGTCTTTCTGAGATTTAATATTAGGCATTCGTTCCACCTCCTTGGTTTACCCATAACAGTACAAATTATACTAGCATATATTTTGGCCGGTTGCAAGTGTTTTTATAAATTTTTTTCGTGTTTGGCGCTAATATTGCAATGTTTGCGGGGCGGGCAGGCATGGCTGGGGGCATATTGCCCGGCGGTGGGGGCATATCTATTCCGCAAGGGGGTGTTTGCCATGCGCAATGCGGGCCGTGTGCTGGGTGCGCTGCTGTGCACCGCGGCGTTAGCGGGCAGCGCCCTGGCGTTGCGTGTGGTGCCCGGCGGAAGGGTTCTGGCCCTGCTGTTTTGTTCGCCCGGCGCGGCGTTCACGCTCTGGCAGCAGGCAGGGGTGGAACCTCCGCAGGCCCAGCCAGCTGCCGCCCTGGCAGAATCATCGGAATCACCGCCGCAGCCCACCCCGGAACCATCCGTCCAGCCAACCCCCAGCCCCACACCGCAGCCCACGGCGGAACCGGAAGCCACCCCGGCCCCAACCATTACCATACCGCCGGGGGTGCAGACGACAGCGCCCATCCTTGACCGGACTTTCGGCCAGGGCAGCGGGCAGGGATATATTGCCCTTGCGGCGGGCAGTATCAAAAATGCAACGGATGAACCAGATTCAACCATTGCCTCCGCGGCGCAGGGAGCGCTGTCCTTTACCGTTACCCCCGGCAGCCCGGACCCGCAGGTGCTGATCCTGCACACCCACGCAACGGAAACCTACCAGACCTGGGACACCCCGGTGTATGACCCCGACTTTACCGCCCGCACCAAAGATACCACCCTGAACATGTGCGCGGTGGGGGAGGCAATGACCAAAGTGCTAAACGATGCCGGGATCACCACCCTGCACGATACCACCCTGCATGATTCCCCCAGCTACACCGAAAGTTACGCCCGCAGCGCCCAGACAGCGCGGCGCTACCTGGAAGAATACCCCAGCATCAAAGTGGTGCTGGATGTACACCGCGACGCGATGGAAAGCGGCGATGCCCGTGTGCGCCCCCTCGACAACGCTGGACGGCCAGCCGACTGCACAGGTCATGATCATTGCCGGGTGCAATAACGGCGGCACCGTCCAGCTGCCCAACTGGCGGCTGAACCTCTGCTTTGCCGCCAAGTGGGAGGAACGAACGCATGGAAATGCTGTACCCCGGCCTGACCCGGCCGGTTCTGTGCGGGTACCGGTTCTATAATCAGGATGTCAGCCCCGGTGCGCTGCTGATCGAAATAGGCGGCCACGCCAACACGGTGCAGCAGGCAGTACGGGCCGGGCAGTACGCGGCAAAGGCACTGGCAGCCCTGTTTGACGGCAGCGTGTAACCGCGGCAAAACGCCCTTGCAACGCAAAACAAAATAGAATATACTGGACAAAGATAAGGCGGCACCGCATGATTCCCGGCGGACGGCATCCGGAACAATGCGGGACTGCCATAAAAACCGGGGTGGAACACCACCCGCCCCGCAGGAGGATACCATGCAGAACACCATCCTGATCCACGCACCGGGCCGCAGGCAGGGCCGCGGGGCGCTGGTGCTGGCTTATACGGCGCTGTTTGCCCTGTTGATGGGCATCTGGGCTGCTATTTTTGCGCTGAACGGGCAGAGCTTTATCCAATATGGCGATACCCTCAAGCAGCATTACCCGTTTCTGGTCTATTATGGCCGCTGGCTGCGCAGCAGGCCGCGCGCTGTGTGCTGACCGGCGCGGCGGTGCCCACCTGGGATTTTTCCATCGGTTACGGTGCGGATATCATTACCACGCTGAGCTATTACGGCCTGGGTGACCCGCTGGACCTGCTGGCAGCCTTTGTGCCCGGCCGGTGGACCGAGCAGCTGCTGGAGGGCCTGATCGTGCTGCGGCTCTACCTGGCGGGGCTGGTCTTTATGGCGTTCAGCCGCCGCCATGGCAACAGCCGCTTTGGCACCCTGCTGGGTGCGCTGGCCTATGTGTTCAGTGCGTGGCCCATCCAGGCAGGGCTGATCGAACCGGTGTTCCTGGTGCCGATGTATTGCTTCCCCCGATGCTGCTGGGAGCGGATGATCTGTTTGAGGGCCGCAGCCCGGTTTTGTACATTGCCGCCATTGCGCTGACGGCACTCTCCAACTTTTTGTTCTTTTATATGGCTGCGGTGCTGCTGGTGCTGTACGCCATTGCGGTGTATAGCAAGCGGTACGGGGCCAAAAATCTGCGCACCCTGCCGCCGCTGCTGGCAAAGTTCATCGGGTTTGCGCTGGTGGGCATTGCAATTTCAGCCGTCACCCTGCTGCCCACCGCGCAGGAGCTGTTCGGCAGCGCTCGCTTTGGCTTAACGCGGGAAACCGCGCCTTACCCGTTCTACCGCTTTTTTGAGCTGCTGGCCAACATGACCACCGGCATGGGGTATGATGCTTACTCTACCTATGCGGGGGTGACCTCGGCGGCGTTTTTGGGTGTGCTGGTGCTGTTTGCCAAGCCGCGGCAGAACACTGTGCTCAAGTGCGCGTGGCTGGGTCTGCTGGCCCTGCTGCTGATGCCGCAGGCGGGCAGTGTGTTGAACGGGATTTCTTACGTTTCCAACCGCTGGGTGTGGGCGTTCACCATGCTGGAAGCCTTTATCCTGGCGCGGGTCTGCCCCGGCATAACGGCGTTTGAACCGAAAGAAAAGCGCAACCTGTTTGCGTTGCTGGCGGTTTACTGCGTGGTGGCGTTCTGCGTCAAGCAGGGCCGCACGGAGACCGCCCTGCTGGGCGCGCTGCTGCTGGTGCTGCTGGCCGTGTTTGTGCTGGCGGCAGATGGTGTCAGCCGCCGCGGTGTGCAGGCTGTTTTACTGGCGGGCTGCTGCCTTGGCGTGGTGATGAACCTTGGCGGCTACTATGGCATTGAGGAAGCCGATGCCGTGAACGAGTACCGCCCCCGCCGGTTACGCCTGGAGCACCACCGTGCAGGACAACCCCGCCGTGACCCTGCATCTGATGGAGGACCAAAGCTGCTGGCGGTATGACTCGCTGGTGAACGAGCCGATCAACAGCCCCATGCTGCTGGATGTGTATGGCACCGGGTACTTTTTCAGCCTGAACAACAGCTACCTTTCCAGCCTGTTCCGGGAACTGGGGCAGAACACCCCGGTGGAATATGATTACCGCGGGCTGCAGAACCGCACCCCGCTGGAAACGTTGTTCGGCGTGAAATACGCCCTCTGCGCACCGGATTCCACCGGGGCGCTGCCCGCCTTATTTGACAGCCAGGCCGTGCAGGCAGCGGAAATCGGCGGCAGCACGGTTGCGGTTTACCCCAATACGGCGGCGCTGCCCATCGGCTATACGGCGCAAAACCAGATCAGCCGCGAACCCTATGACGCCCTGACCCCGCTGCAAAAGCAGGATGCCCTGCTGGACGGCGTAGTGCTGGAAGAAACCGGCCTGCTGCCCGAAGCGGAATTGACCGGCGATACGGTAAGCCCCGCAGCCGAAATGGAGCTGGACGGCGTGCAGCAGCTGGATGAAACCACCTACTATGCCCCGCAGGACGGCGGGCGCATTACCCTGACCATTGCCCAGCCGGTGGCGGATTGTGAGACCACCTTTGTGGTGCAGGGCATGCAGTACACGGCCACCAGCCCGCTGGATGCGATGAACGAAGAAGAACTGAGCTCCATGAGCGCCCATGACCGCCGCCGCAGCCTGCAAAAGCAGTATGCGCATTTCTGGCGCAAGGACAGTGTCTATCTGCGCCTGCTCAGCAACATTGGTGAGGGCCGCATTGAGTATAACCGCCCCAACAGCCAGTATTACTGCGGCCGGCATGACTTTGTGTATAACTTTGGCACCAGTGATGAACCCTTGCAGCAGATCACGATTGTACTGCCCTTTGCGGGCTATTACCAGTTTGACCGCCTGGCGGTGGAATGCCAGAAGCTGGATACCGTTGCGGCCCGTGCGGAGAACCTTGGGGCCGAAAACCTGCAGAATGTGACCCTTGGCACCAACAGTCTGGGTGGAGAAATCACCACCACCCGCAGCAGCGTGCTGGTGGTGCAGCTGCCGTATTCTACTGGTTGGAGCGTGACGGTGGACGGTACCCCGGCCCAAGTGCTGCGGGCAGATACGGCTTTCCTCGGCGTGGCGCTGGAACCCGGCAGCCATGCGGTGGCGTTTACCTACAAAACGCCCGGTCTTACCGCGGGGGCAGCGCTCAGTGCGGCAGGAGTGTGCTGCTGGCGGCCATCTGGGCCGTGCCGGCCCTGCGCAAAAAGAGCAAAAAGCGCCGCAAATAACAAGCGCTTTACTTTTTGAGCATCACACGTTATAATACATGTTATCTAGGTGTAACTGAAAAGTCGAAAATTTAGCCTATGGCAACACCGCACAATTCCCGCCTTGCGGCTTAAGCACCGCTCCGGCAGCTGCGGCACGGCATCTGCGTTGCCAAAATGCTCGATAATGTCGGGTTGCAGTACCCGCATCGTGCTTCGGGGGCAAAAGCCCCTCGCACTCTGCGACCGCTGTCCCTGCTTCGGTTCGCTGTTTCCGCCACTGGCGGCGCTCACCTTTGCAGCATCCAGTATTATCTGCGCTTTTGGCTTGGCATCTGCCGCACCTCGCTCGCCGTATCGGCACTTAGAATTATGCGGTATTGCCCTATTTCTACAATCGCAGCCGGATTCCGCGTTAAAAAGCCTTGGAATCCACAAAGGATTCCTGCGGCCTTTTGCCTTGAATCCGGCATGTGCTTGCGAAATAGTCGTCATTTTCTTTGTTTTCAGATACACCCCCTACATTTGCATTTTAGGAGTGGGAACACATGGAACGAGTTGAAATTGCATCGCTCTATAAGGCTACCCCGGCGGATGGTACCAAAGTTACTGTCTGCGGCTGGGCAAAAACCGTGCGCGATTCTAAAAAGATCGGTTTTATCTCTCTGGCAGACGGCAGCTGCTATAAGCCCGTGCAGATCGTTTTCCAGGCGGACAAGCTGGAAAACTATGCCGAGGTTGCAAAATCCGGCCTGTACACCAGCTTTGAAGTGACCGGCACCTTGGTGCTGACCCCCAACGCTAAGCAGCCGTTTGAGATCAACGCCGATACCGTTACGGTGCTGGGCACCTGCGGCAGCGATTACCCGCTGCAGAAAAACAAGATGGGCATGGATTACCTGCGCACCCTGACCCACCTGCGCCCCCGCACCAACACCTTTAACGCTGCGTTCCGTGTGCGCGGCCAGGCCGCTTATGCCCTGCATGAGTTCTTCCACAAGAACGGCTTTACCTATGTACACACCCCCATCTTTACCGGTTCTGACTGCGAAGGCGCAGGCGAGATGTTCCAGGTTACTACCCTGGACCTGAACGATGTGCCCAAGACCGAGGACGGCAAGGTGGATTACAGCAAGGACTTCTTCAAGCGCCCGGTCAACCTGACGGTTTCCGGCCAGCTGGAAGCCGAGGCCATGGCAATGGCCCTGGGCAAGGTTTACACCTTTGGCCCCACCTTCCGCGCAGAGAAGAGCTATGATACCCGCCATGCCGCAGAGTTCTGGATGATTGAGCCGGAAATGGCATTTGCTGACCTGAATACCTACATGGACACCGCCGAGGCCATGACCAAGTATGTCATCCGCTACCTGCTGGATAACTGCCCGGACGAGCTGGCATTCTTCAACCAGTTCTTTGATAAGGGCCTGATCGAGCGTCTGGAGCTGGTTGCCAACAGCGATTTTGCCCGCGTGAGCTACACCGATGCCATCGAACTGCTGAAAAAGAACGATGACAACTTCCAGTATAAAGTAAGCTGGGGCATTGACCTGCAGACCGAGCATGAGCGCTACCTGACCGAGCAGGTGTTCAAAAAGCCTGTGTTTGTTACTGATTACCCCAAAGAGATCAAGGCATTCTATATGCGCATGAACGAGGACGGCAAGACGGTTGCCGCCGCCGATATGCTGGTGCCCGGCATTGGCGAGCTGATCGGCGGTTCCCAGCGTGAGGAGCGCCTGGATGTGCTGCTGGCCCGCCTGGATGAACTGGGCCTGAAGCGCGAAGATTATGACTGGTACCTGGACCTGCGCCGTTTTGGCAGCGTAAAGCATGCCGGTTACGGCCTGGGCTTTGAGCGCCTGCTGATGTATGTCACCGGCATCCCCAACATCCGTGACGTCATTGCCTTCCCGCGCACCTGCGGCGGTTTTTAATGGGGGCGGTTAGCGAACCGCTGATCCAATGGTTTGAACTGAATCGAAGGCTCCTGCCTTTCCGGCAGGAGCCTTCGGCATATCATATCTGGGTCAGCGAGATCATGCTCCAGCAGACCCGCGTCTCGGCGGCGCTGCCCTATTACGAGCGTTTTGTGGCCGAACTGCCGGACCCCCGCCGCCCTTGCCGCCTGCGACCCGGACAAGCTGCGCAAGCTGTGGCAGGGGCTGGGGTATTACAGCCGGTGGCCAACATGCAAAAGGCGGCGCAGATCGTCTGCCGGCAGTACGGCGGCCAGCTTCCCGCAGATTATGCCGCCCTGCGCGCTCTGCCCGGCATTGGGGATTACACGGCTGGGGCTATTGCCTCCATTGCATTTGGCATCCCAGCCCCGGCGGTGGACGGCAACGTGCTGCGGGTATTTGCCCGGCTGGATAATAGCTCTGCCGATATTACCAAACCTGCCGCCAAGCGCGAGTTCACAGCCCGTGTGCTGGAAGAAATGCCCAAGGAACGCCCCGGCCCTTATAACGAGGCGTTGATGGAACTGGGGGCGCTGGTCTGCCTGCCCAACGGTGCGCCAAAGTGCGAGGTCTGCCCGCTGGCTGCTCAGTGCAAGGGCCGCGCTGCAGGCCGGGCCGAACAGCTGCCGGTCAAAACGGCTAAGCCGGAAAAAACGCTGGTGCCGGTCACGGCCGCGTTGATCACCGGGCCGCAGGGCGTGCTTTTGCAGCGCCGCCCGTCCAAAGGGCTGCTGGCCGGGCTGTGGCAGCCCCTTGCCTTTGAGGGTACCGCCATGGCCCAGTCGGAGCTGGACGCCGCGTTGCGCGCCATTGGCCTTTGTGTGCAGTGGCAGGCCCCGCTGCAAAGCACCCGCCATGTGTTCACCCATCGCATCTGGCAGATCAGCGGGTTTTGCGGCACAGCCGCAGGCCCGGCGCCGGAGGGCTGCGTCTGGGCCAGCCGCGCGGAGCTGAACGGGGAATACGCGGTGCCAAGCGCATTTGCGGGCATTATGCGCCAGTGGCAGCCGGAATAAAAAGTAAGCATTGGCAGGTGAAGAAATTTTCCGGAGACCATGCTGCGGAGAATGGCGCGGTATCACCTTGATACCTGAACCTTTTTGTGTGAAAAATTTACAAGGGAAAGATTGTATTCACCCGGTTAATCGGGTATAATATTTTACAGACCCATCCCTTTTAGAATACGCGGAGGAAAAGTATTATGATGAAGAAATCCACTTTTGGTGCCATTCTGGCGTTTTTGTTTGCTGCTGCCGGTGCCCTGACTGCCGCTGCGCTCTACCTGCGCCGCCGCGAAAAGGAACTGGACGAATACGAGCGCCTGCTGTACAGCGATGACGGCGACGATTATGACGATGACGACGAATATCTGCCCATCGACAATGAACCGACAGAAGCCGCCGAAGAAAAGGCTGCTGACGATGCTGAATAAGCCGGAACAGCCAGCAGAAAAGTGAAAATGGCCGGGCTTCGGCCCGGCTGTTCGTGTTTCTTGCAATCAGTAGTGATACTTATTAAATGATAAAAAGGGCTCAGATAAACCATAAGGCGCTGCTGAAAATAAGAAAAATGACGGCAGTGACTATAAAATCAGACTGAATTTCGATTTTTCTGCTGTGCCAAGGAAAGGGAACGCCATGAAAAAGCTCTTGCTGTGGCTGGTTATGGTGGTGGTTATGCTGGCGGTGCTGCTGGGCGGTGCCGGGTACGCCATGTACGCTATGACGGGCGATGACAAACTTCCCACGCAGCACCCCACTTTGGGCGATACGGAACTGGAACCGATTGGCTATGACTGGAGTGTGCCGGTGCTGGGCAATGTGCTGAACCGTACGTTTGAACAGCCCAGCACCCTGACGGTGCAAAAGCTGGGCGAAATGACGGAAGCTGCCCCGGAGCTGGTTTTGCCGGACTGGGCGCAGCGCACGAACCTTACGCTGAAAGATTCGGCCGGCAGCGTTGTGGTGCAGGGGGATGCCGCTGCCTTTGCGATGTATGCTTACCCCAAAAATGGCAGCTATGAGCTGACCCCTGACCGCTTACCGCAACACAGCGGACCCCGGCGATGCCACCGGCTGGTACCGGTACTGTGCATCTTATACCATGAACATCCAGCCCAAGGCGGTGCTCAGCAGTGAGCGCGTCAGCCAGGGCGGCGTGGCGGCACTGGTCATTACCGGCATTCTGGATGGCAGCGAGCCGACCGTGGAAACCGACCTGGGGGATGTATGGTTCCGCCCGGTGACCGGTGGGTATATGGCCTATATCCCGGTAACCTATAATGCCGAGGGCGGCCCCCATACCCTGACCGTGACCTGCGGCAGCCTGACCCAGGAGCTGACCCTGAACGTGATGCAGAGCGAAGCTAAAACCGTGGATGTGGCCGCAGAGGCAGACATACCGGGCGCAGCAACGGAATATAAAAATGCGATCTGGCCCCTTTACACACAGGGCAGCAGCGAAAAGCTGTGGCAGGGCAATTTTGCCTCGCCGGTGCCCAGTGCGATTCTGGCGGATTACGGCGCGCGGCTGCGCACCGATGGGACCATTACCGGCCGGGCAACTGGCATCAATTATAACGCCGCAGCGGGTACCGCCGTTACGGCACCGCAGGCGGGTACTGTGGTGTACGCCGGAACGCTGGCGCTGACCGGCGGCACCGTGGTGATTGACCATGGCTGCGGGGTTAAGAGCTATCTGTTTGGGCTGGATGCCGTAAAGGTGCAGCGTGGGCAGAGCCTTGCCCGCGGCGAAGAACTGGGCACCACCAGTGAGGAGCATACCCTGATCTGGGAGCTGCGCATTGGCAGCAAGTCCGTTGACCCTGCTGCCGCCCTGACGGGCAGCAGCGGGCTTTTGTACCGCGAAACAATGTAACAAAATAGAGTTAGAGCAATGATAAATCGCAAATGTTGGTGGAGAAAGCGATGGACGAAGAGAAGGTAACACAGACTGCGATGGAGCCGGCGCAGCAGCCAAAGCCCAAAGCCAGGGGCGGGCAGCGCACGCAGGGCAAAAACCGCTTCAGGCACGGGGCGAGGCAGGATGGCCAAACCCCATGCCAGTAATAGCAATACTGCGCACCGCAAAACGGGCACGCAAAAACAAAAAAGCGAACCCCAAAATACAAAATCCCCGCAAGAACCAAAAACGCGGGCGGAACAAGCCGAGCAGACCGAAGCTGCCGCCCCGGAACAGGTGGCAGCCAAGCCCAAAGCGCCGCGCAGCGGGCAGGCAGGCGGCAAACGCCGCCGCAAAAAGGCTGTCCCCAAGCCGGAAGCAAAACCGCAGCAATATGTTGAGCCCCGGCCGGAACCCCCGGAAGCGCCGGAAAAACCGCAAACGCCGGAACCTGCCGCTGTGGCCGAACCGGCTGAAGCAGCCGCCGCGCCGGAAATGCCGGAAAAGGCGGTGCAGGAACCCAAAGCCGCGCAGCTGCCCCAGGCCACGGAGCCGGAGGATGACGAACCGGAACTGACCCCGGAACAGCGCGCTGCAGCAGAGCGGCGCAAGGCGGAGATCACCCGAACGGTCCAGGTTTCGATTGAACAGATCGAGGATGCCGAAGCAGAACAGGCGGAGAAAGAGGCAGATACGCCGGAATCGACTGACAGCAAAGTGGGCCGCGCCGTGCGGCTGCTGATCGGCTGGCTGCTGCTGGTGGTGCTGCTGGCGGGTATGATCGCCGCAGGCGGCATATACTGGCTGTACAAAAAAGCCACGCCGGATATGATTCCTGCCGTTACGGTAACAGTAGCGGGCCAGCAGCTGGACCCCGTGGCGTACCATTGGCAGGTGCCGGTGGCAGGCAACCACCTTAAGCGTACCTATGCCGAGACACTTTCCAGCACTCCCACAGCGCTGGAATCTGATTTTGGCGGCGGCACCATGACGCTGCGGGTGACCCCGGCGGACTGCAGCACCGAAGTGACCGTTAAGGACGAGAACAAGCAGGAAGTGTTCAGCGGCAGTGCCCAGGAATTTGCCGCCTACCGCTTTACCACGCCCGGCAGCTACACCGCCAAGCTGGTGGTCAACAGCGGCGAGGGTTACCAGAGCGAACCGACAGTTTCGGGCCACCAGACCTATGAGTTCACATTTGATGTAACGATTAAGGCTACCGTGCGGCTGAATACCCAGGCTGTTACGCCGGGTGGCGTTGTGGCCGTAAAGGTAACGGGCCAGCAGACGGATACCAAGCCAAGCCTGACGGCAGAACTGCCGGATACCGGCTTCCGTGCCAGCGCGACCGGCGAAGGCTGGGTGGCTTACCTGGCGGTCCCGCTGGAAACCGAGCCTGGCAGCTATACCATCAAGGTCACCGTGGACGGCGAGGTGCAGGAGCTTACCCTGAACGTGAGCAAGAGCGCCGCATCTTTTCGGGATTATACTTCCAAGTCCGGGCTGGTCACACCGTATGTCGGCGCGGATGATACCCCGCAGGAGGTGCTGGACCTGCTGGATACGGCATCGGATACCATCTACTGGGCGGACACTGGGTTTGCTTCGCCGTTCAGCGATAAGGTGGAGGTCACCCTGCCGTATGGCCTGACCGAATATGTCAACCGTACCCAGACCGAGCGCAAGAACAACACCGGTACCGGCCGCACCAGCATCAATGTGGTGCTTTCCGGCAGGTGCGGCCTGATTGCCCCGGCGGGCGGCAAGGTACTGCTGGCGGAAAAATTGCCCAATGTGGGCAATACGCTGGTGATCGAGCACGGCGCGGGCGTAAAGACGATTTACTATGGCCTGCGCAGGCTGACGGTAGAAAAAGGTGCAATCGTGGCCCAGGGCGATGCCCTTGGCACCACCGACAAAGCTACCGTGGTGGAAGTGCGCGTGGGCAAAACCCCCGTGGAGCCGCTGCGTATCCTGCGCGGTCAGTGCGATGCCCTGCGCAGCTATTAAAACGGAGCATAACCGATAAATAGAAAAATTCCCCTGTCTGTATTCTTTGTGATGCAGGCGGGGGAACTTTTTTGCGGCAGACGTTTTTGATGTTCTGACGGAACCATGCCGCCCACCCCGGCATAACATGGAACAAACGGCCAGATACAACACCGGGGGGAAGCATTATGGCGGCAGCATGTAATTTGACTTTTTGTGTGGTTGGGCGGGATGCCCGCCAACTGGCGGCGGCGCGGGCGCTGCAGAACAGCGGCTATACCGTGCTGGGGGCAGAGGGGGCCGGGCAGGCGGATTACATCCTGCTGCCTATGCCGATGGATGCCGAGGCGGCGGACCTTGCCCGCATCCTGCGCGCCGCCCGCCCCGGTACGCTGGCCCTTGGCGGGCGCATCAGCGAACCGGTGCGCAAAGCGGCGCAGGCCGCCGGGGTGGAGTTGGTGGATTACTTTTTGCGGCCGGAGCTGGCCTGCCTGAACGCAGTACCGACTGCGGAAGGGTGCCTGGCCCTGCTGATGCAGCTGCGCCAGCGCACGATATGGGAAAGTGAGTTCCTAGTGTTGGGGTATGGGCGCATTGGGCGGGCGGTGGCCCGGCGGCTGCAGGCATTGGGCGGGCAGGTGACCATTGCCGCCCGCGCGCCGGAACAGCGGGCCGCAGCGCGCTGCGCGGGGCTGCATGCCGCACCGCTGACCGCGTTGGAACAGCTTCTGCCGCACTTTGATGCGGTCATCAACACCATACCGGCCCCGGTGCTGGGGGCGGCCCAGCTGCGCTGCCTGCCCAGGGGGGCGCTGATCTTGGACCTTGCCAGCCGCCCCGGCGGAACGGATTTTGCCGCCGCGCGGGAACTGGGCCTGCGTGCGGAACATGCCTTGAGCCTGCCCGCCCGCTGTGCGCCCGAAACCGCCGGTGCGCTGGTGGCGCATACCGTGGAAGTGATTTTACAGGAGCGTGCCGCCACGGCCCGCAGCGAAAGGGGAGTGAGCTGATGAATTCCAGCCTGGAACCGCCGCGCACGGTGGTGTTTGCCCTGTGCGGCAGCTTTTGCACATTTGAAACGATTCTGCCGCAAATCATCCGCCTGCGCGCCTGCGGGTGGGAAGTACTGCCGATGCTGAGCTATGCGGCGTCGGCGCTGGATACCCGCTTTGGCCGCGCGGCAGATTGGAAGCAGCGCCTGGAGGAAGCCACCGGCCACCGCCCGCTGGAGGATCTGCGGGAAGCGGAACCTCTTGGCCCCAAGCATATGGCACAGGCACTTGTCATTGCTCCCTGTACCGGCACAACGATGGCGCTGCTGGCGGCGGGCATCAGCGCAACGCCGGTCACGCTGGCGGCCAAAAGCATGCTGCGCGGCGGCAGGCCGGTGGTGATCGGGGTATCCACCAACGATGGGCTTTCCGGCAGCGTGGGAGCGCTGGCGGCGCTGCTGCAGCGCAAAAATTATTATTTCATTCCCTTTGGCCAGGACGACAGCTACAAAAAGCCCTGCAGCCTGAAAGCGGATTTTACCCAGCTGCCGGATACGCTGGAAGCCGCTCTGCGCGGGGTGCAGCTGCAGCCGATTTTGCTGTAAAACCCGTGGAACAGAGCTGTTTTGTGCGGGTGCGGCATATGATAGAAAAGGGCGCTTTGGTGTGGGAACAAAGAGGGGCGGTGCGGCAATGGAATATATCGAAGTAACAGGCGGGAACCCGCTGCAGGGGAGCATCCACCCGGCAGCGGCCAAAAACAGTGTGCTGCCCCTTTTGGCGGCAACGCTGCTGTGTGCGCAGCCCTGCACCCTGCGCCGGGTGCCCCTGCTGCGGGATGTGCAGACCAGTTTGGATCTGCTGCGGGCTGTGGGCAGTGGGGCGGCCTGGGCCGGGCAGGACCTTGTCACCCAGCCAGCCCGGCAGATCAGCGGGCGGGTGCCCACGGCGTTGGCGGGGCTATGCGGGGGTCGGTGTTTTACCTGGCACCGCTGTTGACCCGCGCGGGCTGGGCAGAGCTGCCGCTGCCCGGCGGGTGCAGACTGGGGCCGCGGCCCATTGATATCCACCTGGCCGGGCTGACGGCCATGGGGGCACAGGTGTGCGCGGCGGCAGAGTGCGTGGTGCTGCGCCGCCACGGCGTTTTGCGTGGTACGGATTTTGCTCTGCGCCTGCCCAGCGTGGGAGCAACCCTGACCCTGATGCTGGCGGCTTGCTGTGCGGCGGGCGTTACCACCCTGCGCGGTGCGGCGTGCGAGCCGGAAATTGCGGATACCGCCGCTTTTTTGAACGCCTGCGGGGCAAAGATCACGGGGGCGGGTACGCCGGTGGTCTGCATCCGAGGTACCGGCGGCGAGCTGTTGGACGGCTGTGTGCATACCGTGCTGCCGGACCGCATTGCCGCAGCGACTTATGCGGCAGCCGCCGCCATTGCAGGCGGGCGGGTGACGGTAACGCAGTGCAGTCCGGTGTGGCTGGCGGCGTTTCTGGACTTTTTGCAGGGCAGCGGCTGCGAGGTTGCCCGCGGGGAAAATGAGTTTAGCATCACGCGGGATCAGGATACAAAGCTGCGCGGCGGTCAGGAACTTGTAGCGGCTGCTTACCCTGGCCTTGCCACAGATACTGCCCCGCTGGCTGCAGCGGTGCTGCTGGGGGCGGAGGGAGCATCCCGCATTTATGACGGCCTGTTCCAAAACCGCTTTGCCTGCGCACAGGGCTTTGCCGCCCTGGGGGCTGATGCCCGCAGCGAGGGACGGCTGCTGTACCTTGGCGGCAGCGCAAAACTGCATGGTGCCACTGTGACTGCACCAGACCTGCGGGGCGGGGCAGCACTGGTGCTGGCGGGCCTTGGCGTGGGGGACGGGAGCTGCGTGCGGGTGCTGGATGCCGGACATATCCGGCGCGGCTATGCCGACCTGGCGGGGGATCTGCGCCGCCTGGGGCCGACTGCCGGGCAGGCCGCACCGGGACAGAAGCTGGCAGACAGACGAAAAAACTGTAAAAATATTGTCATAATTCACCAAAGCTCCGCAAAACCTGCGGGGCTTTTTGTGATACCCACAAATGTGAACATCTATTTTTTGGCTTTTTAGCGTGTGGGTATTGAAATTATTTGCAAAATTTGTTATTCTTATAAACAGTTATATGCGATATCTTAGGAAGAGCTGGCTGCACCGCAATGCGCGTAAGCAAAGTTTGGGGTGTGGGGCGGCGCTTCCTTTATGGGGGTCAGTGTGTCCGCTGGCGGAAATCCGGCCCTGTTGCATTTGCAATTTTATATTCTTTAGGGGGATACACTTATGGCGTTCGTTCTCGATGAAGAGATGCAGAATGTAACCAACATTAAGGTTATCGGTGTTGGCGGCGGCGGCGGCAATGCTGTGAACCGCATGGTTGAAGCTGGCCTGAATGGCGTTGAATTTGTAGCAATGAATACCGACCAGCAGGCACTGGTCAACTCCAAGGCTACCCAGAAGGTTCAGCTTGGCGCAAAGCTGACCAAGGGCCGCGGCGCTGGTGCTGACCCGGAGGTCGGCCAGCGTGCAGCGGAGGAAAGCAAGGATGAGATCGCCAATGCACTGAAAGGTGCCCAGATGGTGTTCATCACCGCTGGCATGGGCGGCGGCACCGGCACCGGCGCTGCACCGGTCGTGGCCGAAACGGCCCATGACCTGGGCATCCTGACCGTCGGTATTGTCACCAAGCCCTTTTGCCTTTGAGGGCAAGCGTAAGATGAGCATGGCCGAACAGGGTATTGCCAACCTGATGATGCATGTAGACAGCCTGATCGTGATCCCGAACGAGCGGCTGAAGCTCATCAGCCAGGAAAAGATCACCCTGATGAACGCTTTTGAAGCAGCCGATAACGTGCTGCGCCAGGGCGTTGAGAGCATCTCCAGCCTGATCAATGTTCCCGCTTTCATCAACCTCGACTTTGCTGACGTCCGTTCCATCATGAAGGATGCCGGCTTTGCCCACATGGGTGTTGGCGTTGCCAAGGGTGCAGGCAAGGCAGAAAACGCTGCCAAGGCTGCAATCTCCAGCCCGCTGCTGGAAACCAGCATTGCCGGTGCACGCGGCGTTATCATCAACATTACCTCCAGCCCGGATATCGGCCTGGACGATGTTGAGACTGCTGCTTCCATGATCACCCAGAGCGCACATCCCGATGCGAACATCATTTGGGGTACTGCGTTTGACGAGCGCCTGCAGGATGAGATGAGTATTACCGTTGTGGCTACCGGCTTTGAAAGCACGCCTGGCGTGGACGAGCCCATCCAGGCTGTTGTGAACGCCCAGCGCGCTGCCGCAGGCGCTGCACCTGCTGTTGCCCCGGCTGCACCGCGCCCGGCCGCTGCACCTGCCCCGGCTCCCGCCCCGGCCCCGGCTCCGGCCGCTGATCCGGTCATCCCCAACCCGGTATTCAGCAATGTGTTCAACCCCAATGTTGACACCCCGGTTTCCACCGCCCCCGCTGCCAAGGAAGATGATAGCAACGAAGATGACGGTGATTACTTCAACGATCTGCTCAGCATCCTGAACAAGCGTTCCTGATCGCTGCGCGTTCTCTATCCTTTGCGGCTGCGGGCAGGCATGCTCGCATAAAAAACAAAACGGCCCGCTGACCAGTTTAGGAGGAAAGCTATGCCCAGCAGCCAAACCTTATCAGCCCTGCAGGAAAAAGGGTTCCGAACCACGTTCCGGGGCTTTGATAAAAATGATGTGCTGGCTTACCTCAATGCACTGGACAACGAAAACCGGCAGCACAGCGCAGAGCAGGAAGAGCAGATTGCCCAGCTGCAGGCCCAGCTGGATAAAATGCGCTCTGAACAGTCCGCTGCACGTGCCTGTGTGGAAAAACTGCAAAGCGATCTTTCAGCCGCTAACCAGCGCGCCGAAGCTGCGGAAAAATCGGCTGCCGAGGTGGTCGCCCGTGCCAAATCGGTAGAAGAGCGCGCCACGGCAAACCTGAGCCGCAATAAAGAAAATCAGCAGGCTGTGGTGGAATGGCAGTTCCGTTGCCGCGATCTGCAAAAACAGATCGACGAGTACGAAAAGCAGATTGCTGAATACGAGGCGATGATCCCCAAAGGCGGTATGCCTGCCCCCAAGCAGGAACCGGCCCCCGCACCTCAGCCTGCCCCGCAGGAAAAGCCGGAGCCGGCCCCGGAACCGAAGGCACCCCAGGCTGATGTGACCGAGGAAGCCCGCATTGAGGCCCGTCAGATTTTGATGGAAGCCCGCCTGAAAGCCGATGCGGCCGAAGAACGCCTGAAACAGCAGGCTGAAGAGCAGCAGGGCCGCATGACAGAGCATGCCCGCGATTTGGCCGCAAGCCTTGCCATGCTGCGTGAGCGTGTGACCCGCGTGGATGAACGCCTGAGCGCCGCCACTGCGGACTTGGATGATGCCACCACGGCAATTTATCAGGCATTGGATGCAACCGGTGCAGATTTTGAAGCCTTTGGTGCGGAGCTGCGCCACTTTGGAGAGAACACCGCAAAGGAAAATTGCCCCGCTGCCCAGGCAAAGGTGCGCCATAATAAGTCTGCTCAGCCAGCTGCCAAACGGGTGCGCCCTGTGCGCAGCCAGCCGCAGGTGCAGGCCAATAATGCAAACACCCACCGCCTGCGCCGCGCAGGTGATACCCGCCGCAGTGTGAGCCAGGACCTGAATGCCGAGCTGGAACGTTTGAATCAGCCGGCGGCCGCAAGAAAGTAAATACATAACCCGGCAGCCCGCGGAGCCTTGGTTTCGCGGGCTGCTTTTGTATTTGACCTGCAAAGTGTGGAAGTGCCGGATGCCCACAGTGTTGTGTGACTGCGTGGAGTGTAACGGTTCTCCCCCTGTGAAATAAGCCGCATAAGGGTTGTACAAGAGCAGGACAACACGAACAAAATAAATACTTTGTATAAAACGATTTTATATAAACAAATTGTATAAACAAATAAAGGGCGAAAGGAGGCCCCCGATGGGAAAAATTCAGTTCCCGAACCTTCGCGCACTCCCGGCCGGTCCACGCTGGCTGGCGTATGGCGTGCTGCTGCTGTGTGCCATTCTGGTGGGCGGTGTGATCACAGCCTATGGCGGCATGCTGCTGGTGGTGCTGATGTGGGCTGTCTGTATGGGCGGGCTGTGCCTGCTGCTGCACTTTACCTGGCAGACGGTGTTCCCCGGTCAGAGGGTAGCACAGGATAAAACGTTCCTGCGCAGTTGGCTGGCTGGCTCCGCTGTGGGCGTTGCGGTCATCGCTGCACTGGTGTGCTACCGCCAAACGGTGTACAGTGATGACGCGATCAACTATTTTGCCAAGCAGACACTGCTGTTCGGCAGCTTTGGTCAAAGCGGATTTTACGGCATTCATGTGCTGCTGGAAAGCCTGTTGACGGCGGACTATAAGATGTTCATGAATCTCTTTATCAGTGTGCCGTATCTCTTTACCGGGCGCAGCATCAATGCGTTTATGGTGTGCTATGCCATCACCTGCTTTGTGCCCATGTGGTTTGCGCTGCTGATGGGCGCAAAATACCTGGCCCAGCAGTTGCCCGCTTGCCATACGGCGCTGTATTACCCGCTGTGTATGGCGGTTATGGTGCTGTGGCCCATGTTTTTGTGGCCTGCCACCCACGGCATGCCGGATGCCTTTGGCCTGACTTTTGCCGCAGTGATCGCCCTGCTGTGCGCGGATTACCGGTTTGAAACGCTGCCCTGGCCGCGGCTGTTGGCGATTTTTGCTGCAACGTTTGCCCTGATCCTGACCCGGCGCTGGTACATGTTCTGGATCTTGGCGTTTTATGCTGTGTATGTGCTGGCGGTGCTGGTGGGGGCGGTGCGCCGCAAAACGCTGGGGAGTACCCTCAAACATATGCTGCTGTTCGGCGTGCCCAGCGCTGTGATCATCGTGGGGGCGCTGCTGCCCACCTTCAAAACCATCCTGACAACCGACTACGCCGATATTTACGGCGCTTACTACGGCGGCGGCTTTGGCAACAACTGCCTGGGCCAGCTGCGCACCCAGGGACTGATCTGGCTGGTGCTCTGCGCGGCAGGCTTGGTGTGGCTGCTGTATTGCCGCAGCACCCGTGCACAGGCTATTGTAGCCGCCGCGGCCAGCCTGGGGGGCGATGGTGCTGTTTACCCGTACCCAGTCCCTGGGCAACCACCAGAGCCTGATCCTTGCGCCTTTTTACCTGTTGATGCTGTTTGGCCTGTGCGCCAAACTGACCCAGCAAAAGGCAAAGCCCTGGCTGCGCAATGCTGCGGCGGGTGTTCTGGCCGTATTTTTGGTGGTCAACTTCGGCAACGCCCTGCGTCTGCCCGGTAAAAGCGTGCAGACCCTGGCCCTGAGCAGCGAAAGCCTGGACCTGACCCGCCGCACCGACCTGGCCCAGATGCGCGCCGTGACAGATTTTGTGCTGGAGCATTGCACCGAGGACCAGACCGTTTACATCAATATGGATTCCAATGGTTACAGCGGCACTACCTTTGCCTACAGTGACCCGGCCCACCCCCAGCTGCAAACGATGATCCTGTGGGAGAGCAGTGTGCCCTCCACCCATGGCTTCCCCACGGGAATCTGGACGTCAGAATATGTGATGGTGACCGATCGTGTGGATGAGGGCGGCATTGTCGGCCCCATCAACGCAGCGCTGCGCACCCAAAGCCCTGCTGCCGTCCATTATGAATATGTGACCGAGTTCCCGCTGGACGGCATTACCCTGTATTGCTACCGCCGCACAGCCCGGCCGAATGCAGAGGAAGCCGATTACTTCAAGCAGGTGTTTGCCGAATACGATGCCCGCTGGCCGGAAATCTTCAGCCAGAGAATTGACGAATATATGCAAAGCGTGCAGTAAGCAATAAGGGCAATGCCGCATAATTCTAAGTGCCGATACGGCGAGCGAGGTGCAGCAGATGCCAAGCCAAAAGCGCAGATAATACTGGATGCTGCAAAGGTGAGCGCCGCCAGTGGCGGATACAGCGAACCGAAGCAGGGGCAGCGGTCGCAGAGTGCGAGGGGCTTTTGCCCCCGAAGCACGATGCGGGTACCGCAACCCGACATTATCGAGCATTTTGGCAACGCAGATGCCGTGCCGCAGCTGCCGGAGCGGTGCTTAAGCCGCAAGGCGGGAATTGTGCGGTGTTGCCTAAGATAAACGGCACAGCCCGGTAAAAAGGCTGTGCTGTTTCTGCTATCAATTATTTTGTTTTTGGGTGGCCGTTTTCCACATTGCTGGTGCCCTGCTCCATCAGATAGGTGGCAATCAGGTCCGAAGCGTGCAGCTTGACGGCCAGCGGGTAGCGGTTGTAAGCATCGCTTACCGCAAAACTGCCGCCGCGCACCGCATCGTCAAAACCGCCCATATGCCAGCGGATGGCAATGGCTTCATCGGTTTTTAGGCGCATGAAGTGCTCAATGAGATAAACGCTCTTTTCACCGTGGCCATAGGGCAGCTGGTCGGCTACCTGATAAAAAGGAACTTTCTCCCATTGACCGGTAGCATCATTTTTCACGTTGCGGGTGCTGACTTTGTAAAAGTTCGCCTTGCATACATCGTGCAGCAGGGCGCACACCGCAAAAGTTTCGGGGTTATCTTCCCCTTCCGTGAAAAAGTGCTGCATCATGGCGTTGTACACATTGATGCTGTGCATCACAAGGCCGCACTCGCATGCACCGTGGAACTTGGTGGAAGCGGGCGCGGTAAAAAAGTCTGTGCCCTCCAGCCATTTCAGCAGGCGGTCCGCACCGGGGCGGGTGACATTCTTGTTGTAAATGTCAATAAATTTGTGCGCGATAATCTTCCATCACAGCTCCATGTCATCAAGAATGCCTTTCAGGGCAATCAGATCCTCTTTGGTCATGCTGATGCCCTTGCCCATCTTGCTGCCGTCCGGGGACCAGTCACGGATGTCGTACTTCGGCTCATGGTCGTTCCAGCTGATCAGGTTCAGCTGGCGCTCCCAGCCGCTGGAGTTGGTGGAAAGAACAGCAATGCGCTCGGTGATTTCATATTTGAATGCCATAATAACAGGATCTCCTTCATCATTGGCACAGGGCAGCGCGGCGCCGCCCCGGCCATAAAATTTCTCGTGTTTCATCATAGCGGATTTGCCGCAAAATTGCAAGGGGAAAAGCGTTGCAGTGTGGGGAGGGCGGTGATATATTAAGTGGTAAGTGGTAAGTGGTAAGTGGGGCGGGGGGACTCTCATCCCGCCGAAGCCTTGCCGTATTGCATATTATAAAACCTGCAACAAACCCAACCCTATTTGTAGGGGGACGATGCTTTGCATCGTCCCGCATGACGGCCTTGCCCAATATTCTACCCCGGAATACAGCAAATACCACCAAAAAAACAAGATACGCCCCACCCAAGAATAAAATCAAAACAGAAAAGGAGAACCTCATGCAGCTGCAATCCCTTTCCCGCCGGTACACCGTCCGGCAGCTGATGGAAACAGATGTGGATGCCATGCTGGCTTTGTGCAGCGGCAACCCGCAGTTCTACCGCTACCACCCGCCCATGGCCACCAAAGCCAGCATTCTGGATGATCTGCAGGCTGTTCCGCCGGGCAAAACGTTGTCGGATAAATATTTTATCGGCTTTTATGATGGTGAAACGCTGGCCGCGATGATGGATCTGATCACCGGCTACCCCAACCCGGCCACCGCATACATCGGCCTATTTATGGTGGATGCTGCCCAGCAGGGCAGGGGTACCGGCAGCGCACTGATTACAGATTGCAAGCAGGCATTGCGGGCCGAACAATTCAAAACGCTGCGCCTTGCCATCGACGAGGGCAACCCCCAAAGCAAAGCCTTCTGGCAGAAAAACGGTTTTTGCGTTGACCGGCCAGCGCACCCCGAACGAAAATGGCGCTTACCTGCCCATGGAGTGTGAACTATAAAACAAAGCAAAAAGGCATGTGCCGCACGGCGAGAATACCATCTCCCGTATGCGGCACATGCCTGTTTTATTTTGCCGTCAAATAAATCCGTCCATCCACATTGGTTACGGCGTACAGCGCCGGGGCGGTGCTTTGGGCACTGCGCAGACCATCATCGGCCAGATCAGCGTAACGTGCGGTAAAATCATCGGTTACGCCAAACAGCACCAGCCAGGTCACATCATGCTCGCCGATGTTGTAGCAGAGGTCCACATCAGTTTCGCTGCTCTGGGCTTCCACCGCGGTAACGGCGGGGTACAGCTCGTACTGGTAGTACCACATGTTCTGCACGGCCATCGAGTCGTCGGCGCTCAGCAGCCAAATGCTGCCATTCTGTGCGCCGTCCATGCGGGTTAGCATGTCTGCAGCGATCTGTTGCTGCTCGGTGCGCCAGTCGGCTTTCGGCAGGCAGAAGAGGGATGCAGCACCGCCCGCTTGCCAGATGCCCCAAAGCGTGCTGCAAACCAGCAGGCAGGGAACAATGGCGGGCACCGCATGCCCGGCCATTCGCGGCAGGCGGTGGGCCGCAGCAAACCCGGCCAGCAGGGCTTCGCCTTCCAGCACGCTGAACCAGCCGAGGAAAAAGCAGCAGAAGTACCGCTCCCAGCTGGCCATCTCCAGTGCCTCATAAGGGCTCATGCCGCAGATGTACACATAGAACAACACGCCCTGATAAAGCGGCCAGTACAAGATCATGCACAGCCCCGGCAGCGCCGTGCGCAGCCCCTGCCACCGCCCCATGGCCCAGATCAGAACGATTAAAAGCAACACCGCGGCCGCAGCGCACAAGCAGCCCACCTTGAAGGTGCTGGCCCCAAACAGCAGCGGATAGCTGCGCAGCCGGGCATAGTAGCGGTCCCACACATCGTAAAAGTAGCGGTCAAAACCGGTGCGGGCCTCTTGCCAGCACTGCAAAAAGTATCCCGGCCCCATGGAGGAAAACTGGTCATCGGCCCGGTGCAGGGCTTTCAGCAGCAGCTTCCAGGCAAGCGGTATGGCAAAGCAGGGCAGCGCAGCGGTAAAGGGCAGCAGGAAGCCGCGCAGGATGCCGCCCTTATCCCGCAGCGCATCCAGCAGGCATTGCAGAAACCAGATGCCCACCACGCACAGCGCGAACACGGTGCCAATCTCTTTTACAGTGGTCAATGCGCCGCACAGGAATGCCAGCGCCAGACCGCGCTGCACGCGGCTGTTAGCAGCACAGGGCAGCAGGATAACACAAAGCGCCGCAGCAAACAGGGCGCCCACCGGGGCGTCCATATAAGCAGTCGTATAGGGGGTATCGGGGGCAAACAGCCAAAACAGCGCCGGTGCGGCCAGGCAGGCGCAGACAGTATAAGCGATGCGCGGGCGGCGGGCTGTGACCTGCGGCAGGGCAAACAGGGCAGAAGCCGCCGCAGCCAGCGGCAGCGCAGTGACAAACAGTACATCCGCTTCCCGGTATTGGGCGGCGGGCAGCGCAAACAGGGCGTACAGCCCCGGCAGGCCCTGCGGGTATGCCTGATGGGCCAGGCTGCGGGTGGTATCCCACACGGCAAAACGGTGCTGGTAAAATACACTTTTGAAGTAGATACCCCAATGGCTGAATTCATCCCAGGTCTGGAATTCCGGCTGCCGGATGGCGAACACCGCCATCAGCACCCCAGCAGCGCTGCAAAAGGCCAGCACACCCGGGGAGAGCAGCTGGGGCAAAATTTCGTGACGGCGGCGCTGCGCCAGGGTGAGCACAGCCCCCACAAGCAGCAGCTGGGCCCCCAGCCAAAGCTGGTTGCAGCTGCCAGCCAGCTGCAGCACTACCATGCAAAAGCACAGCCCGCACAGCGGGGCAAACCCGGCGGGCAGCCGCAGCTTGCAGCAAAGCCAGAACCCCCAGAACAGCAGGCAGGCAAGACCAATGATTTGCGCCAGAATGCTCATAGATGCACCTCAGTTTATTTTTACGGCCAGCACGGCAAAGCGGCTGTTGGTTGTAACGGTGGCAACGCCGCAGGTGGAAAGGGTCAGCAGCTGGTCCCCATATTGGGGCACAACGCCGGTATCGTAAAGCGAAAGTTCCAGAATGGCATCCACGCGCTGCTGCCATTCTTCCTGCGTGGAAGCATCAAAAAAGGAATAGTAGGGCAGCGCATCCGCGCCAAGCTCAGTGCGCAGCACAGCGGCAACCTGCCAGGTGCCTTCTTCGTACAGCGTATCAAACCGAAAGGTAGGGTGGGCGGTGTAAAACGCTTCGTCCGCATAGTTCAGCAGCTGGCTGAACATGCTGCCGCTGGCAGTGTTGTGGCCGTAAATCAGGGCATTGGCCGTTCCGGCGGCGTTTGGCGTGGCAAGGCGGCAGCGCTCATCCAAAAACAGCGTTCCGGCGGTGGAATACAGTCGGTCAAACCCGCGGCGCAGGTAATAACTGTTGTCTGCCTGAACTACAGGGTAGTTAATGTTGGTGCCGTTGATGCACAGCCAGCCTGCAAGGTCGGGATTCTGGGCGTAAAGCTCCTGATACTGAGGCAGAATATCCGCCGCCTGGGCGGCATCCGGGCTTGGATGCGGCGCGGGGGAAGAGTGGACATCACTGCCCGCACTTTCGGCGGCGGCCAGCACATCCACCGTTGCGGCCCGTGGGGTAATGGCAATCGGGGTGGGGGAGGGCTGCTCCGTTGACTCCGCGGTGGTGACCGGGGCTTCGGGCTGGCCGCCGCGGAATACAGTATCCCGCAGGATCAGCCCGGCAGCCAGGCAAAGCACCGCAGCGCCGCAAAGGCGCAGCGCCCAGGCCCGGTGCTTTTGGCGCCGCCGCAGCGCCGTGCGTGCAGCAAACGGATACAAGCGGCTGTCCCCCCGCAGGTGAGGAAAACGGCGTGGCATAGAAAAACACCCCCTTGCATAAAATAAGGTAAAAAAAAGGGAAGCCGCGCGGCCTCCCTTTTGAATGGACGAATAAAATCAGATACGCTTGAGCATAACCAGGCCCGCGGAACAAACCAGAATCAACCCCAGCACAGCAGCCAGGTAAGGCACCGGAAAATCCCCGGTAGCGGGGGGTATCCACCTCTTCAGCCTCACTTTCCGCAGGAGCTTCGGTTGCTTCCGTAGTGGGGGCTGCGGTCTGTGCATTGTTCACGGTATCAGCGTCAGCCACGGTGCTGTTTACGGTAATAGGTTCGCTGCGAATATTGCGGGATGAGGATGCCGTGGGTGCGGCAGTTGCGATCGAATCAGCGGAGACGGCCGCATGGCTGCCGCAGGCAACACAGAACAACAGCAGCGCAGCAACGATTACCGCACACAAAAAACGCTTCAACGGCGCAAAACCTCCCTTTTGCATAAAATAATATATCCAATGGGCACAAAAACCATACATACATGCAAAACCGCCGGCAACAGTATCCCTGCGCCAGCATGCTATATAACATCTACATGTTACCACGTTTTACGCCAATGGTCAATATGAAGCGGTTAAAAAGCAGATGACTCAGACAAAACAAAGCAAAAAACAGCGCAGAAATGCTGAAAATGTATGGCGGAAGCAGTAATTTGCACCGTCGAACCCCCAGAACCCGCCATTTGAAAAACAGCGGCGCAGTGTGGCTTTCCTGAAAGGAAAAACAGAGCCGCAACGCTAAAATCTACTTGACAGCGACAGGAAAAAACGATAAAATATTAAAACTAGTGCGGCTCCCACCGGGCCGCACGACTTTTTAATTGCTAAGGAGACATTGACAATGGCCAAAGAAGTTGTTGTTACCCATGAGGGTTATAAAAAGCTGGAAGAAGAACTGGACACCCTGAAAACTGTCAAGCGTTCCGAGATTGCTGAAAAGATCAAGGTTGCCCGTGGTTACGGTGACCTTTCTGAGAACGCGGAATACGATGCCGCCAAGGAAGAGCAGGCTGTGGTTGAAGCCCGCATTGCTGACCTGGAAGCTACCCTGAAGGTTGCCCGCATCATGGACGACAGTGACCTGAGCCTGGATACCGTTTCTATCGGTATGCATGTGCGCATCCTGGCAGAGGGCGATGAGCCGGATGAAGCTGAAGAGTATGATATCACCGGTTCTACCGAAGCCGACATCGACCAGGGCCGCATCAGCGATGAAAGTCCGGTCGGCGCTGCCCTCATCGGCCACAAGACTGGCGATAAGGTTGACGTTACCCTGCCCAACGGCAATATTTTGGAATACACCATTCTGGGTGTCAGCCGCAGCCGCTGATCACCCCCGGATATAAAAACAGGAAAGGAACCTGCGCCATGGAACAGAACAAGCAGTCCGCCCCCCAGAACGCCGCATCGGAAGCGGCAGTACGGCGTCAGAAGCTGGCCGACCTCAAGGCCGCCGGCCACGACCCGTTTACCATCACCAAATGCAAGCAGGATGCTTTCTCTGCTGATTTGAAAGAAGAATATAAAGATTTGCCCGCTGAGGAAGATACCGGCCGTATGGTCAGCCTGGCTGGCCGTATGATGTCCAAGCGCGTTATGGGCAAGGCCAGCTTTGCCCACCTGCGCGATGCGAAAGGTGATATCCAAATCTTCGTCAAGCGTGATCTGCTGGGCGATGAAGCATACGCCGCATTCAAAAAGAAAATGGATGTGGGCGATATCATTGCCTGCACCGGCGAAGTGTTCCGCACCAAAATGGGCGAACTGAGCGTACGCGTGCATGAGCTGACCTTGGTTTCCAAGAGTCTGCTGCCTCTGCCCGAAAAGTTCCATGGCCTGACTGACCGTGAAGCCCGCTACCGCCAGCGCTATGTTGACCTGATCGTCAACCCCGAAGTCAAGGATACTTTTGTCAAACGCAGCCAGATCCTGAAAGAGATCCGCGCTTACCTGGACGAAAAGGGCTTTTGGAGGTCGATACCCCATCCTGACCCCGTTTGAAATCGGCGCTTCTGCCCGTCCTTTCTATACCCACCACAATACGCTGGATATGGATATGTACCTGCGCATTGAGACCGAGCTTTACCTCAAGCGGCTCATCGTGGGCGGCCTGGATCGTGTGTACGAGGTGGGACGCATCTTCCGCAACGAGGGTATGGACCCCAAGCACAACCCCGAATTCACCACCATTGAGCTGTATCAGGCGTTCACTGATTTCCACGGCATGATGGATCTGGTGGAAGAGCTCTACAAACGCCTGGCTCTCAAGGTCTGCGGCAGCATGGAGATCACCTACCAGGGCAAGCAGATCGACTTGGGCCACTGGGAGCGCCTGACCATGGTGGAGGCCGTCAAGAAGTATTCCGGTGTTGATTTCAATGACTGGAAAACCGATGAGGATGCCATCACCGCTGCTAAGGAGCACCATGTGGAGCTGCCCGAAGTTCCGACCAAGGGTGCGATCCTGGCAGAGTTCTTTGATGCATTTGTTGAAGATAAGCTCATCCAGCCTACTTTTATCTATGATTATCCTGTCGAAATCAGCCCGCTGGCCAAGCGCAAGCCCGATGACCCGGCGTTTACTGAGCGGTTTGAGTATTTCATTGACTGCACCGAGTATGGCAACGCATTCAGCGAGTTGAATGACCCCATCGACCAGAAAGCACGTTTTGAGCGCCAGGTTGCTGAGCGCAAGGCCATCGAGCCCAACTGCAAAGCCCAGGTTGATTACGACTATGTTACCGCTTTGGAATACGGCCTGCCCCCCACGGGCGGCCTCGGCTTCGGCGTTGACCGTCTCGTCATGCTCCTGACCGACAGCGCCTCCATCCGCGATGTTCTGCTGTTCCCCACGATGAAGCCATCGACTAATTTTATGTCGTAGCTACGGTATAAAATTGCAAAAAAACAGGCGATTTTGGGGCGAAATGTACCAAATTTATCCCATTTGCCTGAAAATATCCACAAGCGATTTTACGCGCATCCTGCCGAAAAGCAGGGTGCGCTTTTTTGTTGCAGCGTGAATTTTCACCACTGGCGGTACGGTTTTGAGAGCCTATCGCCAGTCTTGACAGACAAAACCGCAGCAATTTCCGAAGGAAAATTTCGGCGAGGGAGACATATTCTCCCCCGCCGTTTATTATAGATGTACCTGCTGAAGAACCTGCCCGGTGACAAGGCGTGGCGGCACGACAAATCGCTGTATCCCAGCAATCAACCACGGCTTCATCATAATACTCTCATTCATTAGCAGATAATCTGTCGCGCCTTATACTGCCTCAGTAGGGGAGCATTTCTTTCCTATACTGCGCCGGTGACTTCCCTATCTCTTTCTTAAACACCCTGCTGAAATACAGCGGGTTCTCATACCCTACGATTTCGGAAATTTCCTTGATGTTGTAGGTCGTCCGCTCCAACAGGCTTTGGGCGTTGACCATGCGCAAGGAGAGGATGTACTGGGCCGGGGACATACCTGCGTACTGTTTGAAATTGTGTATAAACCAGTTGGTGCTGATGTGCAGGGATTCCGCATAATCGTCTATGCTGATCTTTGTGTTATAGTTCTCGTTGAAGTAAGCCGCCGCGCGTTCAATTTGCTCTTGGACGTCGCCGGTGGCTTTTTTTGTTCATGCTGTTGGCGGTCCACCAACAGCAGAATATCGTTGAACAGCGATGCAATATAGTCCTCGTACCCATAGCGGCACAGCTGCAACTCCTGAATGATTTTGCGGAACAGCGCCTTGTAATCCGGCAGCACACCGCAGTAGAACACATGCTCATCGAGCGAGATGCCGTGATACGCCAGGATGTTCTTTACATCGCTGCCTGTGAAGTGAATCCAGAAAACTTCCGGGTTATCTTCCAGATAATATACATATTTTTTGGATTTCTTCCGGCTTGTAAAGAATCACCATATGGCCCGCGCTGACGATTTCTTCCTTGCCGTCAAACCAGAAATGCGTCTTGCCGTTTGCCACATATAAAATCTGGTAATCCCTGCGCCCTTTCTGCCAGTAAGTCGGTAGGTTGGGGCGCGTTTTCAGCCGGTAGGTGCCACAGCTGCCCACCACCAACGGCGTGGAGTTGTCTTTGAAATCTGTACGGGAATTGTTCAGATAGCCAGAGTTAATATACACAAAAATCTCCTCCCGTTTTTGTGAATATTGCGAGGTGCTTCGTCCATTTTACCTTCACTTTACAAAAAGCCATTGATTTTGTGCATATTTAGTGCAATACCGTTTATGTTTTATTGTATATAGAAATTGTATAATAATTTCAGACGGAACGCAAGCAGAACTGTATAAATCACAGGAGGAGAATGGATGATGATTCCGCACTATTACGAGGACCCGCGCACACTGCATGTGGGTACCATGCCGAATCGTGCATATTACATTCCGGCATCCCGGCGCAGCGATGCCTTAGTCGAGCACCGCGAGACCTCGGATCGCTTCCAGCTTTTGAACGGCAGCTGGAAATTTCGGTACTACGCCAGTATTTATGACTTGCAGGATGCTTTCTATGAGGTCGGCTATGATGCCTCCGCTTTTGACAGCATCCCGGTCCCAAGCGTGTGGCAGAACCACGGTTACGACCACCACCAGTACACCAACATCCGTTATCCATTTCCCGCTGATCCGCCGTATGTTCCCAAAGAGAATCCCTGCGGCGCTTACCTCTACGACTTCACCTACCAAAAGGATGCCGCTGCCCCGCGCGCATTTCTGAATTTTGAGGGCGTTGCCTCCTGCTTCTACGTCTGGCTCAACGGTCAGTTTGTCGGGTACAGTCAGGTGGCCCATTCCACCAGTGAGTTCGATGTAACGAAGTTTTTGCAGGACGGCACCAACCATCTGGCGGTCCTCGTGCTGAAATGGTGCGATGGCAGTTACATGGAAGATCAGGATATGTTCCGCATGAACGGCATTTTCCGTGATGTCTACCTGCTGCACCGCCCGGAACAGTGCATCGAGGACTATTTCATTACCACCGACATCCACGGCAGCACCGCAGGGGTTGCTGTCCGCCTGCGTTACTACGATTCCGCCGTTGCCACCCGCATCACCCTCTACGATGCAGCCGGCACAATAGTCGGCAGCGTAACGCCCGTGGAAGCACCGGATGATGCGGCATTCCCCTATCATGCAGAAATCACCGTTGTTGACCCGACACTCTGGAATGCAGAACAGCCCTACTTATATACCCTTGTGTTGGACACGCCCAACGAGACGATTACGGACCGTGTGGGCATCCGCGAGGTTCATGTTGCCAACAACCAGATTTATGTCAACGGCCAGTCCATCAAGTTCCACGGTGTAAACCGCCACGAATCCGACCCTGTCACGGGATATGCTGTTGGCTTTGAGCAGACGAAAAAAGACCTGCTCATGATTAAAAAGCACAACTTTAATGCCATCCGCACCAGCCATTACCCGGATGTGCCTTACTTCTATCAGCTCTGCGACCAGTACGGCTTCTTTGTCATTGATGAAGCCGACAACGAGAGCCACGGTGTGTCCGAATACTATTGCGAGGGCAACGAAAGCTGGCCCAACCACGTCGAGAACTGGAACAAGCCCATCGCAGACAACCCGGAGTTCACCGAGGCCACCGTAGACCGCACCCGCCTCTGCGTGGAGCGCGACAAGAACCGTCCCTGCGTCATCATCTGGTCGATGGGCAACGAGAGCGCCTACGGCTGCACGTTTGAAGAAGCGCTGGCATGGACAAAGAGCTTTGACCCCCACCGCCTGACCCACTACGAGAGCGCCCAGTACCGCAGCAAAAACCGTAAATACGATTTCTCGAACATTGATATGTTCAGCAATATGTACCCTTCTCTCGAAAGCATTCAGGAATATCTGGACAACGAGCCGGACAAACCCTATATCATGTGCGAGTACAGCCACTGCATGGGCAACGGCCCCGGCGATTTGGAGGATTACTTCCAGTTCATTCAGAGCCATGATGGCTTGGTCGGCGGTTTCCTGTGGGAGTGGTGCGACCACGGTATTTATAAAGGGAAGATGCCAGACGGCCGCGGCATCTATTATTACGGCGGCGACCACAATGAGTGGCCGCATGACGGCAACTTCTGCATGGACGGTCTGGTTTACCCCGACCGCCGCCCGCACACCGGGCTGTTGGAGTTCAAGAACATCTATCGCCCGGCGCGTGTTGTGAAGTACGACCGGGAATCCGGCATGCTCACGCTGCACAACTACATGGACTTTGTTGATTTGACCGAGTATGCCGCACTAACCTATCAGGTAAGCTGCGACGGCGAGGTCATCGACAGCGGCTTCATCCCTTACCCTGACGGTTTCACCCTGCCGCCGCACAGCGAAAACGCCTTGCCGTTGGCCGTCCATATTCCCGACAAAGGCAAGTGTTTCCTGAAAATCTTCTACCATTGCGAAAAAGACCTGTCCTTGCGTTCGGAAGGTCATCTTCTGGGTTTTGATGAAATCCTGCTGGAAAACGAAGACAGCCGCAACCAGAAAACCTTGGCTATGTGGAGTGATGCCCCTTCCAACAGCACAATCACTGTTCAGGAGACGGACCGCCATTTGACGCTGCGCGGCAAGAACTTCACCTACAACTTTAATAAGCTGACGGGTCTGTTCGCCGCGATGCAGTACGAGGATGCAGTCCTGTTGGACAAGGAAATGGAGTTCAACATCTGGCGTGCTCCTACGGACAATGACCGCAAGCTGAAGCTGGATTGGCTGGCTGCCCGCTATGACCACTGTATGACCAACGCCTACCGCACCGAATATCAGGTGACGGACAGCGGTGTGACTCTGCGCGCCAAAGTCGGCATTGCACCGATCAGCTTGCAGAAATTCCTTGATTTGGATGTCTGCTGGACGGTTTCCAACAGCGGTGCAGTAACGCTGGCACTGCACGCTGAGCGCAACACGGTATTCCCCGAACTGCCGCGCTTTTTGGCCTGCGCCTGTTCCTGCCAAAAGAAATGGCCCGCGTCAGTTACTTCGGCATGGGTCCGATGGAAAGCTACTGCGACAAGCACCATGCTGCCAGCCACGGTTACTTCAGTTCCACCATCTGGCAGCAGCACGAGGTCTACATTCGCCCGCAGGAGAACGGCAGTCACTATGATTGCGATTATGTCCAGCTGGATGGCGCTGGCATCAAGCTTACCGCTGTCGGTGCAAAGCCGTTCTGCTTCAACGCCTCGCACTACACGCAGGAAGAGTTGACTGAAAAGGCGCACAACTATGAGCTGCACCTGTGACAGCACCGTTCTCTGCCTTGACTATGCACAGAACGGCATCGGCTCTGCCAGCTGCGGGCCGCGTCTGGCGGAGCAGTACCGCCTTGACGACGCTTCCTTCGATTTCAGTATCCGTCTGATTCCCGAAAAAGCATAACCTCTACACAAAAGAATGGAGAAATTCTCATGTCTGAAAACACTGAAAGACGTGTTATTTGAAGTGGTATAACAAGGTCGGATACGGCTCCGGCGATGTTGCGGGCAACGTGGTCTATGCGTTCCTCTCCTCGTTCGTTATGATCTACCTGACCGACACCGTCGGCCTGAATCCCGGCATCGTCGGCACGCTGATTGCTGTGTCCAAGCTGTTTGACGGCCTTACCGACATCTTCTTTGGCTCGATGATTGACAAGACGCACTCCAAGCTGGGCAAGGCTCGCCCGTGGATGCTCTACGGCTACATCGGCTGCGCCATCACACTGGTCGGCATCTTCGCCATCCCCATGGGCATGAGCGAGTTTGCCAAGTACGCATGGTTCTTAATCTGCTACACTCTGCTGAATGCCGTGTTCTACACCGCCAACAACATCGCCTACTCTGCCCTGACCGCCCTTGTCACCAAGAACAGCGCCGAACGCGTTGAGATGGGTTCCTACCGCTTCATGTTCGCATTCGCCACCAGCCTTGCCATCCAGTCCGTCACGCTGCTGGCTGTCTCTGCACTGGGCGACACCGCCGAAGCATGGCGCACCGTGGCTATCATCTATGCCATTATCGGTCTGATCGTCAACACGCTCTCTGTTTTCTCCGTCAAGGAGTTGCCGGAGGAAGAGTTTGTCGATACCACGGATAAAGCCGAAATCGAGAAAGACGAGAAGTACGGTCTTGTCGAAGCTGCCAAGCTGCTGGTCTCCAACAAATACTACCTGATGATCTGCGTCACCTACATTTTGCAGCAGATCTATGATGCCATGATCAGCATGGGTACCTACTACACTGCTCATATCCTTGGTGACAAGAACCTGTTCGGCGTGTTTTCTTGGGCCATCAACATTCCTTTGATCATCGCACTGGTCTTTACCCCGACCCTCGTTGCCAAGATGCACGGTATGTACAAGCTGAACGTCGGCAGCTATGCCCTTGCTACCGTGGCCCGCGCGCTGGTTGCTGTGGCTGGTTATACGGGTTCCGGCGATGTCAAGATGATGCCTGCTCTTCACGGCCATCGCTGCACTGGGTCAGGGCCCGTGGCAGGGGCGACATGAACGCCGTTATCGCCTCCTGCTCCGAGTACACTTGGCTGACGAAGCACAAGCGTGTGGACGGCACGATGTACTCCTGCACCTCGCTCGGTGTCAAGCTGGGCGGCGGTCTCGGCACCGCCATCACCGGCTGGCTGCTGGCGTTCAGCAACTACGATAAGGCGCTGGCTGTACAGCCGGATTCCTGCATCAATATGCTGAAACTCATGTACCTCGTGATTCCCTTTGTGCTGGACGCCATCATTACCGTTATCCTCTCCCGCATGAAGGTCGAGGAGGCCAACGATAAGATCCGCGCCAAAATGAAAAACTGATATTCACTATTCTCCTTCTAAAAAAGGGCTTCCGCATCTGCTGGCGGAAGCCCTTTTTCTGTATAGTGCTTTATCCTCTAAAATCGGCCAAAGCACTGGCTATTAAATCTATTGGCGGCGAAGATATGGACGGTTCCTCTTTCTGCAAATCCGGGGTACGCCCCATGCTCTGCTTTTCTAAGGCAATACCGCATAATTCTAAGTGCCGATACGGCGAGCGAGGTGCGGCAGCTGCTAAGCCAAAAGCGCAGATAATACTGGATGCTGCAAAGGTGAGCGCCGCCAGTGGCGGAAACAGCGAACCGAAGCAGGGGCAGCGGTCGCAGAGTGCGAGGGGCTTTTGCCCCGAAGCACGATGCGGGTACCGCAACCCGACATTATCGAGCATTTTGGCAACGCAGATGCCGTGCCGCAGCCGCCGGAGCGGTGCTTAAGCCGCAAGGCGGGAATTGTGCGGTGTTGCCCTAAGTATTCCTGCACGATTTGCTCAATCAAGGCGCGGTCCGTCTGCTGGAAAGACCTCGTGCCTGCCTTTTCATAACACAGAATTGCATCGGCAAGATTCGTTGCTGAACATAACCATCTTGGTCAAGTGAATTTTGGCTCTTTTCGGTGGCCGTTTGGCCTATTCAGTGGCAGGCTCCGGCCATCCCGGTTTATCATGTGGTTCATGTACCAAACCGTGTACCAAACTCCGAAAGCGTGATAGAATAATACATGATATGATAAAACTGCAATTTGCGGTGTATCGCAGTATCGCTCCAATGATAAATCGGGATATAACCATCAAATGAGCGAATCGTGCAAGTAAACACGATGAAGCCCATCGACTAAAAAGCATTGATTCCACGCCTTTTATAAACCTGGCTTGGCTGATTTGACACCACATTGACACCAAACTTGCAGAAAAGGCTTTACAAAAATAGCAGAGAGTTATCCTCTTACGGGGATGGCTCTCTGCTTTTTAGTCCAGTTGTGCATTTCTATACATAGTATGGAGAAAGTTCTATCTCCCTCTGTTAAATTCCCACATAAATTGACGCAGGCGGCTTATCGGTGGTATAATTTACAATAATTATAAAGGCAACACCGCACAATTCCCGCCTGACGGCTTAAGCACCGCTCCGGCGGCTGCGGCACGGCATCTGCGTTGCCAAAATGCTCGATAATGTCGGGTTGCGGTACCCGCATCGTGCTTCGGGGCAAAAGCCCCTCGCACTCTGCGACCGCTGCCCCTGCTTCGGTTCGCTGTTTCCGCCACTGGCGGCGCTCACCTTTGCAGCATCCAGTATTATCTGCGCTTTTGGCCTAGCAGCTGCCGCACCTCGCTCGCCGTATCGGCACTTAGAATTATGCGGTATTGCCTAAATAGAATTGTGCCCTGCATAGGGCAGAACAGAGAGGTGAGGAACGATGGAACGTGCGGATATTGCAATTATCGGCACCGGCCCGGCGGGCGTTTCGGCGGCCATTACGGCAAAGGTACGTGGCAAAACAGTGCTGCTGTTTGGCAGCCGGGAGCTGAGCAGCAAGCTGACCAAGGCCCATAAAATCCAGAACTACCCCGGTTTGCCGGATATTGATGGTGCCCAGCTGGCCCAGGCGTTCAAAAAGCACCTGGATGTGCTGGAAATCCCAATCACAGAGAAGCAGGTCACGGCGGTGTATGCCATGGGCGGCTATTTTGGCATCCAGACGCCGGATGCCATGTTGGAAGCATCCAGCGTGATCCTGGCGGGCGGTGTGGTGATGGGCAAACCGTTCCCGAAAGAGGATGAGCTGCTAGGCCGCGGTGTGAGCTACTGTGCAACCTGCGATGCGCATTTTTACCCCGGAAAAACCGTTGCAGTCCTGGGATACAACGCAGAATCCTGCCGGGAAGCGAACTTTTTGGCAGAAACTGCGGGCAGGCTGCTGTATTTCCCTGTTGTGCCCCACGAGGTTGCTGTGAACGACCATGTGCAGGTCATTAATGAGCGTCCCATTGCCATTTTGGGCCAGACCCATGCCGAAGGCGTGCAGACGGAGCAGAATACCTATGCGGTGGATGGTGTGTTTGTATTGCGGGATGCTGTTGCACCGGACAAGTTGGTGCCGGGGCTTGCCGTGGAGGGGGCACATGTAAGGGTGGATGCCAAACATGGCAACCAACCTGTCGGGCTGCTTTGCCTGCGGCGATCTGGCGGGGAAGCCGTACCAGTACATCAAGGCGGCGGGGCAGGGGCAATGTTGCAGCCCTGTCGGCTGTGGAATGGCTGGCAAAACAAAAGAAGTAAGCGTGTGTTGTGCGGCAGATGATTGCGGATTCGGTGGTCCGACAGCAGGCTTAAGGCGTTAAAAACGGCACTTTATCCTGTAGAGAACATAGGGGAAAAGTGGTACAATAATTTTTAGCGCTTCGAAGCTACTGACAGGGGCACCATATAAGGGGAGGAAAGCGATGAAGAAGAAAAAAAGAATCGCCCTTGCGCTTGCGGCGGCACTGATGATGGTGCTGCTGTTGGCTGCGTGCAGCGAAAAAACCATCCGTTTGGGTGTGGCCGGCATCGGCGGCGTGTACCAGGTATTTGGTGAGGATTACGCCGCCCTGCAGGCCCAGAACGGCGGTCGGAAGTTGGAAGTGCGTGAAACCGCCGGTTCGGCGGCAAGCCTGCGGCTGTTGTCCAGCGGGTACCTGCAGATGGCGGTGGTACAGGCGGATATGGCCCAGGATGCTTACAACCAAACCGGCGCTTTTGCGGAATCTGAGGTAGAAAATAACTTCAGCACCGTGGCGGTACTGTATCAGGAAGAATGCCATATTGTTGTGCGGGCAGATTCCGGCATCAACACCGTGGAGGAGCTGCAAGGCAAGACCGTCAGCATTGGCGAGGAAGAATCCGGCACGGAGCAGAACGCCAAACAGATTCTGGCGGCTTATGGCCTGGACGAAAAGCTGGTCAAGGAGGTCAACCTGAACTACACCGATGCGGCCAAGCAGCTGCAAAGCGGTGAGATCGACGCACTGTTCTGTACGTCCGGCGTAAAGACCGAGATGATTGAAGAACTGGCCAACAGCTGCGGCATTGCCTTGCTGCCGGTGGATGGCAGCGCAGCGGCCCGTCTGCTGGCCGCTTATCCGGCGTACAGCCAGGGCGTGATCCCGGCGGGCAGCTACAATGGCCAGGACCAGGATGTGCCGACCATTGGGGTCAAGGCCGTGCTGTTGGCAAGTGATGAACTTTCGGAAAACACCGTAAAAGCATTGACCAAGACGCTGTATGACGGGGTGGATACCCTGCAGGCAGAGCTTGGCCTCCCCTTGAGCTGGGCCCCGCGGATAAAATTGGGGTGCCGGTCCACGCCGGCGCGGCGGCGTATTATCAGGAGAACGGCATGGCAGCAGGGGAGGACGCAGCATGATCATAGAGCTGGATATGTACCAGACCCTTGCCATTGCGGTCGTGGTACTGATGTTGGGAAAGTTTTTTGCGTAAAAAAATGCAGCCTGCTGGAAAAGTTCTGCATCCCTGCGCCCGTTGTGGGCGGCGTGCTGTTTGCCGTGTTCACCTGCGTGTGCTATGTGACCGGCATTGTGGAGTTTACATTTGATGATATCCTGAAAGAAGTCTGCATGGTATTCTTCTTTACCTCGGTCGGCTTCCAGGCAAACCTGAAGGTGCTCAAAAGCGGCGGCAAATCCATGCTGGTGTTTCTGAGCCTGGTTATTGCGCTGATTCTGGCCCAGAACTTTTTGGCGGTGGGGCTGTCCAACGTGATGCGGATCAGCCCGCTGGTGGGCCTTTGCACCGGTTCCATTTCGATGGTTGGCGGCCACGGTACAGCGGGCGCTTTTGGCCCTGTGCTGGAGGACTTTGGCATTTCCGGTGCAACCACGCTGTGCACCGCTGCGGCAACCTATGGCCTGATTGCAGGCAGCATGATCGGCGGACCCATTGGCCGCCGCCTGATTGAAAAGCACAAGCTGCTGGATACCGTGGTGCAGGAGGACGACAGCCTGCTGGTGGAAGAAGAAATCAAGCACGAACGCCACGCCAGCATGTATCCTTCCGCGGTGTTCCAGCTGATCATCGCCATCGGCATTGGAACCGTTGTTTCCAAGCTGCTCTCGCTGACCGGCATGACCTTCCCATTTATATCGGTGCCATGATTGCGGCCGCCTGTATGCGCAATATCGGCGAGTATACCGGAAAAATCACAATCTATATGGGCGAGATCAACGATATCGGCGGTATCAGCCTTTCGCTGTTTCTTGGTATCGCCATGATTACCCTGAAATTGTGGCAGCTGGCCGAACTGGCCCTGCCGCTGCTGATCCTGCTGGCTGGCCAGACGCTGCTGATGTTTGTGTTTACCAACTTTATTGTGTTCCGCGTGATGGGCCGTGATTATGACGCTGCGGTGATATCTTCCGGCGTGTGCGGCTTTGGCATGGGCGCAACCCCCAACGCCATGGCCAATATGCAGGCCCTGTGCGAAAAATATGCACCCTCAGTTAAGGCATACCTGCTGATCCCCCTGGTCGGCAGTTTGTTTGCGGATTTTATCAACAGCCTTGTTACCACATTTTTTATCAACTTTATTTGAACCACGCTGTGCAAAGCAGTGCACGGCATGAAAAAAGCATCAAGAGATGACTTGGAGGAAACATCTGTATGTTTTGGAAATGGAGTAAGAAAAAGGAACAGGTTTATCATGTTGGCAATGAAGATGTTGCCGTACCGGAAGTACATACCGGCAAGGTAGCACATGAGCAGGCCGCTCAACAGGATACCGGGGAGAAAGAAAACATCCACTACGAAAACGTGGCCATCCCAGAGGTGCATATCCCCCACAAAAAGAAAAAGTAATACGCCAAAACAAAACCGCCGCCGGGCCGCAAGAACTGCTTTCATGCCCGCCCGGCGGCGTTTTTTTGTGTATGAATAACCCTGATATTTTGAGCGGCACCCCGCGCCGCGATTCACCAAAATATTTAAGGGTTCAGGTGTTCTCTGCCAGCCATTGGTGCATGTGTTCCCGCATCAGGGCAAAGGCAGTGGCGGTTTCGGGATTGTGTGTCTTAAAGTCCATCAGCTTCCACAGCCAGCCCTGGTCTGCCACGATGCAGCGGCTTTCGGGGTAAACCAGTTCATAAACCAGAGAGGAATGCCCCACCGCGTGGTCCGCTGGGTGCTGCTTTATGCTGCGCAGTACGGCGTGGTGCTCATAAAAAGCCTGCTGCACGGCAGGGGTAACAGGGGAGGCCAGCAGTTCTGCGGTGGTTACATTATAAATATCCTCCAGCGGGGTTTCCACATTGACCCGCAGGATGTCAATTTTATCGGCATCGCGCAGGATGTTGCAGTACATTACGGTGCGCTCGTCCAGGCCGTCCGGCAGACGGTAGGCGCTGTGCCATTCCACGGCGGTACGCAGCATGGCATCCTCGGAATCATCGTCCAGGTAATCCCGGATATGCCCCTGCTCGAACAATACCTGCACCCCGGCGCGGGCGTGGTCAATGCTCTTGCTGTCATCAAAGGTGCCAAAACGGCGCAGCTGTTCAAAGCGGCCGACATCGTGCAGCATGCCGCATAGCCAGGCCAGATCCAGCGCAGTGCCCTCCAGCGCAATGCTGCGGCCAATCTGCTCACACAGAGCGGCCACACGGTAAGTGTGGTGGATTTTCAGGCTTACTTTGGGGTCCTGCGCATCATAGGGGTTGATATAGGCGGCAAAAGCATCCAGAACCTTTTGGCGGTCAACAGTCACGATATCCATCTCCTGATTGGTTTTGATTCTGCTGTGATTATAGCACAAATCCGTGGGCACAGCGCCGCAAACCGCAAAAAGCAGCAAAATCGTATACTGCGCACAAAAACAATATCCTCTTTGGGTGCAAATCTATACAAAAGTGCAGTTTTTCCTTGACAAAAAGGCCGTGCGGCTTTACTATTAAGATATTAACCAAACAGTTGCCCGGCCAGCGCAGGAATGCACGGTGCGGGTGCCTGACGGAAAGGGAACATACGCTTATGAACAGCAAGGGTGAGGAGAACCGCAGCGTGCGGCTGACCCGCAAGCGCTTGTCCGATGCATTGATTACGCTGCTGATGCAAAAACCGGTACGGGAAATCACCGTGCGGGAGCTGACCGAACTGGCTAACGTCAGCCGGGGAACTTTCTATTTCCATTATACCGATATTTATGACCTGATGGACCATGTGGAGCGGGAACAAATCCACACGCTGGAGCTTTTGATGGATGATATCCTGCCGCGGCTGGAAGAAGATTCCACCCCGGAAGCTTTGAGGGCGCTGTTCAGTTATCTGGACGAAAACGATGGTATTTGCAGTGTATTGCTGGGCACAAATGGGGATACTGCATTTGTGCACCGGCTGAAAGGCGTGATTGAAGAAAGTTGTCTTGGCTACCTGCGCCCGCGGGAGAAAGAAACCCAGCTGCAGCGCTATATGGTGGCATTTGCCGTTCAGGGGTGCTTTGGCAATATTGACCTGTGGCTGCAAAACGGTAAGCCTGAAACGGTAGATGAAATGGCAGATATCACATGGCAGGCTGTGCGCGCTGTGCGTGCGGCGGCTGCGCCGTGATATAAATTAAGGCATAAATCCGGCTTTGCTGCGCCCTGCGTAGCGGGCCATGAGCAGAAGGAGATTTTCATATGGGACTGTTTGATATGTTCAAAAGAAGGATGCCGCACCGTCCTTCCCGGTTGTGCTGGCAGCGGATGCAGCTGGTGCTTTTGTCAAGATGGAAGATATCCCGGACGAGGTGTTTGCACAGGGCATTCTGGGCCAGGGCTGCGGTATTGACCCTTCGGAGGGCAAGGTGTACGCCCCCTTGACGGCGAGATCACCCAGGCACCGGATACCCTGCATGCCTTTGGCATTACCACCCCCGGCGGCGTGGAAGTGCTGATCCATGTGGGCGTGGATACCGTGGAAATGAAAGGCGACGGCTTTGAATCCAAGGTCAAGCTGGGCAGCAAGGTCACCAAGGGCCAGCTGCTGCTGACGATGGACCTGGATAAGATCAAGGCAGCGGGCCACCCGGCGGTGGTTATCACCGTTGTTACCAACACCGATGATTTTGCCAGCGTGGATGTGGTTGCTTCCGGCAATGTCAACCCCGGCGATGACATGATGAAGGTGAACAAGTAATCCGGCAGATTTGAGAAATACAGGCGGCACAGGCTTTGGGCTTGTGCCGCTTTTGGGCTTTTGGGCTTTTTGATGTGCGGCTCTTCCCATTGGGGCAAAACTATGGTAAGATACAGATAGATATACCGCCGACAACCCGGCGGAACAGGAAGGAACGATAACATGAGCGCAATTCTTGCAGTATGTGGTACGGCGTTCTGTGCCATGGTCAGCGATGGCCGCATGGTGGAAGAACCAATCACAGACGGCAAAATCAAGGTGCTGACGGATGCACTGCCCAAAGTGCGCAAGCTGAACCGCAACGTGCTGGTCGGCTTTGCAGGGGATGCTGTGGCAGCGGCCCAGATCATCAATAAATTGGATGAATACGATGTGCAGTATATGACGCTGGAAAAGGCGGTCAAGGTATTGCAGCAGGCAGCCCAGCAAACGCCCTGTGCCCCAGTTGGGGTGCGGCTGCTGGTGGGCGGCCGCGGCCGCAAGGGGGATTTCCAGCTGGTAATGCTGGCCAGCGCGGAGGATTATGCCCCGCAGACCCAGCCAGCCAGGGACGGTGCCTATCTGATCGAAGGCGCTTGTTCCCATACTGAGGTTGCCCCATATCTGGAGCAGTACGTCAAGCCCGAAGCCGCCAGATGGCATACGCTGGACGATATTGCCAAAACACTGGATGGCTGCATTGCCAAATTGGCCGAAGCGGATCAGACGGTGAATGCCAAATATTTTCGCGAACTTGTAATGTGATAAATGGGATTGCCACTGCAGACGACCCTGCTCCCTTCAAGGATACAATAAACAGGAGAAATCAAGCCATGAAAATTGCACTGATCAATGAAAACAGCCAGGCCGCCAAGAACGCCCTGATCGAAGCCACCCTGCGCAAGGTTGTGGAGCCGATGGGCCATGAGGTTGTCAACTATGGTATGTACGCAGCCGATGATGCCGCCCAACTGACCTATGTGCAGAACGGCATTCTGGCAGCGGTGCTGCTGAATTCCGGCGCAGCGGATTATGTTATCACCGGCTGCGGCACCGGCGAGGGTGCCATGCTGGCGCTGAACAGCTTCCCCGGCGTGATCTGCGGCCATGTGGAAGATCCCGTGGATGCCTATACCTTTGCTCATGTGAACGATGGCAATGCTGTTGCCCTGCCGTTTGCCAAAGGCTTTGGCTGGGGCGGCGAGCTGAACCTGGAATATGTGTTTGAAAAACTGTTCGGCTTTGGCCATGGTCAGGGCTACCCGAAGGAGCGCGTTGTGCCCGAACAGCGCAACAAGAAGATCCTGGACGGCGTGCGTTCCGTGGCGTTCCGTGACCTGTGCGATATCCTGAAAGATCTGGATCACGATCTGGTCAAGGGCGCTTTTGCCGGGGAGCATTTTGCCGAGCATTTCTTTGCAGACTGCAAGGATGAAAAGATCGCTGCAACCGTAAAGGAACTGATGGCATAATCAACCAAAACAGCTTTTACTGGGGCTGCCTTTGCACGGGGAACCGTGCAGGGACAGCCCCTTTTTAATTGCTGCATTCAAAAATGATGTGCAGCGGGCGTGTGCAGCGAGGTGAAAATACACAAAAAGCGGTGAAAACTGGGCTGTGAAACCTGTAAAACCGGAAAATGTCTCGAATTTACAGCATAATTCACAAATAGATAACAAATTATTTGTGCATAACTGATATGATAGAGCCGTCAAGAAAGAAAACTTGACGGTGCTGCAATAGAGGGCGGCACCTGCACCGCAGCCGGGAAAGCTGCCGTGCCGAGAGGAGTATATCAGTTATGAAAAAATTTATGGAACGTATGGCTCAGATCGCTTACAGCATTAACCTGGTCAATGGCTTTGACACGGAAGTTGAAGTTTTTGCCTGCGCTGAAAATTGCTGAGCTGGCCAAAGCAAGCCCCTGCATCCGATTGGGTGCGGGGGCTTTTTTGTGCTATGTTTGCCCCCAAATTCCTGCGGCAGAAATTACCAGCCCGCGAACATTATTTTTTTATATAGAACACACAAAAAGGGTTGACTAACCCGCGGTGGAATGGTAAAGTTTAAATGGTTTCATAGCGCTTTTGCAGCAAAACATGGAACCATGATGATAAAAATCCAACACAAAAGGCAGGTGGTTAAGCATGGAGATTCCCGGTAGTCCTGTGAACCGATGTAAAACTGAATATAATGGCAACCGTTGTTTCGGTGCAGAGGTGCAGGCGGTGGCTCTATGCAGAGCCACTTGCTGTTTGTGCGCGCATTTTTAGCGCACGGTACGCTTGCTTCATTTTGAAAGATTTCACCCTCCTTGTGCGTCTGCGTTGAAACAACGGCTGCACAGGGAGGATTTTTTTATGGCAAACAACACCATTGCTGTGCTGCGCCAGATGCTGGCCAGCCTTGACGATGCCAAAAAGTACCAGAGCCTGCGTGATGTCATGTCTACCATGAACGCGCCGGATCTTGCTGCCGTGTTTGAGGACCTGCCCGAAGAAAAAATGCCGGTGCTGTTCCGTCTGTGCCCTAAGGACCTGGCGGCCGATGTGTTTGCGGAGCTTAGCTCCGAAACGCAGGAAGCGCTGATCCGCGGCCTGACTGACCGCGAGCTGAAGAGCGTGGTGGAGGAGCTGTGCGTGGATGATGCCACCGACCTTGTGGAGGAAATGCCTGCCAGCGTGGTCAAGCGTATCCTGGCCCAGGCAGAGCCGGACACCCGCAAGATGATCAACGAACTGCTCAAATACCCGGAAGATTCCGCCGGCGGCGTTATGACGACCGAGTTCATGGAGCTTGCCCCCGATTGGACCGTGCGCAGCGCCATGGACGCCATCCGCCAGAACGGCATTGATAAGGAAACCATCAACAACTGTTACGTTACCCGCAAGGACCGTACCCTGGTTGGCGTGGTCAGCCTGCGTGCCCTGGTGCTGGAAAAGAACGAGCAGCGCCCGGTTGAAGAGCTGATGAACCCCAATGTGGTCAGCGTTGTAACCAGCACTGACCGTGAGGATGCCGCCCAGCTGATTGAAAAGTACGGCTACCTGGCTTTGCCGGTGGTGGATAAAGAGAACCGCCTGGTTGGTATCCTGACGGTTGATGACGCTATCAGTATTTTGCAGGATGAGGCCAGCGAAGACATCGCGAAGATGAACGCTATGACCCCCAGCGATAAGCCATATTTCAAGCAGTCCATGCTGGATGTTTACAAAAGCCGTATCCCCTGGCTGCTGTTCCTGATGCTCAGCGCAACCTTCTCCAGCCTGGTAATCCGCGGGTATGAAAGCGCGCTGGCCGCCGTTACTGTGCTGACCGCCTATATCCCTATGCTGACCGATGCGGGCGGCAACGCGGGCAGCCAGAGTACCTCCACCATCATCCGCAGCATGGCGGTGGGCGATATTGCCCCCCACGATCTGCCGCGTATTATCTGGCGTGAATGCCGCGTGGCCCTGATGTGCGGCGTGACGCTGGCCGTGTGCAACTTTTTCAAAATGCTGCTGCTGGACCGCATCGCGGCTCCGGTGGCGCTGGTCGTCTGCGTCACCCTGATCTTTACCGTGCTGCTTTCCCAGTTGATCGGCGTATTGCTGCCGGTGATTGCGGAAAAGTTCAAGATCGACCCGGCGGTCATGGCTTCGCCCCTGATCACTACCATCGTGGATACCACCACGCTGTTGATCTACTTCAACGTGGCCAAGATGGTGCTGCATATCTGATGCAGAGTTTTTGAACACAAAGTCGAACAACTGTTAATTGTACCATGCCGCAAGGCATGGTATAATTTTTTGTAGAAGATAATTTGGAAAGAAACAATAGATGCCCACTGCACGGCCCGGCGGCTGCCGGTGCTGCATTATTATGCTACTATATAAAAGGAAGGAATATGCTTTATGAATATTCAGGGGTTTTATACCGGCAGGGAGTTTGACGCGGATACCTTTTTTGGTGCGCACCCCTATGAGGGCGGGACCCACTTTGCTGTGTGGGCACCGTCTGCACGGGATGTAAAGGTTATCACCAGCGGCTTGAGCGATGGCAGCTGGGCAGAATGGCAGATGCACCGCAGCTATTCCGGCTGCTGGGAGGCAGACGCTGCCGGGGTAACGCGCGGCACCTGCTACCAATACCGTGTGTGTGGCGCAGACGGCAGTGTGGTGGACCACTGCGACCCTTACGGTACGGCCATGACACTGCGCCCCGATGGCCGCAGCATTGTGGGGGCGCACCCACCTGCCAGTGGACGGATTCCGCCTGGATGGCAAAGCGCAGCAAGAACTTTGATGCTCCGCTGAACATTTACGAAGCACAGGCAGGCAGCTGGCGCTGCAAGGAGGATGGCACCCCCTATACTTATTCTGAACTGGCCAAACAGTTGCCCGCCTACCTGAAAGAAAACGGCTACACCCACTTGGAGCTGATGCCGCTGAGCGAATACCCCTTTGACGGCAGCTGGGGCTACCAGACCACCGGCTTTTTTGCCCCCACCAGTCGTTATGGCACACCGGACGAGCTGTGTACCCTGATCGATGCCTGCCACGCGGCGGACATTGGCGTGATCTTTGACTTTGTGCCGGTCCACTTCGCTGTGGATGAATACGGCCTGAAGCGCTTTGACGGCACCGCTTTGTACGAATACCCCGCCGCAGCGGTGGGGGAGAGCGAATGGGGCAGCTGCAATTTCATGCACTCCCGCGGCGAAATCCGCTGCTTTTTGCAGTCGGCCGCTGATTACTGGCTGCGCACCTTCCACGCAGACGGCCTGCGCATGGATGCCGTCAGCCGTCTGATCTACTGGCAGGGCGACCCCGCCCGCGGTGTGAACGGCTCTACCCTGGAATTCTTGAAGAATATGAACCAGGGGTTGCAGCAGCGCTACCCCCACCGCCATGCTGATTGCCGAGGATTCCACCAACTTTGAAAAAGTGACCGCCACCGTGGAATACGGCGGCCTGGGCTTTGACTACAAGTGGGACCTTGGCTGGATGAACGATACGCTGGACTACTTCAAAAAAACACCGGAAGAACGCAAATCCAACCTGGGCAAGCTGACTTTCTCGATGATGTATTTCTGGCGGGAGCATTACATCCTGCCGTTCAGCCATGATGAAAATGTTCATGGCAAGGCGACCATCCTGCAAAAGATGTACGGCGAGTATGAGGATAAGTTCCCCCAGGGGCGTGCGCTCTATCTGTATATGGCAATTCACCCCGGCAAGATGCTGGACTTTATGGGCAACGAGTTTGGCCAGCTGCGGGAATACGATGAAAGCCGCGAGCAGGACTGGCTGCTGCTGGATTACCCCATCCACGAGGCCTTCGCCAACTACCGCCGCACCCTGAACGAACTGTACCGGAAATATGATGCGTTCTGGAGCGGAGAATACAACCCGGACCATTTCCTGTGGCTGGACTGCGACCACCCGGAACTGGATGCCTGCGCCATCCTGCGCAAAGGGCAGGAAGCCACCGTGTTTGCGGCGTTCAACTTTGGTGATACCGAGCTGAAAGACTATGAGCTGACCCTGCCCGGCAAGGGCAAGATCACCCCGCTGCTGAACAGCGATTGGAACTGCTTTGGCGGCAGGACCGCCCGCCCCAAAGCCCTGCGCAGCAAAACAACCACCGGCAGCGTAAAGCTGACACTTGCCCCCCCTACAGCGCCCAGCTGTACCGCTTTGAACCGGCAGTGGAAAAAGAAACAAAGTAAAACTGGGGTGTATCAGAAAAGTCGAAAATATCGTCTGTTTCTACAAACGCAGCCGGATTTTGCGTTAAAAAGCCTTGGAAGCCACAAAGGATTCCTGCGGCTCTATGCCTTAAATCCTGCTTGTGTTTGCGAAATATCCGTTATTTCCTTTGTTTTCAGATATATCTTAATAAAATCCAAAATGGCACCCGGCACAAATTTTTGAGTTTGTGCCGGGTTTATTTTGCCAGAAGAACGTTATTTTTGCCTGCGATTACTTGCCTGTTTGGGATGAATGTGGTAAACTGATACGGTTAATGCAAGAAAAAAACACTTGGATGCGGAAAGTGGAAAGGGGTAAAACGGATTGTTGAAACAAATGACAGCGCTGCTGCTGGCAGCGGCTTTTGCCTGCGGGGCGGCACTCCCGGCAATGGCGGAACAGGCCACGCCGGAAACCGCAGCCCAGCCCGACCCCACAGAATGGGCAGGCGAAGCACAGGATGTGACCGAAACAGAAGAAGCACCGGTGTATCAGCAGGCTGATGCGCAGGAAGTGGCAACGGGGGAAACCGCAGCATCATTGACCGTTACGGCAGCAGGCTGCACGGCACAGTTTATTGATGAAGCGTACCGCCTCTTCTTGCCCGTCAATACGGACATGGCAGCTCTTACGATTGAAACTGGTGCCGAGCTGGCCGCCGCGGGATGCAGAGGGACTGACTGTGGACGGAACCACTGTCAGCGGCGCGATTTTACCAACATCGAAACCCTGAACCTGACCTTTACGGATGGCAAAGCGGCGCGGGTGGAACTGTACAAATCCCAGCTGCCCAGCGTATCCTTTACCCTGAACGGTGTGACCCTGGATGAAATCCAGGCTGGCTCCAAGGATGTCAAATACAAGGGCAACAGCGTGACGATCAGCCAGGCAGGCGGGAGCGACCTGACCGATACCGATGTTGAGTTCAAAGGCCGCGGCAACACCACCTGGACGCTGGACAAGCGTCCCTACCAGTTCAAGCTCAGCAGCAAAGCCAAGGTATTGGGCATGGATAAAGCCAAAACCTGGCTGCTGATCGCCAACCGGCAGGATACTTCCATGATGCGCAACAAGGCAGTGTATGACCTTGCCAACGCCATGGGCGAATGGGCCCGGATGGCCGCTGGGTGGATGTGGGATTGATGGCAGCTACCAGGGCTGCTACCTGCTGTGCGAAAAAGTGCAGGTGGGCACCAACCGCGTGGAACTGGAGCAGGAGGATGGCATCCTGGCTGAAGCAGACAACATTTATTATAATGGTGAAGAGTACTGGTTTACCGGCAACCAGAGCGGCACCCACTTTACTTTAAAGCGATTCCGCCGCCGATGACTTGGACGAGCAGGACTCTGCCACCCTGAAAGCCTGGTCCGGCTTTGAAACGGCGCTGGATGAATTTGAAGATGTGCTGTACGCATCCGATAAAGATTGGAACATCATCAGCTCCAAAATTGATGTGCAGAGCTTTGCGGATTATTACCTCATTTCGGAATGGGTCGAAAACTGGGATACCTTCAAAAGCAGTACCTTCTGCTACCGGGACGGTGCCGACGATGTGTTGCATATGGGCCCCGTGTGGGACTATGACTCTGCCCTGAACAATGAAGATGAAAGCTATGGCGTCAGCGATCCACATGCCGACTATGCCATGAACATTCAGGACCAGCAGCGCGGGGAAATCTCGCTGACCTGGTTCACTGAGCTGATGAAATGCCAGCAGTTCCGTGAAGTAGTGCAGGAGCGCTACCAGCACACCATGCGCCCTCTGCTGGAAAATTGGAGCGAAACCTGCAACGATTACCGCAGCACGCTGGAAAACTCCGCCAAGATGGAATTTGTCCGCTGGGATCTGAAAGATCAGCCCGGCACCGCGCGTGCGGATGAGAGCGGCACCTGGCAGCAGGATGTTGACAAACTGCAGGATTGGATCGCCCAGCGCACGGCGTATATGACAAAGCGGTTTGACGATGAATTTGTCCGCCGAGGCAACCAGGCTGACAGTATGACCCTTGGCGGCTTGAACGATAACGCCGTTAAACTGGGGGCAGGGCAGAACAAAAAGTATACCTTCCGCCTGACCCCTGCCAGCGCCTGCGATACCGTGCGGGTGACGGTGGATGACCCTACAGTTGCGAAAGCTGAAATTGGTACTTACGCAGGGACTTTTGTGGTGACTGGCGTGCAGAACGGGGAAACGACCTTGACGGTTCGGGCGGGCGCTGCTTCCGCTACCGTGAATGTCATAATCGACGATGAGGCACGCAACGGCTGGTATGAAGAAAACGGCAAACACTACTGGTATGGGATGGCGAACGCCAGGGCTTGCAGAAAGGCGGCCTGGAGTTCACCGACCCCGATACCGGCTGCCGCTACTGGCTGGACCCGGACGATAGCGGAGCCCGCGCGGAAAACCGCAAGGTGCAGCTGGATGAAGACCGGCTCTGCTACTTTGATGAAAATGGCTGCATGGCATTTGGCGAATGTCTGGAGCACGGCGGTTGGTACTATTACGATGAAAAGACCGGTGCCCAGTGCCGCGGGCCTGCGGTGCTGCCGGATGGCCGCCAGGTGTTTTACAGCCTGACCAACGGCAAAATGCTGTATGGTAAGCAGACGATCTGCGGAACATCCTTTACCTTTAATACGGTGAATGGCAGCCGCAGCAGCGGCCCGGATGGTCTGTTCTGGCTGGAATGGGGCGGCAAGCGCTACTGGTTTGAAAGCTGGAAGCGCCAGGGTTACAATCCATACGATTCCAGCTACCGCGGTAAAGAGATTTATGACCCCGCCAGCGATGCTTGGTATTGGCTGGATAATATCCAGAACGGCGCAATGGCAGCCAGTAAGGACGTTTATCAGGAATCCAACGGCGGCAAGTGGGTGCGTTACGATGAAAACGGCCACATGGTAAAAAGGCTGGGATGTGAACGAAAACGGCACCTACTATTTTGACCAGATCACCGGCGCTATGGCCAAGGGTGCCTTGCTGCTAGATGATGTGCAGTACGGCTTTGACCCCATCATGGGAACCATGCTGGACTGCCAGTGGCTGCATACCGAAGTGGGCGACTACTGGTACGAGGGCGGTATTCGCCAGGGGACCGAGGGCCGCGGCAAGGAAATTTATGATCTTGCCAGCGACGCCTGGTATTGGCTGGATGCGGTGGACAACGGCAAAAAAGCCGTGAGCAAAGATGTTTACCAGGAATCCGATGGTGGCAAGTGGGTGCGCTATGATGCAGACGGCCACATGATCAAAAGGCTGGGATACCCAGGGCGTGGACCGCTTCTACTTTGACCCCATCACCGGCGCAATGGCGAAAGGCGTTGTGATGATTGATGGCATCCGGTATTGGTTCGACAGCCGCACCGGCGCATTGATTGCACCGAAGTAAAGCGTATATAATACTATAAGGAAGATAAGTTAAAGTCAGGGCTGTGCAGAAAAGCACGGCCCTGACTTTTTAGATGGTGGCTCTGGCTGAGGTGGGATATTTGGCGGCAAGTGAGTTCCCGCGGGCCGATGCGAGCAACGGCCCCTACAAATGTTCTTTAGGGCAATACCGCATAATTCTAAGTGCCGATACGGCGAGCGAGGTGCGGCAGATGCTAAGCCAAAAGCGCAGATAATACTGGATGTCTTATCGAGCATTTTGGCAACGCAGATGCCGTGCCGCAGCTGCCGGAGCGGTGCTTAAGCCGCAAGGCGGGAATTGTGCGGTGTTGCCTTAGGTTGGCTGCTGGGAACCACAGCTTAAAGAAAAGTGGAGTTTTGCAACGAGATTTTATGCGAAATGTATCATAAAACGCTGGAACGGTCAAGACCGTTCTCTACAAAATATATTAAATAGGAAAAAAATATAAACATGCCCTGATACAGGCTGTTTCTCTCCCGGGAAACTCTAACCACTCCAAAAGATAACATTTCTTCGCCAAAAATCCCAACAACTCCAAGACAACAGAAAATGCACCATGCCAGGCAAAATATGCGTGAAACGACCCTTGGGCAACACCGCATAATTCCCGCCGAATGGCTTAAGCACCACTCCGGCGGCTGCGGCACAGCATCTGCGTTGCCAAAATGCTCGATAATACACAAAGTATTATCTGTGCTTTTGGCTTAGCAGCTGCCGCACCTCGCTCGCCGTATTGGCACTTAGAATTTATGCGGTATTGCCCTTGCTTTTTGCGCAGGAACGTGTATAATATACCACGGTAGAAGATGATACCCCCAAAGAGGAAATGCCGGAAAGGGCCGGGATAATGAATTTCGGCAAAATGCAGAATTTTTCAAAAAATATTTTACGATTTGCTGAAAAAACACTTGCAATTTACGGTATATTGTGGTATCATACTTCTTGGCTGCGAACGGCTGGTGTAGAACGGGCGTTCGGCACCAGCCACGATATGCGTTGATGCGGGAGGTTGCCGCTGCTCCCATAGGGGCGGACGGGTTTTTCCGCGGAGTATGTCCGATCTTAGAACCGGGCGAAAGAATTACGAATGCGAAGGGATATGTACGGCGCTGCATTCTGCGGCACGGACCAATTTCCATAGTTTTTGCGATGTATTTCTCCGGGGAACTGCGGTGCGCGGTTCACCGGATTTTCTGATGCGAAACTATTGAACACCCGGAAGCGTGTGTAATTTATCGGCCGCCTAAGGCAACACGATTTTTTAGGAGGCGAATCTAATGGCAGTCAAAGAAAAAATCAGAATCCGTTTGAAGAGCTATGATGCATCCCTGATCGATGCCGCTGCAGCAAAGATCGTGGAGACCGCAAAGCGCACTGGCGCTCGCGTGTCCGGCCCGATCCCCCTGCCGACCGACAAGGAAGTCGTCACCATCCTGCGCGCTGTTCATAAGTACAAGGACAGCCGTGAGCAGTTTGAGACCCGCACCCATAAGCGTCTGATCGACATTCTGAAGCCGTCCAACAAGACGGTCGAGGCTCTGATGAGCCTGCAGCTCCCCGCTGGCGTTGACATCGAGATCAAGCTCTGATGCAATCAGGCGGGAACCGGAACCCCGGCCCGAATGGCCGTGATCCATTAACCGCCGGACCCGCGTTCCCATGCTGAATGAATTCAGACACGATCCGCATAAAACGTTCATTAAGCGGAGAGGTCATGTTGGCGGACAACCCGCCGCCAACCAATAACCTTTACAGGAGGATTTACACAAATGCAAAAAGGTATCATTGGCAAGAAACTGGGCATGACCCAGCTGTTTGATGAAAACGGCAAGGTCGTTCCCGTAACCGTCATCGAAGCCGGCCCCTGCACCGTCGTGCAGAAGAAAACCGTCGAGTCCGACGGCTATGAGGCAGTCCAGCTTGGCTTTGGCGAAGTGAGCGCCAAGAAGGTCAACAAGGCAGCCAAAGGCCACTTCGACAAAGCAGACGTCGCTCCGAAGCGCACCCTTCGTGAGTTCCGTCTGGACGATATTTCCGGCATGAACGTCGGCGATATCCTCAAGGCTGACGTTTTCGTTGCTGGCGATAAGGTCGACGTCATCGGCACCAGCAAAGGTAAGGGCTATCAGGGCGTTATCAAGCGCTTTGGCCAGCACCGCCTGCGCGAGAGCCACGGCACCGGCCCCGTTGCCCGCCATGCCGGCTCTAACGGCTCCACCTCCACCCCGTCCCGCGTGTTCAAGGGCAAGCGTCTGCCCGGCCACATGGGCGCTGTGCGCGTGACCGTTCAGAACCTGAGCATCGTTAAAGTCGATGCCGAAAACAACCTGATCGCCATCAAGGGCGCCATCCCCGGCCCGAAGGGTTCTGTGGTTTGCGTCAGTGACAGCGTCAAAGCGTAAAGGAGGAAAACACAATGGCTAAATTTGATGTCGTTGATATGAGCGGCAAGAAAGTTTCCACCGTTGAGCTTTCCGACGCCGTGTTCGGGATCACCCCGAACGAGAAGGCTGTCCACGAGGCAGTCGTCAACTTCCTGGCCAACCAGCGCCAGGGCACCCAGAACACCAAGATCCGCAAGGAAGTCCGCGGCGGCGGCAAAAAGCCTTGGCGCCAGAAGGGGCACCGGCCACGCACGTCAGGGTTCTATCCGCGCTCCGCAGTGGACCCACGGTGGTGTTGCTCTCGGCCCCAAGCCGCGTGATTACTCTTACACCATCAACAAGAAGGTCAAGCGCCTGGCTCTGCTCAGCGCCCTGTCTGACAAGGCTGCCAACGGCAACCTGATCGTCGTTGACAAGATCGCTGCTGACGAGTTCAAGACCAAGACCGTTGTTGCTTTCCTGGCTGCTGTCGGCGCCGGCAAGAAGAACCTGATCCTCAACGATACCGCTGATGTCAAGTTCGTTGCTTCCGCTGCCAACATCCCCGGTGTCAAGACTGCTGTTGACGGTGTGAACACCTACGACGTTGTGAACGCCGACAAGCTGATCGTCAGCCTGGACGCCGCCAAGAAACTTGAGGAGGTATATGCGTGATGAAGTTCGCACAGGATATCGTTCTCGCCCCCGTCATCACCGAGAACTCCATGGCAGGCATTGCCGATAAGAAGTACGCCTTCAAGGTTGCTACCAACGCCACCAAGGTTGAGATTGCTCAGGCAGTCGAAGAGCTGTTTGGCGTGAAGGTTGCTAAGGTCAACACCATCAGCGTCCGCGGCCGTTACCGCCGCCAGGGCATGCATGCTGGTTACACTGCCGCTTCCAAGAAGGCCATCGTTACCCTGAAGCCCGACTCCAAGGAGATCGAGTTCTTCAACAGCATGGTCTAATTGGTTGCCGCCCGGTAAACGCCGGGCGCATGGCCCCGCCGAGGGGCCACATATGGGGATATGACCCCGATAATAAGTCATAAGATCAAAAAGGAGTACCACAATGGCTATCAAAAAGTACAAGCCGACTACCCCGGGCCGCCGCGGCATGACTGTTACTGACTACAGCGTGCTGAGCAAGGTTGCACCCGAGCGCAGCCTGCTGGAGCCCAACAAGAAGCATGCCGGCCGCAACAACACCGGCAAGATCACCGTTCGCCATCACGGCGGCGGCAACCGCACCAAGTACCGCGTGATCGATTTCAAGCGCAACAAGTTCGGCGTTCCCGCAACGGTCAAGACCCTTGAGTATGACCCGAACCGCTCCGCTTTCATCGCTCTCGTTGAGTACGAAGACGGCGCCAAGAGCTACATTCTGGCTCCGGACGGCCTGAAGGTTGGCGATAAGGTTATGGCTGGCCCCACCGCCGATATCAAGCCGGGCAACGCTCTGCCGTTTGAGAACATCCCCGTCGGTACCATGATCCACAACATCGAGCTCTACCCGGGCAAGGGCGGCCAGCTGGTCCGCTCCGCTGGTGTTATGGCTCAGCTGATGGCTAAGGAGAACGGTTATGCACTGGTTCGTCTGCCTTCCGGCGAGATGCGCAACATCCCCGTTAACTGCATCGCCACCATCGGCGTTGTTTCCAACCTCGACCACGAGAACGTCAACCTGGGCAAGGCTGGCCGCAAGCGCCACATGGGCGTTCGCCCCGGCAGCCGTGGTTCCGTCATGAACCCCTGCGATCACCCGCACGGCGGTGGCGAAGGCCGCGCCCCGGTTGGTCACGACAGCCCGCGCACCCCGTGGGGCAAGCCGGCAATGGGTCTCAAGACTCGCAAACATCATGCTCGCTCCAACAAGTTCATTGTGAAGCGCGCCAACGGTTAAGGGAGGAAAATAAGATATGTCTCGTAGCACCAAAAAGGGCCCTTACGTCGCGGATTCTCTGATGAAGAAAGTTGAAGCGATGAACGAGGCCGGTAAGAAGAGCGTCGTCAAGACCTGGAGCCGCTCCTCCACCATCTTCCCCGAATTCGTCGGCCACACCTTTGCTGTCCATGACGGCCGCAAGCATGTGCCCGTATACGTTACTGAGGATATGGTTGGCCACAAACTGGGTGAGTTTGCTCCCACCCGCAAGTTCACTGGCCACGGCAGCGGTAAGACCGTCGCCAAATAAGAGAGGAGGAACACAACATGGAAGCACGGGGCAACGCTCCGTTACGCCCGCATCAGCCCCCGCAAGGTTTCTATCGTGATGGATCTCATCCGTAATAAGCCGCTGGCTGAAGCTCAGGCGATTCTGCAGTACACCCCGAAGGCCGCTTGTGAGCCCCTTCTCAAACTGGTGAACTCTGCTGCCGCTAACGCGGAAAACAATTTTTGATATGGACCGCAACAACCTGTATGTTGCGGAATGCTATGTCTGCCCCGGCCCGACCCTGAAGCGCATTATGCCGCGCGCACAGGGCCGTGCATACCGCATCCTGAAGCGCACCAGCCACATGACTGTTGTGCTGAAAGAGAAAAACTAAGGAGGTAAACAAATGGGCCAGAAAGTTAATCCCCATGGCATGCGCGTGGGCGTTATTAAAGATTGGGACAGCCGCTGGTTTACCTCTAAGCAGGAATTCGTCGACACCCTCGTTGAGGAGCACAAGATCCGCAAGACCCTGAAGAAGCAGCTGTACGCTGCTGGCGTTCCCAAGATTGAGATCGAGCGCACCGTGGACAGCCAGACCGGCACCCCCCGCGTTAAGGTCAACGTCTTCTGCGCCAAGCCGGGCATCGTTATCGGCAAGGGCGGCGCTGAGAGCGCAAAGATCGAAAAAGCAGCTGGCTAAGCTGACCGGCAAGAACGTTAACCTGAACATTGTTGAGGTTAAGGGCACCACCACCAACGCTCAGCTGGTTGCTGAGGATGTTGCTTCCCAGCTGGAGCGCCGCATTGCGTTCCGCCGCGCTATGAAGCAGGTTATCCGCAATGCAATGCAGCCCCGCGGCGGCGTGCCTGCCAAGGGTATCAAGGTTACCTGCTCCGGCCGTCTGGCTGGCGCTGATATCGCCCGCGTTGAGAGCTACCATGAGGGCACCATCCCCCGCAGACCCTGCGCGCTGATATCGACTATGGCTTCGCCGAGGCCAACACCACCTACGGCAAGGTCGGCGTCAAGGTTTGGATCTACAAAGGCGAGATCCTGAAGGGCGCCAAAGCCCCTGCTAAGAAGGAAGGAGGCAAACAGTAATGTTACTGCCGAAGCGTGTTAAATACCGCCGCGTTCAGCGTGGCCGCATGACCGGTAAGGCCATGCGTGGCAACACTGTCAACCAGGGCCAGTACGGTCTGGTTGCTCTGGAGCCGGCATGGATCACTTCCAACCAGATCGAAGCTGCTCGTGTTGCTGTGACGCGTTATATCAAGCGTGGCGGCAAGGTCTGGATCAAGATCTTCCCCGATAAGCCCGTTACTGAAAAGCCGGCCGGCACCCGAATGGGTTCTGGTAAAGGCAGCCCGGAGTACTGGGTTGCTGTGGTTAAGCCGGGCCGCGTGCTGTTTGAGCTCGCCGACGTTGATGAGGGCTACCGCTCGTGAGGCTCTGCGCCTGGCCAGCAACAAGCTGCCGATCCGCTGCAAATTTGTCAAGCGCGAAGAGCTTGACACCGTAAAGGAGGGGTGACGCTGAATGAAAGCCAAGAACTGCGTGAAATGACCGATGTCGAACTGAACAAGCAGCTCAAGGACCTGAAGGCAGAGCTCTTCAACCTGCGCTTTCAGCACGCCATCAACCAGCTGGATAACCCCGTTCGCATCGATGCTGTGAAGAAGGACATCGCGCGCGTGATGACCATCATGGCAGAGAAGAACGTTAAAAACGCGTAAGAGGGGAGGGTAAAACATGGAACGTAATCTGAGAAAGACCCGTGTGGGCGTTGTCGTTTCCGACAAGATGGATAAGACCATCGTTGTTGCTGTTAAGGACAGCGTTCAGCACCCCCTCTACAAGAAGATCTTGAAGCGTACCAAGAAGTTCAAGGTTCATGACGAAAACAACGAAGCCGGCATCGGCGACCGCGTTGAGATCATGGAGACCCGCAAGATTTCCAAGCAGGTCAACTGGCGTCTCGTCAAGATCCTGGAGAAAGCGAAATAAGCCTGGTACTTTGAAAGGAGGACCTGAAAGATGGTTCAGATGCAAAGCTATCTCAAAGTGGCCGACAACACCGGTGCCAAGGAGTTAATGTGCTTCCGTGTACTGGGCGGTACCCGCAAGAGATACGCAAACATCGGCGACGTCGTGGTCTGCAGCGTGAAGAAGGCTGCTCCCGGCGGCACCGTTAAGAAGGGCGATGTGGTCAAGGCCGTTATCGTCCGTAGCAAGCACGGAGCCTGCGCCGTGACGACGGTTCCTACATCCGTTTTGATGAGAACGCCGCCGTTATCGTTATGGCCGACAAAAGCCCCAAGGGCACCCGTATCTTTGGACCCGTCGCTCGCGAACTCCGCGACGCCGGCTACACCAAGATCCTGAGCCCTGGCTCCCGAATCGCTGTAAGGAGGTTTTTTAGAATGAATAATCTTCATGTTAAAACCGGCGACAACGTGATGATCATCTCCGGCAAGGACAAGGGCAAGACCGGTAAGGTTCTGCAGACCAGCCCCCAAAGAGGGGGCAAGGTCATTGTCGAGGCCTGAACATGGTCACCAAGCACGTCAAGCCGCGCCGTCAGGGGCGAGCAGGGCGGCATCGTTAAGGCCGAGGGCGCTATCTACGCCTGCAAAGGTCATGCCCGTTGCCCCCCAAATGCGGCAAGGCCACCCGCGTGGGCCATTCCGTTGGGACGGCAAGAACGTCCGCGTTTGCCGCAAGTGCGGCGCTGAACTGTAAGGGAGGAGTTAACAATGGCACGTTTGAAAGAACAGTATGTCAACGAGATCGCTCCGGCCCTGAACAAGAAGTTCGGCTACAAGAGCGTGATGCAGATCCCAAGCTGGATAAGGTCGTCATCAACGTTGCAGCCGGCGAGGCAAAAAGGAGAACGCCAAGGCTATCGACGCCATCGTCGCAGACCTGGGCCAGATCACCGGCCAGAAGGCCATCGTTTGCAAGGCTCGCAAGAGCGTCGCAAACTTCAAGCTGCGCGAGGGCATGCCCATCGGCGCAAAGGTCACCCTGCGTGGTGAGCGTATGTACGAGTTCGTCGACCGCCTCTTCAATGTGGCGCTGCCCCGTGTCCGCGACTTCCGCGGCATCAACGGCAACAGCTTCGACGGCCGCGGCAACTACGCCTTCGGCCTGAAGGAGCAGATCATCTTCCCTGAGATTGACTTCGACAAGGTCGATGCGATCCGCGGCATGGACATCTGCTTCGTCACCACCGCCAAGACCGACGAGGAGGCCAAGGAGCTGCTGAAGGCTCTGGGCGCTCCGTTCGCTAACTAAGGGAGGGAACTCTAAATGGCAAAACTTTCTATGAAGCTCAAGCAGCAGCAGCCCGCCAAGTTCTCGACCCGCGCTTACAACCGCTGCAAGATCTGCGGTCGTCCCCACGCTTACCTGCGCAAGTACGGTGTCTGCCGTATCTGCTTCCGTGAGCTGGCTTACAAGGGCGAGATCCCCGGCGTCAAGAAGGCTTCCTGGTAAGCCCTTGATTGCTTCTGTCTGAACGAATAACAACACTCTTAAACACAACCTAAGGAGGTTAGTGGCATGCAAATCACCGATCCTATCGCGGACCTGCTGACCCGCATCCGCAATGCTAGCACTGCCAAACACCCTTCCGTGGATATCCCTGCATCTAACCTGAAGAAGGCGATCTGCCAAATTCTGGTTGATGAGGGCTACATCAAGGGTATGAAAGTGACCGAGGACAACAAGCAGGGGACCATCACCCTGACCCTGAAGTACCAGGAGAATGGTACTCCGGTCATCGCCGGCCTGAAGCGCGTTTCTAAGCCGGGCCTGCGCATTTACACCAACTGCGAGGATATGCCCAAGGTCATGAAGGGCCTGGGCACCGCAATCATCTCCACCTCTAAAGGCGTCATGACCGACAAGGCAGCCCGCGCTGCTCATGTCGGCGGTGAAGTTCTCGCCTTTGTGTGGTAAGAAAGGGGTATAGACAATGTCGAGAATTGGAAGAAAACCCATCGTCATTCCCGCCGGTGTGGAAGTGAAGGTCGATGCGGCTGAGCACGCCATCACTGTTAAGGGCCCCAAGGGTACCCTGCATTCCAAATTTCATCCTCTGATGACTGTTGCTGTCGAGGGCAATGAGATTTTGGTTACCCGCCCCAATGACGAGAAGGAGGCACGCAGCCTCCATGGCCTGACCCGCACCCTGATCCATAACATGGTCGTCGGTGTTACCGAAGGCTTCCGCAAGGATCTGGAAATTCAGGGCGTCGGTTATCGTGCCGCCAAGCAGGGCAGCAAGCTGACCCTGACCCTTGGTTTCTCTCATCCCGTTGAGTTCGAGGACACCGATACCATCAAGATCGAGCTGAAGGATGCGCTGCACTTCAGCATCACCGGTATCGACAAGCAGGAAGTCGGCCAGTTCGCTGCCGAGGTCCGCGGTGTCCGCCCGCCTGAGCCGTACAAGGCAAGGGCATCCGCTATGTTGGCGAGTATGTCATCCGCAAGGAAGGCAAAGCCGGCAAGGGTAAATAATAGGAGAGGAGAAACATTATGGTCAATAAGGCTGATAAGAACGTCGCTCGTCTGCGCCGTCACCGCCGTGTCCGCGGCAAAATCAGCGGCACTGCTGCTCGTCCTCGTCTGGATGTTTTCCGCTCTGCCAAGCACATCTACGCTCAGGTCATCGATGATGAGCAGGGCGTGACCCTGGCCAGCGCTTCCAGCATGGACAAGGATTTCAACGCTTACGGCGGCAATATTGATGCTGCCAAGAAGGTTGGCGAGGCCATCGCCAAGAAGTGCCTTGAGAAGGGCATTACCGAAGTGGTCTATGACCGCGGCGGTTTCGTTTACCACGGTCGTGTGCAGGCTCTCGCTGAGGGTGCCCGCGAGGCCGGTCTGAAGCTGTAAGGAGGGAGAAGATACAATGGCCATGCAGAGAAGACAAGAAGATGACGGCATGATCACCAAGGTCGTCTCCATCAACCGCGTTTCCAAGACCGTCAAGGGCGGCCGCGTCATGAAGTTCGCCGCCCTGATCGTCGTGGGCGACGGCAAGGGCAACATCGGCTACGGCGTCGGCAAGTCCGGCGAGGTTCCCGAGGCCATCCGCAAGGGTGAGGGCGCTGCTAAGAAGAATATGCGCAAGGTCTGCCTGAAGGGCACCACCATTCCTCACGAGATCGTCGGCGAGTTCGGCGCAGGCCGCGTTCTGATGCGTCCCGCTGCTCCCGGTACCGGCGTTCTGGCCGGCGGTCCTGTCCGTGCCGTGCTCGAGTGCGCTGGCATCAAGGACATCCGCGCCAAGAGCCTGCGTTCCAACAACCCCATCAACGTCACTGCTGCTACCTTCGCAGGCCTGTGCGGCCTGACCGACGCCGAGAGCGTCGCGGCTAAGCGCGGCAAGACCGTTGCCGAGATTCTGGGCTAAGGAGGGCACTACAATGGAGAAAGTTACCATTCGTCTCGCCAAGAGCCTGATCGGCCGCGGCAAAGAGCAGATCGCCGTTGCGCACTCCCTGGGCCTGAACCGCCCCGGTGAGGTTACCGAGCAGCCCGACAACGCGGCTACTCAGGGCAAGATCGCCAAGATCGCCCACCTGGTCGTTGTGACCAAGGCCTAATGCAAGGAGGTGCAAGCATGAAACTTCACGAACTGAAAGCGTCCGCTGGCGCCCGCAAGGCCGTGACCCGCAAGGGCCGCGGTGCTGGTTCCGGCAACGGCAAGACCGCTGGCTTCGGCCACAAGGGCCAGAAGGCCCGCAGCGGCGTCAAGAAGGCCGGCTTCGAGGGCGGCCAGATGCCTCTGCAGCGCCGTCTGCCGAAGCGCGGTTTCAACAACATTTTCGCAACCAAGTATGTTACCATCAAGGTATCTGACCTCGAGAAGTTCGAGGCCGGTTCTACCGTTGATACTGAGGCCCTGCTGAAGGCCGGCATCATCTCCAAGACGCTGGACGGCGTCAAGGTGCTGGGCAACGGCGAGCTGACCAAGGCAGTCAATGTCAAGGTCGCTGCTTATACAGCCTCCGCCAGGGAAAAAATCGAGAAAGCGGGCGGGAAGGCTGAGGTGATGTAAGGTGCTGGAAACCTTCCGTAACGCATGGAAGATTGAAGATCTGCGCAAGCGTCTTCTGTTCACCCTTCTGATCCTCGTCCTGTTCCGTCTTGGCTGTGCGATTCCTGTGCCGTACATCAGCGCAGGCGCACTGACCTAGATGTTCGCCGGCGGCACCGGCGATATGCTGGAGTACCTCAATATGATGAGCGGCGGCGCTCTGAGCGAATGTACTCTGTTCGCTCTGGGTGTGCAGCCCGCCATCAACGCCTCCATCATTATGCAGCTGCTGGCTGTAGCCATTCCGTATCTGGAAAACCTCACCAAGGAAGGTGAGGAGGGCCAGCGCAAGATGCGCCGTATCACCAACTACGTTGGCGCGGGCATCGGTCTGATGCTTTCCATTGGCTACTACTTCATTATCCGCAACATGGGTGCTCTGTCCTACACAGAGGGCTTCGCAGGCATCTTCAGCGCGGTCGTCATCGTGTTGGCCTTCACGGCAGGCTCTCAGCTCTGCGCCTGGATGGGCAACCAGATTGACTCCAAGGGTATCGGCAACGGTATCTCGCTGATGATCTTCGCAGGCATCGTGGCCCGCTGGTCCAGCATCTACACGGCTGCTACGACCAACATTCTGGCCCGCGCCCAGAACGGTGAGCCGTTCTTCTACATCATGCTGCCCCTGCTGGTGGTTCTGGCCCTGGTCGCTGTGGTCTTCGTCGTCATCCTGACGAACGCAGAGCGCCGCATCCCGGTCCAGTACGCCAAGCGCGTTATGGGCCGCAAGATGTACGGCGGTCAGGCCAGCTACATCCCCATCAAGGTGAATATGACTGGCGTTATGCCCATCATCTTTGCTTCGACCCTGTGCAGCCTGCCCGGACTGATTTTCCGGTTCATCAACTTGGATGCTGCTTCGCATCCGGCGCTGTACGCTTTCTTCAGCGTGTTTAACTACAACAGCGTTCTTTACCTCATCGTTTATGTGCTGCTGATCGTCGCGTTCAACTACTTCTACGTGGCGATCCAGTACAACCCCGTGGACATTGCCAACCAGCTCCGCAAGAATAACGGCACCATCCCCGGCATCCGTCCGGGCAAGCCCACCAGCGATTTCATCACGAAGACCCTGTCCAAGATCACTCTGATCGGCGCGATCTTCCTGGCTATCGTGGCTGGCTTCCCCATCATCCTCGGCAACATCACCGGCACTTCCATCCAGCTGGGTGGTACTACGCTGCTGATCGTCGTGGGTGTGGCGCTTGAGACGGGTCGTTCTCTGGAAGGCTATATGACCGCCCGTTACCACAAAGGGTTCTTGGAATAAGAGAAAGGGAATGTGCGATGAAACTGATCCTTTTGGGCGCCCCCGGCGCCGGCAAGGGAACTCAGGCAGAGATTCTCTGCGATAAGCTGGGCATCCCGACCATTTCCACCGGCAACATTCTGCGTGCAGCCGTTAAGGAAGGCACGCCGATGGGCAAAAAGGCAAAAAGTTTTATGGACGCCGGTGCTCTGGTGCCCGATGATGTCATCGTCGGCATCGTGAAGGAGCGCTTGGCTGAGCCTGACTGCGAGAAGGGCTTTATCCTTGACGGTATGCCCCGCACGATCGCACAGGGCGAAGCTCTGGAGCAGATGGGCGTGGAGAATCGACAAGGTTGTGAACCTCATCGTTGAGGATGAGGCGATCACCCGCCGCATGTCCGGCCGCCGCGTTTGCGCAAAATGCGGTGCCAGCTATCACATCGTAAACAAACCCAGTGCCAAAGAGGGCGTTTGTGACCGCTGCGGCGGTGAGTTGGCCATCCGCAAGGATGACGAGCCCGCCACTGTACTGGACCGCTTAAAGGCTTACCATGAGCAGACCGAGCCGCTGGTAGAGTTCTACCGGCAGCGCGGCAAGCTCGTGGAGGTGCCCGACCAGGGTTCCATCGAGGCCACTACGGCGTTCCTTCTCAAGCTTTTGGAGGCTTAATCATCCATGATCCAAATCAAAAATGCTGCCGAGCTGCAGAAAATGCGCAAGGCCTGCGCGATCAGCGCAGCGGCCTTGAAGGCAGGCGGCGAAGCGATCGAACCCGGTATCACTACCGCAGAGATCGACAAAATCATCTATGACTTTATCGTGCGCCACGGTGCAAGACCCAACTTCCTGCACCTGTACGGCTTCCCGGCCACGGCGTGCATCAGCGTGAATGACACGGTCATTCACGGTATCCCCAACAAGCAGCAGCAGATTCGCCCCGGCGATATCGTTTCGATTGACACCGGCTGCAAAATCGACGGCTTCAACGGTGATAATGCCTGCACCTATGCGTGCGGCAAAATCGACCTCGAGGCCCAGCGGCTGCTGGATGTTACCAAGGAAGCCTGCATCGCGGCATCGAGATGGCGCGCGGCGGCAACCGGGTAGGGGATATCGGCCACGCAGTACAATCCTATGTTGAGGAGAACGGCTTCTCGGTCGTCCGCAGCTTTGTCGGCCACGGTGTCGGCAAGGAGCTGCATGAGGACCCCGAGGTCCCGAACTTCGGCAACGCCGGGCGCGGTCCGCGTCTGGTGCCGGGTATGTGCATCGCAGTCGAGCCGATGGTGTGCCAGTACAAGTACGCGGTAAAGACACTGAAGGACGGCTGGACGGTCAAAACGTGTGACGGCGGCCTAGCAGCTCACTTTGAGCACACCATGGCGATCACTACGGCCGGTGCCGAGGTCCTGACCTACGGCTGGGAGGAACCCGGATGGACTTTGTAAGAAGGCCAGCTGGTCCGCTCCAAGGCCGGTCGGGATAAGACCCGCACACTGGCTGTTCTGGCTGTGGATGGACAGATGCTTCTGGTTGCGGACGGGGACCTGCCCAAGCGGGATAACCCCAAACGCAAAAAGAAGCAGCACGTTGCACCTACGACCACCGTTCTTGAGAACGAGCTTCTGAAAAGCGATCAACAACTCAGGGATGCGATCCGCGCCTATGACGCGGCGCAGAACTGACGGAACCCCTTCAAGGAGGCAATCAGCTTGTCTAAAGAAGATGTCATCGAAGTAGAAGGTATCGTTCGGGAGGCCATGCCCAACACTGTGTTCAAGGTTGAACTCCTCAACAAAGAGGGTAAGCCCAACGGCCATGTGGTTATGGCTCACATTTCCGGCAAGCTGCGGACCAACTTCATCCGCATCCTGCCCGGCGACAAGGTCACGATGGAAATGTCCCCCTTACGACCTGACCAAAGCCCGGATCACCTGGCGTTCCAAATAAGAAGCGCCTTGTGTTATAAAGGAGGTTAACATCATGAAGGTAAAACCTTCCGTGAAACCCATTTGCGAGAAGTGCAAGGTCATCAAGCGCAAAGGCCGCGTAATGATCATCTGCGCCAATCCGAAGCATAAGCAGCGTCAGGGCTAAAGGTCCGCGGAGCATTCCGCGGAAACCGTACCCAAAACGCTTGGGGGCCAAGTGCGTAGATTCCCGGCGCAGGCCCCGACCAGGACATGGGATGTTACTAATGGAGGTGCTTTATGGCACGTATTGCTGGTGTTGATCTGCCTCGCGAGAAGCGGATCGAGGTTGGTCTGACTTATGTTTACGGCATTGGCCAGTCCACTGCCGACGAGATTCTCGCCGGTACCGGAATTAACCCTGATACCCGCGTCAAGGATCTGACCGCTGATGAAGAGGCCAAGATCCGCGACTACATCGACAAAAACAACATCATGGTAGAGGGCGACCTGCGCCGTAATGTCGCGCTTGACATCAAGCGTCTGACCGAGATCCAGTGCTACCGTGGTGTGCGCCATCGCAAGGGTCTTCCCTGCCGCGGCCAGCGCACTAAGACCAATGCGCGTACCTGCAAAGGTCCCAAGCGCACTGTCGCTAACAAAAAGAAGTAAGGAGGAACTGAGACATGGCTGCTAACAAAGCTACTGCGGCAAAAACCCGCACTAAGAAAAAAGAGCGCAAGAATATCAGCGCCGGTGCTGCTCACATCCAGAGCACCTTTAACAACACCATCGTGACCATCACCGACACCCAGGGCAACACCGTTTCCTGGTGCAGCACTGGTGCGTTGAACTTCCGTGGCTCTCGTAAGAGCACTCCTTACGCTGCGCAGAGCGCTGCTGAGGTCGCTGCCAAGGCTGCCATCGAGCATGGCATGAAGACCGTTGAGGTCTACGTTAAGGGCCCCGGTTCCGGCCGTGAGAGCGCTATCCGCGCCCTGCAGGCAACCGGCCTGGAGGTCACCATGATTCGTGACGTGACCCCCATCCCCCACAATGGCTGCCGCCCGCCCAAACGCCGCCGCGTCTGATTGAAAGGAGAACATGAGATATGGCTAAGAATACCCAACCTATCGCAAGCGCTGCCGTGCTCTCGGCATTTCTCCTGCTGTTATGGGCTATGGTAAGAAAACTACCAACCGTAACCCCGGCGGCCAGATGAGAAAGAAGAAGAGCGAGTACGCCACCCAGCTGAACGAGAAGCAGAAGGTCAAGTTCGTTTACGGTATCCTGGAGAACCAGTTCCATACCTACTACGAGAAGGCCTCCCGTATGCCCGGTCAGACTGGTGTCAACCTGCTGGTTCTGGTCGAGCGCCGTCTCGACAACGTCGTGTACCGTCTGGGCTTTGCCAAGACCCGCCGCGACGCCCGCCAGCTGGTTTCCCACAATCACTTCACTGTCAATGGCAAGCGTGTCAACATCCCCTCTTACCAGGTTAAGGCGGGTGATGTGATCGAAGTCATCGAGTCCAGCCGTTCCTCCGTCAAGTTCAGCAAGCTGCTGGGTGAGGAAGCTCCTGTCGTTCTGCTGCCTTCCTGGCTGGAGCGCGATAAGAACGCTCTGAAGGGCACCGTTACCAAGATGCCTGTTCGTGAGGACATTGATGTGCCCATCGCTGAGCACCTCATCGTCGAGTTGTACTCCAAGTAATCCTCTTAACTGTTTTCTACGATTTTTCCAACCGAACCAGCGCTCTCGGGCGCTGGCTTAACAAGGAGGGTTTTTATGATGGAGATCGAACGCCCCAAGATCGAAACGGCTGCCCTTTCCCCGGATGGCCGTTACGGTAAGTTCGTTGTCGAGCCCCTTGAGCGCGGCTTCGGCACGACTTGGGCAACAGCTTGCGTCGTGTGCTTCTGTCCTCTCTGCCCGGTGTGGCTGTCACCAGCGTCAAGATTGACGGCGTGGTGCACGAGTTCACCACCATCGAGGGCGTGCGTGAGGATGTCACCGAGATCGTCCTGAACCTCAAAGGCGTCGCCGCTAAGATCTACGGCGAAAGCCCCAAGACCGTCCGCGTCGAGGCCGTTGGCCCCTGCGAGGTCACTGCCGGCACCATCAAGGGCGGCGATGATCTGGGAGATCCTGAACCCCGAGTGGCACATCGCCACGCTGGGCGAGGGTGCCAAGCTGGTCATGGAGCTGACCTTTGACAAGGGCCGCGGTTATGTTCCCGCTGAGCGCAACAAGCAGGCGCTGATTGAGAAAAACGATGTCAGCACCCTGCCCGTGGACAGCATCTATACCCCCGTCCTCAAGGTCAACTACACGGTCGATCGTACCCGTGTGGGGCCAGATCACCGACTTCGATAAGCTGATTATGGAAGTCTGGACTGACGGCACCTGCAATGCGCAGGAGGCCCTGAGTCTGGCGGCCCGCGTGCTGACTGAGCACCTGAACCTGTTCGTGAACCTCTGCGATGAGACCGGCGAGACCGAGATCATGGTGGACAACGACGACCAGGGCCGTGAGAAGGCACTCGAGATGACGATTGAAGAGCTGGACCTGAGCGTCCGCTCCTTCAACTGCCTCAAGCGTGCCGGCATCAACACGGTAGGTGACCTCATCGGTAAGAGCGAGGATGAGATGATGAAGGTCCGCAATCTGGGCCGCAAGTCTCTGGAGGAGGTCATGGCAAAGCTGGACAGCCTTGGTTTCTCTCTGACCAAGGAAGACGAAAACTAACCCCCCGCGACACGCGGATTCTATTGATAAGGAGTGAATCGAAATGCCCGGTACCCGTAAACTCGGTCGTGCCACCGACAGCCGCAACGCTATGCTGCGCGCTATGGTGACCTACCTGTTTGAGAACGGCAAGATCGAGACCACCGTCACCCGCGCCAAGGAAGTTCGTTCCATGGCTGAGAAGATGGTCACCCTCGGTAAGCAGGACGATCTGCACGCAAAGCGTCAGGTCTTCTCCTACATCACCAAGGAAGATATTGCCAAGAAGGTCATCGATGAGATCGGCCCCAAGTACGCTGACCGCAACGGCGGCTACACCCGCATCTACAAGATCGGACCCCGTCGCGGCGACGCCGCCGAGATGGCAATCATCGAGCTGGTCTGATTAATCAGATAACTTGATAGAAAAACACCGCTTGCCGTAAGGTAAGCGGTGTTTTTTGTTGCGAGTTGTAATGTGACAATTTACTGCTTTATCAAATATCCAAGCGGGCCGGAACCGTTCATACGCGGCATCGGATACTCATCGTTCTCGGGATAAATGACAAAGAATCCCAATAATTCACCGGAGTCATTATGACATTCAAAATAAGGGGTAAATTCTCTTCCGTTGCGGGTATTATATAAGAAGTTGAAGAGAGGATTCGTTGTAAACTTGAATTCGGAAATCTCATCGATATTTATTTCATAACTATTACTTTTTATATACGGATCATGGTGACCTGCATACAAAGTTGCATAAAATGAATCTTCGGAAGTATGGTCAATATTTAAATATGTAAAGTTATTTTTTGATGTTTCATCAAGCGCCCAGTTCCCAACCAGTCCGGATTCATTCAGTTGAATCGTATAATCGCCCGAGGAAATATCAGAAAGGTTCCACCCATCAAGAGTATAATTAAATATTGCTAAACAATCACGATATACGTTGAAACACTGAGTATTTGCAACGAGAGTTATATTCGCATTTGCAGTATTTGAGGAAGGCTCACTGCTAATATTGCACTTATCAATATGCATAGTACAAGTGTCTGTGAATTTACCAGCCTGCTTGGTACCCTGCGCAGACTCGACAATTTTATCAGATAGAAGTGAAATATCTTCATAAGATAATACGGCCTTGGGCTTGATTTCCTCAGAAGTTGGCGTGACACTGGTTATATTCCATGTTTTATCAATTAATTCACCCCATATATCATAGGTGGCGGTATAAGTGCTATCTGCATTCTCTGCATTCACTGTGACGGTTACGCTTTCAGTCTTTTCCTTTTTATCGTAATTTCGGGATGGAAAGGAAAGTTCCTGAATCGCAAGATTATAGTCAGAGTAGATATTTGTAGAATCTTGTATAGCAGTTTTGATAGTGGCATCAGGAATTTTATTTGATGCACCACACCCGCTTAATAAAGCAGAAACAGTAATGCTACATAGTATTACAATAGAAGTTCGATTTCTCATTTCCGTCCTCTTTTCATTGAATCAGTCCTTGGTGTACGTTACACTTTCGCCATCTTTTGACAATGTGATTTTATTTCCGTTTTTAGAAAAGTCATAGGCTTCCGAGATAGCACCCAAATAGAAACGGAGCTTTCCGTCCTCAATTTTATATGTGATGCCAAGGGTATCGTTATAATCGCAATCTCCGTCGCTTTCAAAGTTCAGCGTTTTGGGGAAATTGTATGTCGATACATCGGCTGTATAGTGTCCGTTCAGCGTTTTTGGTTCCACTGCACCCGACAAGACCGACAAGCAAAAGAGCCGCAAGTGACGAGGAAATTGCCGCTTTTACATTTTTGCAAATCATGATAACCTCCACAAATAAATACTAAAAGTGCGAATAACGCGCTCATAACAACTAAAGTATATATTTACGCGACAATAAAGTCAATAGTCTGTTCAAAGGCGGAAAGAATATTTATAGACTATATCTATAAATAGGGTGATACTTTGAACAATATGACGAAAGAACTGGGAAAACGGATTCGCACAGAACGCATAGACAAAAAAATGACACAGGAAGAATTGGCAGAGCGTGCGGGCTTGCACCCAACTTACATCGGGCAGGTAGAACGCGGAGAGAAGAGCCTGACGATTACCAGCCTTGAAAAAATTGTGGAGGGGCTGGGAATCTCTTTTTCTGATTTGTTTGAGAATATTCAGCCACCGACAAAGCCGACCAGTTTTGCGATGCGATGCTATGATAAAATCAACAGTTACCCGCAGGAAAAGCAAAAAGCAGTTTTTTACGAATTACTTTGCGCAGTTGAAAAATTGATGCAGTAATGACCGGCAGCGGTGGGGCACAGAGGGAGCAGCCGCATTTTATAGGGGACATCCTGTGGAAAAATGCGCCGTTTAGTCAATGCTTTGTTCCTTCTTTGCAAAGAAGGAACCGAAGAAATTCCAAAATTAGATAAAAACACAGTTTTACACAAATTTGACAGCATACCCTTTGCGTCGCACGCATATTTATGCTATAATGTCTAAAATGTGCTATTGCACATAAATTTAATAAAGAAAGAGTTGATAGTTCCCCAATGGACGATGGCAGTATATTTATGATCGTCGCACTGATAATCCTGATCGGTTTGTCTGCGTTTTTCTCGGCGGCAGAGACAGCGTACAATTCGCTGAATGAGATCCGCCTGCGGAGCAAGGCGGAGGACGGTGACGCAAGAGCGGCGCATACGCTCGCGCTGGTCGAGCGCTACGACAGCCTGCTCAGCACCATTCTGATCGGCAACAACATTGTGAATATCGGTGCGTCCTCTCTTGCCACCGTGCTGTTTACCCGCCTTGTCGGCGGTGTTTACGGCCCTACCGTCTCGACGATCGTCATGACCCTGCTGGTCCTGACCTTTGGCGAGATCACCCCCAAGAGCATGGCCAAGGAAATGCCCGAAACCCTGGCCATGAGCTTTGCCCCCGTGCTCAGTGCGCTGGTCACGATTTTTACACCGCTGAACGCCCTGTTCGGTGCGTGGAAGAAGTTCCTTGCCAAGCGGTTTGACACCGGAGAGAAGGACACCATCACCGAAGGTGAGCTGGTGACGATGGTCAGCGAAGCCGAGAAAGACGGCGAGCTGACCAACCGCGAGAGCGAGCTGATTCGCAGCGCCATTGAGTTCGACGATGTGGAGGCGCAGGATGTGCTGACCCCCCGTGTGGACGTGATAGCCGTTGCAGATGATACCCCGATGGACGAGGTGGTCGAGCGCTTTGCCGAAAGCGGCTACTCCCGCCTGCCGGTCTACCATGACACCATCGACAACATCATCGGTGTGGTGCATGAGAAGGACTGCTTTGCGGCCCTGCAGAAGCACGATAAGAACGTGAAGCTGGAGGACCTCATCGGCCCGACGCTGTACACCACCAGTGTGACCCAGATTTCCGCGCTGCTGCGCACCCTGCGGGAGAGCAAGCATCATATGGCCGTGGTGGTTGACGAGTACGGCGGCACCGCGGGCATCATCACGCTGGAGGACATTCTGGAGGAGCTGGTCGGCGAAATCTGGGATGAGCACGATGACGTGGTGGAGGATGTCCGCCAGCAGTCGGATGGCAGTTGGCTTGTCTCCGGCAGCGCCAGCGTGGACGATACTGCCGAGGAGCTGGGCATCAAGGACGATGAGGAGATTGATGCCGTTGCTATCGGCGGGCTGGTGCAGGAAAAGCTCAGCCGTCTGCCCAAGGTAGGGGATAAGTTCGTCTGGGGCAGCTTTGACGGAACGGTCACACGCGCTACCAACCGCCGTGTGCAGGAGGTACGCCTGACCCCGCGCAAGATTGCCGACGAAGCCGAAAAGTAAATACTAAAACAGAGCCCACGCCACAGACGGTGTGGGCTTTTGTTTGGCAGGGAGGGGGCTGTTGCCCGATAAAACACCCCGTAAAAACTGCGCGCAAACCGGCAGATGCAAAATTTTTGTAAATTCGGCCTAAAAATTTTGCTATTGGCGGCGGCTGGAACGGGTAAAGCGCGGAAAATGTCGAAAAAACTGAAATTCTTGCCTTGCAGGGCTGATTTTATTTCGCCGCTGTGCTACAATACTAATAAATGGGGCGGTGTGCCCCTGTAAAGCAAGACAACACAAGATGGAAGTAAGGAGTACCTGTAATGGCTGAACAGAATCTTGGCCCGCGTGATTTCTTTGTCAAGGAGGATGCGATTGCCGATCTCGGCCTGATCGCCTGCCCCGGTGCAGAAGAACTCTGCAAGCTCGTGGACAGTCACCTTGTCCGCTGGGCACGTGAAATCGGCAATGATGTTGACACCTTCATCATCCCCTCCGACTGCCCGCGTTTCCAGTCCGGCGATGCAAAGGGCCTTGTCAAGGCCCCTACCCGCGGTGATGACCTGTACATCTTCGTCGATCCGGGCAACTACAGCGTCACCTATCAGCTGTTCGGGTATGAGAACCACCTCTCCCCGGATGACCACTTCCAGAACCTGATGCGCCTGATCCAGGCTGTGGCTGGCCGTGCCCACCGCATCAGCGTCATTATGCCCAGCCTGTACGGCGGCCGCCAGCATCGCCGGGTCAGCCGCGAGCCTGACTGCGCCTTTGCGCTGCAGCAGCTGCGCGATGTCGGCGTCAAGAACATCATCACCTTTGACGCCCATGACCCCCGCGTTATGAACGCTGTGCCCACCATGAGCTTTGACAACGTCATGCCCACCTATCAGGTGCTCAAGTGCCTGCTGCACCATGTGCCCGATGTCTCCTTCCACAAGGACAACTTTATGATTGTCTCCCCGGACGAGGGCGCTATGAACCGCAATATGTACTATTCCAGCGTGCTGGGCTGCAACCTGGGTATGTTCTACAAACGCCGCGACTACAGCCGCATCGTCAACGGCCGCAACCCCATCGTGGCCCATGAGTATCTGGGCGAGAGTGTCGAGGGCAAGGACGTGTTCATTGCCGACGACATCATTGCCTCCGGCGAGTCCATGCTGGACATTGCCTACGAGCTGAAGATGCGCGGTGCCCGTAACATCTTTACCTGCTGCACCTTCCCGCTGTTTACCGCCGGTTTGGACAAGTTCGACAAGGCCTACAATGACGGCATCATCAAGGCTGTGCTGGGCACGAACCTGACCTACCGCAAGCCGGAGCTGCTGGAGCGCGAGTGGTACTATGACGTGGATGTCTCCAAGTACACGGCCTACTTCATCGCTGCCATCAACCATGACAAGAGCGTTTCCTCCATCATCGACCCGATGACGAAGATTCGCGCCCTGCTGGACAAGCACGGCATCCCGATGGGCGGCCAGCAGTAATAGTTTTTTTTCGGCCCGCTATGGCGGGCCGAATTTTGTTGCAGGAACAGGGCTTTTCGTATATAATGAAAAGAAGAATAATTCAGCAGGGGAGAGATTTTTATGCTGCCAATCGAACGGCTGCAAGAGCTTATCCGTGGTAAGAAGGTTGCCTTTATCGGCGCGGGCGTCAGCCACAAGCGCTGCATTGAGCAGTTTGTGGAGCTGGGCGCACAGGTCACGCTCTGCGACCAGAAAAAGAGCGTTGAGGAGTTTGGCGACTACGCCGACACGCTGCGCCGCCTGAACGTGGCCCTGAGTCTGGGCGAGCATTACACCGACGGCTTTGCGGGGCAGGACATCATTATGCGCACGCCGGGCTATGAGTATATTACAAGCCTGCGCTGCAGGCTGCCTTGCAGGCGGGCACCAAGGTCACCAGCGAGGTGGAACTGTTCTTTGAATACTGCCCCTGTGAGATTGTGGCCGTGACCGGTTCTGACGGCAAGACCACCACCACCACCCTGATTGCCAAGATGTTCGAGGCCGCGGGCCGCAAGGTGTTTCTGGGCGGCAACATCGGTGCGGCGCTGCTGCCCCAGCTGGCCGACGTGACCCCGGACGCGGTGGCGGTTGTCGAGCTGTCCAGCTTCCAGCTCATCAGTATGCGCCGCAGCCCGAAGGTGGCCGTTGTGACCAACGTCACGCCGAACCACCTTGACCACCACAAGGATATGCAGGAGTACATTGACGCCAAGCGGAACATTCTGCTCTGGCAGGAGCCGCCCCCTGCCGCGCCGTGCTGGGCTTTGAAAATGACATTTCCCGCGCCATGCAGAGCGACTGCAAGGGCGAGCAGGTCTGGTTCACCCGCCTGCATGAGACCGACAACGGTGCCTTCCTGCGTGAGAGCGATGACACCCTCTGCTACGCCGAGAACGGCACTGTGACGCCGATTCTGCCCCGCGCCGAGGTCAAGCTGCGCGGCCTGCACAATGTGGAAAACCTGCTGGCCGCCTGTGCCGCCGTCTGGGGCCGTGTGCCGGTGGAGGCCATGCGTCAGGTCGGCTCCACCTTCACCGGTGTGGAGCACCGCATTGAGCCGGTGCGCACGCTGGACGGCGTGACCTACTACAACGATTCCGATTGCCTCCAGCCCCACGCGCACGATTGCGGGTCTGCGCAGCTTCAACCAGAAGATTATCCTGATTGCGGGCGGCTATGATAAGAAAATCCCCTATGAGCCGCTGGCCCCGGAAATCCTTGCCCACGTCAAGACGCTGGTGCTGATGGGTGCCACCGGCCCCCGCATTGAAAAGGCCGTCCGTGAGTGCGCGGGATTTGCAGAGAGCGCCCTGACCATCCTGCACGCCGATACGATGCAGCACGCGGTCGAGCTGGCCCGCGGTGCGGCCCAGCCCGGCGATGTGGTCAGCCTGTCGCCTGCGTCCGCGTCCTTTGATATGTACCCGAACTTTGAGGTCCGCGGCCGCGACTACAAGAAGATTGTGAACGCGCTGCAATGATTCAGGCGGTCACAACCCCGGCACAGCGGGCAGAGTTTTTACGCCGCATAGCCGGTAAGCCCTATTTTGAGGCTGTGTTGGGCACACACCTTGCGCTGTTTGGGGCGCACCCCGCCAGCGGCTGGGTGTTCTATCTGCTGCCCGGCACGGCGGTGCTGGAGCTGCGCGGAGGCAGCGGGGTGCTCTGCGGGGCGCTGCCCGGCGGGGAGGAGGGCGAGACCGCCCGCGAGGAGCTGAGCGGCTTTCTGCGCTTCCTGCACACGGATACCCTGCGCACCGAGCAGCCGCCGCTGGCGCTGGACGGCTGGCGGCCTGCCGCGCCGCTGACGCTGTGGGAGCTGCCCCAGGCCGCGCGCCCTGCCGGCAGCCGCCCGCACCCCCGGCGGAGCTGGTGCTCGACAAGGCTCCCTCTATGCTGCCGGTCAGCCGTCTGGTATTTGCCGGCAGTGACGCAGAGGCCGACGAATTTTACTCGGCGGCCTGCACCGCGCTGGCCCACGGCGTGGGGCAGTGCCGCGCCCTGTTGCACGGCAGCCGGCCAGTCTGCACCGTGGGCTGCTATGAGCAGAGCGAGAATGAGAGCTATATGGCGGCGGGCGTGACCGCGCCGGACTGGCAGGGCAGGGGACTGGCCCGCTGGCTGATCGTTGGCCTTGCCAACGAGCTGGCCGCACGGCGCACCGTCCGGTTTGCCTGCTTCCCGGAGCTCTGCGGCTTTTACAGCCAGCTGGGATTTATACAAAACGGCAAAATACAATATTATACTACAGATTGGACTATAGAATGATTGAACAATTTTACAACCTGCGCCCCGAGGTGCTGGCACTGGACCGCAAGGCGCGGGAGCTCTGCCGCGCGCAGTTTGCCCACGTGGAGGAAATCCGCGACTACAACCAGCTGAAGATGCTGCGCGCCTTCACCGACTGCGGCGTGGAGGCCCGCCACTTCTGGGGTTCCAGTGGCTACGGCGTCTGGGATGACAGCCGCAACAAGCTGGAGGAAGTCTTTGCCCGCTGCATGGGCGCCGAAGCTGCGCTGGTGCGTCCCCAGTTTATGAGCGGCACCCACACGCTGACGGTGGCACTGTTCGGCCTGCTGCGCACCGGCGACACCCTGCTGGCCGCCACCGGCCGCCCCTATGACACGCTCGAGGGCGTCATTGGCATCGGCGAGGCGGGCAAAGGCTGCGGCACCCTGCGCGAGTACGGCGTACATTATGACGAGTGCCCGCTGCTGCCGGACTTTACGCCCGACTATGACCTGATTGCCGAGAAGGCCAAAACCGCCACGGTGGTGCACATCCAGCGCAGCCGCGGCTACACCCAGCGCAACGCCTTTGATTTGGACACGATTCAGAAGGTGGCGGACACCGCCCGCAAGGCCAACCCCAACGCGGTGATTTTTGTGGACAACTGCTACGGCGAGTTCACCCAGATTCGTGAGCCGGTGGCGGTCGGCGCGGACCTTATGGCGGGCAGCTTCATCAAGAACCCCGGCGGCGGCATCACCCCCACCGGCGGCTACATTGCGGGCCGCCGCAATCTGGTGGAAAAGTGCAGCCACCGCTTCACCGCGCCCGGCATCGGCGGCGATTTGGGCTGCACGCAGGATAGCCTGCGCGACACCTTCCTTGGCTTCTACTACGCGCCGGGTGTTGTCTGCGAGGCGCTGAAAACCGCCATCTACGCCCAGTGCCTGCTGGAGCTGGTTGGCGTGCATCCTGTGCCGCGCTACACGGCAGACCACAATGACATTGTGACCTGCTTTGACTCCGGCAGTGCCGCCGCGCTGACCGGTTTCTGCGCGGGCATCCAGCACAACAGCCCGGTGGACAGCTTTGCCAGCCCCGAGCCCGCCGACGAGCCGGGCTACACCGACAAGGTGGTTATGGCCTCCGGCAGCTTTACCGAGGGCAGCACGATTGAAATTTCCTGTGATGGCCCGCTGCGTGCGCCTTACACCTGTTATCTGCAGGGCGGTGTCAACTTCACCGCGGGCCGCGCCGCCGTGCTGAACGCCGTGCAGAACGCGTTCTTTGCGGAGTAACCCCCCGGGCCGGGCGTGCCTGGCCCCTACAGCGCACTATAAAAAACAAAAACGCTCCCGCGCATCACCAAACGATGCGCGGGAGCGTTTGTTACAGGCTGTCAATGCTTCACAAAGTCGCGGACAAGCGCCTGCAGCAAATCATCACGGTCAATGCGGCGGATGATGGCGCGGGCGTTCTTGTAGGTCGTGATGTAGGTCGGATCCTCCGACAGGATGTAGCCTACGAGCTGATTGATGGGGTTGTAGCCCTTCTCCTCCAGCGCACGGTAGACCTGCAGCACCGCCTGCTTGATTTCCATATCACGGTCATCACGGATAGAGAATACGGCGGTAGGTTCAGAGATCGGCATATCAATTCTCCCCTTTACTGGATATTACTAGCCCTATTATACTCAATAAGCGTCAAATTTGCAAGCGGAAAACCAAGGAATTTTATACAGAAATCCAAATTTTATAAACACCCCTGCCTAAAACTGCTTTTGCTTTTTGGGCGGGGGTGTGCTATAATACAAGAAAACTGTCCGCAAAGGAGAAACACCCTATGAAATTTTCCGAAATGCCCTATGAGCGCCCGGATCTGGACGCAGTGAAGCAGCAGTTCGCCGGGCTGCTGGCCCGCCTGCAGGCGGCAGAAACCTACGCAGAAGCGCGGGAGGTTTTTCTGGAGGAGGAAAAGCTCAACAAGCATGTGGACACGGCAGCCCAGCTGGCCAGTGTGCGCAACTCCATCGACACCCGCGATAAATTCTATGACAGTGAGATGAACTTCTGGAACGAGGCGCTGCCCCAGCTGCAGGAGTGCCAGAACGCGTGGAGTCGCGCTATGCTGGACTCCCCCTTCCGCAGTGATTTTGCCGCGGAGTACGGCAATCTGATGTTCGTCAACGCGGAGATTGCAGACAAAGCGTTCTCGCCCGCCATTCTGGACGAGATGGCGCAGGAGAACAAGCTCACCACCGAGTACGGCAAGCTGATTGCCTCGGCGCAGATTCCCTTTGAGGGCGGCGTCTACACCCTGAGCCAGCTCTCCCCGTTCAAAAATGACCCCGACGATGCCCGCCGCCTTGCCGCGTGGAAGGCCGAGGGCGCATGGTATATCGAGCATCAGGCTGAGCTTGACAGCATCTATGACCAGCTGGTTCATCTGCGCGATGCGATGGGCAAAAAGCTCGGCTATGAGGGCTACACCACGCTGGGCTACTACCGCATGGGCCGCAACTGCTACACCAAGGCCGATGTGGAAAAATTCCGCGCCGCCGTGGTCAAGTACATTGTGCCGCTGGCCGACAGCATCTACCGCGAGCAGGCCAAGCGTCTGGGCAAGCAGTACCCGATGAACGCGGCCGACAACGCCCTGATGTTCCGCAGCGGCAACCCCAAGCCCGCAGGCGATGCGGATGCAATCCTCAAGCAGGGCAAGAAGTTCTATGAGGAGCTCTCCCCGCGAGACCGGCGTGTTCTTCAACAAAATGCTGGACGACCAGCTGATGGACGTGCTGTCCACCCCCGGCAAGGCGGGCGGCGGCTACTGCACCGGCTGGGTGATTACGAAATGCCGTTTATTTTTGCCAACTTCAACGGCACCCAGCACGATGTCGAAGTCGTCACCCACGAGGCGGGCCACGCCTTTGCGGCCTATATGAACCGTCATCGCATCCCGTACTCCTATGTCTGGCCCAGCATGGAGGCCTGCGAGGTCCACTCGATGTCGATGGAGTTCTTTCGCATGGCCGTGGGCCGAGGGCTTCTTCGGCGCGGACGCACGCAAGTTCCGCTACAGCCATCTGGCGGGCGCGCTGACTTTCATTCCCTACGGCACAATGGTGGATCACTTCCAGCACATTGTCTATGAGCACCCGAGCTGACCCCGGCCCAGCGCCACGAGGAATGGAAGAAGCTGGCCGCCATCTACCAGCCGTGGCAGCGTCTGGACGGCGAGATCCCGTTCTATGGCGCGGGTGAGTACTGGCAGCGCCAGATGCACATCTACCAGAGCCCGTTCTACTACATTGATTACTGTCTGGCCCAGACCGTCAGCCTGCAGTTCTGGGCTATGCTGCAGAAGGACCGCACCGAGGCGTGGAGCCACTACATGGCCTACACGAAGCAGGGCGGCAGCCGCACCTTCACCGAGCTGCTGGAAGAACGCGGGCCTGACCACACCGTTTGAGGAAAGCTGTCTGCGCGGCGTCAGCGAGGCGGCCAAGCAGTGGCTGGACAGCTACGACCTGACGGGGCTGGTATAATGGCGGAGAGCGCAAAAAGAAGCACGCCTATCTGGATGATTTTGAAAAGGACCTGAACGGTAGCTACCACTACCGCGGGGCGCATTATCGCTATTCGGGCGGGCACCCTCAGCGGGGTGCTGGCTTTGCTGTGGCTGTGGCTCTGCTGCGGCGGCGGTGCGGCGCTGACCGTGGCGGCGGGCGTCCTGCCCGGGGCCACGGCGCACGCGCCTGTGTACCTGCTTGTGCCCTATATGGCGGCGCTGGTGGCGGCGCTGTACACGGTGGTGCTGCTGGTGCGGCTGACCCGGGGCGGCGCGCGCGTGCGGGCTTATATCCACGAACAGACCGCACAAAAATTGCCCTCTTTGTGCAGGGCGACGGCGGTACTTGAACGCCGCTGCTGCCTCTGCGGGGCAGGGGTGGCCGCGTTTTGCAGCGGACGCACAGCTGCTTTGGGGAATGCAAGGCGTTTTTATACTTTTTGAACTGCTCTCCTGCGCTGCTTTTGCCGCTGCTGCGTGGCTCCTCAAGCGGATGCCGTGGGAAAAAGGAAGAATAATTATACATTATCACAATAGAGCGTGCTCGCAGAAAAACGCAGGGCACGCTTTTTTTTTAGATGAGCAGGAAAAAGTCTTCCCACAGGGGGAAAAAAGGCCCGACTTGGGGTTACAAAATTTTCCTCTCAAATTCGGCAAAAGGTACAAAAAGCAACAAAAGTGTGATTTATGGTTGACTTTTTGTCAATTTTAAGGTATCTTATAAGCTAAGCCATTATCGACAAGCGTACACTGTGAAGAAACACAGCGTGCGGAGAGGGGTACCCCTTTCTCGCGTTACGCTCTTGGGGAGCGTAATAATGATTTGTGGGTGAGGGCAAAATATAGGAGGTTTTACACACATGAAAAACACAAGCAAGTCATTGCACTGGCATCTGCTGCCGCTCTCAGCGTCGGCATGCTGGCGGGCTGCGGCGGTGCTGCTTCCTCTGCTGTAACCAGCGAGGCTGCCAGCACGGCCACCGCCGAGGCATCCACTTCCACCGGCAGTGACGGTACACTCGTCCTGTCCGACACTGGCTTTGAGGGCAAGTTTAACCCCTTCTTTGCCGCATCCAGTGCTGACCAGCACGTCATCGACCTGACCTTCGGCGCCCTGCTGGGCGCAGACCGCAAGGGCGAGATGATTCTGAACGGCATTGAGGGTGAGACCCGTGAGTACAACGGCACCGATTACACCTACCGCGGACCCGCTGACTGTGTTGTCACCGAGAACGCCGACGGCACCGTTGACTATGACATCACCCTGCGCGATGACATCACCTTCTCTGACGGCACCCCGATGACCATTGATGACGTCATCTTCTCTCTGTACGTCTATCTGGACCCCACCTATGATGGCTCTGCCACCATCTACTCCACCCCCATCGTCGGTCTGGAGGAGTACCGCAACTCCATGTCCACCCTGTCCAAGCTGATTGCTGAGGCCGGTGAGGACAACACCGATTACACCAACTTCACCGAAGAGCAGCAGAAGGCCTTCTGGGATGCTGTCAACGACGGCGGCGTGAAGTTTGCCCAGGAAATCGTTGACTACATGATGGACAACGGTGCCACCGATGTCACCTCCGCCGCTGCTGGCTGGGGCTTCCAGCTGGACGATGGCGCTACCGCGAAGGACTTCTTCCTGGCCATCGGTGAGAACTATGACTGGAGCTTCTCCGCTATGGAGGCTGAGTCCGCCGGTTCTGCCCTGTCTGACCTGATCCCCGAGGATGTCTACGCATACTCCACCACCGGTGTCTCTGTCGGTGACGCTGTCAACAACGTGGCCGGCATCGTCAAGACCGGTGATACAGCATGACGCTGACCACCAGCGAGCTGTCCACCACCATGATCTACCAGCTGCAGATGGCCATTGCGCCCCCTGCACTACTACGGCGATGAGAGCCTGTACGACTACGACAACAACTCCTTCGGCTTTGTCAAGGGCGACCTGAGCGGCGTCCGTCCAAGACCAGCGCTCCTCTGGGCTCCGGTATGTACACCTTCTCCAAGTACAGCGACGGCGTTGTCTACCTGGATGCCAACCCCACCTACTTTGACGGCGCACCGAAGGTTGCCCACATCAACATGAAGGAGACGCAGGAGGCCGATAAGATCACCGGCGTGCAGGCCGGCACCATCGACATTGCCGACCCCTCCTACTCTCTGGAGGTTGCCAGCCAGATTGCTGACATCAACGGTGTCGAGGGCAATGACGGCCCCGTCATCACCACCCGCCTGAAGGATTTCCGCGGCTACGGCTACATCGCCCTGAGCGCCAAGAACGTCAACGTCGGCGGCGACCCCGCTTCCGAGGCTTCCAAGGATCTGCGCAAGGCCATTATGACCGTCCTCTCCGCTTACCGTGATGAGGGCATCGACTCCTACTACGGCGATACCGCCACCGTTATCAACTACCCCGTCTCCAACACTTCCTGGGCTGCTCCCTCCGTCACCGATGACGGCTACAAGATTGCCTACTCCACCGACGTGGACGGCAACGACATCTACACCTCCGATATGAAGAGCGAGGACAAGTACGCTGCCGCTCTGCAGGCTGCTCTGGGCTACTTCGAGGCTGCCGGCTACACCGTCGAGAACGGCCAGATCACGGCTGCTCCCGCCGGTGCCAAGATGGAGTATCAGGTCAACATCGGTGCTTCCGGCAACGGTGACCACCCCTCCTTCCAGACCCTGACCAACGCGGCTGCTGCCCTCAAGACCATCGGCTTCACCCTGACGGTCAACGATATGGCCAACGCCTCTGACCTGTTCGCTTCCTACCAGTCCGGCGCTGCCGAGGGTTGGGTCGCTGCCTGGCAGTCCACCAATGACCCCGATATGTTCCAGCTGTACCACAGCCAGGGCGCTACCAACTACTACGCCATCAACGATGCCGACCTGGATGAGCTGATCATGGCTGCCCGCCAGACCACCGACCAGGAGGCTCGTAAGGCCATGTACAAGGAGGCCATGGAGATTATTCTGGATTGGGGTGTCGAGCTGCCTGTCTACCAGCGCAGCGAGGCCACCATCTTCTCCACCGAGCGTGTCAACATCGACACCATCGCGAAGGACATGACCCCGTACTGGACCTATATGTCTGAGCTGAACAACCTGGAGCTGAACTAAGTTCAAGCTTACCGTTGTGGTGACCGCCCGCCAAGGGCGGTTGACCGCCCGATACCAATGCCCGCGGTTGCGTGTTTGCCGCCGCCCCTACGGTAACTCTTCCGCACTAATATGGTCGTCCCACTCCCACGCAATGTGTGCGCTGCGTGGGATGGGGATGCCCACATTACGGCATTTCCCTGCAAAATAACGCGGTCTAACCGTGCAAGGAAGGAAAGAAAACTCTTGCGAAACTACATCATCAAGCGTATCGCGCAGTCGGTGTTGATCCTGTTCTGTGTCATGTTCATTATCTACGCGCTGATCCGCAGCCTGCCCAGCTCCTTTTGCCGAGACGATGGCAATGCAGCTGGCGCAGGCCCCCGGTGCCAAGCCCTATGAGGAGTGGCTGGCCCAGCTCAATGCGGCCTACGGCCTTGGACCTGGACATTATCCCCGGCTTCTTCACCTGGCTGAGCAAGGCTATTGTCGGCAACTTCGGCGACAGCTGGAAGTGGAACGTGCCCGCTGTGCCAGAAATTCCACCGAGGTCATCGGCCTGTCTGTCATTATGGGCGGCATCTCCTTTGTGCTGTCCATGTGATCGCGGTGCCTCTCGGCGTGCTGGCTGCCACCAAGCAGTACAGCCGCACAGACTACGTCATCACGGCTGCGGCGCTGGTCGGTATTTCGCTGCCCACCTTCTTCTTTGCCACGCTGCTCAAGCTGCTGTTCTCGGTCAAGCTGGGCTGGTTCGATCTGTACGGCCTCGTCGGCCGTGACTATGCCCAGCTGGATGCCATGGGCCAGCTCCTGGATAAGGCCAACCATCTGGTGCTGCCCATCGCAACGCTGGTCATCGTCTCCATCGGCGGCTATATGCGCTACACCCGCACCAATATGCTGGAGGTGCTCAACGCGACTACATCCGCACCGCCCGTGCCAAGGGCCTGTCGGAGCGCACGGTTATCTACAAGCACGCCTTCCGCAACACGCTGATTCCCTGGTCACCATCATCGGCGGCAGCCTGCCCGGCCTGTTCAGCGGCGCACTCATCACCGAGACGCTCTTCTCCATCCCCGGCATCGGCTATATCTCTTACCAGTCCATGGTCGCAGGCGATATTCCGTTCACGATGTTCTACCTGTCCTTTATGGCAGTGCTGACGCTGGCCAGCAACCTGCTGACCGATATTCTGTACGGCGTGGTTGACCCGCGCGTGCGCATTTCTTAACGAAAGGAGACTGCACACCCATGAGTGAAAAACACGCAGAACCAGAACCCCAAGCAGGAGCAGTACTCCCTGAACGATGACCGCCGCGTCAAGGTTTTGTCCCCCGGCGCGCTGGTTGCCAAGCGGTTCTTCCGCAACCGTCTGGCCGTGGTCGGCCTCTCCATTCTGGTGGCCATGTTCCTGTTCTCCTTCGTCGGCGGCCTTGTCAGCCCCAGGACGAGCAGTTCTTCACCTACACCCAGATGTCCAAGGAGTTTGTGGGCGTGACCCGCAACGACACCATGCGCTTTGTCGTGGCTGATGGGCAGGACTTCGGCTCTATCGCCCAGAGCAAGGCACTGGAAGCCTCCAAAAAAGGCAATACGGAATTCACCTATAAGGATGTTGACTACACCGTCGACATCCGGAGCAACGATTTCTATGTGGTCTATCAGGGCCGCGATGTGATGGGCTACGCCAGCCGCGACCTCGTCAACGAGGCGGACGGCGCACCCAAGTTCAGCTTTGATGCAAAACTGGCCGCCCTGACCGCCATGACGGCAGGGGAGGAGACCTTCACCGCGGACGGCGCAGACTACGCCCTGGACGAGGACGGCAACATCACCGCCGGCGGCGAGACACTGGGCTATGTCAGCCGCTTTGTTGTCTCCGCCGCAGATGCCAGTGTGGTTGTCACCCGCGACTTCAAGGAGCGCCTTGAGGAAGCCATCGACGACAACGCCGAGAAGTTCAACTACACCGATGCAGACGGCAACGAGGCCGAGTATGACATCGTCTACGACGCCTCCGCCAAGGTCTGGAGCGTCAAGCAGATGACCGAGACCTACGTCTATGACCGCTACGCCGCCCCCAGCAAAGAGCACTGGCTCGGCACCGACACCAACGGTATGGATATGCTGACCCGCCTGATGTACGGCGGCCGTGTGTCCCTGATTATCGGCTTCATCGTTGTCATCATCGAGGCATCCCTCGGCATCCTGATGGGCGGCATCTCCGGCTACTTCGGCGGCTGGGTCGACAACATTATTATGCGTGTTGTCGATGTTTTCTACTGCATCCCCTCAATGCCGGTCATCATCATCATCGGCGCGGCGATGGATGCCATGCGCATTGATTCCTGGACGCGTATGATGTACCTGATGCTGATTCTCGGCTTCCTGGGCTGGCCGGCATTGCCCGCCTTGTCCGCGGCCAGATTCTCTCCCCCTGCGTGAGCAGGAGTTCATGCTGGCCACCGAGGCCTGCGGTATCAAGGTCTGGCACCGTATCTTCCGCCACCTGATTCCCAACGTCATCCGCAGCTGATCGTCATCTGCACGATGGGCCTCGGCTCCACGATCATGACGGAAGCCACCCTGTCCTTCCTGGGTCTGGGCGTCAAGTATCCGTTCGCCTCCTGGGGCAACATCATCAACGATGTCAACAACGCCTACGTTATGACGAACTATCTGTTCATCTGGATTCCCGCCGGTGTCTGCCTGCTGCTCACCGTTCTGGGCTTCAACTTTGTGGGCGATGGTCTGCGCGATGCGTTTGACCCCAAGATGAAACGCTGATTGGAAGGAGAAACACACGATGGCAAAAAATCAGGACGGATATCTTTCCGCCAAGGAATCGCGGCGTATCTCCAAGGAAAACCGCCGCATCACCGATCAATATGAGAAGAAGCGCAAGCGCCGCAACGTGCCGGAGAGTGAGTACGTCACCCAGATGCACGATGCAAACAACGCAGTCGAGTTTGACAACCTGCACAGCTACTTCTTCACCGATACCGGCGTGGTCAAGAGCGTGGACGGCGTCTCGTTCGAGGTGCCCATCGGCAAGACCGTGGGCGTTGTGGGCGAGTCCGGCTGCGGCAAGTCCGTGACCAGCCTTTCCCTGATGCAGCTGCTGCAGCGCCCGCAGGGCCAGATTGTGGACGGTGCCATCCGCCTGAATCTGGGCAACGGCAAGGCCTATGACATTGCCCAGACCCCGGCCGAGAAGATGCAGGGTCTGCGCGGCAACTATATCTCGATGATTTTCCAGGAGCCTATGACCAGTCTGAACCCGGTGTTCCGCATCGGTGCCCAGATTGACGAGGTCATTGCCCTGCATGAGGGCGAGGGCAAAACCAAGGAGGACATCAAGAAGCGCACCGTCGAGATGCTTGAGATGGTCGGCATTGCCAACAGCGAGGGCGTCTATGCGATGTACCCGCACGAGCTGTCCGGCGGTATGCGCCAGCGCGTTATGATTGCCATGGCGCTGGCCTGCAACCCGAAGATTATCATTGCGGACGAGCCGACAACTGCGCTGGATGTGACCATTCAGGCGCAGATTCTGGATTTGCTGCGCAACCTAAAGGACCGTATCAACTCCTCCATCATGCTGATTACCCATGATTTGGGCGTTATTGCAGAGATGGCGGACTACGTGGTGGTTATGTACGCGGGCCGCGTGGTGGAGAAGGGCACGGTGGAGGAAATCTTCGCCCACCCCAGCCACCCCTACACGATTGGCCTGATGGCCTCCAAGCCGGTGGTTGGCAAAAAGGTCGACCGCCTGTACTCCATCCCCGGCAAGGTGCCTAACCCGGTCAATATGCCGGACTACTGCTACTTCAAGGACCGCTGCGAGCAGCAGCTGCCCCCTGCTGCAGCGGCGAGTACCCCTGCGAAATCAGCCTGTCCCCGACGCACAAGGTCAGCTGCTACCGCTACTATGAAGAAAACAGAAAGGCGGGTGAGTGACGCATGGCAAAGAACCTGATTGAAAACGATTTTACGCCCGTCACCTATGACCCTCAGTACATCCTGATGGTCAACCACCTCAAGAAATATTTCCCCATCAAGGGCGGCCTGCTGTCCCAGACCGTGGGCCACGTCAAGGCAGTGGACGGCGTTACCTTCAACCTGCGCCGCGGCTGCACGATGGGCCTTGTGGGCGAGTCCGGCTGCGGTAAGTCCACCACCGGCCGCACGATTCTGCGTCTGGGCGGTGAGAAAACCGGCGGTCAGGTGCTGTTCAACGGCAAGGAGGTCTATGATATGACCCCCGCCGAGATACGTGAGCTGCGCACCAAGATGCAGATTATCTTCCAGGACCCGTTCTCCAGCCTGTCCCCGCGTCTGCCGGTCGGCGAGATTATCGGCGAGGCCGTGCGCGAGCACAATCTGGTGCCGAAGAACGAGTTCAATGACTATATTGACCAGGTCATGGATGACTGCGGCCTGCAGCCCTACCACAAGACCCGCTACCCGCACGAATTTTCCGGCGGCCAGCGCCAGCGTATCTGCATTGCCCGCGCACTGGCACTGAACCCGGAGTTCGTTGTCTGCGACGAGCCGGTCTCCGCGCTGGACGTTTCGATTCAGGCGCAGATTATCAATCTGCTCAAAAACCTGCAGGAGAAGCGCAACCTGACCTATCTGTTCATCTCCCATGATTTGTCGGTTGTTGAGCATATCTCCGATACGGTCGGCGTTATGTATCTGGGCAATCTGGTTGAATACGGCGAGACGGATGACATTTTTGCCCACCCGCTGCACCCCCTACACCAAAGGCGCTGTTCTCGGCCATTCCCATTCCGGACCCCACGGTCAAGCGTGAGCGAATTGTGCTGCAGGGCTCCATTCCGTCCCCGGCCAATCCGCCGTCCGGCTGCAAGTTCCACACCCGCTGCCCCTACGCCACCGAGCGCTGCAAGACCGAAGCACCCAAGCAGCGTGAGGCCGAGCCGGGCCATTACGTGGTCTGCCACCTGTATGACAAATGAGAAGGCACGATGATTTTGAGGACGATGGGCGTACCATCGCCGATATGAGCGACATTGCCCCCGCGGCAACGCTGCGCCCCCCACCCCTCGCAAGGCGGCCGCGCCGCCGGAGCCGGGCACCGACCGCCCGTGGGAGCAGCCCCCCGAATGGACCCCGAAGGAAAAGCTCTGGGCCGTTCTGGGCGTGATGAAGGCCACGCTGCTGATTGCCGGGGCCTACCTTGTAGGTCTGGGCGTGCTGCTTGCCGCGCTTTTCCTGCTGTGGCGGTACTGAAATAAGAATAGCCAAAAAGGGTATGTATGATGGTAAACCGTACATACCCTTTTTTGTTATAACGTCTGCCAAAAGTCTGTGGACAGCTGCCGCCCCTCGGTATATCTGTGGGGGGGCGGCGTCCACCACCCTGCAAAGCATCCCGCCAACTGCCGTTTACGATTCCTCCGTGCGCGATATTCCAGCCCGCCCAAAAACAAAAACCGGTCAAAGCCAAACGGCTTTAACCGGTCTTGGTGCGCCTGCAGGAACTCGAATCCTGGGCCCTCTGATTAAAAGTCAGATGCTCTACCAACTGAGCTACAGGCACATCTATGCGCTGTGTTATTTACAGCTTTACTATTATACCAGCCGATGTAAAAATTGTCAATATACTTTTTTAAAGATTTTACGGCGAAATTCGCCCGGCGGGCGCTGCCCTCTTGCCAAATACAGCACAGCGCGGTATAATATTGTTTTAGAAAAGATAAAACCGTAAAGGGGACAGGAAATATGGAAACTTTTGGGCAGCCTGCGCCGCACCAACTATTGCGGTGAGGTCAGTCTTTCTATGGCCGGTCAGGAAATGACCGTCTGCGGTTCAATCGCCCGCGCCCGCGACAAGGGCGGCATTATCTTTGCCGACCTGCGCGATACCACCGGTATCTTGCAGCTGGTGTTCGATGAGGATACGCCGAAGGATGTTTTCGCCAAGGCCGAGAGTCTGAAAAGCGAGTATGTTGTCATCTGCCGCGGCAAGCTGCGTGAGCGTGCCGCCAAGACCGACAAGATTGCCACCGGCGATGTGGAGCTTTACGTCAGCGAACTGCGCATCCTGAGCGAGGCCCAGACCACGCCGTTTGAGCTGCGCGATGAAATCAACGTCAACGATGACCTGCGCCTGCGCTACCGCTACCTGGACCTGCGCCGCCCGTCCATGCACGAGCCGATTGTCCTGCGCAGCAAGATTATGCAGATTATCCGCAACTATTTCTGCGAGAACCACTTCACCGAGATTGAGACCCCGACCTTGATTAAGTCCACGCCGGAGGGTGCCCGCGACTATCTGGTGCCCAGCCGTGTGCAGCCGGGCCATTTCTACGCCCTGCCGCAGAGCCCGCAGCTCTACAAGCAGATTCTGATGCTGTCCGGCTTTGACCGCTACTTCCAGCTGGCCCGCTGCTTCCGGGATGAGGATCTGCGCGCCGACCGTCAGCCGGAATTTACCCAGGTGGACGAGGAGATGATGAGCTTCGTCTCTGAGGACGATATCATGACCCTGAACGAGGGCCTGATTAAGCGCCTGTGGAAGGAAATGCTGAACGTCGATGTCGAGACGCCGTTCTACCGTATGCCGTGGATGAGGCGATGGGCCGCTTCGGCTCCGATAAGCCGACACCCGCTTCGGGCTGGAGATTCAGGACGTGACTGGAGGTGTTCAAGGGCACCGAGTTCAAGCCCTTTGCAGCCGTGCTGGCCGCGGGCGGCACCATCCGTGCCATCAATGCCAAGGGTCTGGCCGACAAGCTGAGCCGCAAGAACATTGACAAGCTGGGCGAGGTTGCCAAGACCTATGGTGCCAAGGGTCTGGCATACAGCCGCCTGACCGCCGAGGGTACCTCCTCCAGCTTTGAAAAAGTTCCTGACCGATGCCGAGAAGGGCGGCTCTGTACGCCGCCCTGAACGCAGAGACCGGGCGACGTGCTGCTGCTGGTCAGCGATACCGACTGGGTCAAGGCCTGCACCGCGCTGGGTCAGGTCCGTCTGGACATTGCCCGCAAGCATGGCCTGATTGCCCCCGACAAGTTCAAACTTCCTGTGGGTCGTGGACTTCCCGCTGTTTGAGTACAGCGAGCAGGAGGGCCGCTGGATGGCCATGCACCATCCGTTCACCCTGCCCAAGGCCGAGGACCTCGACAAGGTCGAGAGCGACCCCGGTGCCTGCCACGCTGTGGCCTATGACATTGTGCTGAACGGTGTTGAGATGGGCGGCGGCCCATGCGTATCAACGACCCGGCCCTGCAGGACCGTATGTTCCATGCACTGGGCTTCACCGAGGAGAAGGCCCGCGAGAGCTTCGGCTTCCTGATGGACGCCTACAAGTTCGGCGCACCCCGCACGGCGGTATGGCCTACGGTCTGGACCGTATGGTTATGCTGATGCTGAAGAAGGATTCCATCCGCGACGTCATCGCCTTCCCCGAAGGTGCAGAACGCCGGCATGAACCGATGAGCGGCGCCCCCGATGTGGTGGACGCCCAGCAGCTGAGCGACCTGAGCATTGCCCTGACGCTGAAGGACTAACCGCAAGGTTTGGCTGCTGTGCAGGTGCGCGGTATGCCCGGCCCCTGCATAGCGGCAAAAAATACCCGCCCGATCGTGTAAAACGGTCGGGCGGGTATTGTTTTGTATCAATATTTCGGTTTGGGTTCGTTATCGTTTTTTCACCGCATATTCGGCGGGCGGCGGGGTCTGGATGGGCTTGGGTGCCTTGGGGGCTTTCGGATGGCGCTTTCGCCAGAATGGCAGAGCCGCAAGGACCGCAATGGCGATCAGCACCACCGGCCACAGGTAGACCAGCGCAATGACCAGCCCCTGCACAAATCAACGAGGCGTCCAGCCGCCGCCGAACGCATCGGCAATGCGCTCGGTGAAGGTTACGCCGGTCGGGGTCGGGGTGACGACCTCCTGCAGATAGATGTCTACGGTCGAGTAGCTGACCTGCTGGTCCATGTTGCGCAGCTGGCCGGGGGTGTAGTTCTCCCAGCTGGTACTGCACATCGGAAAGCTGACTCTCGATTTCAGCAGATCTGCCGTTGTCTCGGCGGTCGGCCAGCTCGTTCAGGCGGGTGCGCTGGGCCTCCAGCGCGCCAAGCCAGACGCAGCACATCAATGTAGCTGCTTGTGATGTTCTCGGCGTTCTCGCTGACATTGCGCACGCTGCCTGCCTCGCCAACGGCGGCCAGAAACGCGCGGTAGTTGTCCACCGGCACCCGCACGGTGTAGTCGGCGCTGCGGTCGTGATCGCTTTCGGTGCCGTAAACGCTGGCGGACTCCATCCATGCCTCGTTGGCCTCGACCGCAGCCATCAGGGTTTCGCGGGCAGCGTCAAAGTCGGTGGATTCCATCGACAGGCTGGCGTTGTAGATGATTTTTCTGCGCGGTCTCATCGGTGGCAGCCTCGGCGGCGTTGGCGGGCATCAGGCTGCTGTCCGCCCGCCTGCGGCGCTGTCGTAAATACCGCTTTCCTTCGCGGCGGCCTCGGCGGCGTGGTAACCGCCTTCGTTGCTGCTGGTGCTGCCGCAGCCCGCCAGCAGTGCGGCGGCGGCCAGCACCGTGACCACGGGTGATGCGATTTTTCATGTGGATGCTCCTTTCCTTTGTAAAGGCTTCCCCCCCAGGGGAAGGCACTCTGTATTCCCTTTTCACCAATATAACACGGAAAAACGCCGCTGTGCGTTACAAATAAACTAAAAAAAGTGGGATGTGCCGCAAATTTGGCACATCCCACAATTTTTACAGATTATTCGGCTTTCTGCCCAAAGCAGCTTCACATCGTCATTGTCGGCAAAGGCAACGGCATTGTAGTAGCCAAAGCGGGCTCCAGCGTGCCGAACTGCTTGCCCAGCTTTTTGGCCTGCGGCAGCGCCGGGCCGTCATAGTCGGCGCGCAGGGTCTCGGTCTTGGCCAGCACGGCGGCAAAGTCGGCATCCTTGAGGTAGAGCAGCGCCATCTTCGGCTTGGCGCCGGGAATCTGGTAGCCCCTGCTCCAGCAAAATCCCGCAGACGCGCTCAAAGCCGATGGAGAAGCCCACGGCGGGCACCTGCTGGCCGATGAACTTGCCCACCATATTGTCATAACGGCCACCGCCGGCCACCGCGCCGCTGAACTGCGGGCAGGTGACCTCAAACACCATGCCGGTGTAGTAGCCCTGGCCGCGCACCAGACTGGGTGCATAGGCAATGCCGTAGCGGCCGTTGGCAACCTTCTCGCTGGCGGCAATGACATAGCGCAGGTCGGCGGTCAGTGCCTCGTCATCCACCTTGGCGGCAACGGTGTCCAGGCTGAAATCCCCGGCGCACAGGAAGTCATCCAGCGCCTGGATGGCATCGGCAGCAAAGCCCTTCTCGGTCAGCTCGGCCTTGACGCCGTCCGCACCGATTTTGTCCATCTTGTCAAAGCTGATGCAGACGGAATCCAGCTGGTCAGCGGCAAAGCCCATCTTTTCCAGCATGGCGCGCAGGATGCGGCGGTCGTTGATGTTGACGGTAAAGCCGGTGAAGCCGATTTTCAGCAGGGCGCGGGCCGTCACGTCAATCAGCTCGACCTCGGCGTTCGGGGAGGAATCGCCCAGAATGTCGATGTCACACTGGACAAACTCGCGCAGGCGGCCTTCTGGGGGCGCTCGGCACGGCTAGACGCGGTCGGTCTGGATGACCTTGAAGGGGAGTGGGCAGCTCGTTGCGGTTGGCGGCATAGTAGCGGGACAGCGGCAAGGTCAGGTCGTAGCGCAGGCCCATATCGGACAGCTGCTTTTCATCGCCGGAGGCCAGCGCGTGCTCGAGCTTGTCACCGCGCTTCAGAACCTTGAAAATCAGGTTCAGGTTGTCGCCGCCGTCACTCTTGTCCAGATTTTCCATATCCTCCAGAATGGGGGTGGAGATGCGCTGGAAGCCTGCGGCACGGTAGGTGGCCAGAATCTGGCCCTGGATATAATCGCGCAGCGCCTGCTCCCGCGGGAGCAGGTCACGCATACCCCCTTTCAAAGGCTGTGTTTTCATGATGGTTCTCCTTACATATATACTTGTAATAATCATATCGCCCCCGCCGCATTTTTGTCAATCCAAACCGGGCATACTATCCCGAAAAGGGGAGGGGGCATGCGTGTGCCAAAAACAAAATCGCGGGCCGTACATTCTGGCGGCGGGGGCGGCGGCGCAGCTGCTCACCGGCATCCCGGCGGCGTGGGGCGTTTTTCAGCAGCCGGTAATGCAGGGGTACGGCTTTTCACGTGGGCAGGCAATGCTGGGCTTTGCGGTGCTGGTGGCTGCCTACGGTGTGGGCTGCGCGGTGGGTGGCCTTTGCAGGACGCGCACGGCCCGCGCTTTGCCGGGCTGTGGGGCACGGCGCTGCTGGCGGGCGGCTTTTTGCTGCCGCGCTGGTTCCACCCGCGCAGGCGGCACTGTTTCTGCTGGTCTACAGCCTGCCCGCGGGGCTGGGCAGTGCGTTTTTGGCCCCGGCGGTGCTGGCCTGCGCGCAAAAGTGGTACAAGGACAAAAAAGGCTGGGCCACCGGCGTGGCGGGGTGGCGATGGGGCTTTCCGGCGCTTTTTACGGTGTTCGTCAAAGGGCGGCGGCGGGCTGTGGGGCATCCGTGTCTGCTTTGCGGCGCTGGGCGCAGTTATGCTGGTGGTCTGCGGCGCGGGGGGCGCTGATTCTGCAGGACCCGCCGCCCTGGCAAGCGCAGAATGGAAAGCCACGCCCAGGGGCTGGACTATGACTATAAGCAGATGCTGCGCACGCCGCAGTATAAAGCTGTGTGCGGCGGCAGTGGCGCTGTCCGCCCGGCGGTGCTGCTCTTCAGCCCGGAAAGTTTTTCAGATTGCCACAGGCGCGGTCTGCCCGGAATCCCCCGCGCCCTACAGCATTACGTGCTGGGCTCGGCGGCCAGCGCGGCGGGCCGGATGCTGCTGCCCGCCCTCAGCGACAAGCTGGGCCGCAAGCCGGTGCTGTATGCGGTCTATCTGGGGCTTGCCGCGGCAGCGGCTGGTTTGCCTTTGCACAGGCGTGGTGGGTTCTGGCGGCCTACGCGGTGCTGCCCTTTTTCTACTCCGGCGGCGCGGCGGTGCAGCCGTCCTTCAATACGGATTTGTTCGGCCTGCCCCATGCGGGGTGAACTATGGCTTCATCGCGCTGGGCATGAGTGGCGGCAGCATTCTGAGGCTATCGGCGCACAGGCCCTGCCGCTGGCGGCGCGCCCACTGGCTGGCGGGGGTGTGCGCCGCCGCGGGGCTGTTATTGTCAGTCTTGTAAAACCTGTGGAAAACGGTTGAAATTCTGCGTGCTGCAAGGTACAATAGTGTGTTGCAAAATCAATTTCCGGAGGCTTTTGTGAATCGAACCCAGCAGCTGCAGCGGCTGGCAGAGTTGCTCCGCCGCGCGGTGCTTCTTGTGGCGGCGCTCTGCGTGTTTTCCGCTGTATATTGATAAATTTTTCCAATCTCGGCGTTGTCAAGTTCACCGGCATCTGCACCCTGTGCTGGAGCGTTCGCGCCCTCTGGCTGGGGGCGCTGGCCGCCATCGGTGCAAAGCCACGGCCGGGCAGGTTGCCGTGGCGCAGTGACCATGCCCCGGGCGCTGGGGCGGTGGTGGTCAGCGGCGTGGTGTCCACTGCGCTTCCTCTCGCCGCAGGCGTCCTTCTGGGGCTGGGCGGTTACTACGGCGGTTGTATGATGGTGCTGTTCACGGCGGCGGGGTATCTGGCCGCCCGCGCCTGCAATCGCAGAGCTTCCTTCTGAACGGCCTGACCTTTCGGCGTTGGCGCACTTCACGGCCATCGTCGCCAGTGTTGTATAAAGCTGAACATATTCAATATCGACCCTTATCGGTACCTGGCGCCGACACGGCAGTGGTCGAGCGCGCGCAGTTCTTTTTTCGACACTGGGGGCAGAAAAATTTTTCGCCCGGCTTTATGGCGTTTGCGCTGCCGCTTCGGTATTCTACGCCTTTTTGCGCGCGGCGTGCGGCACAATGATCCTGTACGGCATTCCTGGCCTTCTTTCGGCGGTCTGGCGCTCGCGTGGTCGATGCCGTGGCCTGGGCATCGGCGCAGCGGTGCTGGGTGCTGCTTGCCAGAGGATGTTCACCACCCGCACGCTGCGGCGGCTGGCGGTCATCGGCGGTTCTTCTTCTTCCACGCGGGGATGCAGTACATGCGCACCCATGTCTACACGCAGGGCGGAAAGCCAATGCCTGGCGGCGCTGGGCTCATGTGGGGCAGACCGGGTTTGTGCTCTGCCTTGTCCTTTGGGCGGCGCTGCGGTTCGGCTTGCGCGGGC